>JABAOE010006081.1_pt3 | contig 10800 bp, 13 predicted proteins | sample 7062141 | NCBI WGS metagenome assembly JABAOE01 (sample SAMN14538627, study PRJNA623070) | marine sediment metagenome | biome: marine biome [ENVO:00000428]; feature: marine pelagic biome [ENVO:01000023]; material: deep marine sediment [ENVO:00002113] | place: India: Gulf of Khambhat ...
GATGGATTTTTTAATAAAATTATTACTTTTATTGGCACATTCTTTTTCTTCTCAATGATTACATTGAGTTTAACTAATAGCGATCCTACAGATTCGCAAGTTTATCTTTATGTCTTTTATCAGGCAGGAATTATTACTGGAACCCTCTATCAAATGAACAAACTTACATCTAATTTGAATATGTGGGAAGATCTTTCAAACGGATATCGATAGAATTTAAACTAATTTTAAAGAGATTTTATGGTATATTGCTAGCTATCCCATCATTCAAGTCAACAGTAAATTGTTCTCCTGAATCTATGGCATCAACTTTTAATCTTGCATCAAATTTTCTACATTCATCTCCAACAAAGTTTGTTGCCTTACAATCTTCAAACTCTTTTGTTTTTTCTCTTTGAATCTCATCAGCAAATAATACATTTTCTCCAATTGTAATCTGAAGCAAACCAACTATTGTTAAGGAAGCAGATACTGCGATCATTGCATAACCCACTTTTCTGTGGTGGTGTGGCTCTGCCATTTGCTGAAAAACACTTTTGGAGGAATTTAATCCTTTATGACCCCTCGCTGTCTATAATTTTTTTATAGAAAATTTTGATGCATTTTTGTTTATACCATTTATCATTTTACAAAAATTGTCTGTATTTATCAGTCAAACTCCACACAAGTAATGAGAAGGAAATAACATGAATTTTCATATATTAAAAAACGCTCTAGTAGCTTGTCCGATTTAGTGGACAGTCAATTTATGAGCCTATTTTTGATAGTCGATCTATAATGTTGGAAAATGGATCAGTCGTAGATGATAATCTCTCTCCCAGTTCACAAAATGACGATTGGGCAGAGCTAATCTTACAACTATCTTCAATTTTGGATTTGGAGACAGTTGAGGCTAGAATTTATCTGAATTTGCTAAGACTGGGACCAGTTACTGCAAGTGCATTAGCAAAAGAGCTTGATGTTGATAGAACAAAAACTTACAGAACTATCGACAAGTTACTTAATCTAAGTATTGTATCTACAACAATTTCTAATCCAAAACTCTGTATTGCAACTAAACCTGAAGAAGTTCTTAAAATAGTTTTACAGAAAAAACAAGATGAAATTAACCGCGTTGAAAAAATTGGTAAAGATGTTATTCAAAAAATTAACAAAATAGTTCCAATTACTGACGGTCATTATGTTCCAACTTTTAGAACTGTCCAAGGAAGAGCAAATATTTATTCTCATATTGAAAAACTTTTAGAAGATTCAAAAGGCACTATCTATATTGTTACCACATCTGATGATATATTGAGAATGTATCATACCGCAATTCCTGAAAAAATTAAAGAGTGCATTGACAATGGTGGTACAGTTAGAGTATTAACTGCAACTGAAGATAAAAAATTTCTTCCATTAATTGATAGATTAAAACCAACTGAAACTAGATTAGGAAAACTTCCTTCTAAGGGAAGAATAATTGTTGATGAAGGAAAACAAATGATAATGTCTGATGTAATGAATGCATCAGATTTTGCTAACATGGAAAACTCTAGAACAACTAATGATTCATTTAATATTGGTGCCGATTCTGACTTTGCACTTTGGACAAATTCTGCTGAAATGGTAAATAACATTTCAAGTCTTTGTAAATTTTTATGGCGAACTTCAAAACCACTAAAAAAATTAGATATTAAAAAATAATTTTAATTTTAAACAAACATAAAAGCGGCTACGGCCATGACAATCATTATAATAATATGTTTTATTCCTGCAGCATAATTTCCTGAACCAATTTTACCTGCAGCTAATCCTCCAAAAACAGCCTCAATCATTGCCATGTTAAACAAAATAGAATTTAGTGCTTCAATATCCATGTTAATTATTGACGAAAACATCCCATCTCCGCTACTAGCTCCAGGAGTTGCTAAAAGCATTTCTTGAACGTTTAAGAATTCGCTAAAGAATTGTGATGATAGAATAACAGAAATTCCTAGAAAAACTGCAAATGAGATATAGATTGTATATGTATAAGGTGCTAAAGATGCTTTCCTGTCCTTTTCTAAGTTTTGTAAATCAGTTACGTGTTGCTGAATCATCTCTAAATTACTTCTAATATCGCCTCCTATTTTCAAAGCCATTTCAAGTAGAGTAGCCACTCTACGAGACATCTTTGTGCCTGTTCTTTCTGCAAAATTTTCAAATGCATCCTCAATAGGCATGCCCCAGCTGATATTCGCTCTTAGATTTTTTAATTCTGGAGTAAGCGGACCCATACTACGATCTGCTGTAGTCTCAATTGCTCGAATAAGATTTGCACCACTTTGCACTGCACTTGATAAGGCCAACAAAAACAGTGGAAGGTTTTTGTCAATACCATCTTTTCTTTGAACTTCTCTTAGATGCATTAATGTAAAAGGAACTATAGTTGCAAGTGCACCAAAAACTATTCCCATAGTTTGAGATGATGAATCTTCTGCAATAGGTGGATATGAAAAACTCATAGCAATAATTACCAATCCAGCAACCGCAGTAGGAACTAGATATCGAATTTTTTTAGAATGGATAAAAGATGGCTTTGGTATTTTGATTTCTTTTTTTCGTTTAATAGGTCTAGCTTTAGCTTTTTGCATTTTTGATTACCTCTTTGGTACCATTGAATCCATCATAAACAACAGGAGAAAACCAAAAAATGGAACCATCACATATGTTAACAAATTCATTATTGTCATCAAATCAAAGCCTGCTAAATCAGGACTCATTATTGCCATAATTGACAACATGATGATTGACATTAATGGAAATACTATCAAAAGAATCGTATACATTTCTGCCATAACCCCTAAGGAATCTGTTGATTTTTTTATCGCCATCTTTTTTTCTTCGAGTTGCACTTTTCCAGTAGCTATAAAGTATTCTTTTAATTCTCCTCCAGATTGTACAGTAATTATTGCACCTTCTAACAAATCTGCATAAGGTCCTGGAGGACTTCGTTTAATCAAATCATTAATTGCTGTGACCAAATCCATTCCCATGACATCAATATTTCTTGTAATGAACTTTGCATCTTTTACAATTTCTTCTTCAGAGTCTTCAGAAGCAATAGATTTGAAAATTCCTTCTAATGATAAACCACTTGTAGCTAAGGTAGCCATATAACCAATAAAATGTGGAAGCTCATCGATTAATTTAGAAGCTCTATTTTTTACATTAATTTCAGGCACCATTTGTAAAATAAAGAACGTACCTTGTGCCATTCCTGCACTAGCGATTATTGGAAGAAGAAATGCAAAGGCTGCTGGCTGAATATCAATAACTATTGCAATAATAACTCCAGCTACTAATCCAATCGCTCCTGCGATAATACTGAAAAACACTACACTGCAAACATATACTTCAAAAGGTATTGGCATCATTGCATGTTTGATAGTTTTTTCTAGTTTGGAAAGTCTTGGATACAAAAATTGAATATGTTTGTTAAGTAATCTGTAGCTTAAAACATGAACTGAGCCTGCTGAATCACTATCAATTTTCTTTTTTTTACCAGTGTTAATTGAATAATCAAAAGACTTTTGCAAAATTTACACCGTTAATCTTTTTCTCTCCGAAAATCTTTCTGGATCTGCATAAAACTCCATAATGTTTTTTGACACATCTTTGTGATCTCGTATGTCATTTTTTACCAACCATTCAATTGCAAGTTTTCTCTTGCTTAATTCATAGTTAATTTGTTCATCACTTTCTCCATATCTTTCTTTTATTTTGTCAAGCACTAAGCTGTTTCCGGAAAAACTATGTGTATCAGTATGTGGGTCCCATTTGAAAATTTCATGTGTTTTAATCTCTCCAGTGCTTTCATCTAATCCTGCAATTTCTGAAATCTGAATAATTCTTCTAACTGATTTGTCTTTTACACGTAATTTTAGTTGAAGATAAATCAAATCCAAAGTATTTGCAATCAATGGTTTAGGAATATCCATTGGAGATGAGGCAAGTCTAGTCAGTGTTGCTTCAACAGAGTCAGCATGTATTGATGAGAATCCCCCGTGACCTGTTGCCATTGCTTGAAATAGTGTATATGCTTCTCTTCCTCTAGTCTCTCCTACTACAATAATGTCTGGTCTTTGTCTTAGTGCAGCACGAAGAAGATCGTATTGATTAATTTCTCCGATTTGTCCGTCTGTAAAGTTTTGTCTAGATACAGCTGGAATCCAGTTGTCATGAGGTAAGTTAAGCTCTTGAGTATCTTCAATTGTTACAATTTTTTGTCCTGGACGAATAAATGACACTAAAGCGTTTAGAGCAGTAGTTTTTCCACTTGCAGTTCCACCTGCTACTAACATAGTAGAGTTTTTTTCTGCTACATACCACAAATATGCTGCAATATCTGAATTCATAGTTTGGAATTTAATTAGATCCACAATTGTAATTGGATCTGCTCTAAATCGTCTAATTGTAAACGTACTTCCTCTTTTTGTAATTTCATGTCCTAATGTCAAGTTAATTCTACTTCCGTCAGGTAAAGCTGCATCAACAATAGGATTTGCCATTGAAACGTGCTTACCGGACATGTAAGATACTTTTCTTGCAAAATTGTTTAATTCCTTATCTGTTTGGAAAATTATGTTTGTAGGAATTGATTCAAATTCTCTGTGCCAAATATACAAAGGAATGTTTGTTCCATCACAACTGATTTCTTCTACCATATGATCTCGCATCAAAGGCTCAATTTTTCCAAGATAAATGAAATCACGTATTGCGTAATAGGTGATTTTTGATACATTTTTTGCAGGTATTTCTAATTTGTATTTTTTAATTAACTGCGAAATCTTTCTTGCTAATCTTTTTTCTGCATTTTTCTTTGATTTAATATCGTGTAATGAAATACTAAGTTCAGTCATAAGTAATTTTTTAATTATTTCAAACTTTTCTTTGTCTCTTTCACTTAATGTAGGCTCAATGATTGTATACTTCATTCCTCCTTTTGCAGTAGGATCTTTTGTAACTCCTCCATGAATCTCAGCATTTTCGAAATTTAATTTTGATACTGAGATAAATTTAGGAATTGGCCTTTCTTTTTTTTGAACTACAGGAGTTTCTGGTAAATTATTAATTGTTAATTTTTTTTCTTTCTGGTTAGTAATCTTAGAAAAATCCGATTTTATAGCATTTACAGGATTTAAGTTCAAACTATGCAGTTTATTATTAAGTCCATTTTTCAATATTGTAAATTTCATTCGTATTGTAAAATGAAATTGTAATTATTTTACTCATTGTGCGTCCAAATGCACAGCATACGTCTTTTACTCTGAATTACGGCTATTTTTGCTAGTATGGTGCTTAGTATGCATATCAAGAATGTTCCGAGGAGAAGACAATTTGTTGAAGTTTGATCTAAAAAACAAATTCAAATCTGAAAATAAGAGTAATGCCTCTAATCAAAATAAGAATGAATCAAGCACCAATTCTGATAAAGATCGAGAAGAACTTCTGAAAACCGAAATGATATCATCAATTCTCAAAAGTGGCATGTCTGATGAGGGAGATAAAACCGTAACATTTGCTGATATGGGTGCAATAGAACAAGAACTTGAACCTAAAAAAGAACCTCAAGTAGAAAATCAAACACAATCTACTCATGAACCCTCTAATACTGCAGAAACTTTTGTTGCTAAGCCTACTAAAAAAACAATTAGCCCAGAAAGTGAAAAAATTTCTAAATTAATTACTGCTATTGAGGGAACTCAGGAAAAAATGGTAATTCCTATAATTAGTATGGATAGTGGAAAAATAACATATCCAATTTTAACTGAAATAGGTGAATCTGAAGATAATTTAGATTTTCTTGAAAAATTAACTTCTCAAAACTTTGATGTTCTAGAAAGATTTGTCTATGAAAGATTGGCAGTTTGTCCACAACATCCTGAATCACTTTCTACAAGTATTCGCTTAACCTGTACACATTGTAATTCACTTGACATTACTAAATTACATTTAGTCGAGCATAAAAGATGTGGCTATATATCAGAAAATACAAAGTTTGAGATTTCAAAAGATGGAACTATAACACAATGTCCATCTTGTAAAAAACCTATACGTGATGCAAAAAAAGAAATTGCAATTCCTGCAATGTGGTATACTTGTAATGATTGTAATGAAAAGTTTGATGATGTATCTGTAAAACTACATTGCAGATCATTTAATCATGATTTTGAACTATCTTCTGCTAAATCAAATCTTATTCCTGGATTTAAAATCAAAAACCTAGCTGACACTTCAAATGCAAGCATTTCTCCTATCTTGAAACCATTAAAAAGTCTCTTATCGTCATTTGGATTCTCAGCTGAAGAAAACCATACAGTTGTTGGAAAAAGTGGAAATCATTATAGAATTAACATTTATGGTGAAGACGAAAATAAAAGAACATTATTTATTTTCATTAGAAATCCCAATGCAGAAAATGATAATTCTGAATTAAATTCAAAAATCATTGAAGTTTTAGATACTTCTCCAACAGTAGCTATTCTTATAGGATTCCCAGATATATCTGAAAAAGCAAAAACAATTACTTCTAATTATAACGTCTCAATACTTACTGAAAAAGATCCAGACCAGATTTTAGCCTCAATTAAAGAAGTTCTAACCAATAAAGTTCCTCCAATGGAGGGTTAAGATGATTTTTACTAAACTTGTAAAGGGTACCGCTATACCTCTCAAAAAAAGACGAGGGCTCTCTCAAATTATGGGTGGATTATTAATGCTAGCTATAGTAGTTCCCCTTGGTTCTGTTGTACTTTTTAGTGGAGTTACAGAAATTACAGCTTTTAACAATAGCATGTCACACACTATAGAACATAGAAACAATGGAATACAAGAAGATCTTATTTTTGAACATATTCGTTTTGATCCTAATTCAAAACAAGTAACTATTTCTGCATTTAACACAGGCTCTGTTGATATAACAATTGACAGAATAACATTGGTTAACATGACAAGTCAAGATATTCTATTCAAGATGGATTCTGTAAGTTCTTTTGTACCAGTTGTATTGACTGTTCAAAATAGTACTGATATAGATATAACTGCAGACTTTCCTCAAGCTGATTGGAGTGATAATAAGACTCCAACCAATTGGGAATATAGAATTTCTATCATAACTTCAAGAGGAAATTTCTTTGATACAATAGCGAGGCCATTTAACACATGAATAAAATAATTTTTCAAAAAAGAAGAGCAGTTTCTGAAACAATTGGTACTTTGTTATTACTAGTTATTACAGTAGCAGGAGCCGTTTTAATTTCTAATTTTGTTTCTGATGGTTTTTTTGGTTCTACAAATCAAAACCCTTCTGGTGTTGATGCAAGTTCTGATTCAATACAATTAACAGGATATGATACACGTGATTCTAGTGAATTAATTAACATAGCTTCATTGAATAACAAATTTGATCAACTTCTTTGCGCTAAAGGTAATGATCCAAATTGTACTATTGCGGTTGCTGATGATATTCCTAGTGATGATGGAACTGAATTCATTGCTATTCAAATTAGAAACATGAACACTGATTCAGTATTTTTACAAAATATACAAGTTAATAATGAATTACATAGATGGGATGCTGGAACNNGGATTTTTTAGCATACTTCCATCTCCAGATAGACAAGAACCTGACGAGCAATTTTCTACTCAAGAAATTCTAGGTGGTGAAGAGGTTAGGGTGATAATCAAACTAAGTGATAATTTATCTGATATCAAAATGTGGGATTCGATGCAAATTGTAATTAATTTTGGCGGTCCAAACCCAGCTGATTTCATAGTTTCAAGTGGAGATGCAAAATGGTAAACAATAGAAACAAAAATTATCTTGGTAAAAGAAGAGGAATTTCTACAATTGTTGGAGGTATAATTTTTGTAGTATTACTTACTGCAGGATTTTCTACATTTTTTGTTGCCATGGATGTACAGTCTGACACAATTAATGCACAAAGAACTGTATCTGACTCAATTATTGAAAAAACTCAAGAGCAATTTACTATAGCTGCAGCCACTGATGATAGTACTAGTTTTCCTACATTAGGACTTCAAGTTAAAAACTCAGGACCTAACCCTGTTCAAATCTCAAACATTTGGATTGTTAACAAGAGTCTTCCTGATCAACCTGCAAAAAGTATTTCAATAAACTATAGTGATGCCTTTATTCCATCTGGTTATGGTTTATCCATTCTTGAAAACCAACCTTTGAAAATGACTGATCCTACTACCACTCCAGGTTTTCCTGACCTTTATGACATTAAAGTAGTCTCAACTTTAGGTACAATTCAACAAACTGAATTAAGTGTTGGTGGAAATAATTATCTGCTTGCTGAACTTTTTACAATTCCTCCTGATGTTCGTCTAAGTGAAAATGTGACTGTAGCATTACGTGTAACAAATGTTGGTCCTACTTTAATTACTGGAGTTGCACCTGATCCTCTTTTAGCAGATGGTGCTGCAATTCCTCCTGCACATCCATGGATTGACGGAACCCCTGAATTTATTTCTCAAAGTCCAGTTGATCTAAAACCATCAGAATCTACTATCTTTTCTTGGCATTCTAAATTAAATGGAGCAGGAACAATCGGTGGAAAAATAAAATTTTCTAGCTCTGCTACTGGAACCGAATCAACTACTGGATTTACTGTTAACAGTAACACAGCAAACGACAAAATTACAGTTAGAGATCCTAAAGGAGGAAGTGGTGAAGAAGTTGTTCTTACGGAAGAACTCTTTGCACAACCTGGAATATTCATGGTTGTTCCCAACTCATTTGGAGATGCTGATGAACAGGCAATTTGGGTAATAACTGTTGCAAACCCAACTGATGCTCCAATGGATGTTAGAAAACTTACAGTCTCTGTACTTTTTGCAGGCGCAAATGACAATCAGTGGATATTTGCTAATGGATGTCCTAACACCAATATTCCACCAACTTTAGATCATTGGGATTGCCCAAACGAGAACCAACTGGTTTGGTATGATGGTGTTGCACCAGTATTTGATGTCGAAACAATTCCTCCAAGATCTGCTTTTAGTTTTACAGTGACTGTTGAGCCAGGTTCAGTTCAAGGGGCATCAGATGGATTGGACTCTGTAGTTCTTCATACATCAGTTTTTACTTCACTTGGACAATTTGGTAAAACTAGCTGGGCTACTGCAATGTCAGATGCTTCAGAAGCAGTGGCGAATGTTTATGTTTCAAGTACTGTAGATTCTACAGATCCTGATCATGTGGAAGGAAGCAGAATGGGTATTGCTCCAGGTGCTATAGAAAGATTTAACGTAGTTTTAGCTGATATGGATGATGAAGCTGCTGATTATATTAGAGCAGGATCAGAATTAATTATCAACATTCCAAAACAATGGTCTATAGCTGATGCATTTGTTGGAAATACTGGTTTTGTTGACCCTGTAACAGTAAACGGTCCTTTCCCTGATGGTTCATCACAGATTGTTGGAACTCTATTAGCCGATTTGGATGGTACTGGTCCACTAGAACGTACAGGCAAGACTATCACTTTTGATTTAACTGCTCCGTCCCCAGCTTGTGATAAAATGTACGTAATGCACATTCTTGCAGATGGTAGGACTGGAGATGATAAACCCATTGGCCCTGTAGCTGAAACTGTTCTTCAAGTAGATGTTCCAGCTGCATGTCCATAGATTTGAAAAAGGAGATCTTAAATGAATGAAAAATATATTTCAGGTTTTGGTGCGGGGCTAATCCTGATATCTTTTGGAGTAATAATTTCGTACTTTGTAGCATCCGGTGTAGAAAATCAAGCTGCTGAAAATAACCAAACCATAAGTTTTGAACAACTTGAAAATCTACATGAAAATTCCTATGACACTGTAAAAAATAGCCCCACTTCACAAGAATTTAGAAAATTTGTAGGTGATACTGTAGAAGAACTAAAAGATAAAGTCGTTTTAAAAAATTCAACCTTACACTCTGAATTAAAAAACTCAACTGTAGTAAATGAAACTGAGTAAAATTCTATTTTCACTTATTCTCACTTACTCTCTCTAATCTTCACTGTTTTTCTAAAAAAGTGTGTAATGTGAACAGAAAATTGTATTTCTACTTTTTATGTTATGAATTTGAGTATTGAAACAACTTCAAAAAATTGCAGCTATAGGACTCCTTGCAGTTGTTATTGGAATAATTACTGTTGGCCCTGCAATGGCAGACAAAGATTCTTCAAAAGGTCAAAACAAAATAGAAATTTGTCACTATGATAAAGATGAAGGTGAATATAAAAAAATCTCAGTTCCTGAAAAAAAGGCTCATGGTCATGCAAAGAATCATGATAATGACATAATTCCTGCTCCAGAAGATGGTTGCCCTGAATTAGATGAATCCGATACCGATAGTGGATCTGATGATGGTACTAGTATGACTGAAGTAATGGAAGATTTAACTACACTTGATAATATAATTTCAGAAATAACAAATTCACAATGTGATGTTGGAGAAGTTGTTACTGGATTTGGTCCAAATGGAGAGCTTCTTTGCAGCCCTGATGAAAAAGGAGAATCTGCTTCATTTAATATTATTTCAAGAACAGATACTATAGAACTTGCATCAGGTAAAAGTATCACTAAAGAATTTTCTTGTGACCCTGGAGAAATAATAGTATCTGGCGTGATCGAAATACCTCCAGTTGATAAGGAAATCAAGAATGATGGAATACTTGTAACTAGTTCAGAACAAAGTTACATAGTAGTATTGAATACTAATAATAACCCAGAAAGTGTTTCAATTAACGTGACTTACTTGTG
>JABAOE010008017.1_pt1 | contig 10800 bp, 11 predicted proteins | sample 7062141 | NCBI WGS metagenome assembly JABAOE01 (sample SAMN14538627, study PRJNA623070) | marine sediment metagenome | biome: marine biome [ENVO:00000428]; feature: marine pelagic biome [ENVO:01000023]; material: deep marine sediment [ENVO:00002113] | place: India: Gulf of Khambhat ...
TGGGCGCCATTGGCAAAGTCGCCGAACTGGGCTTCCCAGATTGTCAAACCGTGCGGGGTTTCCAGAGAGTACCCGTATTCGAGACCGAGAACCGCTGCTTCGGAGAGCATGCTGTTGTAAATCTGGATTGCCGCCTGGCCCTTTTTCAGGTATGCCAGCGGCACGTAGAGTTGACCGGTTTTCTGGTCAACCAGAGTGGAGTGTCGTTGATTAAACGTGCCGCGCCGTGAGTCCTGGCCGGAAAGGCGAACCGGAATGTTCTCCGTGAGCAAGGTGGCGAAAGCCAGCGATTCGGCATTGGCCCAATCGATCCCGTTTCCTTCCAGCGCACATTCTTCACGGCGTTTGAGCAAGCGGGCGATCTTCGGGTGGGCGTTCAGCTTCTCCGGCAGGCTGGCCATGCGGCTAGCCAATTCCCTGAGGTGGTCAGCATCGACTTTAGTGTCCGGTTCCTCCGGTGAATATTCACGCTGGATTCCGGTCCATTTGGCCTGGAAGCCGACATCTGTCTGTGGTTGCGGTTCTCCTTCGAGGGCTTCTTCAAGGCGCTGGCTGATCGCTTGGGCGCTTTCGTCCACCGCCTGCTGAGATGTCCCGGCGGCAAGCAGTCGCTCGGCGTAGATTTCATGTAGTGGCGGGCGCTGGCNNTCGGCGTAGATTTCATGTAGTGGCGGGCGCTGGCGAATCTTGTCGTACATCAGGGGTTGGGTGAAAAATGGTTCATCACCTTCGTTGTGGCCATGGCGTCGATAGCAGATCACCTCCACCACCACATCCTCGCCGAATTGTTGGCGATATTCCAAGGCCAGCTCAGTTGCGTAGACTACGGCCTCCGGGTCTTCGCCATTGACATGGAAGATCGGTACCATAAGCATCTTGGCGACATCGGTGGCATAAAGCGTAGAGCGGGCATGCGCAGGGGAGGTCGTGAAGCCGATCTGGTTGTTGAGAACCAGGTGGAAGGTGCCGCCCGACTGGTAGCCGTCGATCTGCGAAAGGTTAAGGACTTCCGTCACCAAACCCTGGCCGGCGAACGCTGCATCACCGTGAATCAGTACCGGCAGGACCCTTTTCTTGCCGCCGGGGCCATAGCTGACATGCCGGGCGCGGCACTTGCCGATGACCACCGGGTCAACGGCTTCAAGATGGCTGGGGTTGGCAGCAAGGCTTAAATGGATCTTATGTCCCGACTCCAGTGAACGGTCACTCGAATACCCCTTGTGATACTTGACGTCGCCATCGCCGACGAAAGCAAGTTCCAGGTTGTCCTGAAACTCGGCGAATATGTTCTCGAGCGGCTTATTGAAAATGTTCGCCAGGACATTCAGTCGCCCACGGTGCGCCATGCCCATGATCAGGTCGCTGATGCCGCGCTGCGCCGATTGGTTAACCAGGGTTTCAAGCAGCGGGATGATGACTTCGCCGCCTTCAAGTGAGAATCGCTTCTGGCCGAGAAACTTGCGATGCAGGAATGCCTCGAAAAGAGTCGCTTCCTGGAGCTTTTTGAGGATGTGCAGCTGTTCCTCTTTGGAAAAATCTGCCCGGTTGCGTTTTTCCTCCATGCGCTGCTTCAGCCAGCCCCGCTTGTTCGGGTCCTGGATATGCATGAACTCAACGCCGATCATGCCGCAGTAGGTTTGCTCGAGCAGTTCAATAATTTCTTCGAGTGTCGCCCCTGATTTGGGAAAACGTAACGGGTAGAAAGTTGTTTTCAGGTCAGCTTCCGACAGCCCGAAGGCAGCCAGGCTGAGTTCGGGGTGACTGTCCTGTTTCGTCGTCAGGGGGTCGGTGCTCGCCTGCAGGTGGCCGAGGTCACGATAGCGGTAAATCAATGAGTCAACCGCAGAATTTTTTGCCGCAAGTTCGCGGTCGGTGGTCGGTGCCTGCTGGGCAAGGTCGAATCCCTCAAAGAACGCCTGCCAGTCGGCGGAGACCTGGTCTGGGGCAGTTTTCCAGAGTTGATAATGTTCTTCCAGCCACTCCGGGCTGACATTGCTGGCTATGCTCATCTATGCCTCGTTGTTAGGATGCTTGAATCAAGACCGTGCAAATTATATCAAGGGGTTGCCGATCAGGCAAACCAGATGAAGGGTTGATTCGACGCCTCACTCCCGGTGGTTTTTCGGCATGCAGATACCTTTTTGACACGAAAGGTTCGGGTCGTATGGCAGATCATCAAGAAAACGTTCTGCCTGAATCGCGGCCATGCAGCCGGTGCCGGCGGCCGTGATTGCCTGCCGGAATTGCTGGTCCTGGACATCGCCGCAGGCAAAGACTCCCTTGATGTTGGTTTCCGTTCCGTTGCGCGTGAGAATGTAGCCTTCGTCATCCATCTCCAGCTGGCCGAGGAAGAGGCCGGTGTTGGGCAGGTGGCCGATAGCGATAAAAACACCTTCACAGGCCAGCTCCGATTCGGCTCCGGTCTTGAGGTTCTTCAGGCGCACGCCCGTCACGCCTTTGACATCCGCTTTGATTTCTGTGACGACGGAATCCCAGGCGAAATTTATGGACTTGTTGGTGAGCGCCTTGTCTGCAAGGACCGGTGTTGCCCGCAGCGAATCGCGGCGATGGACCACGGTTACCTTGCTGGCAAACCGGGTCAAAAAGACCGCTTCTTCCATCGCCGTGTCACCACCTCCGATCACAACCACTTCACGGTCGCGGTAGAAGAACCCGTCGCAGGTAGCGCAGACTGAAACGCCACGGCCATAAAGCGATTCCTCGTTGCCGAGGTCGAGCAGTTTCGGAGACGCTCCGGTGGAGATAATCAGGGAGAGGCAACGGTACATGTCGTCGCCGACCCAGATGCGGAACGGGCGCTCATGGAGGTCGACTTTGGTGACGTTGCCCTCAACAAATTGGGTGCCGAAGCGCTGGGCCTGCTGACGCATCTTTTCCATCAGCTCCGGGCCTTCTATCCCTTCCGGGAAGCCGGGAAAATTGTCGACGGCTGTGGTCGTTGTCAGTTGCCCTCCGGGTTGGACACCGTGGATCAGGAGCGGGCAGCAGCGGCTGCGGCCCGCATAGATTGCGGCCGTCAGTCCGGCGGGTCCTGAGCCGAGAATAATGGTCTCATAGATTACGTCAGAATTCGTCATGTCGCTCCCCCCTCGAATTGTTCGGCAGCGTGATATGATGACCGCACCAGCGGGCCGGCTTCGACATGTTCAAAGCCGAGTTGCAGGCCACATTGGCGGAGGGCCACAAATTCTTCCGGTTCGACGTAGCGCACTACCGGCAGGTGCCTGCGGGTGGGTTGCAGGTATTGTCCCAGCGTCAGCATTTTGCAGTTGACCTGCCGCAGGTCATTCATCACGGCTCGAATTTCTTCACTGGTTTCACCCATGCCGAGCATCAGGCCCGACTTGGTTGGAATTTCGGCCGGGGTCTGGCTGGCTGCGGCAAGCAGATCCAGTGAACGTTGGTAGTCTGCTCCCGCCCGGGCGACCGGGTAGAGTCTCGGCACAGTTTCCAGATTGTGTCCCAGGACATCCGGTGCGGCATCGAGGATTGTCTGCAGAGCGCCTTGATCCCCTTGCAGGTCCGGGATGAGCAGCTCGACGCGGCAATCAGGGTTGTGCTTATGAATGGCCCTGGTGACAGCGGCAAACTGTGCAGCGCCCCCGTCCGGGAGGTCGTCACGGGTCACCGAAGTGATCACGGCATGCTTCAACTTCAGCTCGGCGACGGCTTCCGCCACCTTGTCCGCCTCTTTTGAGTCAACGGTCAGCGGGGTGTCATGGGCAACATTGCAGAACCGACAGTCACGGGTGCAATGATTACCGAGAATCATAAAAGTTGCGGTGCCCTGTTCCCAGCATTCACCCTGGTTCGGGCAGGCCGCGCTGCGACAGACCGAATGCAAGCCATGTTCGCGGTGCATGCGATCAATGCGGGCGTAGTTCGGCCCGGCCGGGAAGCGGACCTTGAGCCAGTCAGGCTTGCGAGGTGGTTGCAAAGTCATCAAACGTTCCTAGCAGTTCGCGCTGCATGATCCTGCCATAATGACCGACCAAGGCGTTGCTCACTGCATGTTTATCGACCGGGTGCTCAAGTTCCCTGCACATGGATGTCATGGTGACGTCGGCCAGGCCGCAGGGGACGATTGCCTCGAACGGTTGGAGATCATTGTCGATATTAAGGGCAAAGCCATGATAGCTTATCCAGCGGCGTACGGCTATGCCTATTGAGGCAATTTTACGCCCTTCGACCCAGACCCCGGTTTTGCCAGCGATACGCTTTCCGTTCAGGCCAAAGTCTGCAAGAGTCAGGATCAGGATGTCTTCAATATGCCGTAGAAACTGGTGAAGGTCCCGGTGGTAATGACTCAGGTCGACGATGGGGTACCCGACCAGCTGTCCCGGGGCGTGCAGGGTGACATCCCCGCCACGACGGCTTTCCACGCAATCGATCCCGTCAGACTTGAGGTCCTGCGGGGAACGGAGCAGGTGTTTTTGATCGCTGTTGCGGCCAAGGGTTATGACCGGCGGATGTTCTAAAAGGACCAGGAGATCGAAGGACCAGCGTGGGCGCTGTCTGACCAGATCGTCCTGGCAGGTCTGAGCGTCCCGGTAATCAATAATACCGGGACACCAGACCTTGAACCCGTCTGGCACGAGCAGAGGATTCGTTGCAGTGCCTGATTTGGCTAAAGGTTGGCTCACGCCGGTTCGAAATTGCTCTTGTCTGCACCGCACAGGGGGCAGACCCAATCTTCGGGCAGGTCTTCAAATGCTGTGCCGGGATCGATGCCGTTGCCCGGATCGCCTTCAGCCGGATCATAAATGTAGTCACAGATTACGCAGCGGTACTTGGTCATGTTTCACTCCTTGGAAAATTAGTACATCCGGACGCTGCCGGAACATATTCGGACTATTTTAGTCATGTTAGTCCGTCCTGGCAAGTCGAGATGTCATGAAATACTAAAAATAAAATTACCGATCCTGGTTGTCCGCAGCTGAGCAAAGACTATCTTTTAACCGATCATGCCGAGCAGTTCCTGGACGGTTTTTTCGATTCCGGCGGCGGCTTCACTGATCGACCCGGCGAGCATGTATGCCGGGGATGACNNATGTAGGCTGGTGAAGAGACGATTTTGTTCTCTCTGTCGACGACGGCTTCCCTGACCGGGCAGTCGACATGTTTGGCGCCCATCTTGTTCAACGCCTCTGCCGTTCCTGCATCGGTGCCGATTGTCAGGACGGGCGAGTTGATCGGGCCCAGGACTTTGGCCAGCACTGCCGGGGCAATGCAAACCGCGGCCAGGGGTTTCTTCGCCGCGACGGTTTCTTTGACCAGCCTGGCAACATCCGGGTTGACATCACAGTCGGGGCCGTTGACTGCGAAGTTGCAGAGGTTCTTGGCCGCTCCGAAACCGCCCGGAAGGATCAGGGCGTCAAAGTCGGCTACCGTTACTTCTGCTGCGTCCTTGATGTTGCCCCTGGCAATGCGGGCTGATTCGACCAGGACGTTTCTTGATTCGCCTTCGGCAGGCTCGCCGACGAGATGGTTGATGACGTGCATCTGGTCAATGTTCGGGGCCATGCAAACAGCTTCTGCGCCGGCCCGATCAATTGCCAACAGGGTTATGACGGTCTCGTGGATTTCACTGCCGTCATAGACTCCGCAACCGGACAGGATAACACCTATTTTTTTTGCCATTGCTCTCCTCCTTGGGTTGTCTCGAAATGACATGACTGGTGTAATTTGAGTTCACTGCAGGTCTGTCAAGATTAAAGAAAAAATCCGGCATGTCAAGAAAGCCGGGCAAGTCCACTGGCCGAAGCTGTGTTCTCCGTGTTATCTTGCAACCATGTTTCAGAATTTTTTTCACAAAAACGAGCAGGGCTCGCTAGAGTTCGATAACATCAAGGCCATATTTTTTGATCTCGACGGCACCCTGATTGACGTTGACATGAATCTGTTTGTGCCCGGATACCTGCAGCGCTTGACGGCGCGGATGAGTGCCCAGGCCAAGCCTTCGCGCGCGACCCGGGCCATGCACAGTGCGGTCGCGGCGATGTTTGCCAACACCGATCCGGAGAAAACCCTTGAAACGATCCTGCTAGAGACGCTCTATGCAGAACTGGCCGTGACCCCGCAACAGTACGCGGCAAGCCTCGAACATTTCTATCTGCACGACCTGGATGATCTGCAGCCGATGGTGAGCGGATATGACTGCTCTGCCCGGTTGATTGACGCGTCATTGGCGAGAGGGTGGCAAGTTGTGCTGGCGACCAACCCGATCTTTCCACGCAAGGTTGTTGAGGCTCGAGTCAGCTGGGGCAAGCTAGAGATCGACAGCTTCCACCATGTCACTGCTTATGAAACGGCTCATTTCTGTAAGCCGAGCCCGGCTTTTTTTGCGGAACTCCTCGATTGCTTGCAGCTGGATGCCGAACATTGCCTGATGGTCGGCAATGACCCGCTGCATGACCTTGCTGCCGGCCAGGTTGGCATGCAGACCTGCCTGCTGACACCATGGCTCATCAGGCGCCCGGGAGGCCGTTTCCGACCTGATTGGCAGGGGCGCCACGAGGAGTTGCTGGCCCTGATCGATCCAGGGGCAGGTGCTTCTCAAACAGGTGGTTGTCCAGATTGACATAAGGCCTTGTTTTCGTTACTCTGCGGAGTTGTAGTAAAGGGGTTTAAACTCGATGTTCATGCTCTTTTCAAGATCGGTTGGTGTCCTGCTGTTGCTGGCCTTGCTCGGATGCAACGAGCAGCAGGAAACCAGAATTAACACAACGGTTCGCCAGACGGATTCGCAGCCGCCCGTTGAGTCCCCTGCTCCCGAGCTTCTGCTCTCGCAAAGGGCTTTTATCGCGGTCTCGGAAAAAGTCACTCCGGCGGTTGTCAATATCCGTGCCGAGCGCATGCGCGCGGTTGACCGGATCAGCCCTCTTTTTGAAGAGTTCTTTGGCGACTTTTTCAGGATGCCGCCGTCGGAACAGCGTGAAAGGAGTCTTGGCTCGGGGTTCATCCTCAGTGAAGACGGGTACATCCTGACCAACGAACACGTGGTCTCTGGCGCTGAGCAGATCAAGGTGAGGCTCACCGATCAGCGCGTCTTCCCTGGCAAGATCGTGGGCGTTGATCCGAAAACGGACGTTGCCGTCATCAAGATCGATGCAGAAGAGCCGCTTCCGGCCGTGGTCCTTGGGGATTCCGACCGCCTCAAGGTGGGGCAGTGGGCGCTGGCCATCGGCAACCCCTTCGGCCTCGACAGCACCCTGACCGTGGGCGTTATTTCGGCGACCGGACGCACTGATGTCGGGATTGAAGATTACGAAAACTTTGTGCAGACGGACGCTTCGATTAATCCCGGCAATTCCGGCGGCCCGCTGCTGAATATTTATGGCGAAGTCGTCGGCGTCAATACGGCGATTGTCGCCAGCGGCCAGGGCATTGGTTTCGCTATTCCTATCAACCTGGCCAGGCAGATTGCTGATCAGTTGATTTCAACCGGTGAAGTAACCCGTGGCTGGCTGGGCGTCAGTATCCAGCCCCTGGATGCCGAACTGGCTGAATCCTTCGGCCTTGACCGGGTGACGGGCGCGCTGGTGACCCGGGTGCTGCCCGATACCCCGGCTGCCAGGGCCGGCCTGCAGCGCGGTGATGTATTGCTCCGCTTTAACGGCAAGCCGGTGCGCAGCGTCAAGGAATTGCAGCTGCTGGTGGCCAGTTCCGCACTTGGCAAGGGTATCCCTGTCGAGGTTTTGCGGGAGGGCACGCAGCTGACATTGGAAGTCACAATCGTGGCCCGCGATGAAAAGGGTGTCGAACTGTCCCGGCAGGAAGAGGAAGATCCTGCCCCATGGTTAGGGATGACTTTCGCCAAGGCGGATGATGGTGTTCGTATAACTGCCGTAGACTCCGGAAGCCATGCCGAGGCGGCCGGGGTGAAGGCGGGCGACCTGGTCCTGGCGATCAACCGGTATGCAGTCAACTCGCTGGCTGATATCAACACGGCCCGAAAACGCATCAGAATTAAAGAGAGAGTCCTGCTTTTACTGCAGCGTGGTGAAACGAATCTTTACGTCGCCCTGCCTGCGGAAGAATAGAACTTCGGGCCGGAAGGTCCGTAACCGCAAATTCACTCCAAATATGGAGGTAACATGGCCAAACTGGTAGACAATCCTAAACTGGCATTTCGCCTGGCCCGTGCCATCGTCTCGGATATTGCCCTTTATAACCAGGAAAAGGTTAAGGAAGGGATCAAGAATGATTCGGTCTTTGAAGTACTGCAGGAAGAACTGGCCGAGGGACGTGAGCATTTTTATGGACGGGTTTCTCCTGACCTGGATGACCGTGACCATCTCTATGACCGGGCAATTGTCGATGTCATGATCAAGCAGGCGGGCAAAATCGAGAGCTCGATCTGGTAGCTGCATGTCCGAATCCTGCTGTCTGCAGGTGACCGCCGAACACATCGCGGCGCGCCTGGACCGTTTTCTTGATGACAGCCTGCCAGCATTGAGCCGCTCCCAGATCAAGCGCCTGATTGATGAAGGTGCAGTTACCCTGGATGGAGCGGCAAGCAAGGCGGGCGTCAAGCTTCGGGGGGGAGAAAAAATCTGCGTGATTCTGCCCGAGCCGGTTGCCGCAAGTGCGGAGGCAGAGTCGATCCCGCTCGATATCTTGTATGAAGATGCAGCTCTGATCGTTGTCAACAAGCCAGCCCATTTGGTCGTGCATCCGGCACCGGGGCATCAGAGCGGCACTCTGGTCAATGCCCTCCTGTTTCATTGCAAGGACCTTTCCGGAGTTGGCGGCGAACTGCGTCCCGGTATTGTGCACAGGCTGGACAAGGATACTTCAGGCGTCATGGTGGCGACCAAGGATGATCGCACGCATCAATGCCTTGCGCGGCAGTTCAAAGCCCATTCGATCAGGCGGCATTACCGTGCCCTCGTCCATGGTCTGATTCCGGAGACAAAAGGCACGATTGATCAGGCAATCGGACGCCACCCGGTGCATCGGAAAAAAATGTCGACGACGGCCCGGCACAGCCGGCATGCCGTGACACACTGGCAGGTGCTGCGACGCTATGAACAAGACCGGCTGACCCTGGTGGATTTGAGACTCGAAACGGGGCGGACGCACCAGATCAGGGTTCATCTGGCGGCAATGAACTGCCCGGTTGTCGGTGACCCCCTCTATGGCGGCGCCAGCCGGATCAAGGCGCTTGCCGACCCGGTCCTGAGGCAGAAAGTTGCCCAGCTGGACCGACAATTTTTACATGCCTGGCAGCTCGGCTTCGAGCATCCTGAAGGAGGCGCCATGATTTTCCAGAAGGACCTGCCTGAAGAACTGCTGGATATACTCACATACCTGGAAAGCAAGTACCAACACTCTATCCTGGACCTCAAGGTTCCGACCTGTGCAGGCTCCATTGAAACGGCATCTGATGAAAATCATTAAACAGGGAAAAATAAGCTACCTGCAACCGGCCTGGGCTGGTCTGGACAACCTCGCTGCGGGGTTTACAACCCGCAATGGCGGCAGCAGCCGTCCCCCGTTCAACTCGCTCAACCTCGGTTACGGTTCCGGTGACCAGCAATCGCAAGTCGAGGCCAACCGTGCTGCCGTGGCGCGCAGTTTTGACCTGGAGCCTCACCTGTTCTTGACGGTCAACCAGGTGCACGGCACCGAAATCCTGGTGATCGATCAGCCCAACCCGGAAGTCTCGCATTTCCAGAGAGTTGACAGCGATGCGATCATCACCAATCAGCGCAATATTTTGATCGGCATCCTTGTCGCAGACTGCTTTCCGATTATACTTTATGACCGGCAAAAACATGTTGCGGGGGTTGTGCACCTCGGCTGGCGTGGAACCGCAGCCGGACTGTTGGCACGGACAGTCCAGGCCATGAAGGAGATTTTCGGCTGCCAGCCCGAGGATATTTTTGCCGCCGTGGGGCCGGGCATCGCTGCGCACAGCTACGAAGTCGATCGCCCGGTACGTGATGCCTTTCGCAAAGGCACAGGGCAATGGGAGCGAATCGCTGCCGAGGTGAGTCTCGGGCACTGGCAGCTGGATTTGCAGAAAAGCATTCTGCTGCAACTCGATGCCGCCGGTATCGACAGGGCTGCCGTTGATCTTGTTAAAGAATGTACCTGCTGTCACAAGGAGACGATGTTCTCTTATCGTCGCGACAAAGGCAGGACAGGCCGCCAGATGGGTTTTGCTTTGCTACGCTAATACCGATTTAAAGAAAAGGGCAACGAGCTTATGGACAAGCCGCAAATCCTTATCATCGAAGACGATGCAAGCGTCAGCGAGCTGCTTTTTTCCTGCCTGAACAAGGAGAAATACCGCGTTTCAGTCGCCCAGACTGGTGAGGCGGCCCTGTCCCAGGTTGAGGAGGATGCTCCTGATATCGTGATCCTGGACCTCAACCTGCCGGGAATGAGCGGTCTGGATGTCTGCCGCACCATGCGTCAGGATCCCTGGCTGAGCAAAATTCCGGTGCTGATGCTGACCGGCAAGGCAGAAGAGGATGATATTGTCACCGGACTAGAGGTCGGTGCCGATGATTACATGACCAAGCCGTTCTCTCCAAGGCTGTTGACGGCCCGGGTCAAAACATTGCTGCGCCGTGGGAACCAGCCTGACTCTGAGCCAGCTTCATCCGCTGCCGAAGGGGAGACGTCGCTGCCCGGGCCCCTCATCATCAAGACGCTCGGCAATTGCGAGCTGCGGATCGATGACAGGAGACTCTCCTGGGCGGAAGACTTCAGCCCCGCCCAGCGTCAACTGATGTCCATGCTCGTGGCCACGGCCGACGGTAAAGTTTC
>JABAOE010001184.1_pt1 | contig 10798 bp, 7 predicted proteins | sample 7062141 | NCBI WGS metagenome assembly JABAOE01 (sample SAMN14538627, study PRJNA623070) | marine sediment metagenome | biome: marine biome [ENVO:00000428]; feature: marine pelagic biome [ENVO:01000023]; material: deep marine sediment [ENVO:00002113] | place: India: Gulf of Khambhat ...
ATTTTGTATCAAAAATGAAAAAGGCGATATATGTCTCTATCGTCTTAATAATCATCGCAATAGGATCGCTTATTTATCACGGGGGACCCAACTGGGGAGTAGAGTTTACCGGCGGAACCGAGATTCACATTAAACTGGCAAAAGAGATAAGTATTGCTGATATTACTAAGATTCTGGATACAACCGGATACCCTCCTGAGATAGTGCAGCAGCTGGGTTTGGCCGGCGACAAAGAATATCTAATCCGATTTTCTCCAGACACGGTTAAGTTTGACCAAATCCAGGGCTTTCAGACTGAGCTTGAGAAGATTATCGCTACGAATGAGTCTTTTAAGGGCGGCTCAATTCAGAGGGTAGACTACATCGGTCCCAGGGTCGGCACGGAGCTCATTAGAAAAGCTGTTATTTCTATCTTATTAGGCTGCGTGGGGATTCTCATATACGTAATGATACGTTTTGAGTTCGGTTTTGCTATGGGAGCCGTAATTGCTCTTGTGCACGATACGATTATTACCCTCGGAGCAATCTCCATTACTAACAAAGAGTTCACCCTTGCTCTAGTTGCCGCACTGCTTACTGTAATAGGTTATTCGGTTAACGATACAATTATCATATTCGATAGAATCAGAGAGAATATGAAAAAAGGCGGGAAATCTAGTTTCCGGGATGTAGTAAATCTGGGTGTTAACCTGACCTTAAAGAGAACCATTTTAACGAGTATTACCGTTTTTCTAGTACTTATCCCCCTATTTTTATTTGGTGGATCTGTAATTCATGATTTTGCGTTTACTCTGATCGTCGGTGCGATTATAGGTACATATTCATCAATATTTATTGCAAGCGCATTTGTGGTTTATTGGAGAGGCAGAAAAAAATCCTCTTGATTTGTTTTCAGAGCACTTGACTACATCTTAGATGATCGACTATATCATATTCTCCCTATTTATATTTGTTGCGGTTGCGGGGCTGATTTCTCACGTGTTCGGGTTTCCAGGCAATTTTATTATTCTTGCCGACTCGATTCTATTTGGCTGGTACGACGGATTCACAGAAGTTACTCTGAAGATACTGGTAATTTTACTTGCTCTTGCGCTTCTAGGAGAGCTGGTTGAGTTTATAGTAGGCATACTCGGAGCTAAAAAATATAAATCCAGCAACAAGGCAATTGCTGGCTCTATTGTGTTTGGTATTATAGGTGGTATTTTAGGTATTCCATTCTTTTTTGGAATTGGAGCAGTGATCGGCGCTTTTATAGGTGCGTTCGCAGGAGCTTTCCTCGTCGAGTACTTCTTAGAGAAGAACGTAGACAGGGCCGTGAAGTCAGGGTGGGGAGCTTTTATTGGAAGAATTGCAGGCACATTTTTTAAAGGGGCGCTCGGAGTGGCAATGATAGTCATAGTAGTGGTTGCATATGTAGGGAACTAACAGTTATGCAGGAAAAATTAGAAGAAGTTAAAAAACAGGCCGAGGCGGAATTGCAAGGGATTTCTGACGAGGTATCGCTTCAGAACCTGAGAGCAAAATATGTCGGCAGAAAAGGCGTTATTACTGAAATCTTAAAAGGCATGAAGGATGTTCCCGCAGAAGAACGCCCAATGATGGGTCAGCTGATTAATCAGGTTAAAGATGCAATAGAAGAGGCTTTTGATCACAAGTCAGCACAGTTAAAAGAAGAGAAGAAAAAAAAGGCGATCGCCGAGGAAAAAATAGACGTAACTCTTCCTGCCAGAGCGGTTGCAGCTGGCGCTAAACACCCGGTTTCCCAAGTGATGGAAGAGATTATCGGCATATTTGAGAAGATGGGTTTTGAAGTGGCCGAAGGGCCTGAAGTAGAGACTGACTACTATAATTTTGAAGCCCTGAATATCCCAAAGAACCACCCGGCCCGCGATATGCAGGACACTTTCTATATATCCGATGAAGTGGTGCTTAGAACTCATACATCCCCTGTTCAAATACGGGTTATGGAGAAGAAGCCGCCGCCTATTAAGATTATAGCTCCCGGCAGAGTATACAGATGTGACAGCGATGTATCGCACACTCCTATGTTTCATCAGATAGAGGGGCTACTGGTAGACAAAGACATAACTTTCGGAGATCTAAAGGGTGTACTTACCGAGTTTCTCAGGCTTGTATTCGGAGAGGGCACAGCTGTCAGGTTCAGACCAAGCTTTTTCCCTTTCACAGAGCCCAGCGCAGAAGTGGATATCGAGTGCGTCATATGCGAAGGCAAGGGATGCAGGGTCTGCAAGGAAAGCGGATGGCTCGAGATTCTGGGCTGCGGAATGGTTGACCCGGAAGTGTATAAGAGCGTTGACTATGATCCCGAAGTATACAGCGGCTTTGCCTTTGGTATGGGCATAGAAAGAATAACTATGCTCAAGTTTGGCATTAACGATATAAGGCTATTTTTTGAAAACGACATCAGATTTTTAAAGCAGTTTATTTAATAATCGGTCTTCGTGATGAATTGATTTTAATTCTCATGTATATTACTAGCCCACAAATTAAAATTCACTTACAAGGAGTAAGGAAAAAATGTCTGTTAGACCCGACCACTGGATTAAAAAAATGGCTTTAGAGCACAAAATGATAGAGCCTTTTGTAGACGAGCAGGTGAGAGAAGGGACAATCTCATACGGCGTGTCAGCCTACGGGTATGACATAAGGGTCAGCAGAGAATTTAAGGTTTTTACAAACGTTCATAACTCAGTTGTGGATCCTAAGAGTTTTGACGATAAGTCCTTTGTAGAGATCGAAGCAGACGAATGTATGATCCCTCCAAACTCTTTTGCTCTTGCAAGGACCGTTGAGTATTTCAGGATACCAAGGAGCGTGATTACACTCTGTGTTGGAAAGTCCACCTATGCACGCTGCGGCATCATAGTAAACGTAACCCCGTTTGAGCCTGAGTGGGAGGGGTATGTGACGCTTGAGATCTCAAACACGACTCCTCTTCCTGCAAAAATATATGCTAATGAAGGCATCGCCCAGGTTCTGTTCTTTGAGTCTGATGACATCTGCGAGACCTCGTATGCAGACAAAAAAGGAAAGTATCAGAAACAGGTTGGGATTACTCCCCCGAAACTCTAAACACAAGAGGTAATTGAGCTACATTATAGGGCTGCATATAGCCTATATTATTGGCTATTTTCACATGTAGTTTTAATTTTAACAAATGCGCTCAAACCCCCTGATTTTATTTCCCTTTTAGGGTTTTTCATGTTATAATACAGCATCATTTTTTCCGCCCATCGTTAACACGGAGGTAGCTGAATTTTGGAAGTAAAAAGGGACCCGGAGAAGGATATTCCTACAAAAGAAAAGAACTCTTACAGCGCTGAACAAATCAAGGTTTTACCAGGTTTAGAAGCGGTTAGAAAACGCCCTGATATGTATATTGGCGACACCAGCTCCAGGGGTTTTCACCACCTTGTTTTCGAGGTTCTGGATAACAGCGTCGATGAGGCTCTTGCAGGTTTTTGTGACAAGATCATAGTGACCGTTCATGTCGACGGAAGCCTCACCGTGGAGGATAACGGCCGCGGCATACCGGTTGATAAACACGAGGAGACAGGCCGGCCTGCTGCCGAGGTTGTTATGACTATGCTTCACGCAGGAGGGAAGTTCGAGGGCAAGGTATACCAGGTCTCAGGCGGTCTTCATGGCGTGGGGGTAACGGTTGTAAATGCCCTCTCGGAATATCTCATACTCGAGATAAGAAGAGATGGTAAAGTCTGGTATCAGAGATACGAGCGCAGCGAGGCGGTAACGGATCTCAAATCAACAGGAAAAACAGATAGGTCCGGAACAAAGATCAGGTTTAAGCCCGACGATACAATCTTTGAAGTAAGTGAGTTTAACTATGATACGCTGGCGCACAGGATAAGAGAGCTTGCGTTCCTAAATAAAGGCCTGACTATCCAAATAATCGATGAACGAACAGGAAAGGATCAAGAATTCTTCTACGAGGGCGGAATTGTAGCATTTATCGAAGAGCTAAATCGCAATAAGAGACCGCTCCACTCTGACCCCATCTATGTTACCGGTGAAAAAGACGACATCATTGTTGAAGTCGCACTCCAGTATAACGACAGCTACTCGGAGACCATATTCTCCTATGCGAACAATATTAACAACATAGAGGGCGGGACCCATCTTACAGGTTTTAGGGGCGCGCTCACAAGAACCGTTAACAAATATGCCGAGGACAAGGGGCTGCTTAAAAACGCAAAGGTCTCCCTGAGCGGTGAGGATGCAAGAGAGGGTCTTACTGCTGTGATCAGTGTAAAGCTCCCTGATCCGAAATTTGAGGGTCAGACCAAGACTAAGCTCGGCAACACGGAAGTCAAAGGAATAGTGGAAGCGCTGCTTAACGAAAAACTTGGAACATTTTTTGAAGAGAACCCGGCTGTTTCAAAAAAGATAATTGAAAAAGCAGTCGATGCTGCAAGGGCAAGAGAGGCAGCTAGGAAAGCAAGGGAGCTTACCAGGAGAAAGAGCGCTCTTGAGTCCGGCTCACTTCCCGGAAAGCTTGCAGACTGTCAGGAGCGCGATCCCGAGCTCTGCGAGTTATACCTGGTTGAGGGTGAGTCTGCCGGAGGATCGGCAAAGCAGGCAAGGTCCAGATACAACCAGGCGGTTCTTCCTCTTAAAGGTAAAATCCTAAACGTCGAGAAGGCAAGGTTCGATAAGATGCTTAGCAACGAGGAGATAAGAACCCTTATCACTGTGCTTGGAACCGGCATTGGAGCGGACGATTTCGATATAAGCAAGCTCCGCTATCACAAAATCATACTTATGACCGATGCTGATGTAGACGGATCTCATATAAGAACCCTGCTTCTTACATTCTTCTACCGCCATTTCCCTGAGATAATCGAAAAAGGACACTTGTACGTAGCACAGCCTCCTCTTTACCGCGTAAAAAAAGGTAAGGATGAGAAATACTTAAAAGACGACTATGAATACGAAGACCATTTCCTAGAGCTTGGCACCGGAGGTATTTCCCTAAAAATTTCACCCAACGGCAGCGGTGCTAAAGAAATTAAAGGCTCAAAGCTCTTGGATATAATAAAAAAATCCATATCGTATGAAAAAGCGCTTACAAGAATCGGGAAGCACGGACGGGACTTTAGAGTTGTAGATGCTTTTGCAAGCCGGGACGGATTTAAGAAGAGTCATCTTAAAGCTGAGAATGAGACGGAGTTTGATAACCATCTTGAGGCAATAAAAGGGTACATCGAGTCCAGATATCCTGAGGTAGCGGGTCTTGATTGGAAACTGCTTGACGATCCCGAGCATGACTGCTCTAAGATATCTTACAACTTCAAAGAAAACGGCCGCAACAGAAGCACTGTAATCGACTTTGATTTTCTGAACTCTCCTGATTTTGAGGAGATCAAAAAGCTTAAGGATTCCATCAAGGCTGCGGGTGATCCGCCGTATGGGCTTGGCGACAACGGAGAGTCAGTTGAGCTTCCGAGTCTGGCTGAGGTTACAGAGCACATACTAAGCCGCGGTAAAAAAGGCATGTCCATTCAGCGCTACAAAGGGCTTGGAGAGATGAACCCCGAGCAGCTCTGGGAGACCACCATGAACCCTGAGTCTCGAGTGCTGAAGCAGGTAATGATTGAGGACGCTTTTGAAACCGACGAGATATTCACTGTCCTTATGGGCGATCAGGTAGAGCCTCGCAAAATCTTCATAGAAACAAACGCTCTTAACGTAAGCAACCTAGACGTCTAGTGGCGGGGGCCGTTATATTTGGGGGTTGGGAGCAATTAAACGGTTTGCAGAGTTAGTTTCTTTCTAAATTAAAATCCCAAAACACCGTAATGCTGCATAACTAGAATCGCAACGCTTATAACCAGAAGGTTTACTATGGCTAGCGGGAACAGCACTTTCCATCCAAGGCTCATTACCTGGTCATAGCGGAAGCGGGGCAGCGTAAAACGTACCCAGATAAAGAAGAATAGAAACGCCAGCACCTTGCCTACGAAAACCAGCGGAGGCAGGTACCAGTGTGTATCTATATCAATACCAAACCAGCCGCCGAAGGGAAGCGGGTACCATCCGCCGAAAAACAGAGCCACAACAAGACACGACATCACAATCATGTGCGTGTACTCGGCCATAAAGAACATTGCAAACTTCATACTGCTGTACTCTGTGTGATAGCCTGCCACGATCTCAGTCTCTGCCTCAGGCATATCAAAGGGGAGTCTGTTGGTCTCTGCAAACACTGCAGCTAGAAACACTATGAAGCCGAGAATCTGAGGGAATACAAACCAGTAGTGCTGCTGTGCCTCTATAATATCTGAGAGCCTCATAGAGCCGGTCCACATAATAACTCCGAGTATTGAGATGCCCATTGCCAGCTCATAACTGACCATCTGTGCCGCGGCCCTCAGTCCGCCCAAGAACGAATACTTACTATTAGACGCCCATCCTCCGAGTACTACGCCGTATACGCCCAGCGATCCTATAGCCAATATGAATAGGAGTCCGACGTTTATGTCGGCAATCTGCAGCTTAACGAATACCGGATCCTGCACAAGGCCGAACAGGGTTGTCTCGAACCCTCTACCTATGGGGACAACAGCTAGGGCAATTAATGCAGTTACAAGAGAAAAAGCAGGGGCCGCAATGTATATGTACTTATCAGCATCCTTTGGGATTATATCTTCTTTGAATATGAACTTCACACCGTCTGCAAGAGGCTGCAGAAAACCAAAGGGGCCCACTCGGTTCGGACCCAGTCTGTCCTGGATAAATGCACTCACCCGCCTCTCAGCCAGAGTCAAATAGGCTACAAGGGTAAGAACAACGAAAAAAACAAGTAAAATTTTTACAATTGAAATTCCTAAATCAGCCCAAATCATATTCTATCTCTAATAGTTTGTCCTTAGTTTGCGGTGCTTACGCCGAGAGCACCGATATTATCGTAATTTATTCCCTGATAAGCAGAGATGGTTCCTGAAATATCATCCATAATCTCTGAGGGATCATCATAGTTAAAGCTTTCTTTCTGCAGACTTTGTCCCAGCAGGGTCAAGATTTCCCAATCGGGTTTTGCAGTTCCCGGAGCATCTATAGCCTTTCTTACCCTCTGTACTCGTCCACGGTCATTTGTGAAAGTACCTTCTTTCTCATAGGGGCTGACTCCGGGCAATATCGCATGAGCAAGCCTCACAGTTTCAGTGAGTTTATAGTCCTGAACCACAAGCAGTTTTAATTTTGACAGAGCTTCTCTAAGCCCTTCCTTTTCTTCCTCAACTACGAGATCAAACATATCGAGCCCGGCTACGTAAAGCACGTTTATCCAACCGTTTTTTATTGCATCAATTAACTCTAAAACCTGGCCCGATCCATATGGGAATCCCATATCCTTCACACCGGAGCTGTTCGGATAGGGGTCAGTGCTCAATAGTCCTAAGCGTTTTGGCTCATTAATCAGACCGATGTTCCCAACTGCCTTACTAGCGGAGCCGGTCTTACTTATTTTCTTTAATAAATACAGCTCTTCATTAGTTAGCGTAGCCGATGCCAGAAAAGCTATGGACTGCGGAAATCCTTTTTTGGCATTAGCAATTTTTCCTGCAACAAAAGAGACCACCTTATCCCAAGTGGCAAGCTTAAACCCTTCGCCGTCTCTTAGTATCGGGTCGCGCAGGCGCGTACTCTCTTCCTGTACTTCTTTGAAATCATAACGGCCCCTGTCACATATCCAGTGGTCATTTACATCCAGGTTCACCCTTGGTCTCACTCTTGCAACCTTGCCTTTTCTTGGGTCGACGCCCACAGTGATGTTGCATCCGTTGCTGCAAAGAGAGCAAACCGTATCGGTAAACTTCCAGTACCATACTCTTTCTTCATGCAGGGTGTCTTTATTTAGCAGCGCACCAACGGGACAAAGGTCGGTCACATTACCCGCAAGCTCGTTGTTAAGCTCCTTGCCTGGGAAGACGACAATTTTTTTCCTGAATCCTCTGTTGTTGTATCCAAGCTCCCCGGTTTTAGTTACTTCGTCTGTGAACCTTACGCATCTTGTGCACATTATGCACCGGTTGGGATCATAGAGAATCTTATCGCTAAGGTAGTATTTTTTTCTGACCTTTTTTTCCTCAGGCCCTTCAAATCTGCTGTACCCCGGGCCGTGCTCAACAGTGGTAAGCTGCAGCGGACACTCTCCGCCCTTATCGCAGATTGGACAGTCAAGAGGATGATTTATCAGTGTAAACTCAACAGTAGCCTTTCGGGCTTTTATGGCCCTCTCAGTATTGGTTTTAACAATAAGTCCGTCTCTCACGTATGTATTGCAAGCGGGCATTACCTTTGGAACACCCTCTACTTCAACCAGGCACTGCCTGCACTGAGCCACTACGCTCAGAGCCGGATGGTAGCAGAAATGGGGTATATCTATACCCATTCTGGATGCAGCCTGAATAATATTAAGGCCGTCTTCGACTTCAATTTCCTTTCCGTCTATAGTGAGTTTTGGCATGGAGAATTTCTATAAAAGTTAAAGTCCCGAAAATAGTATCTGACCATTATTACATTAGCAAGTTGGTGCATTTATATGAGTTTACCCAATATTCAGAATATTATTTTACGGCAGGTGGGGGGTATGTATGTGTGTTTGGTTTGTTTATGAAAATAATGAGCATTATAGGGAACTTATACATCATATATGCCAAAGTTTTACAGAAAAATCAAAATGTTGTTTATGCAGTGATGTGTTATAATTGAAGGTAAGCAAATGCGCTCAAAAGTACTTAAACCTATAGCAATATTTCTCTCAATAGTTGCTCTATTGATAGCGATTATGTTTTTTGTAGTCCAATCAAGTGTTTTTAAGCAGTTCCTACGAGTTACAACTAACGCCGTAGTAAGCACGCTTACCAACCAGGGATTCATCATAGGCAGCATAGAGGGGGATATATTCAGAGGAATTATACTCAGAGATGTGTCTTTCGAGATTGAAGGCGAGCCTTTTATAGAATCCGATGAAATATTTATAGACTACTCCCTGCCGCTCCTCCTGGATAGCTCTATGTTGTTCAGCAAAGTAATACCTCTTGATGAGGTGTCCGTAACCGGTCTCCAGGTAACTCTAGTCCAGAACGAGGATAGGACTTGGAATTTCGAAAAATTAGGAGCATGGGAGCAGCCGCAGGAAAATAAACCCTCTCCGAATTGGAACATCTTCATTCAGAATGCCATATTATCGCAGGCTAAAATCAGAATAGATGACCGCTACAAAGACCAGATAATTGATCTTAAGTCAGACAAAGTGGATCTTACAATCAAGATGTTCAGAATCGATGAAAGAATTGATATGCAGCTTAAAAAGAGCAACCTGGGCATCGTTTTTCTAGATACAGAAGACGATATTTTATATCTGGACGACATAACCGGAAAGGCAACATATAAAAAAGGCCACAGCACTGATGAGTTTAATGTAAAGAGTTTAAAGTTTGTTTCCAGCGGTACTGACTTTTCAGTTAAGGGAATAGCTAATAACTTACAGCATCCTGAATTTACCCTCAGAGCCTCCGCTCGAAACATAGCCAGGGATTCGGGTCTTGGTAACATCAATATGGATCTGGAAGCAAAAGGCACTTATGAAAATTACAGATATCTAAGAGCAAGCGGAGATCTAAAGCTGGTTAATACAGTTTTTAAGGGAGAGGTTATAAAGGGCGGAATAAAAGATATCACTGTTGACGGGGGGAGCGTAGGGATTCAAGGCGGGCAGCTAACAGCCGATTTTGGTAATATCTTGTTCACAGGTGCTCTAGATCTGCAAGAGATGCTGGCTGACGGTGATGATAACAAACTGAATCTTGATCTATCTATTAACTCCTTAAACGCATCAAGGGTTTTTCAAATGTTTGAGACAGATCAGGTTCTTGAAGAAAACGTTGAATTAGAACAGCAGGTAAGCTCGATCCTAGATGCTAATCTCAACGGTACTGTCAATGTGACTGGCAATTGGAACAGAGATCAGGACCTTGAGTCCAAGTTCGATATATCTAAACTTAGTCTCACAGGCAGCGATGTCGGAGAGTTAGTGGTAAGCGGACCTATAAGTCTTGATTCTGAGTCTGTAGACTATGATTTGAACGCAAATTTTACAAAAACAGATCTTGCTTTCTTACTAAAAGATGACAGTTACAAAAGCAGCCTAAATTCAATACTGGATCTTAAGGGTTCGATACCTATTACTGAGGATTCAGAGCAGGAGCTAAAGGGCACAATTTCTGGCGAGATTTTGCCGTCAACATTCTCTGGCATAGAAATCAAGGAAGGTAATATTCAGGCTGATTATAATCAAGATTTCCTTGATATTAAATCCCTATTTGTCGATTCTGATTCTCTGACAGTCAAAGCCTCCGGAAGTCTGAGCAAGTCTACGTCAAAGGGAATAAAATATAGCGCCGATATCAGAGACCTTAGTGTGCTCTCTGGTTTTATCGACGGTTTTGATATTCGGGGTGTACTCAAAATAAACGGAAGCATAAAAGGAGATTTCTCAAAGCCGAGGATAATTCTAAATGCCAGCGGCTCGAACATTACAAATGAATTGGAAGGGTTTGTAGCGAACAGTCTTCAGCTCTCTGCCGACACCTACCTGTCATATGAAGATCCTAGGCTTAATATTAAGGGGACTGTTAAGGATGCTGATATAAACGGCCAGAGAATTAAGTCCATAAGTTTTAAAGCAGACAGCAAGGGCGAGCTAATTGAGGGAGGTCTTGATATCGTGGGGCTTTCCAATACGAGATACGATCTA
>JABAOE010005153.1_pt3 | contig 10792 bp, 17 predicted proteins | sample 7062141 | NCBI WGS metagenome assembly JABAOE01 (sample SAMN14538627, study PRJNA623070) | marine sediment metagenome | biome: marine biome [ENVO:00000428]; feature: marine pelagic biome [ENVO:01000023]; material: deep marine sediment [ENVO:00002113] | place: India: Gulf of Khambhat ...
CCGAGCGTGTTCGAGATTCGCGACCGCATGGCGGAGACGATGATCAGCAAAGTCGGCATTTTCCGGAACGGCGACGAACTTACCGAAGCGGTCGACGAGATCGAGGCCCTTATCACGGACTGCGATCGCGCGGTTCTACGCAGCAAGGTGCCGGGCATGAATCCCGAACTCACTTTCGCGCTGCGCCTCGAGGGAATGCTGCGCCTCGCCCTGGTTACAGCGAAGGGCGCGCTCGTAAGATGCGAGAGCCGCGGCGCCCATTTCCGGACCGATTACCCGCTTCGCAATGATCGCGACTGGCTCAAGCGTACGCTCGTGCGCTGGCCCGATGGCGCAGGCGAGCCGGAGTTTTCGTACGAGCCGGTCGGGCTGATCAACCTGCCGCCAGGATACCGCGGCTATGGCAGCGACGAACGCATCGCCCTGGAAACCGAGGTCGAGGCTTACAACGCCGCTGTTATCGACGAGCAATCGAGACAAGGCCGGCTTGCGACCATGGAACCCATGGGAAGCCGCATGCAATGGAAAGACTGGGCAGTCAGGCAATGACAGAGAAGACAAACACGCCGCCGCGCCGCTTGCGCTTCGAAATCTTTCGGTTCAACCCCGAGGTTCCGGAGTCAACGCCGTACATGCAGAGCTTCGAAATCGACGAAACGCCCTACATGTCGCTGTTCATCGCGCTCAATGAGATCCGGGAACGACAGGATCCGAGTTTGCAGTTCGACTTTTCCTGTCGCTCGGCAATCTGCGGTTCCTGCGGAATGATGGTCAACGGCAGGCCCGCGCTGGGATGCCGAACGCTGACCGCGGACTTGCCGGATACCATTCGTTTGCATCCTTTGCCTGTCTTCAAGCTTATCGGCGATCTGTCCGTGGATACCGGAACCTGGTTCCGGGAGATGGCAGAGCAGACCGAGGCCTGGATACATGCGCGGGAGGCGTTTGACCCGGATGCGCAGGAAGAGCGGATGGATGACGATCTCGCCGAGCAAATCTATGAGCGTGATCGCTGTATCGAGTGCGGGTGTTGCATAGCGTCCTGCGGGGTTGCCAACATCAACCCGGATTTCGTTGCGCCCGCAGGGTTGAACCGGATCGCGCGATTCATGATGGACCCGCGCGACAGCCGTGACGCAACGGATTGGTTCGAGGTCGTCTCGAACGACAATGGCGTCTTTGGTTGCCTGGGCATGATGGCCTGCCACGACATTTGCCCCAAGGAGCTACCGTTGCTGGATGTCTACGCGTACCTGCGGCGAAAGGCGCTTGCGGCGCGGTTCTCGGGCTGAGGATTTTTCGCCGGTACCCACTGCAGTCTCTGTCAATTGTCCTGCGGCGTCTTCCCCCGCATTTCCCGGATCCAGGGATCGTCCTCGGTACGAATCTTCTTCAGGTCGTCATCGATCGGCAGCCAGCTTACATGCCCTTCTATCCCGAAGTGGCCAATTGGTGGTGCGACCTCGGGGTCATCGAGCGAACCGGTCTGGACGCAGATCCAGTCCTGGCCGAACGGCGAGAAGATCAGCGGGGAACCACAGGATTCGCAAAACCCGCGTTCGGCAAGCGTCGACGAAGTAAAGTATTTAACCGTGCCTTGCGTCACACGGAAGTCGGTTCTGGCCACCAGTACCGACGGCGCGACGACGCTGCCGGTCCACTTCTGGCACATACGGCAGTGGCAGTACCAGGATTTGGTGTCACGTGGGTCGATTTCGTAGCAGATAGCGCCACACAGACATCCACCGGTCCACTTTTCCATTGTCAGAGTCCGTGTTCGTTGCAGTTAATGCCGGCGACCGCTGAGATTTTCCACGAGCCATCAACAAAGTCTGCGAGGTACCAGGTGCACTCGTAGGCGATGTTGCCGCCGTTATAGTAGTCCCTCCACCTGGTCTTGAAGGATGCCGTCGTCGGATTGAACATTTCGAAATCCATCTCGGCAATCTCGCTGCGTACCCAGCCGGCGATTTTCCACTCCTCGAGGGCGCCAGATATCCACTGCAGGCTATCGAGCGATTCAATCAATTCGTTGTGAATCTGCACGGTCTCAGTGAAGTGCCCAGCCAGCTCATCCGCGTTTTCCCAGGGTTTGTCGCCATAGAGCGGAGCGTACTCGGACTTGTACCACTCATCGGCAGGAGGAATAGCCGTTTCATCCTGGGCGTGAACCGTTGTAAAGATCAACGCGCCGCAAAGGATTCTCAAGATATACGCCATGGTGGATATCTCCTGTTTTCGCCGGCGTCGTAATCGCGGCAGGGAAGGGTGACCGGGTTCAAGTCCATCACCGCTTCTTCTGCGGGTGAATCATCGACTTCGGCATGAGGGCCGGTTCGTCAGCCAGTTCCGCGAGCGCTGTATCGATCTCCTTGCGAAACGGCGAGCTGTAAATCTCGCGCTCCCTCTCCCAATAGTCTCTCCACATGGGAGCCTGCAGCAGAGCCTTGACGTTGCGATGCAGGGCCTCCCACTCATCCTCGTTGAGCATGCCGCTGCGGTACTGGTAATGAATGTTCTCCCAGGTGCGCAGCGTGATGTAGCAGTAGGCTTGCAGCTGGAGGACTTGTTCTGCCTCGAGGTTTTCACCGTCGATGTGCTTGAGAAAGTTTCGCGCAAAGCCGGGGTCTGTAAAAAAGTCCGATGGCGGTCGCGTAAGCGCATCGGCAATGGTCTGGCGGGTTGCAGACTTCGACATCTGCGTGTTCTGGCGGACCTGCAGGGCAAGGTAAATCAGCGAGACGACGACGGCGATCGCGCCGATGACCTCGCTGACCGTACTAATGGCTTCCCAGTTCACCGCCGCGCACTATTCTTCTTGATCGCCGGTATTTTCTGACTCGGCCTTTTTTTCGGCCAGGCGTTTCTGAATCTGCTCGAGCTTCTGCTTGCGCCTGCGCACCTGCATACTGTGCTCGGACAGGATGTAGATCAGTACGATGACCAGGACGATTATAAGTGCCCACAGCATGGCACGTAGATTACCATGCGCGGGCCCCTGTCCGGGCAGCCGACCTACGCCATCAGCTTAAGTGCCAGCCACGGTGCGAAGCAGAACACTGTTATCAGCAGCTTGTAGGCTCCGACGTACTTGAAAGACGTCCTGGCGACCTCGTCTTCACTGATGCCGAACATCCTGGCGTTCATGCGGTAGACGAAGTCGCGCATGACCCACAGCGCGAACACCGAGATCACGTAGATACCGAGGTTGACGATCGTCATCCAGCCAAAAAATGCGGTCCATGTATCGAGTTCGTTCATGTTCCCGGATCCCAACTTGCGTAGTAGTGAACGAGTGCCTCTATCTTTCCCTGGTCGAGCTCTCGCAGCTTGTCGGCCATGCTCGGCACGAACGTCTCGCGGTTACCCGTCAGGCGGGCACCCGGAGCCCGGCGAAGATAGGCGGCCGGCGAAAAAGAGACCCATTCGTACTGCCGTTTTTCTCTCCCGCTACGCGACTGCGAGCTCGCTCAGCGCCCTGAGAGCATCACGCCGGCTGATCTGGCCGACCAGTCGGTTTTTCCTGAGCACCGGGAAGCGCCGGAAACCCGAGTCGAGAAACTTTTGAGCAAGGTCTACGATGTTCATCTCGGCGTCTACCGATTCGACCTCCGTCGACATGTAATCGGCTACCGGGCCGCCCCAGTCACCGTAGTAGCCTGCATTCAATGCAACCTTCATGCAGTCGAGCTCCGACAACATGCCGACAAGATCGCCCTTGTCGTCGACCACCGGCGCACCGGCGATGCGGTGCTTCACGAGCTCGTGAATAGCATCCATGACATCGGTGTCCGGTTTAAAGGTTACGAGTTGGCCCGCCATGTAATCGCGAACCAGGCACGATTTGAGATTCATTCTTCGCTCTCCCTCTGGCATTTGCCGCTGCCGCAAAGTTCGCAGCTGCCGCCGTTGAGGCCACCGCAGCTGCCGCTGATCGGTTTGCGGCCGTTCATTACGCCGATCGCCATGCCTGCGATGACAACCAGCATCACCGCAAATGTCACCAGGATCGTCCCGAGGACCGTCATGTGATGTTCCTCAATCTGGCGAAAGCTGCAGTCTGGCGCTCTTCGATTCCGCCGTTTGTTCGAATCAGCATCAGGACCGCGAGACCCTCTCGCTCGGCGAAGGCGAGGCCTTCCTCCGGGCCCATGACCAGCAAAGCGGTCGCCAGTGCATCTGTCCGATAGGCCTCGGGAGCGACGACCGTTACCGAAGCCAGGGTGTGTTTGACGGGTCGGCCCATGCGTGTGTCGATCGTATGCGAGTAGATCTTCCCGTCCGCCTCGAAGAAGTTCCGATAGTCGCCGGATGTCGCCATACCCGTATCCGTCAGGTGAACGATAGTATGCGGCCGCCTTTCGTTGGGCAGCGGTGCTTCGATGCCGATGGCCCAGGGCTCACCTTTGGCATTCAGGCCGCGAATGTTGAGCTCGCCGCCGATCTCGACGAGGTAGCTGTCGAAGCCCAGCGACGCCAGCAGATCGCCAATACGGTCGGCCGCATAACCCTTACCTATGGCCGACATGTCGAGCATCAAGCCCGGGATATCTTTCTTAACGGCAGGTCTTGCACAGTCCGCGTGCAGGTTCTCGTAACCGGTTGTCGCCATCAGGGACGAAATTGCGTCGTCACTCGGCGGCTGGTCGATCATTTCTCCCGGTCCGAATCCCCACAGATTGACCAGCGGTCCAACCGTGATATCGAACGCACCGCCGGTTTTCTTGCTGATCGCGAGCGATTCTTCGACCTTGGTGCAAAACTCGAGCGAGACATCCTGCCAGTCCACCGACGAGCTGGCATTGAACCGGGAGATCTCGGAGTCCGGCCGGTACGTCGACATCTGCGACTCGTCGTTGTTCAGCGCTGCTTCGATGACCTTCTGCAGCTTGACGGCATCGTGGTCGCCGATGCCGTTGGGCAGCTTCACGCTGAATTGCGTGCCCATCGTGTTGCCCACGAGCTCGACCTGCCCCGCGCCGCCACCGCAACCGGCGAACGCGAGTACAGCAATCAGGATCGCGAGTCTCACCTAGCCTCCGAAGTCATCGAGCATGATGTGGTCGCGATCGACGCCGAGGTCCTCGAGCATCTTGATCACAGCCGTATTCATCATCGGGGGCCCGCAAAGGTAGTACTCGCAGTCTTCGGGCGCCGGGTGGTTCTCGAGGTAGTTCTCATAGATCACGTTGTGGATGAAACCCGTGTACCCGGTCCAGTTGTCTTCGGGAAGCGGCTCGGACAGGCCGATATGCCACTCGAAGTTGTCGTTTTCCTCGGCGAGCTTGTCGAACTCTTCGACATAGAACATCTCGCGCAGACTGCGTGCGCCATACCAGAACGTCATCTTGCGTTTCGACTTGAGCCGTAGCAGCTGGTCGAAGATGTGTGAGCGCATGGGAGCCATGCCGGCGCCCCCGCCAATGAAAACCATCTCGTTGCTGGTCTCTTTCGCGAAAAACTCCCCGTAGGGACCGGAGATCACGGCCTTGTCTCCCGGCTTCAGGCTGAAAATATACGACGACATGATGCCGGGCGGCACCGAGGCATCGGAGCCGGGCGGCGGCGTCGCGATACGCACGTTGAGTTTGACCAGGGTCTTCTCGAGCGGGAAGCTCGCCATCGAGTAGGCACGCGAGACCGGTTTCTTGACGTGTGACTCGTAGCTCCACAGGTGATACCGGTCCCACTCGTCACGAAATTCCTCGTCGATATCGAAGTCGGCGTACTTTAGGTCGTGCGGGGGGCACTCGATCTGGATATAGCCGCCTGCACGAAAGTCGAGTTCTTCGCCCTCCGGTAGCTGCAGAACGAGTTCCTTTATGAAGCTTGCAACGTTCTTGTTCGACACGACCGTGCACTCGATCTTGCGAATGCCGAAGATTTCTTCCGGCATCGCGATCTTCATGTCCTGTTTGACGGCAACCTGGCAGGATAGCCGGTAGTGTTCCTTTGCTTCACGTTTGCTGATCAGCGATGTCTCGGTGGGCAGGATCGCGCCGCCACCTTCGAGCACGCGCAACGTACACTGGCCGCAGGTGCCGCCACCGCCGCACGCTGATGGCACGAAGATGCCGAGATCGGCCAGCGAATTCATCAGCTTGCCGCCTGTCGGAACATCGAATTCTCTGTCCTCGTTGATGACGAGGTGCACCGAGCCACCGGCAACGAGCTTCGAGCGTGCGGCCAGAATGACGAAGACGAGAATCAATATGATGGCTGTGAACAGGCCAACGCCGAGGCCGACCTGCAGCATTGTCGACGCATCGAACGTCATAACTTGATTCCCGAAAAGCCCATGAAGCTCAGCGACATGAGGCCGGTGATGATGAACGTGATACCGAGACCCTGCAGGCCGACCGGCACGTCACTGTACTTGAGTTTCTCGCGAATGCCGGCGAGACCAATTACCGCCAGGGCCCAGCCGAAGCCGCTGCCAAAACCAAACACAAGCGACTCGCCGAGGTCGTACTGGCGCTCGACCATGAATAACGTGCCGCCGAGGATGGCGCAGTTGACGGTGATCAGCGGCAGGAAGATGCCGAGCGCGTTGTAGAGCTTCGGGAAGTACTTGTCGAGCGTCATTTCGAGGATCTGGACGAGTGCCGCGATGACACCGATGTACGACACGAGGCCGAGGAAACTGAGGTCGATATCCGGCAAGCCCGCCCAGGCCAGCGCGCCATCGGCCAGCAGGAACGTGAAGATCATGTAGTTTACCGGCACCGTGATCACCTGGATGACGACCACGGCCGTACCCAGGCCGATCGCGGTTTCGACTTTTTTCGACACGGCGAGGAACGTGCACATGCCGAGGAAGAACGCGAGAGCGAGGTTCTCGACGAAGGCGGCCTGGATAAACAGATTCAGATAATCCATCACAGCACCTCCGTGCGGTGGACTTCGTGAATCCGGTACTCGGGCGCCTCGGCCTGCGCCGCCTTCCAGCTGCGAATAGCCCAGATCAGCAGGCCGATAATGAAGAACGCGCTCGGCGGCAGCAGCATCAGCCCATTGGCCTCGTACCAGCCGCCGTCGGAAACGGTTGGCAGGATCGGGTAACCGAGCAACGTGCCGGCGCCAAGCAATTCGCGCAGCGTCGCGACGATGATCAGGATTGCACTGTAGCCGAGGCCGTTGCCGAGGCCGTCGAGGAAGCTCATTCCGACCCCGTTCTTCATCGCGAAGGCCTCGGCGCGTCCAAGCACGATGCAGTTCGTGATAATGAGACCGACGAACACCGACAGCTGCTTGCTGGTCTCGAATGCATAGGCGCGCAGCATCTGGTCCACGACAATGACGAACGAGGCGATGATCGTCATGTGCACGATGATGCGGATGTTGTTCGGGATGCGGTTGCGAATGCTGCTGATTGCGGCAGTCGATAAGGCGGCGACGCTGGTAAGCGCGAGGCACATGAGCAACGCCGGCATCAATGATGTGGTGACGGCAAGCGCCGAACAGATGCCGAGCACCTGCAACGTGACCGGGTTGTTGTCGACCAGCGGATCGATAAGTACTTTGCGCGCTTCAGCCATATCTACTGCGACTCCCTGCCTGAAAGCGACTTGAGGTAGGGCCCGTAGCCTTCGTCGCCAATCCAGTATTGAACGAAGATGCTGACGCCGCGGCCGGTCAGTGTTGCACCGGCCAGGCCGTCGATCTGGTAATCACTATCTTTGGGCGCAGGACCCTTTACGACCTCGATCAACGGGTCACCCGCGTCGTCGTAAAGCCGTTTGCCGCGCCACTGCTCACGCCAGGCAGGTTTGTCGACAGCGTCGCCGAGACCCGGTGTCTCGCCGTGCTCGTAGAACTGGAGCCCGCGTGCGGTCCGGCCATCGGCTTCGACGGCGAGGAAGCCGTACATCGTGGCCCAGAGTCCGGGGCCTTCGATCGGCAGGATGAGCTGCTCGATGGCGCCGTTCTTTCGCACGAGGTAAACAGGCGCCTGCTCGCCCGAGGCGAGCTCGGTCGAGGTTTCTTCAATAGCCGCGTAGAGCGCGCCCACATCGACGCCTGGCTCGTACAGGCCGGCGACATCGAGGATGATGCGCTGTCGATACTCTTCCTCGTTCTGCAACTGGCGCGGCTTGAGGACAATGGCGGCACTGGCGACGAGGATCGAACAGACCAGGCTGACGCCGATAGCGACAAACAGAACGTTGCCGATACTTTCTCGGTTAGCCACTGCGGCGCACCCTCCGTTTGACGTTGGCGTTGACGACGAAGTAATCGATCATCGGGGCGAAGACGTTGGCAAAAAGAATCGCCAGCATGATGCCCTCGGGGAAGGCCGGGTTGATGACGCGGATGACATAGGTCAACAGGCCAATGAGCAGGCCATAGACCAGCTTGCCGGTTTCGGTCTGCGTCGCCGAGACCGGATCCGTCGCCATGAAAATGGCGCCGAACGCGAAACCGCCGAGCACGATGTGCCAGTGCCACGGCATGCTGATCATCGGGTTGCCGCTGTCGATGGAGCTGAAGAGCAGGGCCGGGACGATCAGGCCGGCAAAACAGCCGAGCATGATGCGCCACGATGCAATGCGCGTATACAGCAACAACACAGCGCCCAACAGGCACGCCAGCGTCGACGTCTCACCGATCGACCCCTGGATCTGGCCGACGAATGCCTGTGTCCAGGTCAGGCCGCTGGCGACGATGCCAGAGACGCCCTCGATTGCGCTGATGCCGAGCGCCGTGGCGCCGCTGAAGCCATCGACGGCCGTCCATACCGCGTCACCCGAAATTTGCGCCGGGTAGGCGAAGTACAGGAACGCTCGGCCGACCAGCGCCGGGTTGAGCACGTTTTTGCCGGTTCCACCGAAGACTTCCTTGCCGATGACGACGCCGAAGCTGATGCCGATAGCCACCTGCCACAGCGGAATCGTGGCCGGCAGGATCAGCGCGTACAGAAAAGACGTGACGAAGAAACCCTCGTTGACTTCGTGGTTGCGGACGCCTGCGAAAAGGACTTCCCAGAAGCCGCCCGCGGCCATCGTGACGATGTAGATCGGGACGAAATACAACGCGCCGAGCAGGAAATTATCGTAGACGCTGCCCGGATCATGGCCGCCGCCGAGCAGTAAGAGGACTGTCTCGCGCCAGCCCGGCAGCATTTCGATACCCATCGCCGCCATCGCTGTATTGGCCTGGAATCCCGTGTTCCACATGCCGACGAGCGCGGCCGGCGTGGCGGCGAATACGACCATGATCATGACGCGTTTCAGGTCGATCGCATCACGAATATGGGGCGAGCCGCGAGTGACATCGGGTGGTGAGTAGAAAAGAGTGTCGACCATCTCGTAGATGGCATGGAAGTTCTGCAGGCGGCCGCCCTTGACGAACAGCGGTTCGATGTTGTCGAGGAATCTGCGTAGTCGTTTCATCAGCCGTACGCCTCGATCTCATCGAGGGCCTTCCTGAGGTGAGGCCCGTAGTTGTATTTGCCGTTGCAGACGAAGGAGCACAACGCGAGATCCTCTTCGTCGAGTTCGAGCGCGCCGAGTTGCTGCGCGGCGTCCGTGTCCCTGACGAGCAACGCCTTGAGCAAGACGGTCGGCAGGATATCGAGTGGCATGACACGCTCGAAGCTGCCGATGGACACCATCGCGCGCGGACTGCCGTTCTGAGTGGTTGTCAGCGGGTAATCTTCGCTGAGGAAGAACGTGGACGCGTAGGCGCGAGAAGCCGAGTACTTGTGCCGACCAGGCCGCATCCAGTGCATGAATTGGCGGCTCCGGTCTTCGGCCAGCACGCTGATCTGGTTGTGATAGGCGCCCAGCCAGCCCAACATGCCGGACGCGCGGTGTCCTGAAAGAACCGATCCCGAGATGACCCTGGCATTGCCGGGCACAAGCTCGCCGTCAAGAATGTCAGCGGTACTCGCACCGCGGCGCGTCCGAATCAGGCGCGGGTTCCTGACCATCGGCCCGCCGAGAGCGATCAGGCGTTCGGTAGGCAGCCGGCCGTCACGGAACAGGCGGCCGATCGCCATCGTATCCTGGTAACCGATATGCCAGACGGTCTTGTGAATGCTCACCGGGTCGAGGAAATGTATATGAGTGCCGACGAGACCGGCAGGGTGCGGGCCCGCAAACTCGGCATGCACGAACTGCTGGCCTTCCGGGACCGGGATACCGGTGCCGGGCCGCGTGCACACAAAAATCTTGCCATCAGTCAGTTTCGAGACTATGTGCAGCCCGGCCAGGAACGCTTTCGTGTCTTCGGAAATCACGAACGCCGGGTCACCGGCCAGCGGGTTCGTGTTGATCGCCGTAATGAATATCGAATTTGGCCTGGCGTCAGGTTGCGGGATGCGCCCGAACGGCCGGGTGCGCAGGCAAGTCCACAAGCCTGATGCGCACAGCGTCTTGCGAATTTCGTTCTCGTCCTGATCGTTGCTGGAGAAAGTCTCTGCGTCGTCGCCCTCGAGGCCGATTACGACCGAATTCAGCACCCGGCGCTCACCACGGTTGACGGCCGTAACTGTTCCGCTGCCTGGTGCGGTGTAACAAACATCGGGATTGCGCTTGTCGACGAACAGCGTTTGTCCGAGCTTGACGCGATCGCCGACTGCGACGGCCATCTTCGGTTTGAGCCCCGGCGTGTCCCAGCCGACAAGGCCGACCGTCGAAACGGGTCTGGCATCCGAAATGGTCAGCTCGGGCCTGCCCGCCATGGGCACATCAAGGCCCTTCTTTATCTGTATTTGCATATCAGTCAGTCAGCCCCACCAGTGCAGGTACAGCATGCAGCCCGCGAGCCAGATCGAGCCGATCGTGTGAAT
>JABAOE010002134.1_pt2 | contig 10785 bp, 16 predicted proteins | sample 7062141 | NCBI WGS metagenome assembly JABAOE01 (sample SAMN14538627, study PRJNA623070) | marine sediment metagenome | biome: marine biome [ENVO:00000428]; feature: marine pelagic biome [ENVO:01000023]; material: deep marine sediment [ENVO:00002113] | place: India: Gulf of Khambhat ...
TCGTCGGCGGGGCGGGCATCGGCCTCGCCTACGTGGTTCCGATCGCCGTCGGGATGCGGTGGTTTCCCGACCGCAAGGGGATGATTACGGGTGTCGCCGTCGCCGGGTTTGGCTTCGGTGCCCTGGGCTGGGTGAAGATCGCCGGTTCGTGGGGCAACCTCATCGACCGCCTCGGCATCGACGCGACGTTCCTGCTGTACGGCGCCGCGTTCGCGACTTTGGTACTGATCGGTAGCCGCTGGATGGTGATGCCACCCGAGGGATGGCTCCCCGAGGGATTCACGCCACCCGATTCGATCGGGGAGGGCGGCGAGGACTTTGCCCCGCGCCAGATGCTGCGCACGCCACAGTTCCATCTGATCTCGCTGACGTTTGCGGTGTCGGCCGGGGCCGGGCTCATGGCCATTGGCCTGATGAAGCTGTATCCGGTCGAAGCACTCGTCGACAACGGGATCTCCCTCGATCGGGCGGATGCGATCGCCGGCACGGCGATGGCCGTCTTCTTTTCGCTGGCCAACGGGGCCGGCCGGCTCGCCTGGGGCGCGCTGAGCGACCGCCTCGGCCGCAAGAACTCGGTGGTCATCATGGCCGCCTCGCAAGGTGTGCTGCTCTTCTTGTTCATCCCGATGGCGGGGAGCGAGTGGATGCTCTACCTGGGAGCGACGCTGATCGGGTTCAACTTCGGCGGCAACTTCGCCCTGTTCCCTGCGTTGACTTCTGACGAATTCGGCACCAACGCGGTGGGCCGCAACTACCCGTGGGTCTTCCTCGCATATGGGGCCGGGGGGATCGTCTTTCCCATCGTTGGCGGTTGGCTCGGAGACGTCGGCAACTTCCCCATGGCATTCGCCATCAGCGGGGGCGCCGCCCTCGTCGGGGCGTTGGCGACATTGGTCGTGTTCCCACCGAGCCGCGAGGAGGCGGCGCAGCCGTTCACAGTGCGGCGCTTCGTCCACAACGCGCACTGGTTCGACGAGCGCCGCACCCCGATGCGTCCGTGATCAGTAGCCAGTAGCCAGTAGCAAGTGGCCGCCAGTCGCCGATCGCTATTCGCAATTCGCAATCTGCAAACTCCAGTCGCTGATCGCTATTCGCAATTCGCAATCTGCAAACTCCAGTCGCTAGTCGCTAGTCGCTAGTCGCTAGTCGCCCGCCTAACGAGAGCGGAGTGAGCGGGTAGGGACACGTGGCTGTTGCTCCTCGCGCTGAAGCTTTGAGCGCAAAGCGCCGAAGGATGGGCATGCAGACGGCAACCCGCCCGCGCGCTCGCCTGCTCCGTTGGCGATTCATCCTCTCCAACACCGGCCTGGCCACGCTGTTCGTGGTGTTCCTCGTCGCCAACATCGGCGCGTTCCTCGACGAGCCGCGCCTCAGTGTCCTACTGCTGGTGGTCTTTCAATCCACGGTGGTGGTGTTGGCGATCTTCCGCCGGGACGTGGCCTCCGTCGATCGCCGAGTGGTGGCGTTCGCCGCCGGCTGGGCGGGGACGGTGCTCCCTCTATTCCTGCGACCAACTGCCACGGGACCCGACCTGCTCGTCGGGCAGATCCTTCAGGCGGGGGGACTGGCGCTGCAGGTGGTTGCGGTGCTCTCCCTGGGGCGCTCCTTTGGGATCGTGGCCGCCGACCGAGGCATCAAAACCGGCGGGGCCTACCGGCTGGTGCGGCATCCGATATACGCCGCCTACCTGGTCGCCGACGTCGGATTCGTCGTCAGCCACCCCTCTGCGGGCAACGTGGCGGCCATCTCTGCCGCACTCGGCTTCCAGATCGTCCGCATTTGGTTCGAGGAGAGGCACCTTGCCGGTAACCCCGAGTACATCGAGTTCTGCCAGATCAGGCGCTGGAGGCTGGTCCCTGGAGTGTGGTGAGGGCGTAGGGTCCGTTGCAGGAGGAGGGCAGTTTGGCGGTTCCTGCAATCCGCGTCGGCGCGGGCGAGACCGCAGTCATTGGCTATGGCCTCTTGTTGGCGCGTGACACCGTAGACCGCACCCTCGGGGCAACTTACGGCGGTCCATTCGTCCGGTGCCGTTTGAAGGGTTGGAGCCGGACTTGGGGCGCCACGATGCCCAACGAGGCTTTCTACTTTGAAAAGGATGGGAGTCGCGTCTACCCCCCGCTGATCGGTTACTTGGATATCGCTCCCCAGCCTGGGAGGGCGATCAACTGTGTCGTGATCGTCCTGGACGATCCTCAACTAGCGGCAATGAATGCTCGCGAGTGGATCTATGAGGCCACGCCTGTCACGAGGTCGCTCGAGGGGGTTCAGGTCGAAGGAGGCAACGCCGTCGCCTATACAGCGCGTCGCGGACACCGTCGTGATCCCAACGCCCGGCTACCGGATATAGCGATTCGTCGCACGTATTTGGACGGGCTCGACAAGATGCTGGAAGGTCTCGACCCAGAACAGCGCGATGAGTTCCTGGCGACGACCGACGAGGCACCAGATCATCTGATCGTCGACGATGAACTCGATCCTGACCGTCCTAATCCGTGGGAGGCCGCCGGGCAAGCGTTCGATCCCGGCCGGCAAACCGACGCGTAGGGCAGAGTCACGCCCGTAACCTTGCCCGATGTTCACTTTGGTTCGTCCCGCCGCGCCCGCCGATGTGGCCGAGTTCGTCGGCTGGCAGTACGAGCCGCCGTACGACGTCTACAACCTCACCCAGAGCCTGGACGAGGCGGTCGAGTACTTCACCTCGACCGCGACGCAATGCCATGTTGTGGAAGCCGAAGACGGATTGGCCGGGTATTGCACGTTTGGACAGGATGCTCGAGTCCCCGGAGGTGACTACTCGAAGCCGGGGCTCGACATCGGCACTGCGCTCAAGCCGGCCCTCACCGGTCGCGGGTACGGGACCGACTTCGTCGCGACCATCGTCGCCTTCGCCGTGGGTGCTTTCGAACCGCAGACGCTTCGCGTCTCGATCGCGGCCACCAACCAGCGGGCCGTGAAGGTGTGGATCGCCAATGGCTTTATCGAGACACAGCGCTTTCACACGTCCCAGTCCGTATTGGGGACGACCGAGTTCCTCGTATTCGAACGAGATCCGGTCGCCTCATAGGTGCCGGGAGGATCCGCTACCGACTGAGGTGTCTCAGAGCGACGCCGGCATACAGGGCCACCCCGGTCGCCATGGCCTCCTCGTCGAAGACCACGCGATTGGAGTGGTTCATCGGCGCCTCGCCGGGGATGAGGTCGGGCGGGCAAGCACCGAGAAAGGCCATCGCTCCGGGCACGTCGTTCATCACGTAGCTCCAGTCCTCAGCGCCCATCATCGGTGACTCGACCGGCGCGACGCGCTCCTCACCGAACAGGTCGCCTGCGGCCTCGGTGACGAAGGCCGTGAAATCGGGGTCGTTGATCCCGACCGGGTACCCGGGCCTTATTTCGCATGTGGCTTGGGCGGTGTGCGCCGCCGCCACGTTGGTGGCGATGCGCTCCACGATTGCGTGCAGCTCTGCCCGTGTCTCTTCGGAGAACGCCCTGATTGTGCCCATCAGCCGCGCTTCCTCGGGGATCACGTTGTTGGTGGTCCCCGCCTGGAGCGACCCGAAGGTGATGACGCCGGGGTCGAAGACGTTGATGCGGCGGGTGATGGCCGTTTCCACGGCCATCACGATCTCGGCGGCAATCGGGATCGGGTCCACCGCGGCGAAGGGAGACGAGGCGTGGCCACCCCGGCCTTTGACCGAGACCCGCACTTCGTCCGACGAGGCCATCGCCGGGCCCGGCCGAAGGTTGACCGTCCCGCTGGCGAACCAGGAAGTGACGTGGATGGCGAATGCGCCCGTGGGCGTATCGCCCGAGGAGTCCAGCAGCCCCTCCTCCAACATGAACTTCGCCCCGCCGTGCCCTTCTTCACCGGGCTGGAACATGAACACGACGTTGCCGGCGATGTCCCCCTGCATCGACGACAGCAGCTTGGCGGCGCCCACGAGCATGGCGGTGTGCAGGTCGTGGCCGCATGCGTGCATGAACCCGTCGTGCTCTGAGGCGAAGTCGAGTCCGGTCTCCTCCGGCATCGCGAGTGCGTCCATGTCCCCGCGCAGCAGCACCGTCTCCCCGGGTTGCCCTCCTCGCAGGACCGCGGCCACGCCGCTGGTCGTCTCGTGGAGGTTCAGTTCGAGCGGCAGCCTTTCGAGAGCGTCCAGGACTATCCCTCGGGTGATGGGGATGTCGTTACCGATCTCGGGATGACGGTGCAGATTGCGCCTCAGGTCGACCGTTTCAGGGAGAAGCTCCTCGGCGGCGGCGCGTAGGTCGGCCATCGGCGGAGACACTAACGAGGTGCCGGAGAGCCCTTGCCGGTGGATCCCGTCTCGTAGGGTTGAACCGGATGATGAGGGAGGAACGCATGCCGTCGAACACCGGTGCTTCCCAGTCCGGGCGCGTCGGCCTGGGGAGGCCGGGCGCGTTGTTGGCTCTGGCGGGGATGATGCTGCTACTCGCCGCCTGTGCCGCCGGGGCGAATCCGGAGGTGGGGATGGTCGACGTGGAAGGCGACGTCGCTGGGTTCTGGGTTGGCCTGTGGCACGGAGCCATAGCACCGATCACTTTCGTGATCTCGCTGTTCAGCGACACTGTGAACGTCTACGACGTCCACAACAACGGGAATTGGTACGACTTCGGGTTCATGTTCGGGATCATGGCGATCGCCGGGGGCTCGCATGGGGCGCGCCGCTGACCCGGTCGGTGTCTTAACCTGCCTTCGACGATGAGTCTCGCTGCTGACTTCTTCAAACAGAACGAGTGGGCCAGCCTGGTCTTGATCGAGGCGTGTCGGGGTCTCGACGACGAGCAACTCGACGCCACCGTCCCCGGCACCTACGGGTCGATCCGAGACACCTTCCACCACATCGTCTCCTCGGAGGGGTCCTACGCGGCGAGTCTGGGCCATGAACCTTCGCCGCGGCTTCACTCCGAAGACCCCTGGCCGGGTTTCGATGCGTTGACCGAAATGGTGTCTGCCGCCGCCGTTGCACTCGGCTCGGCGACCGATGATGATCCGGACCGCACCCTCCGTGTTGGTTCCTCCTCGCAGTACGACGTCGAGGCGACGGTGGTCTTGATCCAGGCGTTCCACCACAGCACCGACCATCGCAGCCAGATCTGCACGATCCTGACCTCGCTGGGCTTCGAGCCTCCCGAATGGAGCTCGTGGAGGTGGGGCCTCAGTGTCGATCGGATGCGGAAGATCTGACCCGCCCGAGACTCCTGAGTCGTCGGCGACTCCTGGCGATCAGCGACTAGCGACTAGTGATCGACGATCAGGGCAAGGCGATTGCCTCGCTGATCCTCGGCGCGCGATCGAACGGCGGGCGATCGGACCCGGGGAGCTGCACAAGCCCGAGAATGCGTGCAATCGGCCCCGAGGGGTCGTTGTCCCCTATGAGCGGGTCAGCTTGGTGCCTAATGCTGTCGCCATGAGGAAATCGGTGGGACCTTGGGTCGGTGGGGCGGTGACCACTGCGTTCTTCGTCGGCCTCGGAGCTGCTGTGGCCGCGATTGTCGGCAACTGGTCGGTGGTTCTCCTCTTCCTCGCCTTCGGATTGCTCTTCTCCATTCCAGGCGCTGGTGACTCTCGGGAGGAGTGGGAGGCCGAGAGGCACGAGTCGGAGACCAAAGCCCCCTTACGTCTCTGGTAGCGCGGGTTTCTCCCGTCGCTCATCGCGACGTGCCGCGCGCTCTACCACTCGTCGCGCGCGGCTACGGGCCTTGGTCAGGGAGCGGGAATCCCGCCCTGCTTGCCGGCCTGCCGCTTGGCGCGTTTGGCAGCGCGCTTCTCTTTGAGGTCCCGGGCGGGCGCCTTCCTGGCGGTCCGACGGGCCTTGTCCTTGTTACCCATGTTCGCCTCCGGGTCGGCTGAAACGGTTGCGCCCAATCTTCCCATGAGAGGGGCCGTTGCGCGGGAGTGCGATGGTTACCGGCCGTCGATCCCGGACCGTTGGTCTGAAGTCTCTCCCGGATCGGGCTTGTCGCCCGACTCGTCCTGAGAGCCTCGGGCTCTCTGCGAGGAGCGCTCATCGATGACGTGGCGGATCGACGGCTGGTAGATCTCTTCGAGCATGCCCAGCGTGCCTTGACCGCGGGGCCTCGGGTTGTGTTTGTTGTATACCCAGCCGCGTTCAGCGGCCCAACGCGAGTTGAGCGCCCAGGCGATCAACAGCGGAACCCCGAGGAACACACCGATCATGACGTAGCCGGCCACGACGACATGATCTCACAGGGCGTCGGATGTTCTCATCGGCTCAGCGATGGTGCGCGGTGGGTTGGTGGGCATCGTCCTCCCCACTGGGGTCGATGTGCACCAGGACCTCGGTGGTGCAGGAGAAGGCGTGCATCACGTCGTGAGTGATGGCTTGAGAGATCCGATGTCCATCCCGAACCGACAAATCGGGGTCCACTGCGGCCACCAGCGTGATCAGCAAGCGATGTCCCTGCCAACGCATGCGGACGCCTTCGACTGACGCGACGCCCGGGACCGCAGCAGCGGTCTTCTCCGTTCTGTCGACGAGGCCGGGGTCGACCGCGTCGAGCACCCGACCGAACACCGTCGCGGCGGAACGTCGCAGCAGGACGAGGATCATCCCGGCGACAACGAGCCCTGCCGCCGGGTCGACCCAGTCGAGTTCTAGAGCCGCGCCAACGCCGGCCGCCACGACGGCGAGAGAGGTGAGGGCGTCCGCACGGGCGTGGCGGCCGTCGGCTATGAGAGCTTCGGACGAGATCCTGCGACCGACGCGGATGCGGTACTCGGCGACGAGTTCGTTGCCGATGGCGCCGATGAAGCCGGCGGCGATGACCCAGGGGATGTGGTCGAGCGCCCTGGGGTCCAAGAGTCGGCGCATGGACTCCCAGGCCACGCCGCCGGCGGAGGCCGCGATGGCGGCGACGATGATCAGGCCGGCGAGGTCTTCGGCGCGGCCCAGCCCGAAAGTGAATCGCTTCGAATCGCGACGGCGGCCCACTGCGAACGCTATCCACAGCGGCACCGCAGTAAGGGCGTCGGTGAGGTTGTGGATGGTGTCCGACAGCAGCGCGACCGAGCCCGTGAACACCACGAGGACGGCCTGCAGCGCGGCGGTGATTCCAAGGCCGACCAGCGAGACCTTGGAGGCGCGCACACCGGCGGCTCCGGTATCGGCCAAGGGCGGCTCGTGCGAGTGATCGTGGCGCAGTGCATTGCGCAACCTGTCCGCCAAGCCGGCAAGCCCACTGCGGACCTCGGTGAGGTGGTCGTGATCTGTCACGTCGGCAGAGACGATATCGGCCCAAGGAGGGCCCGGGATCGGCGCCGGATGCTGCAGCGGCGTGGCGGTCGTTCGTCCGCATTAGATTCTGACGTCACAGCACGCGGATGACCGGACTACGCACTTTCGGTGAGATCGCGATGGGGGTGATCTTCTTGGTCGGGGCCGGTTTCAACTCGTTCTGGACGCTCGGCCACACAGACGAGTTCTACGGCAGCTTCGCCGACGGGGCCTGGTTGCCCCCGGCCGAATCCTTGATCCGCGATGTGATCATGCCGAACGGCCGTCTCTTCACGGGGCTACTCATTGCCTTTCAGATAGCAGTGGGTGTGCTGGTCCTGACGCGGGGCGACCTGGTGAAGGCGGCGTTGATCGTGGGCGGCGTCTTCGCGGTAGGCGCGGCGCTGGCCTCGAGCCCTGGGGGCACCGTGGGAAACCTGATCCTGGCGGCCGTCCAGTTCTCGCTCGCCGCGGCGCGTTGACCCTCGGTCAGGCGGAGCAGTTGACGTCGGTCCAGCGGTCCAGCGTCTCACTGGCTGCGGCGAAGGTGTTGACGGAGATCGCCTCCAACACCTGATTGGAGTCCATGTTCTCCTCGTGGAAGTCGGCGTCCTCGAGCAGGTCGATCAGGAGGTTGAGCCCATCGGCCACCACCTGGACTGATGAGTCGATCGCTTCGGGGGCGACTTGAACGGCTTCGGCCAGCAGTTCCCGCACCCGAAGTGATGCCCGACGCGCCTCATCTGGGTCGGGGTGGAGGAAGTCGCCGATCTCGGTCATCTCGCTGTCGATCTCACAGAACCGTTCTTCGTTGGACACTCCACCGCCGCAGGCTGCCAGCGTCAGAGTGAGCACGATTCCCACCACGAGGCCTCTTTCGAGGGTCCCGGTCATCTGGCGTCTCCTTTTTGTGTCGCTTCAACCACACTTCCAGGGCTTCAGTTGCGAGCATTCGTCAACTGTCCCTAGGCCGCCACATGCGACGAGCACAGGGACGGCGAGGACGGCAGGCCCCCTCATCTGCGCGGCGGCGAAGACGGTACCGGCTCTGACCGGTGAGGTGAGGCGTGCTGCCGGTCATCGTGGTCACTGTGGTTGAGTCGGAACCGCGGGTTCGGATGGCTTCTCACTCGGTGCCATCCATGCCCAAATGAGAGCAGAGACACCGTAGATGATGATCAGGAGAGGGATCCCCATGGCCCATGACAGGTTCGCCCAGGCGCAGGTATCCGGGCCCAGATCACAGGCGCGGTAGCTCCGGGCCGAGACAAACGTGGTCACGCCCACGAGAAGTGACAGCACGATGAGGGGGGCGGAAAGCAGTCTCTGCTGCGAGACCTTCCTCCTCTTTGCCAGCGCGATAGCCGGCAGCCGCAAGATCAGCATCGCGGCGAACACGAGGCCGCCAAACATGACTGCCGAACCGAGATCGTTCATGACTCCCGACATTGCCACCTCCCTGTCGTGTCGGGCAGTCGAAGACTCTCAAACAGGAAGCCGACCGTGGATCGGGGAATCCCCTGAACCGTGTTGGAGCCTCCATTGGGGCTCGGTAGCGAGCCGAGTACGGGAGGATTGGGGAAGACATCAACCGGGTTCCGCAAAGTTCGCGAATCAAAGGACAATTGTCGCCCGATAACCGCTAAGCAGGGGGCCCTCCATGTCTCGAGATCAGATCTTGGCCAAGCTTCGCATGCCGTTCGATGCCGACGAGTACGAAGCCATCCGAGCGCTGTGGAAGAAGCACTCGATTGCCGAAGACGAGCGCGACATCGGTGGGCTCATGTCGACCCTCACCGACGACTGTGTGTACGAGATGATTCAGACCGGGCATCGGTGGGAGGGCCATGCCGGAGCGACTCGGTTCTACACCGATCTGCTCACGGCGATGCCCGACGTCGATTTCGCGCTGACCGACATCGTCATCGGACCCCAGGGAGTATTCGAGATGGCGGACGTGACGGCTACCCACCAGGGCGAGTGGCTCGGTTGGGAACCGACGGGGAAAGAGGTGGGGTTCACGGTGGTGATCTTCTTTCCCTGGGACTCGGAGGCTCGCTTGTTCACCGGCGAGAGGATCTGGTTCCACGGCATCATCGGGATCGTGCCTGCGGAGTAGACGAGGTCGTTTAGCTCGGACCGGGTTCGTCCCAATCGGTCGGGGGCGGCGGAGGCTGGTAGAGGTCCGGGGCGGCCGCTTGCCTGCGGCCCAGAGTCCAGGCGAAGGCGAGGGCCGCCGCGGCGACGAGGCCGATGAGGATGCCGATGATCAGGCCGTTGCTGCCCCCATCTTCGGTTTGCTGTCCGGCGACCAGAGCGGTGTCGTCGGTGGGAGCGGTGGTGGTTGGCGCGGCGGTGGTGGTTGGCGCGGCGGTGGTGGTTGGCGCGGCGGTGGTGGTTGGCGCAGCGGTGGTGGTTGGCGCAGCGGTGGTTGTGGGAGCCGCCGTAGTCGTGGTCGCCAACGGCGGGAGGGTGATGCTGGGAAACGGTGCGATCGTTCCGATCGGCCCAATCGTGATTGTCGGGAAGGGAAAGAGCACGGTGTAGGTGGTGTCGCAGTGCGTCGTGGTGGTGAATGGGGGAAACCCACTCTCAATGTCGTATTCGAGGGTGTGGTCGCCCGGCACTAGGCCGGCGGGGACGGTGGTGAGGAGGGAGACCTCGCCGAGGAAATCGGGGTCGACGGTTCCAAGGAACTCACCGCCGAGCCGGAAGTGGACGTCGATGAAGAAGCCAACGGGAAATCCGGAGCCGGTGATCTCTATCGGCTCACCTGCCAACTGACCGGCCGGCGGATCGACGGTAGGAGGCGGAGGGCAGGACCCCGCGCCGGCGGGTGGGCCGATCCAAAGAAGAGCCGCCACCGACAAGAGGACGGCACCCGCGAGCGCCATGAGCCTGTGAGCAGAAGGCGCCACGCTGTCGGTCATTCTCGATCCACTCCCCACTGCGAGGCTAGCGATCACTGAGGATGCGCGTCGGTGATGCCGTCTAGGGGTGAGCCCGAGACCATCGTGGGCCCTGTGCTCACGGAATCAGTTCTGCCAAATGAAGTGGGCTTTCCACCAGGCGCCCGCGGCGAACAGGCCCGCGATCAGGAGTTGGAAGCCGACGGCACCGAAGTCGACGCATGTGGTTTCGGGGTTCCCACCGGCTGCGACGCATTGGTCCACGGCCTTGTTGCCGCTGTACTCCAGCGTGGCGCATAGAAGACCCACGGCGAGGGCTCCCCATGCCCAGCGGCGAGCCACATCGGCCTGCTTCCGTTTGCGCGCCACCCAGAACAACGGAACCGCCGCAGCCAGCGCGACGGCGCTGAAGAGCGGGATCGAGATCAGCCAGGTCGTCACTCTGTTCTCCAGCCGTCGGTGCTCGTGGAGCGCCGAGCAAGAGTGGGCCCACCTGGATTTGAACCGTCTTACCGGTCTGGCAGGAGGCGCGGGTTGAGTCCGTCCGGCCTGTGGTTGGGCGAGCCGCGGGGCAAAGGGGCGTGTTGACGGTTGAGATAGCGAAGATCCCCGCCGAGTAGGCG
>JABAOE010006979.1_pt1 | contig 10779 bp, 7 predicted proteins | sample 7062141 | NCBI WGS metagenome assembly JABAOE01 (sample SAMN14538627, study PRJNA623070) | marine sediment metagenome | biome: marine biome [ENVO:00000428]; feature: marine pelagic biome [ENVO:01000023]; material: deep marine sediment [ENVO:00002113] | place: India: Gulf of Khambhat ...
CAGTGCGTAGGCGCCCCAGCGGCTCATCATGAGTAGCAGCGTCAGGCGATCCGGGACCGCTTCCTCGGGGACACCGAAATTCTTGCCGTCGATTTTGCGGGTCATCCACATGACTCCGTCCTCGAACGGTGAATGTCGGATCTCGGACTGGCTGCCGAATTCACTGACGAGCGCACGGGCACCCTTCTTGAGCATGCTCGCGACCGGGGCGTTCATAACGAGATATTCCTCGCCGTAATCCTCCTCGATAACCTGCGAGGGCACGCGGGTCGCATCGCAGGAGAAAGCCATGTTGAGGCGTGCGGCCATGTCGATCTGTTCCTGGGTGACCGAGTGGCAATGGTCGACCTGCAGGCGCAGACTGCGCATCTTCTCGAGCGGGATGTCGGCTTCGAAAATCGTGTCGATATAGGCCTGGATAGCGCCGTCGCCGGCCACGTGCCAGCCCGGAATGCCGGTCTGCCGTCCCGCGGCCGCGAGCTCGGCGAGTACCCTGAGGTGGCTCAGACGCCGAACGTTCGGTGGGCTCGATTCCATCGTCGGGCACAGTTCGCGTCGCTTGATGTTGTCGTCGGCAGGAATCNNGCACCAGGCCACGCCACCGCCGTCCAGCGCGCCAGCGCTACTACCGATGCTCCACATCATGTCGGAGCCATAGCCAACCCAATCGCCGATGCGCCAGTAAGTTTCGACGATGCGCGGATTAAACGGCTGCATCCAGCGATGTCCCCAGGCAAGGCGAATCGGCATCAGGTCGTTGCGGTCGAGGTGCACGGATGCGTTGAAACCGCCCTCGCACTGCAGATGGGTCTTGTGCGTGGTCACACCCGTTTGCGCATTGAGCTGCAGGACCTCGTGGTAGGCCTGGATGTATTCGTCTACGCGATCGGCCTGCGGCACCATGATGTCGCCGCGGACACAGCGCGGACCGTCGGTGTAATCACCCGACCAGCCCTTGGATTCATCGATCCAGAAATCATCGGGTATCGGGTTTCGATAGCGTTCGGCGATCGAGCGGACGCCAAGCGTGTTGTAGACGGCGCCGCCGCGGGTCCTGACGAGCACGGGGTTTTCGGGGGCGACCGCGTCGAGCGCCTGCAATGTCAGGCCGTTGCCGAATGTCTGCACTGCCACCTGCGCCGGGTTCAGGCTCACCTGGACCCACTGACCCGCAGGTACCTGAGCGACGCGCGCGCCGAGCGCCGACTTTACGATGCGGACCATTTCCTCAGGCGAGTCCGCCCGAATCTGCACCTGAACCAGTTCCGGGATGGCTCTGAGAACCCAGGGGAACGCCTGCAGAGTGTTCTCGTACAAATGATTGTGGGTATCGATCAGGCCCGGGATCACCGTGCGGCCGCCCGCGTCGATCTCCTCGGTCCAGTCGGCCGCCAGTGCGCGGACCTCCTCGTTGCTGCCGACCGCAATGATCTCGTGACCGCGAATCGCGATGGCTTCCTCGAAACTGATTGCGTCGATGTCATCCGCATCGGCCGTTATGACCTTGCCGTTGACGATGATGGTCTCGGCATAGGGCGAAATGGCCGCAAGACCGGTGCCGGCGAGCAAAAGAGCGGCCAGCCCGGCAGCCGCCGCGACGAAGATCCGCAAGTCTGTTCTTGTTGACATCATTGTCTCCCGTTGGTGATTCTGGTGACTGCCTCATCCGGCAGGAAGTAACCGCTCATGATTGCATCGAACCAGATGGATGCGCCTGCCGGCGCCACGCCCTGAGGCAGGCCGTCCTCGGGCGCACTGTAATTGTGGATGCCTGCATCGAAGGCGTAGAGCGTAACCTTCGGCGCCGGATTCATCATCGCGTAACCCGGCAGATAGACCTGCCGGTAGAACTCGGGCCGATGATCGCGGCTGTTATTCGTGATGATCAGTATTATGGGCGGGACGGGCCTGGCGCCCGGTTCCGAGACGCCCCGCAGGTAGCCGAGGTAACGAGCAACGAGCGAGGCGGTTTCCTGGCTGCTGTAGCCAACACGCGTCGCTGCCGCTTCGGCCGCCTTGATTAGCTGCTCCACGCTGTCGAAGTGCAGGATGTTCTCGGCTTTGAAATTGGGCTGGGTCGTGCGGCGCTGCCAGCTCTCATGCACTTCCTCCATGACCATCGCCAGCCGGGCGAGCGCTTCGACACCCTCGTCTTTGGCCAGCTCGTAGCCGTGGTAGCGCGCAGTATCACGCCACGAGCGCACCCGCAGGCAATTGAAGTCCATCGCCCACGGCACCGGTATGCCCTGGAGTTCCCGCGTCATTTCGCCGTAGAGCGAGCCAAACGGGGAACTTTCCATGCCGAGCACGCCGACGATATTGTCGATGCGCTGGGTCAGCATCATGCTCATTGGGCCGCCGGTCGAGTGGCCGTGGACATAGACCGAAAATGTCTCCGCGGGCAGGTGCCGCGCGATCAGCTCACCTGCGCCATGCTCGTGGGCCAGGGGCCAGCCGGCCATGCGGTCGTAGAATCGGGAACCCGGCTTGGCGCAGGCGAGAAACAGCGTGCCCCAGCGCCGGCGACGAGTATCCTCCGTGTCTTTGACGACCTCGTACTGATCCCGACCGATGATCTCGCCGCGTTTCCAGACCGGCGTTCGCAAATTCGTGTCATCGCCGATGGTGTCGCCCGGCCAGTCGCCGTTCGCGGCCTCGAGGTAATACCGCCCCGGGTAAGACATCGTGACAACCTTGACACCGAGTTTTGCCACCAGCAGGCGCGCGAAGCTGTCCTTGCTGCGATGATCGCCCGAGCCGCCGTGCAAGAGGAAGATGCCGATCCGCCGCCCGTCGGGGCCGATGGGGATCGAGGCTTCGTCCCGGGGTGTGTACACCGTGCCGGCCAGGTCCCAGTCCATCTCGAGAACGTTGATCCGGTGCACGACGTCTGAGGCCTCAACGACACTTTCGTTACGCGCAAGGAACTCCTCGGACAGGCCGATAAGCTCGGCTTTGGGCACATCGATCCATGGGTAGCCGGCAACGCGCTCGGCGCCGCCGGCTGCCGCGGCGCCGAGCAGCAGAGCGGCGAGCGCAATGGGGCGGCCGGCCCGCAGAGTCACGACCTAGTAACCGTTGGCACCGTCGAGAAAAGGTGGCGCTTCCGGCGCTCTATCCCAACGCCAGGCGGCTGTCGGCGTCTGCTGGTCGAACGTCCAGTCGACGGATTCGACATTGAAGCGCAAAGTGTTGCCTCGCAGCGCAGGATCCTCGTAAGAAATCTTGCCGCCAACTAAGGTCATGACCGATGTCAGGGTATCGAGATCCTCAACCGCGGTTTCGAGGTAGTTGCCGTTCAGGATCACGATATCGGCGAGCTTGCCCTTTTCGATCGAACCGATCGCATGCTCTTTCCACAGCGGGTAGGCACCGTAACGCGTCATCATCAGGAGTAGCGTGATCCGGTCCGGCACGGCTTCCTCGGCAAGGCCCCAGGGATCGCCGTTGTCATCCATGCGCGTGAGCCAGTTGACCCCGTCCTCGAATGGCGAGGCGCGAAGCCGGCCGTAATTGCCGAATGTGCCGATGACCGCATTGACCCCAGCCGCGAGCATGCTCGCGACGGGTGCATTCATCGTCAGGTACTCCTCGCCATAGTCTTCTTCAATGATTTTGGTGTTCTCGGTGTCGAAGTTGCAGGAGAAAGTCTGGCCGAGCCGGGCGGCGAGTTCGATCTGGTCGCGCCGGACACCGAAACAATGATCCGCCTGAATGCGCAGCTGGCGGATCCGCTCGTCCGGCATGAAAGCCTGGTAGGTCTTGACCAGCACGTCGAGCGCGCCGTCGCCGGCAACGTGCCAGCCGGGGATGCCCGAGAGACGGCCCTCACCAGCGAGTTCGGCAAGCGTCTCGAGATGCTCGAGGCGCCGGCCGCGGTTCGGCACGACGTTTTCATCGGTAATGCCGGGAATCTCGAGATAGTCAGTCAGGGGCGGGCACTGCTCACGATTCTTGACGGCGCCGTCTGCCGGCATGGTCGCGCACCAGCCGACACCGCCTGCATCGATACCGCCCACGCTCGAGCCGATGCTCCAGAAAAAGTCCGAACCGTAGCCGGTCCAGTCACCGATGCGCCGGTATTGTTGCCGGATGTCCGAGCTGAATGGCTGCAGCCAACGGTGTCCCCAGGCAAGGCGCATCGGCATCACATCGTTGCGATCCAGATGCGATGAGGCGCTGAAGCCGCCCTCGCATTGCAGATGCGTCTTGTGCGTCGTGACACCGAGCTGGATATTGACCTGCATTGCCTCGAGGTAGCCCTTGATGTAACGGTCGAAGCTGCCGGTCTGCGTATTGATAACGTCGATCTTGGCGCAGCGGTCGAAATCGTTGTATTCGCCCGAGGTGCCGATTTCACGACTCTCGAGCCAATAATCTTCCGGCAGCATATTGCCGTAATAGTCCTCAAAGGCTTCGATTGCAGCCGTGTTCAGCACCGAGCCGCCGCGGGTCGTCACGTAGGTCGGATGATTCGGTGCCAGCTCGTCGAGTCGGGCCCGCGATAGCGTCGTACCGAAGGCTTTGACAGCCGCAGCGGGCGGGCGGGCATTGACGCGAATCCAGTTGCCCTCCGGGATCTGTTGGGCCCTGGCGGCAATGGCTTGCTCGACGGTCGAAACCAGTGTGACAGGATCATCGACGCGTATGCGCAGCTCGAGCATTTCCGGGATGCTCTTGATCACCCACGGGAAGTCGAGCGTATGCTCGTAGAGATGGTTGTGGGTGTCGATCAGGCCCGGTATCACCGAATTGCCCTTGGCGTCGATCACCTCGGTCCAGTCAGCCGTCAAGGCGCGGATTTCGGCGTTAGAGCCGACGGCGAGAATCTTGTCACCGCGGATCGCAATGGCCTCGACGATGGTGACTTTCGCCGGCTCGTCGTTGTCGGCGGTGATTACCTGGCCATTGACGATCACTGTCTCGGCGTAAGGCGAGACACCGGCGAAAGCCAGAGAACTCAAAGTAAGTGTGGCGAGCGTGATCGACAGGGTCCCCGCCAATTCCCGCCCCGCACTGATCAAGTGATTCAGCATGTCATCCCCTCGTTGATCGGCTGATCGCTGCTCGGTCGGCAGCTGCTGTCGCCGGTGGAACGACTATACCGCGCAGCTCATCATTTCGTATGAAAATGTTGAGTCTGTAAGTTAAATTGGTCTGTAAATTGACCTACAGCCAATTCGACCGGAGGACTATGCAATGGCAGTATTTCTTGCGTCACCGTCCGTCAAGGCCCGCTCCTTCGCCCTCGCTGCCTGTCTGCTTCTTTGCGCCGCGTCCAACGCCGAGGAGAGCGATGGCTTCGTCCCGGTCACAACGGCCATGCTCGAGCAACCGGACCCGGCTGACTGGTTGATGCTGAGCCGCACTTACGACCAGCAGCGCTTCAGTCCGCTCGGTGAGGTCAATCGAGACAACGTCGATAAGCTCAGCCTGGCATGGTCACGCGGCTTGCCGGCGGGTGCGGAGTCCACGATCCCGATTGTCTACGACGGCCTGATGTTCGTTGTCTCGCCCGTCAATTCGGTGCTCGCGCTCGATGCCTCGACCGGTGATCTTGTCTGGTCTTATGATCGCGTGGCCGACCCGAGTATCGGTGCGCTCCAGATCGCGAATACGAGTTCGAAATCCCTCGCGATCTACCAGGACCTGGTCTTTTACACGTCGCCCGATGGCTACCTGGTCGCACTCGATGCTCGCGACGGGAGCGTGCGTTGGGAGGTGGAATCCTATGAACCCGGTTCGGGAGCGAAAAACACCTCCGCGCCGATCGTCGTCGAAGGCAAAGTCATCACCGCCCGGGCATGCCGCGACCGCGAAAACTGTTTCGTCGCAGCGCACGATGCGCTGACGGGCGAGCAAGTCTGGAAGTTCTACACGGCCGCCGGTGAGGGTGAGCCCGGCGGCGACAGCTGGGGCGAGGTGCCTTCTGAGCGGCGCGTGGCCTCGCTGTGGGGCCTGCCGGGCTCGTATGATCCGGCGCGACGCCTGATCTACTGGGGAACGGCGAATCCGCAACCGTATACCCGCCTTAGCCGGCACGGCAGCGCCGAAGGAACCTCGCGCACGGCACCGGCCGATCTTTACAGCAATTCGACCATCGCATTGCATGCCGACAGCGGTGAGCTCGCCTGGTATTACCAGCACCTGCCCGGCGACGACTGGGACGCAGATCATACGCACGAGCGCCTGCTCGTGCGCACCGCCCTCGAGCCGGACCCGGACGAGGTCAAATGGATCAACCCGCGGCTCCTCCCGGGAGAAGAGCGTGATGTCGTGGTCCACATCGGTGAGGGTGGTGGCATGTGGCTGCTCGATCGGACCAGCGGCGAATTTCTCTGGGCCAGGCCGTTTCCGTATGACGTGCCTGAATTCAACATCGCCGATATCGACGTCGAGACCGGGCGCACCGAGATCAATTGGAATAACGTATTCAAAGGTGATCAGCAGACCGTGCTGACCTGTTTCCACAACACGCGCAGTTACTGGCCGATGGCCTATCATCCGCTGACCAATTCCGTTTACGTCGCTTTTCACGATTATTGCCTGAACATGACGTCGGACCTGTCGAGCATGACCGGCTATACGAATCGCCGCGGCGCAGTACGTCCGGGGGTGGCCCCGGCCGACGCTTATGCCCTGGCAAGCGTCAATCTGTCTACCGGCCGCATGACGCGCCTCTATGACGGGGGAGTGCCCGGCAACGGCGCGGTGTTGGCGACCGCGGGTGACATCATCTTCTGGGGCGACATGGACCGTCGCTTTCGGGCATTCGATGCCGCCAGTGGCGAGATTCTGTGGCAGACGATCCTCGGTGGCATCATCCAGATGAGCACGATCACTTATGCCGTCGACGGCCGACAATACGTTGCGGTCATGACCGGTGACGGCAATTCGGCGACCCGAAACCCGGCGAATCTCGCCGGCCTGACGGTACCGCGCGGCCACAATGCGATTTATGCCTTTGCTTTGCCCTGATCCAAAGAGAGCGTGCCGATGCAACGAATAGCCGCAGCATTACTGATCGTCTTCTTGCCGGGACTCGCGCTGGCAGCCGAGCATGTCGATGCCGAAGCCCGGGCCGTGATCGAGGAACTCGATCTCGAGGAATCGACTGTCGCGGCACGCGATCTTCCCTTCTGGCGCAAGCCCGAGAAGATCTACATGGTGCCGCCGGGGTACACGGACGAGGAACGCGCCCTGCAATTGACGGCAGCGCGCGAGATCGCCGGTGACGTCGAAGTCGTCGAGATCGCCTATCCGATACCCGATGAGGTGATTGCCGATGCCGAGGTGTTGATTGCTCGCTGCACGCCGCGGATCATCCGCGAGGCAAAAAACCTGCGATGGCTGCAGGATTCCCGGCACGGTGTCGACACCTGCATGATCCCGGAAGCCCGCGAAAAAGCCTTCATTCTGACGAATTCGCAGCACACTTCCGCGCCGCCAATTGCCGATCACGTCATCGGCATGATGAGCATGCTGGCGCGTGGGCTGCATCGCTACCATGGATTCCAGCTCGAGCGCCGCTGGACCGGTGATCCCGAGGGCTTTCCCATGCTCGAGATATCGGGCAAGACGATGTTGGTCGTCGGGCTTGGTGGCATCGGCATCGAAGTTGCGCGGCGGGCGCACGGCCTGGGCATGCGCGTGCTGGGTATTCGCAACTCGAGCCGCGAAGGCCCGCCCTTCGTCGCCGAGGTCGGTTTGAGCGAAGACCTCTACCGCCTGGCGGGCGAGGCTGACGTGATCGTCAATGCCTTGCCCCTGACCGAGGCGACTCGAGGCCTCTTCGACGAGGCATTTTTCAATGCAGCCAAACGCGGCGCCCTGTTTATTTCCGTGGGTCGCGGCGAGAGTACCGTCACGAACGATCTCATTGCTGCACTCAGAGACGGCAGGCTCACGGCCGCGGGCCTCGACGTCACCGACCCGGAGCCCCTGCCCGCGGACCATGAGCTGTGGGCGCTGCCCAACGTCGTCATCACGCCACATGTGGCTGCGGAGACCGACCAGGGTCGCTGGCGCCGGTGGGTGGTTTACCGAGAAAACCTGCGCCGCTACATCGCTGGCGAGCGCATGATCAACGTCGTCGACATCGCCCGCGGTTACTGAGCCGTGCGTCCGGCACAGATGACGAAGACCATGATAGACCTGCTGAGGCGCCTGAGCCGGGCTGCCCTGTTGCTCGTCGCCCTCGGCGGGCTCGCAGGCTGCGGTGCGGACAACCAAGCCCCGGATACCGCGGCACCAACAGGGGAACTGCGCGTCGTCACCTCTGGCGGCTTTTCGTCCGCGTACCGAAGGCTATTGCCGGACTTCGAGTCCGGCAGCGGAATCCGCGTGACGACAGAGTACGGAGCATCAACAGGTGGGGCTCCGGACTCGATACCCGAGCGGCTCTCACGGGGTGAACGCTTCGATGTGGTGATCCTGTCGCGGCCCTCCCTGGATCAGCTCAGCGCGCGCGGTTATGTTCTGGCGGACTCGGCGAGTGACCTCGTGCGATCAAGGATCGGCATGGCGGTCCGCGACGGCGCAGACGTGCCTGACATCGGTACAGCCGAAAAATTTACGGCGGTGCTGCTTGCCGCCGAGTCCATTGGCTATTCGGCAAGCGTCAGCGGTACCTACCTGTCCAAGGACCTGCTGCCGCGGCTCGGGATCTGGGATCAACTCGAACCCAAGAGCACGCGGATCGTCAGCGAGCGGGTTGCCGAGGTCGTGGCGCGCGGCGAGGTTGAGATCGGCTTCCAGCAGGTCAGCGAAATCCTGTCCGTAGAGGGTGCAACGCTGGTCGCGCCGATTCCCGAGGAGTATCAGCTGGTCACGACTTTCTCGGCCGCAATAACGACAGGCGCGAAGAATCCCGACGGTGCCCGCCGCCTGATCGAGTTTCTCTCGGCGCTCGAGGTGGCCGACGTGATTGCGGCAACGGGTCTCGATCCCGTCGCACTGGAGCCCTGATGAGGGTCGCCGGCAGGGCCCCGTGGCTGCTGCTCGTATTGACGATCACATGTGTACCGGGGCCGGCCGTAGCCGAGGATTTTCCGGAGCGTCCGCTTACCATCGTGGTCGGCTTCGGTGTCGGCGGTAGCGCCGATCGCATGGCTCGAACGATGGCCCCATTTGTCGGCGAGGCGCTCGGCGTGCCCGTTTCGGTGATCAACAAGGGGGGTGCCGGCACGCTGCTGGCGGCAAATTATGTTCTCGATCAGCCGCCTGACGGTTACACGATTTTTGCGACCGGATTCTCGCCGTATCTTTCGAACACGATTCTCGAAGGCAACGCGGACTACACGATCGACGATTTCGCCTACCTGAACTTTCAGTGGTTCGACGAGGACCTGATCGCGTTGCACCGCGACAGCGAGTATGCGGGGCTCGCCGAGTTGCTCACCGACATCCGCAGGCGCCCGAGGAAGGTCCGCGCCGCCGTCGTGCGGGGATCGGGCGGCCATCTCATCGCCAAGTTGCTCCTCGAGCTCAGCGGCATTCCGCAGAACAACTTGAATCTCGTGACTTATAACGGTGGCGGCCTCGCGCGGGCGGCCGTCGCCGGCGGCGTCGTCGACTTTATCGTGATCAGCGCTGCCGGGACCGAGAGCATCCGCGACTATATCCGCCCGCTTGCAATCGTCAGTGACGAGCGCAATCCCGACTGGGATGCGCCGACGCTCACCGCAGCGATGAGCGAGACCGGCATCCCTGTGCCGGCCCTGCCGGGCTCGATTCGCGGCTTCGGTACGAGCGCGGAGGTCCGCCGCAACTACCCTGAGCGTTTCGCGGTTCTCGAGGAAGCATTCCGCAGAGCGCTCGCAAACCCGGAACTCGTCGCGCTGCTGGATCGTGGCTCGATCGGCAAGCGCTGGGTAGGACCCGAGCGCTCGAGTGCGATGATGCGGGAGACTTTCGATATCTTCCGCGCCTACTCCTACCTGCTAAAGGAGTGAAGCCGATCGCGGATCCAGCGCCCAGTTTGCCTCGCCGCCGTACGGCTGACCTGCTTGTTATCCTGGCCTTGGCAGGTCTCGTGGCCGTTTACGGCTACGCCACGCTCAGCGCATCGACAGCCGTTTTGCACGTGATCCTGGTATTGCCGCTGGCGATCGTGACTTTGCTCTTGTGCGCGTTCGAAGTTCTCCGGCTTTTGCTACGGCCCGCGAAGCCCGATGAGGCAGAGGAATCTTCGGAAAGCGAGACAATTGCCGATTCCGGTCTCGTCATCGTGCTTTTTATCGCCTACGTTGCAAGCCTTCCCTGGCTGGGTTTCGATGTCGGCACCTGCGTCTTTGTCGCCGCGTTTCTCAGGCTGCATGGCGAGAAGCGCTGGACGTGGTTGATCGCCTATTCGCTCGTTCTCGGGCTCGGCCTCGCGCTCGTGTTCTCGGCGGTCTTTCCTTACCCGATGCCGCTCGTGCTCCTGCAAGCAGTCGCAGGCTGAGTTCATGATCGCGACCTGCAGGCACTGAATTCGGCGCTTACGATGCTCTTCTCGAGCGCGGCACCCTGGCTCGTGGTCGTCCCCGGTATTCTGATCGGGCTCGTCCTCGGTGCCATCCCCGGTCTGCAGATTTCGATGGCAATGGCCATTTTTCTCCCGATCACGCTCTACATGGATTTCATGCAGGCCATGTTGTTCCTGACCGCGATCTTCACGGGCGGCAGTTTCGGCGGCAGCATACCGGCGATCCTGGTCAACATCCCGGGCACTTCCTCGGCGATTGCGACGGCCTTCGATGGTTACCCGATGTCACAACGCGGCGAGCACAACACCGC
>JABAOE010000032.1_pt6 | contig 10776 bp, 9 predicted proteins | sample 7062141 | NCBI WGS metagenome assembly JABAOE01 (sample SAMN14538627, study PRJNA623070) | marine sediment metagenome | biome: marine biome [ENVO:00000428]; feature: marine pelagic biome [ENVO:01000023]; material: deep marine sediment [ENVO:00002113] | place: India: Gulf of Khambhat ...
ACCTTGCGCTTGTCCATGCCGAGGTCGAGCTCCTGGAGCATCTCGACCGTGACGACGTTGCCCTGCTGGATGGGAATGCGGTAGAGGCCCGGAATTCCGCCCGAGCACCCACCGATCGCCAGGCACGCCATCAATGCGAGGCTGGTGAAAGGGCCTTTTCTGCTGCCGATAGCCATGCTCCCGAACCGTGGTCGTACGCTGACGCCGTCTCGCATTATAACGCCGCGCGTCGCGTGCGATGACTCATGCACTTTCGAGCATCTGCCGGGCGTGGGCAATGGCCTGATCGGTGATGTCGACACCGCCGAGCATGCGCGCGATCTCCTCGACGCGGTCTTCGCCGCTGAGATTTCTGAGATCGGTGTGGGTCCTGCGACGCACGCTTTGCTTGTGCACCTGCACGTGATGGTGCGCGAGCGACGCCACCTGCGGGAGATGCGTGACGCACAGCACCTGCCGGTTGGCCGCCAGCCGGCGCAGCTCTCGGCCGACGATGTCCGCCACCCGCCCGCCGATGCCGGCATCGACCTCGTCGAAGATCAGCGTCGGCACGCCGCTGCCCTCGCTGGCGATGACCTGGATGGCGAGGCTGATGCGCGAGAGCTCGCCGCCGGAGGCGACGCTCGCCAGCGGCTGCGGCGCTTGGTCCGGATTCACGGCGACCCGGAACGACACCGTGTCCGCGCCGTCGCGGGAGGGCGGCGCATCGAAGTCGGCCTGCACGTCGATGAGCAGCCGGCCCTGGGGCATGCCGAGGGCGCGCATGTTCTTCGTGATGGCCGCCGCGAGCTTGCCCGCAGCGCCTGCACGGCTCTCGTGCAGGGCGCGCGCCGCCTCGGCATACGCGTTCACTGTCGCATCGATCTCGGTGCGCAGCTCGTCGACGCGCTCGCCCGCGCCTTCGAGCTCGACGATCTCCGCACGCAGCGTGTCGCGCAGCGCGGGCAGCTCGGCGGGGTCGACGCGATGCTTGCGCGCGCTGTCGTGGATAGCCGCCAGGCGGGTGTCGACTGCCTGCAGGCGCGCGGGATCGACATCGATGGTGTCCTGGTAGTGGCGCAGCTCCGCGGCCGCTTCCCCGAGCTGTATGCCTGCGCCGTCGAGCAGCTCGCGGATGGTGTCAGTGCTGCGGTCGATGGCGGCCATGGTGCCGAGGGTGTTGCAAAGTCCGGCGACGCGGGCCGTCAGCGCTCCCTCGCCGTCGCCGTCGAGCTCGTTCAGGGCGCGCGCGCAGATGGCGAGCAGCTCGCTCGCGTGCGCGAGCCGGCGGTGCTCGTCGTCGAGCGCCTCGAGCTCGTTCGCGCCGATGTCCAACGCATCGAGCTCGTCGATCTGATAGCGCAGGTAATCGAGGCGTTGCTCGCGATCCTGAGGTCCGACAGCGAGGGATTCCATCGCCTTGCGGGTGCTCTGCCAGCGTTGCTGCAGTGACGCCAGCTGCGCGAGCGCCTCCTCGTGGTGGGCGTACTCGTCGAGGATGCGCCGTTGCGCCGCGGACTTGAGCAGCGACTGGTGCGCGTGCTGCCCGTGGATGTCGACGAGCAGCTCGCCGAGCTCGCGCAGCACCTGCAGCGGCACGGGGCGCCCGTTGACGTAGGCGCGGGATCGGCCGTCGGCGGCGATGGTGCGTCTCAGGATGCACTCGCCGTCACTGGTGAGATCCTGTGCGAGGAGAAGCTGCGCAGCATCGCTGTCGGACGGGATCTCGAACACCGCGATCACCTCGGCGCCGTGCGCGCCGCTTCTCACCACCTTGGGGCTGGCCCGCTCGCCGAGGGTGAGTCCCAGGGCATCGATCAGGATCGATTTTCCGGCACCGGTCTCGCCGGTGAGCACCGTCATGCCCGCGTCGAGCTCCAGGTTCAGGCGCTCGACGATGGCGAAGTCACGCACGGCGAGCTGCGCCAGCATCTACAGCTCCCGGGCCCAGTGCAGCTTGGCGCGCAGCGTGGCGAAATAGTCGTGGCCACGGGGATGGACCAGGCGCAGCCGGCGATCCTTGCGACGAATCAGGATGCGATCTGCAGGAGCGAGCTCGAGCGTGGTCTGGCCGTCGCAGGTCAGCTGGGCCTCGGGCTGCTCACCGTCGGTATGCATGCGGATCTCGAAGCGGCTGTCCGCCGCTACCACCAGCGGACGGCTGCTGAGGGTGTGCGGGCAGATGGGCACCAGCACCACGGCTTCCAGGCTCGGGTGCAGGATCGGTCCGCCGCCGGACAGGGAATAAGCAGTGGAGCCCGTGGGGGTCGCGACGATCAGGCCGTCCGAGCGCTGGGTGTTCACCAGCCGGCCGTCGATATGGGTCTCGAACTGAATGAGGCGCGCGATGTGCCACTTGTGGGCCACGACCTCGTTGAGTGCGCAGCCGCTGAACACTTCCTGACCGTCGCGCATCACGCGCACGTCGAGCAGAAAACGCTGCTCCTCGTCGTAGTCGCCGGCAAAGATTTCGCGCAGCCGGGCGTCCATCTCCGCCGGCATGACGTCAGCGAGAAAGCCGAGGCGGCCGAGATTGACGCCGAGCAGCGGCACCTCGTGATCCACCAGCGAGCGTGCCGCGTTGAGAAAGGTACCGTCGCCCGCGACCACGATCACCAGGTCACAGCGGCTGCCGAGGGCTTCGCGGTCCACCACGGGCAAGCCGAAGCTCGGCAGCTTCTCGGCGCTCTGCGCGTCGAAAAGCATCTGTGCGCCGGCGCCGCGCAGGATTTCGATCAGCTGCTCGAGCGTCGACGCGACGCGCGCGTCGCCGTGCTTGCCGATGAGGCCCACGGTGCGGAATCTGGCGGCCATCGGGACGGCTGACTCCTCTCGGCCTAGGCCGTGAACGGGTGGTTCCAGGGAATGACCCAGCGCGGGGAAAGTTATCACGGTGCCCGGCGCAGAGGCCAACACGGCGTTGCGGGCGGTTGGCAGACGGCACCTGAGAGTGCTAAATTTTTCCGGTCGAGGCCTTTGGGGGCCTTTCCCGGCCCCAGCGGCCTCCGGTCAGCGGGAGACAGCGGCCAGTGCCGAGTGAGCAAAAAGAGCCCCAGCTCAACGAACGGGCGCTGCACCTGTTCAAGGTGCTCGTGGAGCGCTACATCCGCGAGGGCGAGCCGGTCGGCTCGCGCACGCTTTCGCGCGACTCGATGCTCAACCTGAGCCCGGCGACGGTGCGCAACGTGATGGCGGACCTGGAGGAGTGCGGCCTGCTGCGTTCGCCGCACACATCGGCGGGACGGGTGCCGACCAACCAGGGATTTCGATTCTTCGTCGATACCCTGCTGCGGGTCGAGCCGCTCGAGAGGGCTCAGGTGGCGATGCTCGAGGAGCATCTGAATCGCGACCAGAATCGCGGTGCGCTGATGGAATCGGCGTCGGCGCTGCTCTCCAACATCACGCATCTGGCGGGCGTCGTGATGCTGCCCCGCCAGGAGCACGTGACCCTTCGACAGGTGGAATTTCTTTCCCTCTCCGATGATCAGGTGCTGGTCATCCTGGTGGTCAACGAGCGCGAGGTGCAGAACCGCATCATCCGGACCGGGCGAAAGTACAGCCAGGCGGAGCTGCAGCAGGCGGCCAACTACCTGAACAGTCTGTGCGCCGGCAGGGATCTGATGACCGTGCGCAACGAGATCCTCGCCGAGCTTCGCACCACCCGCGAGAGCATGAATGCGATCATGCAGGCGGCGGTGGAGATGGCCGAGAAGGCCCTGGAGCGGGAAGCCGACGTCGAAGAGATGGTGGTCGCGGGGCAGACCAATCTGATGGACAGCGCCGAGCTCGCCGACATGGAAAAGCTGCGCCGGCTGTTCGAGGCCTTCAGCGAGAAGCGCGAGCTGCTGTACCTGCTCGATCATTCTCTGAACGCGCGGGGCGTTCAGATCTTCATCGGCGAGGAGTCCGGATTCAACGTCCTCGACGAGTGCAGCGTGGTGACGGCCTCTTACGGGAGCGATGACGAGGTTCTCGGCGTGCTCGGGGTCATCGGACCGACGCGCATGCCCTACGAGCGGGTCATCCCGGTGGTCGACATCACCGCCCGTCTGCTCACAGCGGCCTTGAATAGGCAGCACTGATCCCCATATTCCGGCATATCCCCAGGCGCTCTCGGCAACGCTGGCGCCCGGAAGCGTCTGGCCCACGAATCTGGAGTCGACTATGGCGAAGGCAAAGCGACCGGTGAAAACCGAGAACGAGCGCAGGACCGTGACGGTCGAGGCCGCGGCGGACGCGGATGCCGAGGAGGCGGCCGCCGAACTCACCGGGGAGCCGACGCCGGGCGACGCCGACGCGCAGGCGCTGCCGGCGCCGGACCTGGATGCAGAGCTCAAGGAGGCCCGCGAGGAGGCCGCCGCGCACCTCGACGATCTGCTCAGAGCGCGGGCGGAAATGGAGAATCTGCGCAAGCGCTCGGAACGCGAGGTGGAGAACGCCCACAAGTACGGCCTCGAGCGGCTCATGAGCGAGCTTCTGCCCATCAAGGACAGCATCGAGCTCGGCCTGAACGCCGCCGACGACGCCGAGGTGGACGCGGAGAAGCTGCGTGAGGGCCTCGAGCTGACCCTCAAGCTCTTCAACACCGCCACCGGCAAGTTCGGCCTCGAGGAGGTCAATCCCGAGGGCCAGAGTTTCGACCCCGAGTATCACCAGGCCATGTCCACCCAGGAGGTGGCCGGCAAGGAGCCGGGCACGGTCATCACGGTGGTCCAGAAGGGCTACCTGCTCAACGATCGGCTGCTGCGGCCGGCGATGGTCATCGTGGCCGCGTGAGCGGCTTGATTTCCGGGGTCACGACCCAATATCTAGCCACATCGGACCAAGCGACCAGTCAACGGAGAACGAAATCATGGGCAGAATGATCGGCATCGACCTCGGCACCACGAACTCGTGCGTGGCCGTGATGGAGGGCGAGAAGCCGCGCGTCATCGAGAACAGCGAGGGCGATCGCACTACGCCGTCGATCGTCGCGTACACGAAAGATGACGAGGTGCTGGTGGGCCAGTCCGCCAAGCGCCAGGCGGTCACCAATCCGCAGAACACGGTCTACGCGGTCAAGCGGCTCATCGGACGGCGTTTCGAAGACGACGTGGTCAAGCGCGACATCGATATGGTGCCGTACAAGATCGTCGCTGCCGAGAACGGCGATGCCTGGGTCGAGGTCAAGGGCAGCGCAAAGGCGCCGCCGGAGATCTCCGCCCGCGTGCTCATGAAAATGAAGAAGACCGCCGAGGACTTTCTCGGCGAGCCGGTGACCGAGGCGGTGATCACGGTGCCGGCCTACTTCAACGATTCCCAGCGTCAGGCGACCAAGGATGCCGGCAAGATCGCCGGTCTCGACGTCAAGCGCATCATCAACGAGCCGACCGCGGCCGCGCTCGCCTACGGCATGGACAAGAGGCGCGGAGATTCCAAGATCGCGGTCTACGACCTCGGCGGCGGCACGTTCGATATCTCCATCATCGAGATCGCGGAGGTCGACGGCGAGCATCAGTTCGAGGTGCTCTCGACCAACGGGGACACGTTCCTCGGTGGCGAGGATTTCGATCTGCGCATCATCGATTACGTGGCCGACGAGTTCAAAAAGGAATCCGGTATCGATCTGCACAACGATCCGCTTGCGCTTCAGCGGCTCAAGGAGACCGCCGAGAAGGCCAAGATCGAGCTCTCCTCGAGTCAGCAGACCGAGATCAATCTGCCCTACGTGACCGCGGATGCGAGCGGTCCGAAGCACCTCAACATGACGCTCACGCGCGCCAAGCTCGAGTCGCTCATCGAGGATCTCGTCCAGCGCACCATCGAGCCGTGCCGAATCGCGCTCAAGGACGCCGGTCTCAGCGCGTCGGATATCTCCGATGTCATCCTGGTCGGCGGGCAGACGCGCATGCCCAAGGTTCAGCAGATGGTCAAGGACATCTTCGGCAAGGAGCCTCGCAAGGACGTCAACCCCGACGAGGCCGTCGCGGTCGGCGCGGCGATTCAGGCCGGCGTGCTCTCGGGCGAAGTCAAAGACGTGCTGCTGCTCGACGTGACGCCGCTCTCGCTCGGCATCGAGACGCTCGGCGGTGTCATGACCAAGCTCATCGATAAGAACACGACCATCCCCACCAAGGCGTCGCAGGTCTTCTCGACGGCCGAGGACAATCAGGGCGCGGTTACCGTGCACGTGCTCCAGGGCGAGCGCGAGGTGGCCTCGGCGAACAAGTCGCTCGGGCGGTTCGACCTCGCGGATATTCCGCCCGCGCCGCGCGGCGTGCCGCAGATCGAGGTCGCTTTCGACATCGATGCCAACGGTATTCTCAACGTATCGGCGAAGGACAAGGCGACCGGTAAGGAGCAGTCCATCGTCATTCGCGCCTCCAGCGGGCTCGCCGAGGACGAGATCGATCGCATGGTCAAGGACGCCGAGGCACACGCCGCCGAGGACAAGAAGTTCCACGAGCTGGTGAACGCCCGCAACCAGGCGGACAACCTGGTGCACGCGACGAAAAAGACGCTCGCCGAGCTCGGCGACAAGGTCGAGGCTCAGGAGAAGACCGACATCGAAGCCGCCATCGCGGCGGTCGAAGAGGCGATCAAGACCGACGACAAGAGCAACATCGAAGCCAAGTCCCAGACTCTGGCGGAGCTCTCCGGTAAGCTCGCCGAGCGGATTTACCAGAAGGAATCGGCGGATGCCGGCACTTCGGAGCAGGCGGGTGCCGGCGAGGCCAAGGGCGGCGCGCAGGCCGGCGGCTCGGAGGATGTCGTCGACGCCGAATTCGAAGAGGTCAACGAGGACAACAAGTAAGTTGTCCGCGTAGATCGTAGGACGAAGCCGGCGCGGGGTCGTTGGACTCCGCGCCTTTTTCGCGTGCGGCCATGGCGAAACGGGATTACTACGAAGTTCTTGGCGTCTCGCGCAACGCGAGCGACGACGAGCTCAAGGGCGCGTACCGGCGTCTCGCGATGAAGTATCACCCCGACCGCAACCCCGATTCCGAGGAGGCGGAGCTCAATTTCAAGGAGGCCAAAGAGGCCTACGAGATCCTCTCCGATGGGCGCAAGCGCGCCGCCTACGATCAGTTCGGCCACGCCGGCGTCGATTCCCAGGCGGGGCAGGGCGGATTCGGCGGCGCGGGTTTTCGCGACATTTTCGACGAGGTGTTCGGCGACATTTTCGGCTCACGCGGCGGCGAGCGCGTGTACCGGGGCGCCGACATGCGCTACGACCTCGGCATGAGTCTCGAGGAGGCCGTGTTCGGCACCACCGCCAAGATCCGCGTGCCGACCAGGGTGCAGTGCGCGGACTGCTCGGGCAGCGGCGCAACGCCCGGCACCAGCCCGGTGAGCTGCGCGACCTGCGGTGGCCAGGGCCAGGTGCGCATGCAGCAGGGATTCTTCTCCATACAGCAGACCTGCCCGAGCTGCCGCGGAGCGGGCAAGGTGATCACCGACCCGTGCAAGACCTGCCGGGGCGAAGGCCGCGTGCGTGAGGAGAAGACGCTCTCGGTGAAAGTGCCACCCGGAGTCGACAACGGCGATCGCATCCGTCTGGCAGGCGAGGGCGAGAGCGGTGAGCGGGGCGGTCCGCCGGGAGACCTGTACGTCGAGGTGAACGTGCGCGAGCATCCCATCTTCTTGCGCGATGGCGCCCACCTGTTCTGCGAGGTTCCCGTGAGCTTCACAACGGCGACGCTGGGCGGTGAGCTGGAGGTGCCAACGCTCGACGGCCGGGTAAATCTGAAAATTCCGAGCGGTACCCAGACGGACAAGCTGTTCCGCGTACGCGGCAAGGGCATCAAACCGGTGCGCGGCGGTGGCCCTGGGGATCTCATCTGTAAAATCGTCGTGGAGACACCCGTGAACCTGAACGCCAAGCAGAAGGAGCTTCTGCGCAACTTCGACGAGTCCATTCGCACGAGCAAGCGCACCCACGACCCACGCTCGTCCTCGTGGCTGGACAACGTGAAAAAGTTTTTCGAGGACCTCACGTCGTGAGCGCGCCCGTGCGTATTGCCGTCACCGGCGCCGCGGGGCGCATGGGTCGCACGATCACCAGCGCGCTGAGCGACTTCGAGGGTACCCGCCTCGCGGGCGCTGTCGAAGCGCCCGGGAGTCCTCTCATCGGCCAGGACGCGGGCACGCTGGCCGGCATCGGTGCGCTCGGCGTGCCGATCGGCGATTCACTGGAGGCCATCGCCGGTGATTTCGACGTGCTCGTCGACTTCACCGTTGCCGATGCCTGCGCCGCAAACGTGCGCGTGTGCCGGGATGCGGGCAAGCGCGCGGTGGTCGGCACCACCGGCTTCTCCCAAGCACAGCGGGCCGAGCTCGACCAGCATGCCGAGCACATTGCGCTGGTGGTTGCGCCCAATATGAGCGTCGGCGTGAATCTCTGCTTCAAGCTCCTCGACGTGGCGGCAAGGGTGCTCGGTGACGAGGTCGACATCGAGATCATCGAGGCGCATCACCGCCACAAGGTCGATGCGCCATCGGGCACGGCGGTGCGCATGGGCGAGGTGGTCGCCGGGGCGCTCGGGCGCCGTCTCGCCGACTGCGCGGTCTACGGCCGTCAAGGCCATACCGGCGCGCGCGAGCGAAGTACCATCGGTTTCGAGACCGTGCGCGCCGGAGACATCGTCGGCGAGCACACCGTGATGTTCGCCGGAACCGGCGAGCGCGTCGAGATCAGCCACCGGGCCTCCAGCCGCCTGAACTTCGCCCACGGCGCTCTGCGTGCGGCGCGCTGGATCATGGCCAAGGAATCGGGCCTCTACGACATGCAGGATGTGCTCGGCCTGTAGCGCACGGAATCGGCCCTATGGACCGGTAGTCGCGGTCTACCTTATCATTTCCCTGTGGCACGCGGTGCGCGCAGGAAACTGACCAGCGGTGTTCATTGATTCGAGGACGGGAGCGGCTCTAAGGCACGCTCCCGTTTTTTTGCATGGGCGGCCCGCGCGCGGCGCCGCGAGCACGAGGCGACGGAGATTGTGACGAGCCGGGCCCTTCTGATACTCGAGGACGGCAGCCGGTTCTGGGGACAATCCATCGGCGTCGCGGGCCAGGTCGTCGGCGAGGCGGTGTTCAACACCGCCATGACCGGCTATCAGGAGATCCTGAGCGATCCCTCCTACGCCCGTCAGATCATCACGCTCACCTATCCGCACATCGGCAACGTCGGCACCAATGCCGAGGACGACGAGGCGGCGCGGGTCCACGCCAGCGCCCTGGTGGTGCGTGATGCCCCGGCGACGTTGAGCAGCTGGCGGGCGCGCGGCACGCTGCGCGACTATCTGCGCGAACGGGCAGTCGTCGCCATGTGCGGCATCGACACGCGGCGGCTGACGCGCATTCTGCGCACCAAGGGCGCCCAGAACGCCTGCCTGGTGGCGGCGCCGGCGGGTGGCGCCGACATCGACGCGGATGCGGCGCTCGAGGCGGCGCGCGGGTTTGCAGGCCTCGAGGGCATGGATCTCGCTCGCGAGGTGTCCACCGACAGCGCTTACGAGTGGCACGAAGGCGCCTGGCGGCTCGATGCGGGCTTTGCAGAGGTGCCCCGCGAGCAACGATGCCGGCGCGTGGTCGCCTACGATTTCGGCGTCAAGCGCAACATCCTGCGGCTCCTGAGCGAGAAGGGCTGCCGGGTGACTGTGGTGCCCGCGACCACCACCAGCGGGGAGGTGCTGGCGCTCGAGCCCGACGGCGTGTTCCTGTCCAACGGACCCGGGGATCCGGAGCCGTGCGCCTATGCCATCACCGCGATACGGGAGCTGCTCGATGCGGGCGTGCCGTTGTTCGGCATCTGCCTGGGTCACCAGCTGCTGGCGCTCGCCGGAGGCGCCCGCACCCTGAAGATGAAATTCGGTCATCACGGTGCCAATCACCCGGTGCAGGATCTGGCCAGCGGCAACGTGCTCATCACCAGTCAGAATCACGGATTCGCCGTCGACGAGGCGAGCCTGCCGGCCAACATCCGGGCCACGCATCGCTCGCTCTTCGACGGTTCCCTGCAGGGCCTGCGCTTCACCGATCGGCCGGCCTTCGGCTTTCAGGGCCATCCGGAGGCGAGTCCCGGTCCTCACGACATCGCGGCGCTTTTCGACGAATTCGTGGCCCTCATGGGCGGTGCGCGACGCGGCGCACAGGCAACCGGCTCGGCGAGCGCATGAGCTGACGCATGCCGAGACGCACAGACATCGAAAGCGTGCTCATTATCGGCGCCGGTCCGATCGTCATCGGTCAGGCCTGCAAGGCGCTGCGCGAGGAGGGCTACCGGGTGGTGCTGGTAAACTCCAATCCCGCCACCATCATGACCGACCCGGAGATGGCCGACGCCACCTACATCGAGCCGATCCATTGGCAGGCCATTGCGCAGATCATCGAAAAAGAGCGTCCCCAGGCGTTGCTGCCGACAATGGGCGGCCAGACGGCGCTCAACTGCGCGCTCGATCTGAATCGCGAGGGCGTGCTCGCGGCCTTCGCGGTCGAGATGATCGGGGCCTCGCGTGAATCCATCGACAAAGCCGAGGACCGTGAGCAGTTCCGCGATGCCATGGGCCGCATCGGCCTTGCGGTGCCGCGCGCGGTGCTCGTGCACGATCTCGACAGCGCCCGGGAGGCGCAGGCGGAAATCGGCTTTCCGACGATTCTGCGTCCGTCTTTCACGCTCGGCGGCACCGGCGGCGGCATCGCCTACAACCGCGAGGAGTTTCTCGAGATCTGCGAGCGCGGTCTCGACGCGTCACCGACCCACGAAGTGCTGCTCGAAGAGTCGGTGCTCGGCTGGAAGGAATTCGAGATGGAGGTGGT
>JABAOE010007642.1_pt2 | contig 10776 bp, 9 predicted proteins | sample 7062141 | NCBI WGS metagenome assembly JABAOE01 (sample SAMN14538627, study PRJNA623070) | marine sediment metagenome | biome: marine biome [ENVO:00000428]; feature: marine pelagic biome [ENVO:01000023]; material: deep marine sediment [ENVO:00002113] | place: India: Gulf of Khambhat ...
CGCGCAGTTCGCTCCGTGAGCGATCTTCCGATCTTTGCGCAGCTGACGTTCAGCGATGGGGCGATGACTCGTTCGGGCTCGACTGCGCAGGAGGTAGCGCGGGAGCTGGAGCAGTGGGGCGCGGAGGTCATCGGAGTGAATTGCTCTCCCGGTCCCTCCGAGATCCTGGAGGTCGTGGAGAAGATGTCCGCAGCGACGAAGAGACCTCTCGTNNATCTTGCCAGCCCGACCCATCTGGCCAGGTACGCAGTCCGGATGGTCGAGGCGGGAGCGCAGTTCGTCGGTGGGTGCTGCGGGACCACGCCGGCCCACATCCGTGCGATTCGCGATGCCCTGCGGGCATCCGAGGTGGAGAAAGCCTCGGATCGCGAGGGTTGAGTTGGCGCTGAGGAGCAAGACCTTGAGGAGAGCGCGACCGGAGCAATCCATCGCCGATGAGCGGCGCGGAGTCGGCTTCCTGGAAGCCCTTTCGGCTCCGGGGCCGCTGCGAACGGTCGAGCTCCGTCCTCCCCGGGCGGGGATGTCGGGCGTCCGCTCGGTCGACGCGTGGATCGACATCAACCGTGTGGTCCGAACGCTGCTGCGCGACGGACGGTTCGTCCTGGTCACCGACGACGCCGTGGGAGCCGACGAGGAGGAGAGCCTTCAGCACCTGACCGCAAACCTGGGGCAGGAGGCCGATCTCTCCCACGTCGTCCCCTTCCTGACCTGCAAGCACACCCTCGACTACAGCTTCCTGTTCGCTCAGCGGGCGGTGTCGCTGGGACTGAGAGCCGTCACCGTGACGGGGGGCGACCAGAACGTGGGTCCCCCGCGCTGCGTTCCACGGTCCAGGGATCTGAGGCGACTCATCAGGGAGAGGGTACCTGCGCTCCACCTGGGAGCGTGGGTCAACCCATACCGCGATGCGATCCAGCAGGTGGAGTTGCTGCTGGATCCCGATCACTCCGCCGACTACTACGTGACTCAGGTGGTCTCGCATCATCGGCTCGGTCCGCTCGATCGCTTTCTCGAGGAGGCCTCACGCCGGGGCCTGGAGTTGCCGGGACTCGTGGGCGTCTTCTTCTATCGGAGCGCCTCGCTTCGGACCCTGAACAGGCTCGCGGACTTCATACCCGTGCCTCGCGACGAGCTGATCGAGGAGTTCGCCGAGGGATCCAACCCGGAAACGGTCTGCGCGCGAACCCTACATGCGCTCTCGGAGCGGGGGGTCGAGAAGACGTACATCAGCAATCTGGACGCCCGTCGAGCCTGTCAGCAGCTCGACCGCATCGAGGAACTCACCTAGCCCGCAGGGCTGAGCCCGCCGGTCCTGCCGACGCTGGGCGGGCGGGTGGTGAGCGGCCCGGCCGCTTTCCCGCGCGCGGGTTTCGCGGTTGCTCACCGGATACCGGCTCTCGGTCCCTGGGCGAGGTTGACAATGGAGCCGCCGTGAGCGTACCGTTTTGCCCGTTTGAGCGAAGTCGGCGGGAGCACTGAAGCCCGTTTCCGGAGGCGCTCGGACGGCAACATTCCCAGGACAGGCGGAGTAGAGGAGTGACGGGCGCACGCCGGTGCATGGCGCCTGGCGCCAGGCTCCAAAACAAGAAGGGAATCGAGATGAAAGGTATACCGGAACTTTGCTGCTTAGCGGCTTTGCTCGTGGCCGGTTGCGCTACGACGAGCACGGCCGAGACCGCGATGCCCGCCACTGCCGAGCCGGAACCGATGGCCGCTACACCGGAGCCGGAGCCGGAGCCGGCGGCTGCCAACGTCACGATCTGGGATGGCGTCTACACGTCGGCGCAGGCCGATCGGGGGCAGGAGACGGCGCAATCCGTCTGCTTTGCCTGTCACTCGCAGAGCGAGTGGCAGAATCCGATGTTCATTCGCGTCTGGTCGGGTCGTCCGATTCACCAGATGTGGGAGAACCTCCGGATGACCATGCCGTACGATTCGCCCGGACGGCTCTCGGCGCAGGAGTATGCCGACGTGGTCGCCTACATGTTGGAGCTGAACGGCGTCCCGGCCGGTGAGACGGAGCTTCCCAGCGATGCGGACGGGCTGATGCAGATCACCGTCACTCCGCAGCAGTGACGGTGCGACACCGGGCGGGTCGAGCCGGATCGCAGAAGGGGTAGCAGCGAGCAGAACCCTCGGGAGATCCGCGTAGCTCCGGGTACGGGATCGACTTCGACGTGAGGGTCCACAGAGGGGCCGCGAATCGCTTGATTCGCGGCCCCTCTTCCTTCTCGCCGAAAGCCCGGGGATCCTTGCCACGAAGCGCTTGCCCCCACCCTGGCGGGCGCCTACCTTGCCGGGCCGCGATCTCCGCCTTTCGGCGGAGGAATCGGGAGGCGGCTCGAGCAGTCGCATTCTTCGGCGAGACGACGTCCTGGGTACGCCGATCGCCCGCCTCCATGAACGAGACCCGAGAGAGCGAGGGATAAGGGATGAGCGCGATCCTTCTGGCCGTGCTGGGGCTTGGGACATTCGCCCTGGGGTACAGGTTCTACGCCAGACACCTGTCACAGAAGGTCCTCCAGCTGGATGCGGCCTTCGAGACCCCCGCTCACGTGCAGGAGGACGGCGTCGACTACGTGCCCACGCACCGGTGCGTGCTCTGGGGCCACCACTTCACCTCGATCGCCGGCGCCGCGCCCATCGTGGGCCCGGCGATCGCGGTCATCTGGGGCTGGCTGCCGGCGTTCCTATGGGTCACCCTCGGAACCGTATTCTTCGCCGGCGTACACGACGCCGGAGCACTGTGGGCCAGCATCCGCAATCAGGGGAAGTCGATCGGTGCCCTGACGGAGTCCGTGGTGGGCCCGAGGGCGAGAAGCCTCTTCATGGTGGTGATCTTCCTCCTCCTCCTCATGGTCAATGCGGTCTTCGCGATCGTCATCGCCCAGCTCTTCCAGAGCTTCCCGAGCTCGGTGATCCCCTCCTGGTTCGTGATCGTCGTGGCGATGGGGATCGGGTACTCGCTCTACCGGCGGGGCATTCCGCTTCTCTGGCCGTCGGTCATCGGTCTGATTCTCCTGTACGCGTCGATGTTCGTCGGTGATCAGATCCCGGTGACGATGCCTCCCGCGTTTGGGCTGGAGGGTGCCGCCGTCTGGGTGCTCCTTCTGTTCGTCTACGCGTTCTTTGCGTCGACGCTGCCGGTGTGGCTCCTGCTCCAACCCAGGGACTACATCAATGGCCTGCAGCTGTTCATCGCGCTGGCCATCTTCTACACCGCGGTCGTGCTGGGGAATCCGGGAATCGTCGCACCCGCGTTCAATACGGCCGTTCCGGCCGATGCCCCACCGCTCGTGCCACTACTGTTCGTGACGATCGCCTGTGGGGCGATCTCGGGATTCCACGGGCTGGTCTCGTCGGGCACGACCTCGAAGCAGCTCGATCGCGAGACCGACGTGCCCTTCGTCGGATACTTGGGCGCGGTCGGCGAGGGAAGCCTCGCGATCGCCGCGATCCTGGCGACGACGGCCGGGTTCGCCACGGTCGAAGCCTGGGAGGGATTCTACAGCGCCTTCGCTGCGCAGGGCGTGCCTGCCTTCGTGCTCGGTGGCGGCTCCATCATCTCGGGAGGTCTCGGCTTGCCCGAGCACTTCTCGGAGACGCTTCTGGCGGTCATGGCCGTGCTGTTCGCTGCGACGACGATGGACACCGGCGTGCGCCTTCAGCGCTACATCGTCCAGGAGTGGGGGAACATCTACAACCTGCCCATTCTCAGGGGTCGGTGGATCTCGACTACCGTGGCCGTCGGCGCCTGCATCGCGCTCGCCTTCGGCGCTGGTGAGGGGGGTGGCACCGGGGGTCTCGAGATCTGGCCGCTCTTCGGCACGACGAACCAGCTCCTCGCCGCTCTCACCCTGCTGGTCCTCAGCGTGATCCTGATGAAGAAGGGACGAGGGACCGTCTACACGCTCGCCCCGTTCGCCTTCCTGGTGACCATGACCATCGCCGCGCTGATCGTCCAATTGCGCGGCTACTGGAACCAGGGGGCGATGCTCCTCGTCGTCATGGATGTGGTGATCCTCGTGACCACGATCTGGGTGGGGCTGGAGGCGCTCGGAGCCCTGAACCGAGCGCGGACCGAGCGGGAAGTCGAAAGCCGACCCGTCGGGTAGCTGGGGGGGGGAACCCGGTCTCGTTTGGTCCTCGGTAGTGCCCTGGGTACCACCCCGGTGGTCCCGCTGCAACGCTCGGGTCCGTGCGTTCTCCCGTTCCCGCCCGACTTCCCTTCCCCGGTGCCCAGGGCTACGCGGCTGCGCTACAACGGTCGAGTCCGGGCGTCCTCCTGGAGTAGACACCAGGACCCTCAGGTTCGGCAGTCCTCTTGGAGTAAAGAGGGGAACCGCACGAGCCCCGTCCGGGTTGCAGCCGGCAGGCCAGAGCGTTTCATCTCCCGAGACGAGATCGGAATCGATGGGATACCGCGACAAGCTTCACGATGCCTGGGAGCTCCTCAAAGAGTTCTACGAGGGGCGACACCGGGGTGCCCTGGCCCGGGAGAAGAGGGATGAGGAGGACCTCTTCATGCTCCTCGTCTTCTCGGAGATGATGGGGATCGAGAACCCGGCCAGCTACTACACGCTCGAGCTCCTCCCCCTCTTCTACGAGCGCTTCCACGAATGGCACACTCGCATGGGGATGGAGAAGTCTCCTCTCGACAACTTCCGCTGCTGCTGAGTGCCTGACCGAGCCGCCCGATCCCCTCGTACTCACTCCGAGCGCATGAGCGGCCTTCGCATTCGTGGCCGGAGCTTGCTCTTCGTGGGCGGAAAGGGGGGCGTCGGGAAGACCACCACGGCTGCGGCGCTGGGCCTCAAGGGTGCCGAGGACGGACGTCGGATCCTTCTGGTCTCGACGGATCCGGCCCATTCTTTGGGCGATTTGTTCGGGCAGAAGATAGGAAACCGAGAGCTCGAGCTGCTCCCGAATCTCTGGGGCCTCGAGCTCGAGCCAGAGGAGGAGGTGGAGCGGTATCTCGAAGGAGTAAAGAGCGCCATGCGGACCTTCGTCCGTCCGGCGATGTACCCCGAGATCGAGAGGCAGATCGAGCTGACTCGCCACTCTCCCGGGGCCACGGAGGCCGCTCTGATGGAGCGTATGTCCACGCTCATGGGCGAGGCTACGGCCACCTACGACACTGTGATCTTCGATACCGCCCCCACCGGGCACACCCTGAGGCTCCTCACCCTGCCCGAGATCATGGCGGCCTGGATGGACGGCCTGTTGCGAAGCCGGGAGCGCTCGGAATCATTCGGCCGCGCACTCGATCGGCTGGCGAGAAAGCCCGCTGAGCCGGAAGAAGGCTCGGGGGACCGCCCTTCCGCCGAGGTGACTGAGGCGACCGAGGCCAGCGAGGAGGGCGGCTCGACAGCACCTCGCGGGGACGAGCTCTCCTGGTTTCAGGAAACGGACGAGACCCCCAAGGACGAGCAGAGTCGAAGGATCCGCGAGATCCTGATGGATCGACGCAGAAGCTTCACCCGCGCGAGACGCCTCCTCCTGGATCCCGAAACGACGGCGTTCGTCATGGTCCTCATCCCCGAAAAGCTTCCGATCCTGGAGACCGAGAAGGCGCTCGCGGTGCTGAGCGAGCATCGCGTGCCGGTCGCCGGGCTCGTCGTGAATCGAGTCCTGCCCCTGAAGCCGCTGGGTGAGTTCCTGGAGAGCCGCCGGGAGCAGGAGAGCGAATATCTCTCCCGGATCGATCGGATCTTCGCGAAGCTACCCAGGATCAGGGTGCCGCTTCTGAGGCGAGACGTGCAGGGGACGGACAGTCTACGGGAGATCGCCGAGTACCTCGTGATCAGCGACTGAGCTCGGTCGCGCCTGACCCAGCCGGGCTCGATACCACCCCAGTCTCAGGTCCGAGGACGCGGCCTAGCGGCAGGTTTGCGATGGGCCCGTGTTTGACCATCTTCCTACGCAGCGGCCAGACACTACCACGCGCCGTACCGTGACCGGCAAACCTCGATGACGTTTCGGAGCTGCTAGATGTCAGATCCCCGGGGATCGGCTCACCGGGACCAGGAACGCTTCCTGAAGAGTGTGCCGGCGCATCTGGAGCTCCTTCGGAAGGCTCGAGGCGAGCTGGAGAAAGATCCAAAGGAAGCCTCCACGGCGCTACGTCGATTCTCGCGATTCATCTCGGACGAAGCTGCCCGCCTGCAGATGGAGGCACTCGGTGAAGCAGCGCACGGGCTGTCGGAGGCCTCGGAGGGGGACCTGACCGATCGGGTGGACCTGCTCGAAGGTGAGCTCCTGCATCTGCTACCGGCCTCGGAGGTTCCTTACCAGATCCTAATCGTCGAGGACGATCCCACCTCGGCCCTGCTCGCGAAGCAGGCACTCCAAAGCGAAGGGCGCGTCATTCACACGGCGCCCACGGCGGAAGAAGCGCGCTCTGCGCTGCAAGCGCACTCCGTCGACTTGATCCTTTTGGATTTGGTTCTTCCCGACGCCGACGGTCGCCACCTTCTCATGGAGCTCAGCCGGGAGTTGGGCTCGGAGCGGACTTCGGTCGTGGTGCTGACCGCCAAGGGGACGGGCACCACCAGGGCCGAGTGCTTCGCCTACGGCGCGAGCGCCTTCCTGGAGAAGCCTCTGGATGCGGTCGAGCTGGACCGGATCGCGACGGATGTTCTGCAACGGGGGCGTTCCGCCTGGCGCGGCACGGAAGCCGTCGCCGACCTCCCCGACCCAGAGCAAGTCCGGCAGATCTTCATTCGAATGCAGGCCAGCCGGGAGGCCACAGGTGGACCCGTGGTGCTGGCTCTCGTGGAAGCGGCTCCGGGAAAGAGGCAGTCCGTCGAGGGCGCCGACGAGCCCGGGGACATGGAAGAGTTTCACGGTCGAGTCGCCACCGCTCTGCAGGAGGGGGTGGATCCAGGCGATGTCGTCGGACGGTGGGGAGTCAGCGAGCTGGTCGTCCTCTTTTCAGGCCGGGAGGTCGAGGCTTGCGTGCGTGTCCTGGAACGGGTCCAGGCCGGTCTGGGGCCCGGTGGCCGATCGTTCGTGGCGGGGGTGACCGAGGTTGGTCAGGGCGCTCTGCTCGAAGACGCAGTGTCTTGGGCCAGTCGACTCGTGAGCGAGGCCCGGCTCAGCGAGGACACCGCGATCCTGCACACCACCCTCGTGAAGACCAGACCCCCATTCGCTCTCGTGGTGGAGGACGATCCGATCACTGCTTCCCTGTTGCGGCACCGGCTGGAGCGGAGCGGATTCGAAGTGGAGCATCAGGAGAACGGCCTACGGGGCCTCGAAGCGATCCGCAGAACATTGCCCGACCTCCTGGTCCTCGACATCCGACTGCCGGGAATGGATGGGTTCGAGATTCTCTCGAGGATGCAGGATGAGGGAATGACGCAGAACGTGAGGACGATGGTGCTCACGGGCCTGGGGCGCGAGTCGGACGTGGCGCGTGCCTTCTCCCTGGGAGCCGACGACTACCTGGTGAAGCCCTTCTCCCCCGTGGAGCTCACGGCGCGAGCCCTTCGTTTGGTCCGGCGCTGATGGGGACGCTCGCCTCCGATCTCGCGGGCCTGCTCGAAGCGCCGTTTCAAACCCTTCCCTTTCAGAGCCGGGCGTTCCTCGTCGTCACGACGGCGGTCCTGGTGCTCGTTTTTCTGAGCATTCTCTTCTCGCTGTACGCGATCTGGCTTCGTGCCCGGAACGCGCTCCGGGCACGGATGTGGGCCGATCGCGAGGCGAGATGGACGGATCTCACGCTCGAGGCCGTGGCCGGAGAGCGTTCGGTCGAAGAGGTGGTCGCCAAGGTCCGTCCGCTCCGTACGGGGCGGCTGTCTTTCGGCGACGAAAGGCTGCCATTTCTCGACTTCCTACTCCGGTACGCGCGCCGGCTGAGCGGAAGAGAGAGAGATCGTGTCCGAGAGTTGGCCGTTCCTTTCCTCTTCGAGCTGGAACGGCGCCTCAAAGACCAGGACCCGTATCGACGAGCGAGAGCGGTCCAGAGCCTGGGGGCGCTCGGCCTCCCACACCATGATGACACCCTGGTACGCGCGGTGCAGGACGATTCCCCGGTCGTGTCGATGCTCGCTGCGCGAGCGCTGGCGTCGAAGGGCGGAGCCAAGTACGCCGGTCCGATTCTCGAGAATCTTCACCGATTCGAGCACTGGGGCTCGGACTACGTACGGTCTCTTCTGGTCAGCCTGGGTCCCGCGGCGGCCCCCCAGCTCCGGGAGGTGATGAGGGATGAGCGTCGGTCGACGCGGATTCGAGTCCTGGCTACCGATGCACTGCGTAGCCTCCACGACCTGGATGCGGTATCACCGGCGGCGGAAATCCTGAGCGAGGGGCCGGAGCCGGACCTCGCCGCCGCCATCCTTCGAATGTTCGCGGTTCTCGGGGGGCCGGAGCAGGTCGAACTCGTAAAGAGCTTCTTGGAGCATCCCCACTTCGCCGTCCGGGCGGCGGCGTACTCGGCGCTCGGAGCGCTCGGGGCCGACGGAGGCGGGCTCCTGGAAGAGGGGCTCGAGGATTCCTCTCCCTGGGTGGCGCTTCACGCGGCGAGGGGAATGCGTGAGCAGGGCGCGCGGGCGCGGCTTCTCGAGCTGGCCGAATCCAGTCATCCCGGGGCGGTTGCCGCGGCCCAGGTCCTGGCGGAGGAGTGAACGAGGTGATCGAGGCGATCGTCCGAAACTCGTTCTGGGTGGTGAACGGCCTCGTATTCGCCTACTTCATTCTTCTGAACGGGGTCTACTTCATCACGAGCCTGGTCGCCTTCCGGGCGTTGAGGCGCTACACTGCTCGCCTCAAGTCGGTCGATCTTGAGGACCTCCTGTCAGCGGCGGGCGCCCCCCCCATCACCCTGATCGTTCCTGCATACAACGAAGAGGCGACTTGCGTGGAGGTCGTTCGGGCGCTCCTCACTCTCGACTACCCCGAGTACGAGGTGATCGTCGTCAACGACGGCTCCACGGACTCGACTCCCTCGCGACTCACGAGCGCCTTCGAAATGGTTCCAGCGGCGCGGATGCAGATCGCGGATTTCGACACCGCGCCGGTCAGCGGAGTCCTTCGCAGCCGCTGGCACCCCAACCTTTGGCTGATCAACAAGGCGAACGGGGGAAAGCCGGACGCGCTGAACAGCGGCTTGGCTTTTTGTCAGACGCCGCTGTTCTGCGTGATGGACGCCGACACGATTCTGGAGCGGGATGCCTTGCTCCGCATTGCCCGACCATTCCTCGAGGAACAGCGCACCGTAGCAGCTGGCGGCGTCGTGCGGGTGGTGAACGGCTGCACCATCGAGTCGGGGTCCGTGGTGGACATCCGGATGCCGAAGAATTGGCTGGCGAGACTGCAGGTGCTCGAGTATCTGAGGGCGTTCCTTGCAGGCCGCATGGGGTGGCACGCGCTGGATGCCACGCTGATCATCTCCGGCGCGTTCGGGGTCTTCAGGAGATCCGTCGCAGTTGCCGCGGGGGGGTTTCGGACCGACGTGGTGGGAGAGGATGTGGAGCTCGTCGTCCGCCTGCACCGCCACTGCCGCGAACGTGGCATGCCGTACAAGATCAGCTTCGTGCCCGATCCGGTTGCCTGGACCCAGGTGCCCGAGACCCTTGCGGGTCTTGGAAGACAACGGGATCGGTGGCAGCGTGGGCTCAGCGAGGCCCTGACGAACGATCCATCGAAAGATGATCTTCAATCCCTCGTATGGCCGTATCGGGCTCGTCGCGATGCCACACTTCTTCATCCTCGAGATGCTGGGGCCAGTCATCGAGGGAGTCGGCTATACGGCGTTCGCGATTACGGTCCTCATGGGCTGGGCCAGCGCGGCGTACGTCGTGGCCTTCCTGATGGTGGCAGTCGGGCTTGGAGTCATGCTGTCGGTGGCGGCAGTCGGGCTGGAGGAGATCACCTTCCGACGCTACCCCCGCTTCTCGGATCTTCTACGGCTGTTCGGTCTCGCGGTCGTGGAGAACCTCGGGTATCGCCAGCTCGTCACCTTCTGGCGGGTGAAGGGGATGGTTTCCTTCGCGCGGGGAAAGAAGGCCTGGGGGCCGATGGTGAGGAAGGGATTCTCGACCGGCCGCGTGAGCGCCGGCAGCTGATCACGGCAGCGGTGAGAGTCCGGGGCTGATCGGTCGTTTGAGCGATTCGTCTCCGTCGAGGCTATGACGGACCGACCGCGGCTCGACTCCTTCCGCCTGCCGGTTCCGGGGCGGGGCCTGCCGGTGAACTCGGCATAGCGGGGTCGGCCTCGAAGGAGACGATGATGCGACGGCGATCGTCGGGCGCCAGGCTGACCAGGCTGTGCCGCAGCTCTGTGTCGGACGGTTCAGGGGCATCGATGCGGTAGTGGCTGCCGACGGTCTCCCTCCGAAAGAGGGCCGACCGGCCGATCATTTGGGAAGCCAGCAGTAAGCTCGAGGACTCCAGCGGTGTGCTCGTCGGGAGCTGCTCCGCGATCGCGTCCAGCTGCTCGATCGCCGCCGTGAGCCCCTCCTCGCTTCGCACGACCCCCACGAGGTTCCACAGGACCGTTCGGATTCGAAGCACCAAGTCGGCCGGGAGCTGGCCTATCCCAGCCAGGCGCCGCGCGGATCGAGCCGCGGCTCGTCTCTCGACGCCGGTTCGGTGCGAGATCTGGGGGGGGTCGTCCGCGACGGAGCGGGCGGCCCGCGGCCCGAAGACCATCCCTTCCAGGAGGGAGTTGCTGGCCAGGCGATTGGCCCCGTGCACTCCGGAGGCCGCGACTTCGCCGATCGCCCAAAGTCCCTCGAGCGCCGTCCGACCGTCCTCGTCAACAGCGATGCCACC
>JABAOE010019539.1_pt2 | contig 10766 bp, 9 predicted proteins | sample 7062141 | NCBI WGS metagenome assembly JABAOE01 (sample SAMN14538627, study PRJNA623070) | marine sediment metagenome | biome: marine biome [ENVO:00000428]; feature: marine pelagic biome [ENVO:01000023]; material: deep marine sediment [ENVO:00002113] | place: India: Gulf of Khambhat ...
CTCGTTCGGGCTGCCCGATCTCGCGATGACGACGCTCGGCGACGTCTGCGAAGACATTCGTCGCATCAGCTATGCGACCGAGCTGCCGCTGCTCGTCGATGCCGACACCGGCTGGGGCGGCGCCTTCATGATCGGCAGGACGGTGCGCGAGATGGCCAGGGCCGGCGCGGCCGGCTGCCACATCGAAGACCAGGTCGGCGTAAAACGCTGCGGACATCGACCCGGCAAGGCGCTCGTCGAGACGGCGGAGATGTCCGACCGGATCAAGGCCGCGATCGACGGCAGGGCGAACGAAGACTTTGTCGTCATGGCGCGAACCGACGCGCACGCCGTCGAAGGGCAGCAGGCCGCGCTGGAGCGGTCGGCGGCGTACGTCGAGGCGGGCGCAGACATGATTTTTGCGGAGGCGCTGACGACGCTGGACGAGTACCGGCAGTTCACGTCGGCGATCGACGTGCCAGTGCTCGCCAACCTGACCGAATTCGGCAAGACGCCCATGTTCGCGACAACGGAACTCGCAGAGGCCGGTGTCCGGATGGTGCTTTATCCGCTGTCGGCATTCCGCGCCATGTCGCGGGCGGCCGAGAACGTCTATCGCGCTTTGCGCGAAGATGGCACGCAAAAATCTGTCGTCGATAGCATGCAGACGCGTGACGAGCTGTACGACGTGCTCGGGTACCACGAGTACGAAGACAAGCTCGACGAATTGTTCGCCGAGAAAGGACTGACGGACCGGCAAGACTGAAGGCATTCGGAGAACAGGAATGAGTGCAAACAAGAAGACCGGTGGCCTGGCCGGCGTTACCGCTGGTACGACAGCGCTGTGCACCGTCGGCAAGGAAGGCGCGGGGCTAACCTACCGCGGTTATGACATCTATGATCTTGTCGACGGAGCGTCGTTCGAGGAGGTTGCCTACCTGCTGCTGCACGGCAGGCTGCCGACGCGCGCGGAGCTCGACGCCTACATCGACAAACTCAAATCGCTGCGCGGGCTTCCCGACGACCTGAGAAAGGTCCTCGAGATGATCCCGGCGGATGCGCACCCGATGGACGTGCAGCGCACGGGCGTCTCGTTCCTCGGCAACATCGAGCCCGAGGGCGACTTCTCCAACCAGGCCGATACGGCGGACCGGCTGCTCGCCTGCCTGCCGTCGATACTCCTTTACTGGCATCGCTTCCACACCGATGGCCAGCGCATCGAAACGGCAACCGACGATGACGGCGTGGCGGGGCATTTCCTGCATATGCTGCACGACCGGCCGCCGAGCGAACTGCACCGCAAGTGCCTCGATACGACCCTGATCCTTTATGCGGAACATGAATTCAATGCCTCGACATTTGCCGGTCGCGTCATCACCGGCACCCTGTCGGACATGCACTCGGCGGTGACGGGCGCGATCGGCGCCCTGCGCGGGCCGCTGCACGGCGGCGCCAACGAGGCGGCCATGGAGCTTATCCAGAAATTCAGTACTCCCGAGGAAGCGACCGCGGGGGTGCTTGGCATGCTCGAGCGCAAGGAGCTGATCATGGGCTTCGGCCATCGCGTGTACACCACATCTGATCCGCGCAATTCGGTGAACAAGCGCATGTCGAAAACGCTTGCCGAGGAACAGGGCGACATGACGCTTTATGCAGTGTCGGAAGCCATCGAAAAGGTCATGTGGGACGAGAAGAAGCTGTTTGCCAACGCCGACTTCTTCGCCGCCAGCGTCTACCACTTCATGGGCATCCCGACGTACCTGTTTACGCCGATCTTCGTCTGCTCGCGCATCACCGGATGGGCAGCACACGTCATGGAACAGCGCGCCAACAATAAACTGATTCGCCCGGCCGCCGACTACGTGGGCCCGGATCTGCAGGAGTTTGTTCCTATTGACGAAAGACCGTAGGAGCGCGCCCGGCGCGCGCCCCTGCATGACAGGCAGGCAGATCAAACCCGGGGGTCGGGGCCTGGCGCTGACCCCTTACTTCAACAAAGGAACGATTCATGTCCGGAGCTGACATCCGCTCGGCCGAGCGGCCCGACCCCGACCAGGTGCTGGTCGACATCGCCGACTACGTATGCAACGCCGAGATCGCCAGCGATCTCGCTTACGAGACCGCGCACTACTGCCTGCTGGATACCCTGGCCTGTGGATTCCAGGCCCTCGATTATCCCGCCTGCACCAAGCTGCTCGGCCCGGTGGTCCCTGGCGCAACGCTGCCCGGCGGTGCGCGCGTGCCCGGCACGTCCTACGAGCTCGAGCCCGTGATGGCGGCCTTCAATATCGGCGCGATGATCCGCTGGCTCGACTTCAACGACACCTGGCTAGCTGCGGAATGGGGTCACCCGTCCGACAATCTAGGCGGCATCCTTGCCGTCGCCGACTACCTCAGCCGCATGGCTCGCGCCGAGGGCCGGGATCCGCTGACGATGCACGACGTGCTGACGGCGATGATCAAGGCGCACGAAATCCAGGGCGTGCTGGCGCTCGAGAACAGCTACAACCGCGTCGGCCTCGATCACGTCCTGCTTGTGCGCGTGGCGACGACCGCCGTCGTCACGAGGATGCTCGGCGGCGATCGCGAGCAGGTCATCAACGCCGTCTCGCATGCCTGGATCGACGGCTGTTCGCTCAGGACATACCGTCACGCGCCGAACACCGGTTCGCGCAAAAGCTGGGCGGCCGGTGACGCGACCAGCCGCGGCGTGCGCCTCGCGCTGATCGCCATGACCGGCGAGATGGGCTACCCGTCGGCGCTGACGGCGAAAACCTGGGGCTACTACGACGTCCTGTTCAAGGGCAACGCGTTCTCTTTGCCGCAGGCGTTCGGCAGCTACGTCATGGAGAACATCCTGTTCAAGATTTCCTACCCGGCCGAATTCCATGCGCAGACCGCGGTCGAAGCCGCCATGGCGCTGCACGAACAGGTGAGGGATCGCCTGGACGACATCGACAAGGTCATGATCGAAACGCAGGAGCCCGGCGTGCGCATCATCGACAAGACCGGCCCGCTCGACAATCCGGCGGACCGCGATCACTGCATCCAGTACATGGTCGCGGTGCCGATGATCTTCGGCCGCCTGACGGCCGCAGACTACGAAGACGACGTGGCCTCGGACCCGCGGATCGACGCGCTGCGGGAGAAAATGGAAGTCACCGAGAACGAGGGCTACACGAGAGACTACTTCGATCCGGACAAGCGCTACATCGGCAACGCCATCCAGGTTTTCTTCAGGGACGGCAGCAGCACGGAGCGCGTCGCCATCGACTACCCGATCGGTCATCGGCAGCGGCGGCCGGAAGGCATCCCGGTGCTGGTCCGCAAGTTCGAGACCAGCGTATCGGCTAAACTGAAACACGGTCAGTGGCAGGCACTGAACGAGGCCGCCGCGGATCGCGACAAACTCAAAGACATGCCGGCAGACGAATTCCTGGCCTTACTCGTCGCCTGAAGCTACGCAGAGGAAAGGGGCAGTCATGAAAAACAACAGGTCCGCGTTGATTACGATCGTGTCCACGCTTCTCGTTTCGCACGTGTGGGCGGAACCGGTGACCAGGACCGCCAACAACGGCAACCTGGTCATGGAAGACGTGCCGGAGATCCCGGCGGATATTGTCGACAGCCTGAACCGCTACCTGAACGTTCGCTCCGCCAGCTTCAGCGAGTGGGCCGCGGACGGGCAGAGCATGTACATCACGACGCGATTCGCCGATGTCAGCCAGCTGCATCGGGTCGACATGCCCGGCGGCGCGCGTCACCAGATCACGTTTTTCGATGAACCGATCGGCGGCATCAGCCGGCAGCCGGGCGGCGCCAACATCATCTTCACGCGCGACGCCGGCGGCAGCGAATTCAGCCAGGTCTTCCTGCTCGATCCGGTCGATGGCGCGACGACCATGCTGACCGACGGCGAGTCCAGAAACGGCGGCGTCACCTGGGATCGGGACGGTCGCCGAATCGCGTATACGAGCACGGCGAGAAACGGCGCCGCGAACGACCTCTGGATCATGGATCCGGAGGATGCGAGCGGCGCGAAGCTCGTGCTGGAGTCGCCCGACGGCACGACCTGGGGCGCCGTCGAGTTCAATGCGGCCGGCACGCGGGTGCTCGTTACCAATTACGCGAGTATCGCGGATTCGCGCGTCAACCTGCTCGATCTCGATACCGGCGCCGTTACCCGGCTCGCCGGAGATCCCGACAAGCCGAGCGCGAACTTCGCACTGGCATTCGACGATGCCGACGACGGTTTCTGGTTCGTCACCGACCGGTCCGGCGAATTCCGCCAGCTGGCCTGGCAGGCAAACAGCCCGGACGCGGAGCCGGAGATCCTGACCGGCGATATACCCTGGGACGTCGGCGGCGGGGCGATCAGCAACCGGCGCGACCGGCTCGTGTTTGCCGCGAACGAGGGCGGCATGTCGCGCGTGTACCTGATGGATACGAAGACGCGCGAGTACCGGCCGATCGACGGCCTGCCGACGGGCCTTGCTTTCGGCTTCGAGTTCGCCCCTGACGACAGCCAGCTCGCGATGACCCTGAATACGTCGACAACGCCGAGCGACGTCTACGTGCTCGAGCTCGGCGATGATCCGCTCGACTACGGCGCGCTCGTGCGCTGGACCGAGAGCGAGATCGGCGGTCTCGATACGTCGGCGTTCCGCACGCCCGAGCTCGTCACATTCCCCACTTTCGATGAAGTCGACGGCGCACCACGGCAGATCCCGGCCTGGGTTTACAAGCCCGCCGGTCCGGGACCGTTCCCGGTCGTCGTCTCGATCCACGGCGGTCCCGAAGGCCAGTCGCGGCCAGGCTTCTCGAGCACCTACCAGATGTGGATCGACAAGCTCGGCGTCGCCGTCGTGGTCCCGAACGTGCGCGGGTCGGCGGGTTACGGCAAGAGCTACCTCGCCCTCGACAACGGCTTCAAGCGCGAGGACTCGGTGAAGGACATCGGCGCGCTGCTCGACTGGATCGAAACAGAGGACGATCTCGACGAAGGCCGGGTCGCCGTGTTCGGCGGCAGCTACGGTGGCTACATGGTCCTGGCCAGCTCCTTCCACTACAGCGATCGCCTGCAGGCCGCGGTCGACATCGTCGGCATCTCCAACTTCGTCACCTTCCTCGAGAACACGCAGGACTACCGCCGGGACCTGCGCCGCGTCGAGTACGGCGACGAGCGCGATCCCGAGATGCGCGCACACCTGGAAAGCATCGCGCCGATGAACCACGTCGAGAAGATGCGTCACCCGATGTTCATCGTCCAGGGCGAGAACGACCCGCGCGTGCCGGTGACCGAGTCGGCACAGATGGTCAAAGCGCTGCGCGACGCCGGCCAGACGGTCTGGTACATGAACGCCCTCAACGAGGGGCACGGCTACCGCAAGAAGGAAAATCGCGATATCTACCAGCAGGCGACCGTGCTGTTCCTCCAGGAGCACCTGGTTGGCGACTGAGTGATTCTCGGTCAGCGCGATCCGCAATGATCGGGAAAAGCATCGCTGAAGGCGCACTGACGCTCGGCCAGGTCCTGTCCGACGAGCAGGTTGACCTGCTTGCGCGGCTCCTCCAGGAGCTCGAACGCTGGAATCGCCGCATCAACCTGACGGCGATCCGGGATATCGACGAGATGGTCAGCGGGCATGTCCTGGACAGCCTTGCCGTGCGGCCGTTGCTGCGCGGCGATTCGGTGCTCGACATCGGTACCGGCGCCGGATTTCCCGGGCTGCCGCTCGCGATCGTCGAGCCGGGAGTCCGCTTCGTGCTCCTCGACAGCAACGGCAAGAAGATCAGTTTCGTCCGCGAGATGATCGGCAGGCTCGAGCTGGCAAACGCGGACGCCGTCAAAGCGCGCGCAGAGGACTATGCACCCGGCAATCGCTTTGATACCGTGATCGCCCGGGCGCTGGCTTCGCTGCCGCGACTGGTCGAGCTGTCTGCTCACCTGGTCGGAGAGGACGGACAGCTGCTGGCGCTCAAGGGGAGATATCCGGCCGAAGAGCTGGAGGCGATAAAATCATTATCCGAGTGGGAGTACAGCGTCGAGCCCGTCGACGTGCCGGGCCTCGAGGCACATGCGCGGCACGTCGTGAGGCTCGAGAGGATTAAGGCCAGGCCCTGATGGCGCGAATCATCGCAATCGCGAATCAAAAAGGCGGCGTTGGAAAAACGACCACCTGCGTCAATCTTGCAGCGTCGCTTGCGGCGACCCAGCGGCGCGTGCTGCTGATCGATCTCGATCCGCAGGGCAACGCGACGATGGGTTGCGGCATCAACAAGATGGAACTGGAACTGACCGCCTGCGACGTGCTGCTTGGCGACGCGACGGCCGCGGATACCATCGTCTCTGCACCGGAAGGCGGCTTCGCGGTCATGCCGGGCAACGAGGACCTGACCCTGGCCGAAGTCAAGCTGCTGCAGGAGATCGGCCGCGAACTCAAACTGCGCAAGGCGCTGCAGCCGGTCGTCGGCCTGTACGACTTCATCCTCATCGACTGCCCGCCCTCGATCAACATGCTGACCGTCAATGCGCTGACCGCCGCCGACGGCGTACTGATCCCGATGCAGTGCGAGTACTATGCGCTCGAGGGACTGAGCGCATTGCTTAATACGGTCGAACAGGTCCGCGATTCGGTCAACCCGGAACTGGAGGTCTACGGTCTGCTGCGAACGATGGTGGACCCGCGCATCAACCTGTCGAACGAGGTGTCCGATCAGCTCGTCAGCCATTTCGACGACAAGGTTTTCAGGACGGTCGTGCCGCGAAATGTACGGCTCGCCGAGGCGCCGAGTTTCGGCCGGCCGGTGCTCTTTCATGACAGGACGTCACGCGGGGCCCTGGCCTATCTTGCGCTGGCCGGCGAAGTCTTGCGGCGGGAGGACGAACGCATGGCCGTAACGCACTAGCAGCATGTTGAAAAAGGTTCAGCCGGCGCGATACGGCGTCAAAAACTCCTCAAAATGCTCATGTATTTCCATATACACTCCGCTTTGATGGACAGGAGTCCGAATGCCGCGGAGCCATGGATGGCGGGAGCGGCGACGTCATTTTTTCCTTGTCTCGCATGCACCCGAGACTTTTTCAAAAAGCTGCTAGCATGACGACGAAGAAGAAACGGCTCGGCCGCGGCCTGGATGCCCTGCTCTCGAAGCCGGTTGCCGATACGGCGGCGGTAACGGGCTCGCATCACGACGCTGACTCGCTGCAGCACATCCCGGTCGAACTGTTGCAGCGCGGCCATTACCAGCCGCGCGTCGACATGCGCCAGGATACGCTCAAGGACCTCGCCAATTCGATCAGGGCGCAGGGCGTGGTGCAGCCGATCGTCGCGAGACCGGTCCAGAAAGGCCACACCGGCGCGCAACACTACGAGATCGTTGCCGGCGAGAGGCGCTGGCGCGCTGCGCAGATGGCGGGACTGCACGAGATTCCGGCGATCATCAAGGACATCCCTGATGAAGCGGCGATCGCGATGTCGCTCATCGAAAATATCCAGCGCGAGAACCTCAACCCGCTCGAAGAGGCGCGGGCGCTGGACCGGCTGATCCGCGAGTTCGACATCACCCACCAGGAGGCCGCGGAGGCGGTCGGTCGCTCGCGCGCTACTGTCAGCAACCTGCTCCGCCTGCTCGAACTGTCGGACAAGGTGAAGCCGATGCTCGAATCGCGCGACCTCGAGATGGGACATGCGCGCGCCTTGCTCGCGCTGCCGAGCGCGGCGAAACAGCTCGAAGCCGCCAAACAGGTCGTCAGCAAGGGTCTGTCGGTGCGAGCGACCGAGGCGCTCGTCCGCCGCATGACGTCAGACGATACCAAGGCGAAAAAGAAAACGGTTGCGAAGGACAAGGACATCCAGCGCCTCGAGATGGACCTGTCCGACAAGCTCGGCGCAAAGGTTCGCCTCGATCACACGCAGAAAGGCAGCGGCAAGCTCGTCATCAGCTATAACAGCCTCGACGAACTCGACGGCATTCTCAAACACATTAAATAAGGGCCGGGCTGCGGCAAGCCCGTCGGCTCAGGCGACGTCGACTTCCATGCCGGTGGACGTGTACACCTTTTTGATGATGTCGGGCATTACCGCTTCCGAGATCAGGTAGCCCTGCATCTTGTCACAGGAGATCGAGCTCAGGAATCGATAGGTCTCCTGGTCTTCGACGCCCTCGGCGCAGACCGAGATGCCGAGGTTGTGCGCCAACCCGGTGACGGCCGCCAGCACCTGCATGGCGGTATCGTTCTGCTGGGCGCGCTGCAGCGCCAATGCGTGGATCTTGATCTCGTCGAAGGGCAGCTGCTCGAAGGCGCCGAGTGAGGCGACCGCAACCCCGAAATCGTCGAGCGCAATCCGGAAGCCCAAATCGCGCATCTCGTTCAGCACCAACAGATGCGGCGCCGTTGAATTGGCAATGTCCTGTTCCGTGACTTCAAAGGTGAAGCGGCTGCAGTCGAGACCCTGTTTCCTGACGATACGCTTGTAATTGTGGGCGAGTACGGCGTTATTCAGCTGGCTCGAAGCGAGGTTGATGCAGACGTTGAGGTGGAGATCGCGCTCGGCCCAGGCGTTGAGCTGCGCGGCTGCCTCGAACAGCACGAACTCGCTGATCGGGCCGATGAGTTCGAAAGCCTCGGCTTCCGGCAGGAATTCGAGCGGACCCAGCAGCCCGTGTTCCGGATGCCGCCAGCGGATCAGCGCCTCGACCTCGCGGGTTTCCCAACGGGTGCCCCAGTCGCTGCCGTCGATGCGTTCGACCTTGGGCTGGTATTGCAGGAAGAATTCCCGCTTCAGGAGGGCTTTCTCCAGCTCGCCCTTGCCCAGCTTGAGCAGCCTTCGCCGGCACTTGCGTAATGCCGCGCTCAGCAGTTCGGCCGTAAACTCGGGATTCACCCACTCCACGTTCGGATATGCCGCCAGTGTCTTCGACACCCTGGCGCGATTGGTCTTGCGCAGCTGGTCCTGGTCGGCGCAGACGATCAGCCCGAATTCGGCGTTGCGTTTCGCCCGCACCAGGCTGTCGACCACATCGTTGGATATGTCCTCGTCGCCAAGGATCGCGAAGCGCCGCGAACTGCCGGACATCAGGCGGTCCAGTCCGTCGATATTGCTGAAATAGCTTAAGGAAAGACTGAGCTCGCGAGCCACGTGGATGAAGATCTCCTTGCGCTCCAGCGACTCACTGACAACCGTCAACATAATGCTCTCCAACCGGCACAGGCGGGCTCCGCTCCTTGCCCAATGCCACCAGGATCCGCCCGGTGGGCCGGCCTCAGCACATTTATACGTGGTAAAAACCGACCGGAATGTGGCCCAGGTCGCATTGCGGAAATTATTTCCCGAATTGGTCTGGAAAGTGCTTGAAAGGACCCCCGGAACCCCCATGAAACCCCTGCAAAAGTAGGGGTTGGACAGTGTTCCCGTCTGTTGCCACGGCCTATTGGCACCACTATAATGCGCGGCCTGAACAGGGGCCCGCCTGGACGAATAGATATTGCAGCGCCACCCACCGCCGGTTAGCCGATGGGAGTGGCGTTTTTAGTGCCGGAGGCACGCGACGGATGGTGGCGAAAGTCCTGCTGGCACAACTGGGCGTGACGGTGGTCCTTGGGATGCTGTTCTGGGCAATTGACGGACAGGTGTCTGGCTACTCGGTTTTCCTGGGCGGCCTGACCTGCGTCATCCCGAATGCATTTCTGGCGCTGCGACTCGCAGTGCCGCGTCGTGACCCCGGGGCAGGCGCCCTGGTACGAGCGGCTTACATTGGGGAACTGGGAAAACTGGCACTGACCGTGCTGATGTTCAGCATGGTCTTCATCTTGGTGCGACCGCTCGCGGCCGGCGCCTTTTTTGCCGGCTTCATCGCAGCACAGTTGGTGACGTTTTCAGGTTTCCTGATGCGTGACAAGAAGACGGAATTGAACGAGAGCAACTAGCAATGGCAGCTGAAGGCGGACACGGGCCAGCAACTTCCGGCGAGTACATTTCTCATCACCTGCAGAACCTGCAGGTCTGCCGGGTGGAAGACCAGTGGGTCTGGAACGAGTGTGCCGGCAACCCGATGGCGATCAACGTCGATTCGATGTTTTTCTCGGTCGTGCTGGGACTCCTCTTCGTCTGGATATTCGGCGGTGCGGCCAGGAAAGCGTCCAAGGGAGAGCCCGGCAAGCTGCAGGCGTTCGTCGAAATCGTCATCGATTTCATCGACTCGAGCGTGAAGGACACGTTCCACGGCAAAAGCAAGCTCATCGCCCCGCTCGCCCTGACGATCTTCGTCTGGGTGTTCTTCATGAACCTGATGGACCTGATCCCGGTCGACTGGCTGCCGGAGATCGGCCTGTTGCTCGGCGTGCCCTATCTGAAGGTCGTGCCGACGACCGACGTGAACATCACCTTCGGCATGTCGATCGCCGTGTTCTGCCTGATCATCTTCTATACCGTGAAGAACAAGGGTATCGGCGGTTTTATCGGCGAACTGACGCTGCACCCGATCGCGCCGCCGTTGAAAGGCCCGGGCCTCATCGCCGCGCCTTTCATCATCGCCTTTAACTTCATTCTCGAGTCGGTGGCCTTGCTCGCCAAGCCGCTGTCATTGAGCCTGCGACTGTTCGGCAACATGTTCGCCGGCGAACTCATTTTCATCCTGATCGCGATCCTCGGTATCTGGCAGCTGCCCCTGCATTTCGCCTGGGCGGTCTTCCACATTCTGATCGTTACGCTGCAGGCCTTTATTTTCATGATGCTGACCATCGTTTACCTGAGTCTGGCATCGGAGCAACACTAAATTTAACT
>JABAOE010003390.1_pt4 | contig 10764 bp, 7 predicted proteins | sample 7062141 | NCBI WGS metagenome assembly JABAOE01 (sample SAMN14538627, study PRJNA623070) | marine sediment metagenome | biome: marine biome [ENVO:00000428]; feature: marine pelagic biome [ENVO:01000023]; material: deep marine sediment [ENVO:00002113] | place: India: Gulf of Khambhat ...
CGCCACCGCACGCCCGCCGCCGTCCCGCCACAGCGCGCCCGCGCCCAGGAAGGCACCGAGCCGTCCGAATCGGCCACGGCTGAACCATCCCAGCGAATCGGGGCGCCCCTGGACGAGGAGTCGGAGGTCCCCGAAGCCGAAATCGTCGAGGAGCAGGGAATCCATCTCGGCATGGACCCGCAGCTCGCCCCCGGCGGGCCGCCACGAGACCGTGCCCCGCGGGAAGCCGACGTAGAGGCCCTGCCGCCGCAGCGCACCGCCCGAGACGCGCCCTTCCACCGTCAGATCCCCCACCGAGCCGGTGAGCGACGCCGTGACCTCGAGCCGCCCCCGTGCCAGCGAGTCGACGGCGGCCCGCTCGACCGACCCCAGCCAGCGCGCGACGAGCGGCTCGAGGGCCCGCACCGACTCCGCGGTCAGCACGAGCGTCACCGTCCCGGTGTCGGGAGCTTCCCGTCCCAGCACTCCCGAGCCGCGCACGGCCACGGCGCCGGCCCACGCCCCCAGCGTATCGAGCCGCACGACCCGTCGGTCGGCCTCGATCACCACGGTCCCGCCGTCCATCGGCACTCCCGCGACGGAGCCGGGGCCAGCGGTGAAGGCCGCCCGCCCCCGCACCGGCCCCGTCGAATCCCGCTCGAGGCGGCCTTCGCCCCGACCCGACAGCGCGGTACGCGGCAGCCGCGGATCGAACTGCGCAAGATCGAGCCTGTCCACCGCGAGCTCCTCGATCGCGACCGCTCGACGATCCGTGGCGAGCGTTGCCACGCCGGAGCCGGACAGCGAGCCGCCGGGCCCTCCGAGGCGCGGTTCCAGTACCAGCGAGTCCAGCGAGCCGCCGACCCGCAGCGAGCCACCGAACGCTCCCGCGGGAGGGAGCGCCGGGATGCTGGCCCGCAGGCCCGCGAAGCGGAGGGAGTCGAGATCGACGTCGGCCCAGAGCCCGACCACCTCCCCACGGGTATCCATCCGAATGCTCCCGCGGACGCTGGACGACGGCAACGGTGCGTCGACGTGCCGCAGCACGCCGACGAGCGTGAGGTTCCGCCACGGTCCGTCCAGCACCCCCTCGCCCAGCAGCCGACCGCGGAGCGGAAAGCCGGGGACCATGCGGTGCACCGTGGGAAGCGCAACGTCCGCCCGGCGCATCGCGAAGGCGGAGAAGGCGATGCCCTCCGGCCCGCCGAGGGCGAGGGTACCGCTGCCGTCCAGCCGCGTCTCGGGCCGGCCCGCAACCAAGGCATCCCGAAACCGCAGGTCGGCGTCGACCGCCAGCGCGCGCGCCGGCCCGTCCGCCCGCAGCCGACCGCTCACCCGCCCGGCGAACGGCAACGCCGCCACCAGCCCCCGTACGTACTCGAGGTCGAACTCGGCGAGCTCGAGCCTCGTGTCCTGCGCCTCCCAGCGACCGGCCGGCCCCAGGGCCAGGCCGAGGCGACCCCGCGCGGCACCCCCCGATTCGGTGCCGCGAAGCTCCAGGGGGTCCGCCTCCACCTCCAGCACTCCGCCGCTCCGCGAACGCAGCCGCACGGTCCCCTGGCCTGCCACCCCCGCCGGCAGCCCCCCGGCCAGCCCCCGCAGGTCGTCGGTGACGACGCGCCCGCCATCCAACCGCAGATCCAGGAGTACCGTGTCGGCCGGCCACGACACGGTGCCTTCCAGCCGGCCGCTCGTCTCCCCGACCGAGAAGGCCTCGAGCGCCACCGCGACCGTGTCACCCGCGATCCGCACCGAGCCCGTAGCCCGGGTCAGGCGAACCGCGGGATCCGAGCTGGCGAGCGCGACCGCGTCCAGCTCGAGCGCGATGCCCCGCTCGCCCGGCAGGGGAGACGCGATACGCACGTAGGGGAGGCGGCCCTCGAGGTGCTCGAAGCGGCGCACCCGCAGCGGTCCTGCCGGTCCCCGCTCGATCTCGACCGCACCGGAGTCTCCGGAGGCGGGCGTCTTCACGACGATGTCGGCTCCGCGGATCCGCACGTCGGTGAACGCCACCAGCGGCCTGGCGCCGCCCCCGCCCCCCCCGCTGGGGAAGATGCGCGTCACGTTCCACGGCCCGCCGGACGAGGGCTGCACCAGCACGACCGCGAGCGAGTCGACGGTCAGCGACCCGAGCGTAACGCGACCGCTCAAGAGATCCAGCAAGCGGTAGCGCNNCGCGCAGCACCAATCCGTCGAGCAACGAGCCGTCCACCTCGCCGAGCCGCACCGTGCCGTGCAGCCGGCGGTTGGCGACCGTGAGGGCCAGGTCCACCAGCGCCGTGCGCCCCGTGCCGGTGCCCAGGAGCGCCGTGCTGGTCCCCAGGATCACGCCGATCCCGCAGGAGAGGGCCAGAACGAGCCACCGCGCACCGTGACGCATCGTCAAAAGGTGGCGCCGATCGCCAGGTGGAGTTGGAGCCGGTCCCAGAACCCGGGCGCCGGGGGCGCGTAGTCGTCGAGCAGCGGCACGAGATCGTCTCCCACCTCCAGCAGCAGCGGGCCGGGCTCCGGATCGTAGGGATTGTACCCGACGTCGAACCGAACCGGTCCGAGCGGGGACGCGATGTGGAGCCCCACGCCCGGCGTCGCCTTGACGCCGCCGAATCCGAACGCGTTGCGATCGACGGCCCGGACCCTCCCGACATCCACGAACAGGCTCCCGAAGACGCTGCCTGCGATGGGGGCCCGGAGCTCGGCGTTGGCGAGGAAGACGCTGTTCCCGCCGGTCGGCGACGTGATCACCCTCCCACGCAGCGTGTCGGGCCCGACGACGACCACCCGTCCCGACCCGGCGGTGTCGATGACCCGCACGACGGGGCCCAACTCGTTCTGGGCGAACCCTCGCACGCTGCCGGCACCGCCGGCGTAGAAGCGCTCGTCGGGCGGCACGAACTCGGCTCGTTGCCCCAGCAGCGACAGCGGGTCCGGGGGAAAGATCACGCCCGCGCGGACACGCCACGCGAACACCGCGCGCGATCCGATGCCATGGTAGGAGGAGAACTCCCCGACCACCTTGGTGAACTGATTGAGCGAGTCCGACAGCGTGAGCCCGGACGCGTGGCGCACCTGCACCGTGAAGCGGTTGCCCCGGGACGGATTCAACGGTGCGTCCGTCCGGTCGCGCAGAACCAGCAATCCCAGGGTGCCGCGCCGGTTCAGATCGGTGAAGAACTGGGCGTCCTGCCGATTGCACACCAGCAGGAACTGGCAGTACGTCGCGGTCGACGCGACGGTGCGGGTGTACCCGAGGGTGTACGACACGGTCACCGGGATGCCGCGGGGCGTGCCGCGGGTGAACGAGACCTCCCCACCCCGCTCCTCGCGCACGTAGGCGTTGAACTCGGTGTAGCGCTCACCGAATCCCGAGAGCGTCGCCGACGTGCGCCGCGAGAGGAAGAACGGCTCGTGCAAGCTCGACCGGAGGTTGTAGTCCAGCTTCAGACGGTTGGGGTCGGTCTCCTCTCCCAGCCGGAAGCAGACGTTGTCCCGCAAGGCCTCCGCCCCGATCTTCGACAGGCTCGCGTCGAACCGCAGGGTCCGGCCCCCACCGAGAAAGTCTCCGATCGCCCAGGTACCCAGGCTCCGAAAGCAGTCGATCGTCGCGTACCCCGCCCCCATCCGGATGTGGCGGAGTGGGGCTTCGCGCACCCGGACGTGCACGGTGACCAGGGAATCCGTGGCGTCGTCCGGCAGGGAATCGACCAGATCGACCGACACGAAGCTGTAAGCGCCCAACCGGTACAGATCGAGCTGGCTCTCCCGCAACGTGCGGGCGCTGTAGATCTGCCCGGGGCGTACCGGCACCCACCGCCGCACCACCGACTCGTCGACCTCCACCGCCCCCCCCACGGTCACGCGCTCCACCCTGGCCAGCCGCCCCGGCTCGGCGTGCAGCACCACGTGGGCGGCGGCACTGTCCCGGATCACCGTGAACTCGCGGAGGACCAGCGCGAAGGGGTATCCCCGGTCCCGCAGCATCCCTTGCAGGGAATCCGCCGACGCCTCCAGCAGGAGGCGGTTGAACGGTGCGCCCCGCCTGAGGGGCAGGTCCGCGAGACGCGCCGGGACCAGGATCCCCTCGGTGCCGGTGACGTCGAGCGACGCGACCCGCACCGGCTCGCCCTCGTCGATCCGAAACCGGATGTCCACCGATCCCGGACGCGACCGGTCGACCACCGTGTCGATCCGCGCCTCGACGTACCCGCTCACGCCGTAGAGTCCTTTGATCCGCTCGACGTCGCCCCGGAAGTCGGTTTCGTCGAGGTACCGCTTCCGGCCCAGAAAGCCGAAGAACCTCGCGAACCACGACGAGTTCGTGGTGCGAATCGACCGCCGGAGCAGGGCGTCGCTCAGTGCGTCGTTCCCGTCGAACGACAGCCCTCGGACCATCAGCGGCCCGACCTCCTCGTCGGGCTGCCCCGACCGAGCCGGCTCCTGCGCGGGCAGCGCCACGGCCAGCGGCGCGACCAGGGCCGCCACGGCCGCCGCGCGTCGGCTCAGCCTCACCCATGCGCCCAGCTGCATGACAGAGGATACCCGCGCCGTTTGACCCGGTTCTGGGGTCGCCGTAGGTTGGCCGCGATGACGAGGCCGCTCGGCGACCACGCGCGAACCACGCGCGCTCGTGCGCGCAGCCGCACCCGGGTCCGGTGCGCGGCGGCCGCGAGCCTCCTGCTGGCCGGCGCCGGTCCCCTGGCGGCCCAGCGCCCCGCCGGGCCCCCGCTGGACAGCCTGCTCGATGCGCCCCCGTTCGACCGGGCGACGTGGGGCGTCCTCGTGGTCGACGACGAAGGTCGCGACCTCTACGCGCGCAATGCGGACCGGCTGTTCGTTCCGGGCTCGGGTGCCAAACTCGCGGTGGCGGCGGCCGCCGCCGTCCTGCTGCCGCCCGACTTCCGGGTCGCGACCAGCGTCTACGCGACCGGCCCGCTGCACGGCGGCGTCCTGGAGGGAGACCTCGTGGTGTACGGGCGCGGCGACCCGAGCTTCTCCGAGCGCTGCTATGGCCCGGCGGGCGAGGGTGCGGGCTGCGAGGACTCGTGGGACCGGATGCACGCGCTGGCCGACAGCATCGTGGCCTCGGGCGTCCGACACGTCCGCGGCGCCCTGGTGGGCGACGGCAGCTACTTCGCGCCCCCGCTCGTCCATCCCGCCTGGGAGTCGTACGATCTGACGTGGTGGTACGCCAGCCCGGTCTCGGCGCTGAGCTTCAACGACAACAGCATTGCGGTGACGTGGGGGCCGGGCGCCGCCGTGGACGCCCCCGCCGCCGTCGCGTTCGCGCCGGACCTGGACAACTTCGAGTTCGAGAACCGGTCGCGCACGGTGCCCGCCGATGGACCCCGCAGCATCGACTTCTTCTGGCACCCCGGCACGACCAGCCTGTACGCCGAGGGCGACGTGCCGGTTGGACATCGCCGGAGAACGGAGTACCTCGCGTACCCCGACCCCAGTCGATACTTCGTGCACGCACTGCGCGTCGCGCTGACCGCGCGGGGGGTGAGCGTCGCCGGCCCCACGACCTCGACCAACGACAGCACCCACTACCGCGCGGCACGCCAACGGGCGCCGCTCGCGACCGTGCTGGGGCGGCCGCTGCCCGATCTGCTCTTCCCCGTCCTGAACTCGAGTCAGAACCTCTTCGCCGAGATGCTGCTGCGGGTCCTGGCGCGGGAGCGCGGGAACGGCGGAGGTTGGCAGGGCGGAACCGAGGCGGTGCACCGCTTCCTGGCCGACTCGGTCGGCGTGGACTCCACCGCCTTCCACCTCACGGACGGCTCCGGACTCGCCACCACCAATCTGGTGACCCCGCGCGGGTGGGTGCGTCTGCTCCGGTACCTCGAGCATCACCCCAGCGCCGACGGCTTCCTGCGGGGCATGCCGCGATCCGGACAACGCGGCTCGCTGCGCGCGCGATTCGTCGGGACCCCGTTGGAGGGCCGGGTCCTCGCCAAGACCGGAACCCTGAGCCACGCGAACACCCTCACCGGATTCGTAGAGGTCACCGAGACGCGCCGCCTGGCCTTCGCCGTGATGCTCAACAACCATCTGGGGAGCAGCCGGGAGGCCATCGATCGGATCGATGCACTCCTCGTCGAGCTCGCCGGCGCCGTCCATCGCTGAGAGACGCGGACCCCGCTAGCGCCGGCCCAGGGCGCCGAGCATCTCCTCCACGGACGTAAACTTGACGCGTGGCCGCCCCTGTGCCTCGCCGCGCGCCGTTTCCAACTCGTCCAACCGCCGCCACTCCGCGAGAGAGACCACATCGGGCTGACGCGCGCGCACCACGCGGTCGACCGCTGCGGGGTCGGGCTCCGCCGGGTCGCCCACCGCACCCGCAGTGGCGTCGGCCACCATGCACGCGACGGTCTCGGCCGCGTCCGGCTTGTTGGTGCCGATCACACCCGTCGGGCCGCGCTTGATCCACCCGCTCACGTACACCCCGGCGACGGGCGTTCCGGTCCGGGGGTCGATCACGCGACCCGCCTCATGCGGCACGACACCGCGGTCTTGGTCGAACGGGAGGCCCGCCAGCGGGACCCCCCGATACCCGACCGATCGGAAGACCAGATCGACGGGCAACTCCTCATCCCGGTCGGTGGCCCGGGCACGGATCGTCCCGTCCTCCGCCTGGTAGAGCTCGTTGCGTACCAGCCGCACGGCCCTGACGTGTCCCTCGTCGTCCCCGAGCAGCTCGACCGGCGACACCAGGAACCGCAGCGTCAACAGCNNGGAGCGCGGGCCGACCCGGGCGAACTCGTGAAGGATGGCGAGCTTCTTGTCTGCAGCGGTGTCGCCCTGGGCGGCGAGCAGCTCGCGGGTGGCGGGGTCCACCTCGAGCTCGTCCGACCGCGTGCGCACGTCGGCCCCCGGCATCTCACCCAACTCCCGCACTTCAGGGTTGGTGAACGCGGCCTGTGCGGCGCCGCGTCGGCCGAGCATGTGCACCTCGCGGACGGCGCTGCGCTCGAGGGCGGCCTCGGCATAGTCGGCGATGTCGGTCTTGGCCAATTCCTCCGGCGTGCGGCAGAGGATCCGCGCGACGTCCACCGCGACATTGCCCACACCCACCACCGCCACGCTCCGGGCGGTGAGGTCGAAGGTGCGGTCCCGAAAGTCGGGGTGCCCGTTGTACCAGGCGACGAACTCGGTGGCCGGGTGGCTGCCCTCCAACTCCTCTCCCGGGATGCCCAACTGCCGATCCGACTGTGCCCCGGTTGCGAAGCAGATCTGGTGGTAGTGGCGCCGCAGGTCCTCCAGCGTGACGTGGCGCCCGTACTCCACGTTGCCGAAGAAGCGGACCGCGGGCCGTCCGGCCACCTTCTCGAACACCCGATTCACCAACTTGATCTTCTGGTGGTCGGGCGCCACGCCGAAGCGCACCAGCCCGAACGGTGTCGGCAACCGCTCATACATGTCGACGGACACCGGCGGCCCGGCACCGGCGGTGAGGCGGTCCGCAACGTAGAACGCCGCGGGTCCCGATCCGACGATCGCAATCCGTCGTGGGGCGGCTGGCGAATCGTGTCGCGTCATCGCGCATATCCGGCGGGTGCGTTGCAAAGCTAACGCCTTGCCGGGGCGTTCGGCGCGGTCTACCTTGGCGCGGTGAAGATCTACACGCGTAGCGGTGACGGGGGAGAGACCTCCCTCTTCGGGGGCGGCCGGGTCGAGAAGAGCCATCGGCGGGTCGAAGCGTACGGGGCCGTCGACGAGCTCAACGCAGCACTCGGGGTCGCCTCCGCCATCGACCCGGTCGACTTCGAGCGGGCGCTGTTGGAGGCGATTCAGGCGGACCTGTTCGCCATCGGGAGCCACTTGGCCTGCCGGACCCCCCAGAAAGTGGCGCAGGCCCTCGAGCGGGCGACGCTCGACCCCCGCCGGGTGGCCGAGATGGAGCGCCGCATCGACGAGGCCGACCGTGAGCTGCCGGAGCTCGAGCACTTCATCCTTCCGGCGGGCACCCTCAAAGCGGCCGCGCTGCATTTGGCACGGACCGTCTGCCGACGCGCCGAACGGGCCGTCGTGCGGCTTCATGGCGACGAGCCGGTCTCGGAGGAGTTCCTCCGGTATTTGAATCGGCTCTCCGATCTCCTCTTCGTCCTCGCCCGGCTGGCCAACCGCCGGGCCGAGGTGCCGGATCGCCCCTGGTGAGCAGCTACCGGTTCTTCCAGCTCGACGTCTTCACCAGCACTCCCCTCACCGGCAACGCGCTGGCGGTGTTTCCCGACGCCGCCGGACTGAGCGAGGAGCAGATGCAGGGCCTGGCGAAGGAGATGAATCTCTCGGAGACCACCTTCGTCTTCGCGTCCGACCGAGCGACGCGGCACGTCAGGTTCTTCACGCCGGAGCAGGAGATCCCCCTGGCCGGACACCCCACGATCGGGACCTGGTGGCTGCTCGCCGAGCAAGGCCTCCCGGAGCTACCCGACTCCGGAATCCATCGGGTCACGCAGGAGACCGGCGCCGGCGTCCTCCCGGTCGACCTCCAGCTCGACCGGGGAGCCCCGACCCGGATCGAGATGGTGCAGGCCGAGCCCAGGTTCCTGGAGCGGGTGGAGGACGTGGCGGGCCTCGGCGCGGCGCTGGGCGGCGACCACACCACCGTCCTCCCCCACCCCGTGCCGCGGGTGGTCTCGACCGCGCTCCCGCAGCTGATCGTGCCGGTCGCCTCGCTCGAGGCGCTCCAGAACCTCCCGAGCGGAGGAACCGGGTCGCAACTCGCCCAACGCCTCCGCGCGGTCGGGACCGATTGCGCCATGTGCTACACGCTGGAGACGGTCGACGCGGGAGCCGACGCGCACTGCCGGATGTTCGCCCCCGGCCTCTCGGTGCCGGAGGATCCCGCGACCGGCAGCGCGGCCGGTGCGCTCGGCGCGTACTTGACCGCCGAAGGGGTTCTCCGACCCGCGGACGGCGTCGTTCGGCTCACGGTCGAGCAGGGCCTCGAGATCCGGAGGCCCAGCCGCATCGAGGTCGCGGTGCGGGTGGACCCGCACGGCGAGATCGAGGAGGTTCGGGTCGGCGGAGAGGCGGTCACGATCATCGAGGGCGAGGTACGACTATAGCCGAGGCGACGGTGCGCGTGCGGCTGGCTTCCGGCGGCTACGACGTCGTGGTGGGCGACGCGCTGCTGCCGCGGCTTCCCGACCTGCTCCGGCGCCATTGTCCCGCCGCCGCGTACGCCGTCGTCACGGACACGCACGTCGCGCCCCTCGTGGCGACGCCGCTCCGAGACGCCCTGGACGCCGACGGCTCCTGCGGGCTGCTGGTGGTCCCGGCCGGCGAGTGGAACAAGACCCGCGAGACGTGGGCCACGGTGACCGACGGCCTGCTCGCGTCGCACGTGGGCCGCGACGGCGCCGTGATCGCCGTGGGCGGAGGGGTCGTCGGCGACCTCGCGGGGTTCGCGGCGGCGACCTACCTGCGGGGCATCCGCTGGGTGCAGGTCCCCACGACCCTGTTGGCGATGGTCGACGCCTCGATCGGGGGCAAGACCGGCCTCGACACCCCGGAGGGAAAGAACCTCCTGGGGGCCTTCCACCAGCCTGCGGCGGTCTTCGCCGACGTGTCCACCCTCCGCACCCTCCCGCCGATCCAGCTGGCTGCGGGTGCCGCCGAGGCGATCAAGCACGGGGTGATCGCGGATGCCGAGTACCTGACACAGCTGCGCGAGCGTCGCGAGGATCTGCTGCGGGGCGAGGCCGCTGCCTGCGTCGCCGCGGTGACTCGCAGCGTCGAGATCAAGGCAGCCGTCGTGGCGGAGGACGAGCGGGACGTCGGCCGCCGCGCGACCCTGAACTTCGGCCATACCGTGGCACACGCGCTCGAGGCGGTCACCGGCTACGAGTTGCTGCACGGCGAGGCGGTTGCGATCGGCATGCGCGTGGAGGCGGAGCTCGGCGAGCGGATCGGCGTTACGGACCCGGGCCTCCCAGTCGAACTCCGAGCCACGCTCGAAGCGTTCGACCTCCCCGTCGAGATCCCCGACGAAGCCCCCACCCCCGCCCTGGTCGAAGCGATGCGGCGGGACAAGAAGCGGCGCTCGCGGACTGTCAGGTTTGCATTGCCGGCACGCCCCGGCGAGATGGCGCAAGCGGGGCCCGACGAGTGGACCGTCGCCGTCGAAGAATCCGTCATCGCCGACGTGCTGGCGCGCTGCCGCTGAGCAAATCGCCGCCAACCGCTTTCCCACAGCACCATCGAGACACGCTTCAGCCTAACATCATTTTTTGCAACCACTTATGCGATCTGTGCACAATCGGACGGTTCCACATGGAATGTCGACAAGTGGACAAGTATCTTAACCGTCCATCTAAGAATGATTTGTGATGTGGAAAACATCGTTTTGCTTGACAGATTTTTTTTGACGTCCCTATATTCACCCCGCGATTTCGGTCATTTTGGCGGGCTCGCTCACCGGTAAGGTCCCCTCCCGACGGTGCCGACGGCGGCTCGCCAAACGCCAACCCAGAGGCCGTCTATGCCCCAGACTCGCTCGCCGAAGGCGAAAGGGTTCCTGCGTGCCCCAGCCTCCAGTGCGTTCGATCAGTACCTCCACGACATTCAGAAGCTGCCCCTGATCAAGGATCCCGAAGAAGAGCGGGCGCTGGCGCGCCGCGCACGCAACGGAGATCAACAGGCCGCCGAGCGGCTCGTCACGGCCAACCTCCGCTTCGTGATCTCGTACGTGAAGAAGTACCAGGGACACGGCCTCGACCTCGCCGAGCTGGTCTGCATCGGCAACGAGGGCCTGCTCAAGGCGGTCAAGAAGTTCGATCCCGA
>JABAOE010004491.1_pt1 | contig 10759 bp, 14 predicted proteins | sample 7062141 | NCBI WGS metagenome assembly JABAOE01 (sample SAMN14538627, study PRJNA623070) | marine sediment metagenome | biome: marine biome [ENVO:00000428]; feature: marine pelagic biome [ENVO:01000023]; material: deep marine sediment [ENVO:00002113] | place: India: Gulf of Khambhat ...
TATATAAATTTATTTATCACTCCGTCCTCCTAAATAATTAATAATATTATTGTATACAAATTTTGAATTTGTGAAAGGGTAACTCTCGTACAACTGTAAAAAAAATGATCCGAACAGCTGTTTTTTTGTCGAAGGAATGCCCTATTTTATTACTTTTCATTCAATAAGCTTATTTAGGCTCTTGTTTTTATTCTTTTTAGTAAGTATAAGAAATATCCTGTATTTTTCGTTACATTAGAAAATGAAGAGATAAAATTTCATGACTATATATAACCTTACAAGCTTTGTAGGTATTTTTTTGTTGTTAGGGATCGCATGGCTGTTTTCTACTAACAGAAGAAATGTTAACTTCCGGGTTGTTATATGGGCTCTAGTGCTTCAATTTGTTTTTGCGGCCTTTGTCTTTCTTGTCCCGGCAGGAGCCAAGGTTTTTCTCTATCTAAACGATATAGTGGTAAAAATACTGGGTTCTGCCTCAGCAGGCGCAGAATTTCTATTTGGGAGACTTGCGCTGCCTCCGGGTAAGGAGAATGAATACGGGGAGAGCTCGCTTGGTTTCTTCCTTGCGTTTCAGGCTCTACCCACTATCATCTTCTTCTCCGCACTTGTATCGATTCTCTACTATTACAATATAATGCAGAGGGTAATTAAAGTATTTTCATACGCTTTTACCAAGCTTATGAATATTTCAGGCGCAGAATCTTTAAGCGCAGCCAGCAATATATTTGTGGGCATCGAATCAGCCCTCACAATTAAGCCCTACCTGGACAATATGACCCGCTCGGAGCTCTGCACGGTATTAACTGCCGGTATGGCAACGGTGTCATCAAATATACTTGCTCTATATGTGTTTACTCTTCAAAATGAATTCCCTACAATTGCAGCTCACCTAATCTCCGCCTCCATTCTCTCAGCCCCTGCCGCCATAGTAATGTCCAAGCTGCTGGTTCCCGAGGACGGGTCTCCTAAGACGCTCGGAACCGATGTAGAACCCCATGTTGATAAAGAAGGGAGCCTGTTTGAGGCAATAATTAATGGCGCCGAGAATGGTGTAAAGCTAATTATCGGTATAGTTGCGCTTCTAATTGCCATATTGGGTCTAGTTGCACTTTTAGATTTGATAATTGGAGGAGTGGGTGTTCACATTAATAACTTAATTGGTATAAATATCGACTGGTCGCTAAGGGGTTTCATGGGGTATTTATTCTATCCTCTTACACTCATAATCGGTATTCCTTATGATGATGCCTACACTGTTTCAAAAATCATTGGTTCAAGGACCATAGTAACTGAGGTTGTTTCCTACCAAGATCTAGCCTATGCTATCGAGAACGGGCTTTTAAAAAGCCCCAGATCCCATGTCGTTACGGCCTATGCGCTTTGCGGGTTTGCTCATATAGCATCTATGGCAATTTTCGTTGGCGGTGTAGCGGCGCTTGCCCCTTCAAGGAAAAAAGATATAGCGGCTATGGGACTGCGCGCTCTAGTTGCAGCCACACTCGCGTGTCTTATGACAGCCTGCATCGCAGGAGTGTTCTTCACTCAAAAATCCATCCTGTTTTAATCCATCTGCGTTTATACGAACGTACTATTTTTTGAAGCCACATTGTTTTCAAAAAAATGGCAATTTTGTCTTATCGACAATTGGCTTTAAGGGGATAGTACATAAATATGCTAGAAAGCGTTAATCAGCAGCTTCAGCATGGGAGTTACAGAGTGAAAGAACATAGCACAAAAGAGAAAATTTTGGATTCAGCCAAATCCCTCTTTGCCAACAAAGGCCTAAAGGAAACCTCAGTCAGAGATATTACATCTCATGCAGGTGTCCACCTGGCTGCAGTGAATTATCATTTTAAAACAAAGGACGGTCTTCTTAAGGAATTGATTGACCGAAAAATGGCGCCTCTGAACAAAAAGAAGATAAAGCTTCTTGATGTATATGAAAAAGAATTTGGAAATGAGCCTGTACCTATTGAGTATGCACTATATGCACTAATTGCTCCTGAGATAGAGATGTATTTTGATGATCCGGACTTCCTGCGCATTACCGGGCAGATAGCCTCTCACCCGGATGAAGAGACATATACCATTTTTGTTGAAAATTATGAAAAAGTTTTCGCTAGATTTAAAGAAGTTTTCTTGGTTTCGCTACCCCATCTTAGCTCCGAAGATCTAATGTGGAGGATGCACTTCCTAAGCGGCTCTATAATTTATACATGGACCAGTCATGAGGGCCTTACTTCTCTATCTAAGGGTCTTTGCCGCCTAGATGACCAGCAGGAGATAGTAAATAAATTGATAGCTTTCTCTGCCTCTGGATTAAGAGCGCAGACGTATGCTCACCCGAAAAAGGAAAATGAGTAAGTTTGGGAAGATAAAAAAAATAATTATCGAGGGAGGAAGAAAGATTATGAAAGCTGCATCTTTTGAGACCGCAATGGATGATTTCAGTATGGATTATTACGGATTCGCAGATGAGCAGTTGCTAGATAATGTACATAGGACTGAAGACTATATAGAAGATAAAGCTGTCTATGGTGAGAATGTCAAAAAAACTGATTCAAAGAGAAATGAATTTGATAACAACAGCGAGCTTAGACTTGTTAATGCCTATTTCAAAGAGGTTGGCTGTGAGCCTCTGCTAAAAGCTAAAGACGAGATCGAGATAGCAGCAAAAATAAAAGAATGCGAGTCCCAGGCAGAAATTATTATTAATGCAGTTCAAAAGCATGCAGGGATTACAACGGAAACATCTATTGAAGATTTTGTTCAGCAGATGAAATATCAACTAAATGATCACGCCTTTGAAAAACGTTTCAGTCCCCAAGAGTTTGAGAGCCTACAAAAGCACGTTGCCGTCTTGGATGCATACATTAAGAAGGCAAATCAATTAAGGAACTTCTTCGTCAGAACCAACCTCAGGTTAGTTGCAAGTATGGCCAAGAAATATGTTGGGCGAGGGGTACCGTTTCTTGATTTAATTCAAGAAGGCAACCTGGGTTTAATAAAAGCGGTTGAGAGATTTGATCATACCAAGGGTTATAGGTTTTCAACTTATGCTTGCTGGTGGATCAATCAGGCTATGAATCGGGGTGTGCATAGCCAGACCAGGAGTGTAAAAATCCCGGCATATGTACTTGAGAAAGCAGGGAAGGTGTGGAGCGAACGGGCGAAATTCGTGGAAGAAAATGGAACAGAACCTCATGCTCGCGACATTGCAGGCAAAGTAGGTATGAGTGTTGAGAATGTAAGACAGGTTTTAGAATCTCACAATGGGCGAAATATGGTACGTCTTGACTCTCCTGTTTGGAATGGGGAAAAAGCCACATTCATGGACTATATTGAAGACTCAAACACGCTACCTGTAGATACACTAATTGCAGAGGTATCTATTCCATCAAGTATAGATCATGCGCTTGGTATACTTGGTGACAGAGAGCGGGAAGTAATAAAAATGAGGTTTGGTATTGGATATGCACAGCCCTCGACCCTGGATGAAATTGGAAAAAGATTCGGATTGACCAGAGAGAGAATAAGACAGATCGAGATATCCGCTCTAAGGCGAATTAGGGAGTCGCCCTCCGCGCCGGCGCTTAGAAGCTTAATAGACAATAAATAGTATCTAAACTATGGTTATCCGCTTGGGGTAGATATAAGAAGGGGAACCCCAAGCGGTAGCCTATTCCCTCCGATTCAAATTTTATAGTACCTGGAAATTTATTTGTTTTGTAAAAAAAGACTTGACATATATTTTTTTAGTGATATTATTTTACCAACTAGTCAACTATAAGGATAGATTAATGGGAAGAACAAGTACAGCTAAGGAAAAATTGATAGCAAGCGCAATTGAGCTTATTGGCAACAGGAGTTATAACGCCGTTGGTGTCCAAGAGCTCTGTGATCACTCCGGTGTTAAAAAAGGGAGCTTCTATCATTTCTTTCCTTCTAAGCGCGACTTAACTTTGGAAGCGCTCGATACAATGTGGGGTAAATTCAAAGAAGAGATGCTAGATCCGATATCCAATTCAGATATGTCTGCAGTTGATAAATTTAATGTTTTAGTCAATAAATCGTACGAATATCAAGCAGATACAAAAGACTGTACCGGCTGTGTTACAGGTTGCGGTATTGGTAATTTAGCCCTTGAGCTAAGTACCCAGGACGAGATTATAAGACAGAAAATAGAGCAAATATTTGAGGAATGGGCTCAGTATTTCGAGAATATTATTATTGACGCAATTAATGAGGGTGATCTCTCAGTAGAAACTGATCCTAGGTCTACGGCACAGGCCATACTGGCATATATGGAGGGCGTATCGCTAATGGGAAAAACCTTTAACGATCCGACAATGATAAGCAGATTAGGCGAAGGGATGTCAAAAATATGTATTTCTAAAAAGAAAATAGCTTTAGAAGATAATATGTAAGGGGTAAATATATATTTTTTTGCAAATTAACAAACCAACTGGTCAACTATAAAATATAAAGCGGGAGGCTAATAAAATGAAAAGATTTTCAGTTAGTAATGTTCAAGAGTTACCAAATATCAATGCTAATTATGCTGATTATGCAGATATTAGTAATTCTAAGGATGAGGCCCTGGTTAAGTTGTTTGTAGACTCACAAAATGAGGAAGCTTTTACAGAGCTTGTGAACAGATATTCCGAGAAAGTTTACAGACTTGCATACAGAATCACAGCCAACCCTGATGATGCGGAAGAGGTTCTGCAGGAAGTTTTCATAATCCTTGTTGAGAAACTGGGAACTTTCCGGCAGGAATCAAGGTTCTCAACATGGCTGTATAGAGTAGCTGCAAACGCAAGCTATATGTATCTTCGCGGAGGAAAGAAAGACAAGCAGAGCCAGGTCAGTATTGACGACTATAAACCCTATAACGACCACGGCGTTCTTGAAGGTGTTCAGGAAAAGGATTGGAGTGAGATCCCTGAGTATAAACTCCTAAACCACGAGGGAACACAATTAATAGAAAAAGCCATCAATGAGCTTCCGGAAGAGTATAAAATCGTATTCCACATGAAAGATGTAGAGGGAATGACAAGTAAGGAAATCGCTAAAGTTCTGGGACTTTCTCTACCTGCAGTTAAATCGAGGGTGCTTAGAGCGAGACTTTTCCTAAGAGATAAGCTTTCTAATTACTACTCAGAGTGGGGTGAAAATTGAGTTTCGTAAATTAGGCGGGATTAAGGATTGTTTGAAGCTCACCGCTTTGAAAAAGCTCTGTGCAAATGTCGCATCCCCCGACAAATTCGCCGTTAACGTAAAGCTGGGGGATAGTAGGCCAGTTTGAATAATCCTTAATTCCTTGCCTGATCTCAGGGTCAGCTAGCACATCTACGGTTTCATACACAACATCGCATGCGTCTAGGATTTGGACAACCCTGGCTGAGAATCCGCACTGGGGCATTTCTCTATTACCCTTCATATATAGTATTACTTTGTTGTTTTTTATTTGGTCGCCGATTTTTTCTAAAACTTCTGACATTTGATATCTCCCTATTTGTTGTTTTCCCACTGCTCGGGCGTGTAAGTCTTTAGTGAAAGGGCATGGATTCTCTCTTTCATTGCATCTCCCAAGACAGAGTATACGAGTTTGTGCCTATCTATGAGAGATTTTCCTTCAAACTCTGTAGAGACTATCAGAGCCTCAAAATGTGTCCCGTCGCCCTCGACATTTACTAACACGTTGGGCATACCGTCTTCAATCATCATTTTTATTTCATTTGGATCCATGGGGGATATTATAAATGTTTTTAAATTCCTTTCAATAATTTAGAATAACAAAACATTGCAAAATACCCTGTAGAATCTATAATTTCATGATGCCAAACTACGTTGGCATGTATAATTCTTCAAAATATGCGAATAGAATCCTATTGGAGGAGCCTAAATGAAAGTTAGTGAGATAATGTCAGAACCGATTCTAGTGGTCAGTGAGGATAGAACACTCGAAGAAGTTGCCCATAAAATGTTAAATAACCGAGTAGGAGGACTACCGGTTGTAGATGATCAGGGAAAGATTGTTGGAATGGTAACAGAATCTGATTTCTCAGCTAAAGAGCACGCTATACCGTTCTCAAGACAGTATGCACCGCAGCTATTTGGCGAGTGGATGTCCAAAGAGGGAGTTGATAAAGCATACAAGGCTGCTAGAAGTATATTAGTAAAAGAAATCATGAGTAGTCCCGCTGTCACAATAACCGAAGAAGAGACTTTGGCTGAGGCTGTTCGAAAGATGCTTGAACATAGCGTGCATAGGCTTCCGGTAGTTAGAGACGATATACCCGTGGGTATAGTCTCAAGGCACGATTTGCTTAAGCTCGTAGTGCAGAAATTCGAAGGTTTCGAGGGATGAGCAAGTTTGGTGTCAGCCCTGAAAAGGAAGAGTCGCTCTTTAAGAAAATGAAAGAGCTAGGGGTAGCCGAAGCTGATTTAGATGAAAAATTTATCCGTTCAGGCGGCCCGGGCGGGCAAAATGTAAACAAAGTGTCAACATGCGTTCAGCTAAAACACATTCCTACAGGGATAACAGTTAAAATTCAAGAAGACCGCTCACAAGGTGTTAACCGATTTTTGGCGCGCCGTTCCTTAGTAGCCAAAATAGAAGAGCTCATATCTGATAAGCCAACAAAAGAACAACTTAAGATTGCCAGGATTCAGAAACAGAAAAAGAGAAGAAAAAGACGGACAAAGTCCAAACTTGAATCTTCCGGCAAGTCCTAATTGTATCACTATTCCTTTCACTTCCTACAGTGTTATTATAACAATACTCAGCGAAGGTAAATGGAGGGGAATAATTATGAAGGTAGATATTGCTAAAATTATGTGTGCCATAGTATTCGTACTAGGTACAGCTTTTTCCTATGGCTGTAGTAATAAAAGTATAAGCAGCGATACGGTCAATACAGTTTCAAATAGTGATACGGCCAAAACAGTTTCAAACGTCGAAAATGTCTTTACACCAGTTGTATCATCAGTGCTTGCTCCCCCCGTGCCCGTTAAAGGGTCCGACGGACAGTTCCACTTAACATACGAGCTAAATGTTACTAACTCAAATACCTTTGATTGGGAAATTGTCTCAATTGAGGTACTGGACGGCAGTCCGGACGGAGAAGTACTAGAAGTAATATCCGGTGAGGAAGTTATGGGTAAAATGCAGCTTCTTGGAACAAGAGAGCCTACGAATACCTTGGTTACGGCACAGAGTGCGTTGGTCTATTTAACATTCACAGTTCCCAGCCAAGAGGATATTCCCGACTCCTTAATTCATAAGCTAACCGTAACAGTACCCGGCGGATTACCTGAGTTTATTACAATGTTCCTCGAGCTGCCGGAAGAGCAAGAGAATATTTCAGCATATGTTGCTCCCGTAGAGGTTGATAAACAGGATGTATTTGTTTTCGGTCCTCCTTTTGAGGGCCCTGGTTGGGTCGCTGTAAACGGTTGCTGCGATTCCATTACCCATGTTAGATCCAACCTCGCGGTAAACGGCGAAAATGTCATATCCCAGAGGTATGCAATAGACTGGATGAAAGTAGATTCCGAGAATCGTCTCTACGTTGGGGATCCCCAGGTTTTAGATAGCTGGGAAGGGTATAATCAGAATATTCTAGCGGTTTCAGATGCCCAAGTGGTAAGAGTGGTAGATAAATTCTCTGACCAAGTACCATTTATATTACCGGCTGCTGAGGGCACTATAACGCTTGAGGAAATAGACGGGAATCACGTCATTTTGGCCCTGCCAAACGGGCAGTTCGCGTTCTATGCGCATCTCAGACCAGGCAGCACAACCGTTAAGGAAGGAGATCTTGTCACTAAGGGGCAGATTATTGGCAAGCTTGGAAACACCGGAAATACGTCTGCTCCACATCTACATCTGCACATAATGGAGACAGCTTCATCCCTAGGTTCAAATGGACTTCCCCATGTTTTTGAAGAATATAATCTCTTAGGTAAAACCACAGACCATTCATTTTTTGATGTCGGGCTCGAGGACAACACTCCTTTTGTTGATGAAGAGACAGGGGAAATTATAGGCAATAGTATTGATGTGTTACCGTCTCAGATTCCAGGTACACATAATGAGGATTTACCTCTCAATCTAAGTGTTGTGGAATTTCCTTAGTTATACTATTATTTGGTTAGCATTTGTCTAAGATTGGGTTTTGCCAAAACTGAATTTCAAGATGTATTGCTAATTACGGATGGTGACTTATAAGGGAGGGTTTTTCCAATGAATATGCGCAGAGCAGTTTTAGGTAAGTCAGAGCTGAGTTTGCTAATCGTAATTATACTTGTGCTTGGCGGTGCTTTTGCATTTACCAATTTTGTAAGAAGTTCATCCGATCAGCATGCAATAGTGCTGACAGAGAGAGATTTTGCCGATGATCCGGCGGTACTGTAAGATTGGCGAATCTGATACCAATCTGTATAGGATAAAAATTTGTTCTTATATTGTAGAGTAGTTCCATGAAAACAAAGAGGCTCGTTATTCCGAGCCCCCCGTTAAAACTTATTAGTTGTTTTAATTCAATAGAATCAATTCTCTTTCCACAGTTGCTTCAACCTATCAAACTGAGCCCTCGGTATCCTTTCGTCAGGAATAAATACTGCAGGAAATGTGCTGGGGGTCGCTCTTTTTAGAACTATAGCATTGATACCAAATGCTTCTTCATCCCAACACCCACCAGGGAAGTTGGCATTAAGTCCGATTGATTGGATTTGAACATTTTTATCTCCTGACTTCCAGTACTCATCCACCCATGAAAATACGAGCCCACCCGCAGCAACGTCCGAATTTGCCTCTATATCTGTCCAGTGTCCTTCAATGAAGTCTGCAACTGATACTTGCTGAGAAGATGTCAATTCTGTAAATGTACCACCGGGGCAATATTTGTTATTCGCAATAGTACTGTGGCTGGCATCTCCAGGTGTCACTGGTACGCCAAGTGAGGACACAATTTCCGCCCTTGTACTCGACGGTGGACCGAACTCAGTTACAATAAGCGGTTTGTCGCTAACAGCGTGATACGAACTGAATAGGTTGTCAAAATTATTTTGTCCCTGAGTTACGTTACCTCTGTATGAATTAATACCCCATATATCAATATTTGAGACCGGAAAATCATTTTGTGCAACTTCCTGAAGCGTAACCATCGTGTCGTCAATAAGTGCTATCATCGTTTCTTTTTTAGGTGCAACTGTTTTAAGCTCTCCCGCAAGATCGTTCAAATATGACCAGAATCTTGGGTTGACCCTGCTCTGTGGGCTGTTTTTTTCATTAGTAAGCACCCAACCGAAAACGGCAGGATGATCTTTATATTTCTCCGCGAGCGCAAGATATGCCATCCTGTCTGATTCTCTTCTTTCAGCAGCAGTCTGCTGTCCGAGCCATAAAAATCCAGGTAAAGAGATCTCCTCGTCTTCTACCCAAATTTGATTGGTAGGCTTCATATCGGGGTCGTCGGGTTCTGGAGGGCCAGTAGGTAGTATTACGAAGAAAGATCCATCAGTCGGTTCCTCTGCAACGACCTTATAACGGAATGCCTCATCTCCTATAGGATATGTAATGAATACGCAAATCCCTGCTTCCCATAGCATATCCAGAAAATTCGTGTGGTCTCTGTCAGCCACTGGGTTGTTTTGATTGGCTGGCCCATCTTGTGGATGCCACGGGAACATGCCGTAAATACGTATGGTATTTACACCGATTTCTTTCATTAGTTCAATGTCCAACTCATGGATCGGATTGAAATAGTCAAAAAACACATCGCCAATCTTGTCACCGTCGTCAAATGTAGTACCGATAGGAATAGGGGAGTAGTTAACCCCTTTTACCGTAAAAGGCTCTCCATTAATTGTGAACCCTCTTCCGGACACCACTATATCTAGATCATCTGATTCTATATCATGGATGTCGTCCGGCCGACTCGTTTCAGTGTTGCCGTTGCCGTTATCACTACATCCCCCAATTGTGCCAAATGTTATAACCACAAAGAGACAGACATAAATAAATCCTTTCATAAGGTAAGCCCATGTTTTTGATACTCTACTCATACAAATCTCCCTCTTTTGATGAATTTTTTATAGATTTAAATCTCTTTTCCTATATATATACTATAACTGTGATTGCTTTTGCAAGTTGTACATTCAGTAAAAATTCATTCAAGCTGCATCTTCGTGTGAATCATGATTGCTGTAATATTCCTCTTCCATATGACTGGGTGTTCTGTATCCCAGAGCAGTATGAAGGTAATTCTTGTTGTAATAATCAACCCATTTATCCAGTTCTTTTCGTATCTCTGCTTCTCCTTCCCATTCTCTAAGCCAAAAGAGCTCCTCTTTCATTGTTCTTATCATTCTCTCTGTGTCTGCATTACCCTTTGGATTGTTATAGCTTGTAAATATTTGCTCTATATCTAGGTTTGAGCAGGATTTCATAAAACTAAGGGAAGTGGGCTGGCTTCTTCCTCTATTTTTTTTAATTCAACAGTCAAAGAGCCTATAATTTGAGTTAGTTCTTTGTTCTTCTTACGAAGTAGCTCTAATTCACTTGAGTCTTTTTTGGAATCAAATGCTTTATGGACATCAGATAGGAACTTATCACGCCAGATATAGAATTGGTTTTGATGAATACCGTACTCGTTGCATATCTCAGATACTGGTCTTCCAGATAAGCCTTCTAGTACTATCTTAGTCTTGGTTTTAGAGTCCCATCTTCTTCGTTTCATTGCTCCCTCCT
>JABAOE010001313.1_pt1 | contig 10757 bp, 10 predicted proteins | sample 7062141 | NCBI WGS metagenome assembly JABAOE01 (sample SAMN14538627, study PRJNA623070) | marine sediment metagenome | biome: marine biome [ENVO:00000428]; feature: marine pelagic biome [ENVO:01000023]; material: deep marine sediment [ENVO:00002113] | place: India: Gulf of Khambhat ...
GAGCGGGCGTCGCGGGGCCTCTGGAGCTGCGCCGCGCGTTTCGCCGTGTTGCCGTTCCCTATTCCCATCTTAGATCTAGTAGACCATCCGATCCGATCCGTCCATCTGTTTTCCGGTCGGTCCCGCCGGTTGCGTCCGCCAAGTTCCTGGGTGGTTTCGCAACCGCCGGCTCGCAGTTCCGCATGGAGGCCACGGTGACGGGCAGCGCGGCGGCCGTTGACTGGGACTGTCAGCCGGACACGGTCCTGCCGCGGTACCTGCCGGCCGAGTGTCGCGAAGTGCGCTTCCCGTAGGCGATTCAGTCACATACGGGTCGTCGCCGCCTGGCGACGACGCCCGCGTGAGCACCGCTGCGCAGACGATTACGGGGATCTACGGGGATCCCAACAACCGCTGGTAGTCTGCCTGGGTCACCGTGCCGCCATGATCCAGGCACTTCTGCGCCTGCAGCCTGACGTGCTTGATGTAGTAACAGCCCGTGTAGGTGGTGCCGGTGGCGACGGCGCTGATGCTGCAGCGCCGGGTGCGCGGCAGCTCGCACGCGATCATCGCCTGCGGGTGAGTGCTAACCACCTGGTGCGTCATCACCTTGCCGGTAGGTCCGCAGGCGCTGAGCCCCAGAGACACGGCGGTGAGCGCCGCCAGTATCAGTGTCGTCCGGGCCGCCGCGCGTCCGCCGTCTGTCGTCACCCCGATCATAGTCATCCTCCAAGCTGAGCGGGCGTCGCGGGGCCTCTGGAGCTGCACCGCGCGCTTCGCCGTTGCCATTTCCTATTCCCCTCTTAACTAGTAGACCATCCGATCCGATCCGTCCATCTGTTTTCCGGTCGGTCCCGCCGGTTGCGTCCGCGCCGTCTGTCCGGCTCGCGCCGCCGTCCCCCGAATGCGTGGCTCGGCGTCGCGACGATCCGCCGAGCTGCGACGCTGTCTGCGTCGCAGGGTGCCGGTCGCCGACGCGAGCGCCGCTTGGTCCGCCGATTCATGACGCGCATCCGTGGCCGGCCGCGGCGACTAGAGCGTTTCGAGACGCCCGACTAGGCTGAGTACTGAGGCAAAGGCAGCGTATGCGCTGCGAGGCGCGCGGCCCGGGGCGATGCCCGGGGGCGCCGTGTTTGCGTAGCACCCGATAGCAAAAGTGACAAGACGCACGCGTTCGATCTCAGCCGGCGGCCTCGGGCCCCGCTCGCGGCGCGGTCCGCTCGAGTGCGAACCGCCAACGGCCGCGGCGCGGAAGCGCTGGGTCGAGGCGGAGAAGGTAAAGATGCTTTACCGTCATGCGCCGGCGGGGCTTGCGACCACCGTTGGAGTGGCGTTGTTGCTGGGCGCGGCCGTTTACGGGCGGGTGCCCACGGCGACCGTGCTCGCATGGCTGTCGATCCTGTTGCTCATCATCGCCGGTCGCTACGGGTTGCTGCGCCGCTACCGCTCGGCGCCCGACGCCGAATCGAATTCCGTTTCGTGGTCGAGGCGATATGTCCACACAGCGGCCATTACCGGTCTCGCCTGGGGGGTCGGCGGGTCGGTCTTCGCTTCGCTGAGCTCCGGTGAGCACCGTACTCTGGTTCTGCTCATCGTCGCGGCGATGTCGGCCTGCGCGATCGCGTATCTCGCCAGTGTGTTGCGCGCCTACGTCGGCTATGTGCTCGGCGTCGCCTTGCCGCTGCTCGGCTGGTTCGTTTTCGAAAGCGAAATGCCCGTCTTCGTCCTCGCCCTTTTGACCTGCGCGTTCGTCGCCGCCATGTGTCTCGCTGCGAGAAGACTCAACGGATTGTTGACGTGCGCACTGGAGCTTCAGTTCGACAACAGCGCGTTGGCGTCGCAGCTGGAATCGTCCAACCGCCGGCTGCGACAGGACATCGCCCAGCGTGAACGTGCGGAGGCGACGTTAGCGTGGGAGCGCACCGTGCTCGGCATGGTTGCCGCCGAGGCGGAGCTCGAGCCGACGCTCGATGCCCTTGTCCAGGGGGTCGAGAGACTGTACCCCGATGTGGTGAGCTTCATTCGCTTCGTCGACGCCGACGGGCGCGAGCGGTGTGTGGGCTCGGCCCCGAGCTCGCCCCTGTTTGGCGGCTCAGTGGGGCATCGCCTGCCCGATGAGGTGGTCGCGGGTCCGCGCGCAGACGTCGACCGGCCTGCAAAGGTCATTGCGGTCGCTCACATCGAGGAGGAGGGCGCCGGGACGCCTTATCGGGAGGCGGCGCGGGAGCTCGGCATCACCACCTGCTGGTCGCTGCCGATCACGTCGCCTCGCGGGGAAGACCTCGGCCGCCTGGCGTTGTACGTGCGCGAGCAGCGTTCTCCCCGTCCCGCGGAGAGCCAGTTCATTCAGCGCACCACCTATCTTGCCGCCATCGCGATCGAACGCGCACGCGCGCGGCGGATCCTGCGCGAGAGCGAGGAACGATTCCGGCATTTCGCGCAGACGGCCGCCGACTGGTTCTGGGAAACCGACGCCGATCTCAGGTACAGCTACGTTTCCGAGCGCTACGAGAGCGTTACGGGTATCGCAGGCGAGGCCGTCATCGGGCGCATGCCCGTGGAGTGCCTGCCGGCGCTCGGCGTCGATGCCGGCAGGTGCGCCTTGCACCAGCAGACGATGGAGTCGCGACGTGGCTTTGATGATCTTCGTCTGGAGCGGGTTGCGGCCGACGGCACCGTCAAGACGGATTCCATCAGCGGCATACCCGTTTTCGACGAGCGGGGCGTGTTCCGCGGCTACCGGGGCAGCGGCCGGGACATCACGCGCGCGCAGTCGACGGCCAGGACGCTGGCATTTCACGCCAGTCATGACGCCCTCACCGGTGTCGTCAACCGGACCGTTCTAGAGCAACGTCTGCGACGGGCGGTGGAGAGCGCTCGCCGGCACGGGCGCGAGCACGTGCTGTGCTATCTCGATCTCGATCGTTTGAAGCAGGTGAACGACTGCCACGGACACGACGCCGGCGACCGCCTGCTGCGCGAACTGGCGGGCTGGCTGAGGGGGAAGATCCGCGCGCGCGACACGCTTGCGCGCCTCGGCGGGGACGAGTTCGCTCTGCTGCTCGAGAACTGTGCCGAGGAGCAAGGCGTGGCGATCGCTCGACGGCTCGTTGCCGCATGGTGCGCACGTCCTTTCGTCTGGCGGCAGCGTCGCCTCGACGTGGGGCTCAGCGCGGGGCTGGTCTCCCTCGGCCCGGACTGTGTCGCGGCGGACCGGTTGCTCGCCTGTGCCGATGCGGCCTGCTATCGCGCCAAGCACGAGGGGGGCGCCCGCGTGCACGTGCACCGCTGGCCGCAGAACCCCGCGGCCGTGCTGCACGACGAACGGGTTCTCAGCATGGATTTCTCGCGTCTCGTGAAGCAGGCTCGCCTGCGTCTGTTCGCTCAGCCTATCCACTCTTTGCGCAATCGTGAAGAGGGCAGGCGCTGGTACGAGCTCTTGCTGAAGGTCGTCGATGACGATGGGCAGGTCGGCTCGGCGCACGGACTGATCCGACAGGAGGAAGAGCGGGGTCAGATCACTGCGGTCGACAAATGGGTGATTGACGCGGCGCTGCGACTTCACGCTCAGCACTGCGGTGGCTCGCCCGACGTTCGCTTCTCGATCAACATATCGGGAACCTCCCTCGGCGATGGCAGGTTGCTCGATCACATCAGGGACCGGCTCGGTCACTGGGCGGTGTCGCCGGCGGCGGTGTGCTTCGAGATAACCGAGACCGCGGCCATACGCAATCTGACCGATGCGGCTCGAGGGATCGCGGCGCTCAGACGTGCGGGCTGTCGCTTCGCGCTCGATGACTTCGGTACGGGTGTGTCCTCGTTCGCCTATCTCAAGCACCTGCCCGTTGACTATCTCAAGATCGACGGCAGCTTTGTGCGCGGCATGTCGGATGAATCCCTGCAACGCTCGATGACGGCGGTCATCAACCAGGTCGGTCACACCCTCGGCCTCAAGACGATCGCGGAATGGGCCGACAGCGATCGCGTGCTGCGGGACCTGCGGCGGGTCGGTGTAGACTATGCTCAGGGCGTGGCGGTGAGCCCCACGGTATCGCTGGAGACGATTTCCAGGCCGAGCCCCGTGAAAGGTCCCGTCGCCGTACCCGTTTAGAAGGCTTGTCGCTGGGTGGTTGAGCGGCTGCGCGCAGTGGCCGCGGCGCGTGGCCGTGCTCGCGGGGCAGCGGCGAGGCGCATTGCGCACCGGCTGGACGAGCGCGGGGGGTGGCCGCGGACAGGCCCGTGGGCGTGGCATCTCTCGACGCACCGAGGCCGTGGGCGTGGTGACTCGCCGCGTTGCGCTCGCGTGACAACTCCCGGGGAGGGCGCGATGGACTGGCCCGAGAAGGTATACGAGGTCTTGCTCGCGCAGGAGGTCGCCCAGGTGGCCTACGTTCCCGATGCGGGACACACGCGCCTGATCGATTTATGCCGTCGCGGCGAAAGCGTGACGGCGGTGCCGCTGACAACCGAGGAGGAGGGCGTCGCCTTGCTGGCGGGAGCATGGCTTGGGGGTCGGCGCGGCGCGCTGCTCATGCAGAGCAGCGGCGTCGGCAACTGCATCAACATGCTGGGCTTCACACGCGCATGCCGCTTCCCGCTGCTCATGCTGGTGACGATGCGCGGCCAGTGGGGTGAGTTCAACCCCTGGCAGCTGCCCATGGGGCAGGCCACGGCGAGCGCTCTGCAGCTGGCCGACGTCATCGTGCACCGGGCCGAGGAGCCGGCGTCGGTGGCGGAGGTGGTGAGCGCGGCGGCGCGCATGACGTTCCACACCCAGTCGGCTAACGCGGTGCTGTTGTCCCAGCGTTTGCTCGGCGCCAAGACGTTCGGTCGTTGATCATGACGGATCTCACACGCAGCGAGCGCTACCCGCTGTCGCGGCGCGAGGTGGTGCGGGCCCTGGTGGCACAGCGCGAGGACTTGCTGGTGATTGCGGGGCTGGGCGCCGCCGCATGGGACGTGACCGCAGCCGGCGACCATGCCTGCAATTTCCCCATGTGGGGCGCGATGGGGGGCGCCTGCATGGTGGGCCTGGGACTCGCGCTGGCGCAACCGCGCAGGCGGGTTCTCGTGGTGACGGGGGATGGAGAGATGCTGATGGGCCTCGGCGGCCTCGCTACCGTCGCGGTGCAGGGCCCGCCCAACCTCGCCATCGTCGTGCTCGATAACGAGCGCTATGGCGAGACCGGGATGCAGGTGACGCACACGGCCTACGGCACGGAGCTTGAGGCCGTGGCGGCGGCGTGCGGCTTTGCCCGCGTGGCGCTCGTGCGCAGCCAGGAGGAACTGGAGCAGGCGCTGGCGCAGTGGCGTGCGCACGACGGGTTGTTCTTCTGCAACATCAAGGTGCGGGCGGAGGATCTGCCGTTCGCCCTGCCGCCCAAGGACGGCGCCTACCTCAAGGACCGTTTTCGCCACGCCGTGCTCGGCGCCGACGCCGCCGTGTGAGGGGCGCCGATCCCGCCCGCAACGCGGCCGCGCTTTACACGATGCCGTCGAAGGGTTGCACGTCGACGACGGCGCCGACCTCCACCGAAGCGGCGTCGTCCGGAAGGATGACGAAACAGTTGGCAGCACTCATGCTGCTCAGGACTCCGGAGCCCTGACTGCCCGTGCTGCGCACGGTCACGGCGCCGCTCGCGTCGCGCTCCAGGATGCCGCGGTAGACCTCCGTGCGGTGGGGGCGCTTGCGCAACCGCGACAGCGTGCGGGCCTGCACGAGCGGCACCGGATCGATGTTCGCCTGTCCCATCAGGCGCCTCAGAGCCGGCTGCACAAGCTGATAAAAGGTCACCATCACGGCCACCGGGTTGCCCGGCAGGCCGAAGAACAGGGTGTCGCCCAGGAGGCCGTGGGCGAAGGGGCGGCCGGGTCGGATGGCGATGCGCCACACGTCGATCTCTCCGAGGCGGCGCAACGCGTCGGTCACGTAGTCGGCGGTTCCCGTGGAGACGCCGCCGCTGGTGATGATAACGTCGACGCCTGCCCGCGCCCGTTCCAGCGCCGACATCACGTCCTCGCGGCGATCGCGGATGACGCCCATGTCCTCCACGCCGGCGCCGAGGCGGCGCAGCATCGCCTTGATCACCTGGCGGTTGCTGTCGTAGATCATGCCGCGCTCCAGCGGCTCGCCGGGGGCGCGCAGCTCGTCGCCGGTGGAGAACACGCCGACCCTGACGCGGCGCCGCACGCCGACCTGGGCCAAGCCGAGCGAGGCAATGACACCCAGCTCCGCCGGGCCCAGCACCGTGCCGGCGCCGAGCACCGTGCTGCCGGCGCGGATGTCCTCGCCGGCGTCGCGGACGTTTTCGCCGGGACGCACCGCGGCGGGGACGACGACGGCACGGTCGCTCTGCTCGACGTTTTCCTGGATGACCACCGTGTCGGTGCCTGCCGGCATCACGGCGCCGGTCATGACCCGCACGGTCTCGCCCTCGCCGACGGCGCCGCGGTACGGTGCGCCGGCGAGGGCGGTGCCGACGAGCCGATAGGAACGGGTGCCCTGGCTCGGCAGACTGCCGCCGGCGACGGCGAAGCCGTCCATGGCGGCGTTCGTGTGAGGCGGCACGTCCATGGGCGACACGAGCTCGCCGGCCAGCACCCGGTCCAGGGCGACGTCGAGCGCGAGCATTTCGACCTCGGCCACCGGGGTCACGCTCTCGAGAACGCGTCTGCGCGCCTCGGCGAGGGGCATCAGCCCGAGACGCGGGTCGAAACAGTCAGCGGGCGTCGAGGCGGTGCTCATGGCGTCAGGTATGGCCGCGCTAGGGTGGACGTGCGCCGCACCGGCCGCGGGGACGGCGTCGTCAACGGCCGGGTTTCGCCACGCACGACCGGCGCGCCGAATGGTGCGTGAAAGGCCGCATGGGTGCAAGCGTGGACCCGCTTGCTAAAATGCCGCTGGAGGCGCCCGCCCGCAAGCGGGGCGCTGCGGGGGTGGGGTGCGTGCGCCGCATGGCATTTCGCCGCGGTAAGCGAAGACAATCTCCGGGGAGATGAACAATGGACGAAGACGTTTTCAACATCCAGGTACGCAAGTTTCTGAAGAAGGTGGGTGTGCACTCCCAGCGCGAAATCGAGAAGGCCGTTAGGGAAGGGGTGGAGTCGGGCAGGCTCAGCGGCAGCGAGAAGCTCAAGGCCCAGGTGCGACTTGAGGTGCCCGCGGCCGGTATCGATGTGACCATCGACGACGTCATCGCTCTGGAGTGAGCTGGCGCGTTGGTGTCTGCAGGCGCTGCCCGGGAGCGGGCCTCGCCCGCGCTCACGCCGACGTTGTCGTGCCGGCGAGCCTGGCTCGTCGCAGCGGCTGAGCATCGAAGACCACGTTGTCGACGCCGTTGTAGACGAGAAAGTGATTGCCCTTGGCGCGGGCGATCATGGTGACGCCGAGATCCCGGGCGAGTTCGAGACCCATGTAGGTCACCCCCGAACGCGACAGCAGCACGGGGATGCCCATGTGGGCGACCTTCATGACGATCTCGGAAGTCAGCCGGCCGGTGGTGTAGAAAATCTTGTCGGCCCCTTCCAGCCGGTCGAGCCACATACGGCCCGCGATGGTGTCCGCGGCGTTGTGGCGACCGACGTCTTCGACGAACATCAGTATCTCCGTATCCCGGCACAGCGCACAGCCGTGCACGGCTCCCGCCTGCTTGTAGATTTCGTTGTGCTGGTTGATGTTCTTCAGCAGGGCATAGAGCATAGACTGCTTCACCCGGGGCTGCGGCAGCTTGACGTCGTAGAGCTTGTCCAGCGTGCAGCTGAACACCGTGCCCTGGCCGCATCCCGTCGTCACCGTGCGCCGTGAGAGCTTCTCCTGCCAATCGACGATGCCCTGGCCCCGACGGGTCGAGACGGCCGCCAGCTCGCGGTCCCAGTCGACCTCCACGGCCTCGATCTCCTCCAGGCTCTCGATCAGGCGCTGCGTGCGCAGGTAGCCGAGGGTGAGCGTCTCGGGGTGCGTGCCCAGCGTCATCAGGGTGACGACCTCGCGGTCGTCGACCTTGATGGTGAGCGGGAACTCCCCGGCGACGCGCATGTCGCGGCTATCCCCGTGCTCGTCCACCGCCACCACGGGATGCGTGGGACGCAGGCCCGCGTCGGTCATGCGCGGCGTTGAGATCGACTGTTGCTTCGCCATGGAAATTTCCGTGCCCGGGACGCGGCCTTCGCCGGCCGGCGCGCAGTGCTCGCGCTCCCCGTTGCCGGCCGGTATCGCTCAATTGCCCAGTTTATCGCAATACGGTAATGTGTTGATATGGCCGTGCAACCCGAATCGGCATTCGCCGACCGTACCCGTGTGCCCGTCTCCGTGGTCATGGAGCGACGCAAGGTCAGCGGCAATCGCTGGCTCTCAGAGCACTGGGAGGCGGTCGGCATCGTCGCCGGCGAGCGACTGTCCGGACACGGTGTGAGCCGCTCCCACATCGTCGTTGACGAGAACACCGATCAGTTCGTCTGGACGGGGTTCGCGGTAGAGCTGTACCGCGACGAGGCCGAGAGCTACTACTTCAACCTTCTCGGCGACAAGCCGAGCGTTTTCGTGATCTGCCGACAGGAGGACGACGGCGAGGTGGCGCCTTTTCTCGTCTCCCTGAGCTATGACGAGGCAAGCTCCCACATGGAGGTCGACGACCTGGTGTTCAGGCTGCCGATTCCGCGTGAGGTATACCTGTGGGTCGAGCGCTATGTGCTGGAGAACTATGTCCCGGAGAAGAAGCGCAAGCGCAAGCGGAGTTGATGCCGGTCCCGGACAGCGGCAGTGAGAAAGGTGATCAACAACGGTCGACGCGACGTCGAGGCGGATGAGCCCGAGGAGGGCTTCTACGCTCGATGGTCGCGGCGCAAGTCGGCGCTCGAGCCTCGGCAAGCGGATGCCGACGGCGTCGGCGAGGAGCGCGGTGCCGGGGATCGGGAGCGCGATGCGGGCGCGGCGGCGCCCGGCGCCGAGGCCGATGCGGCGCCCGTCAAGACCGATGCCGATATGCCGCCGCTGGAGTCGCTCGACGAGGAAAGTGACTACACCGGGTTTCTGTCCCCGGGGGTGAGCGAGGATCTGCGCCGCATGGCGTTGCGCCGGCTCTTCCGTCTGCCGCAGTTCAACATCAGGGACGGGCTCAACGATTACGATGAGGATTTCCGGATCTTCGAGCCGCTCGGCAAAATCGTCACCGCGGATATGAAGTACCACGCCGAGCGCCAGGCGGCGAAGGCGCGCGAGCTCCTCGTGGACGACGCCGACGCCGAGACTCGGACCGAGGCGCCGCTCGCGGCGCAGACCGAGGCTGCGGGCGCACCGCAGGATGTCGTCGCAGACGCGGGCGATGCCGAAGACCAAGCGGTTGACGCGGACCGGGAAGGAGGGGAGCGAGGAGATGACGACGAGCCCGAGTCCGGGACGCGCGAGCATGGTTAGCACACCTCCCCGCTCCTGGGCGGAGGCGCATGCATGAGCGAGCCGACCGCCTTGCCTGACGAGTCCCGGGGTCCGGTGCACGCGTTGCCCGCTGACACCGATGCCGGCAAAGCGCGCCGGCGAGCACTGGCGGCGGCCAGCGCCGAGGCGTCCCCCACCTCCCTGGTGGGCTATCGTTCCGAGGGCTATCTCCTGGTCATCGGGCCGGAGCCGTATGCGCGCTCCGTGATCGCCTCTGTGGACGGTCCGCTTCGCTGCGCCGTGCTGGCGGTGGCGGCGAGCGGCCACGGCGGCTCGCGCGCGACGCCCGCCGCCGAGCCGCCGGCGGTGCGGGCCGACGTCGCGGAGGTCCGTGGACACATGGGGCAATTCGCGGTCACCGCCCGCGACGGTCAGCGCGAGTTCAATCCCGCGCCCGAGCTGTGCGGACGCGAGCACTTCGACCTGGTGCTCGACCTGCAGCGCACACCGAGCCTGCGCCACGATCTCGCACCTCCCGGCTACTATGCGCCGGCCGGGGACGAGACGGCGCTGCACCGCGCGCTCGCCGAGATCCCGCAGATGGTGGGCGAGTTCGAGAAACCGCGGTACTTCAGCTACAACCCCGATATCTGCGCCCACGGGGCGCGCGGTCTGACCGGCTGCACGCGCTGCCTGGACGTGTGCCCCGCCGGCGCGATCGCCTCCATCGGGGAAAGGATCGCGGTGGACCCTTACCTGTGTCATGGCATCGGCGTTTGCGCCACGGCCTGCCCGAGCGGCGCCATCGCGTACGCCTACCCGAGCCGTGCGGGGACGCTGGAGCGCATCCGCCGTGCCCTGGGCGCATACCGCGAGGCCGGCGGCGCGGGTCCGAAACTCTTGCTCCACGACGGGGAGTCGGGCGGCGAGCAGCTCGCCCGCGTGATTGCGCGCCTGCCGGAGCACATCGTCCCGCTGCAGGCCGAAGAGGTCGGCTCGGTGGGGATGGACGTCTGGCTGGCCGCGCTGGCCTACGGTGCCGCACAAGTCAGCGTCCTGGTGACGCCGGCGGTCACCGCAGGCGTGATCGGCGAGCTCGAGCGGCAGATGGCATTCGCCGGCGCGCTCGTCGAGGCCGTGGGTCTCGAGCGCAGCGCCCTGCGCCTGATGCGCGGCGAGGACGACGTCATCGTCGCGGGTTGCGAAGACGACGGCCCGGGCGCGGTCGCTGTCCCGGCGACGTTCGCCGCCATCGACGACAAGCGTCGGGTGATACAGCTCGCCCTCGATCACCTCGCTCGCCACGCGTCGGATGTGCCCGCCGAGGTGGAGTTGCCGAACGGGGCCCCCTTCGGCCGCATCGACGTCGACGCCGCCGCCTGCACGTTGTGCATGGCCTGCGTGG
>JABAOE010007206.1_pt2 | contig 10756 bp, 11 predicted proteins | sample 7062141 | NCBI WGS metagenome assembly JABAOE01 (sample SAMN14538627, study PRJNA623070) | marine sediment metagenome | biome: marine biome [ENVO:00000428]; feature: marine pelagic biome [ENVO:01000023]; material: deep marine sediment [ENVO:00002113] | place: India: Gulf of Khambhat ...
CGATCTCGTCGCGGTCCAGTCGGTCACCGTCGGACACCGCGGCGATCTCGGCTCGCTGGGCGTCGTTGAGGATCAGACCGCGGTGGTCGATCTCGCCGTCCCGCTCCTCGATGACGTCGATCACGTCGGTCGCCTCTTCGGCGGCCACCCAGGTGAGCACCCCGTCGATGGTCATCGCCGCGAGCGCGACCATGATGACCGCGAGGAACGTGGTGCGGAAGCGCCCGTCGAGCAGCGGGGCCGTATCGGTGGCGGTGGTGGCAACCATTGATCCCTCAGATCGGCCGGCCGACCCCGACCTTGAGGGAATGCCGGTACCGTCGGCCGAGCATGGCCACCGCCCCCGTGTCCGACGAAGAGGTGCCGAGGGACGCCTGGCTCGCGCTGAGCGTCGCGACGGCCGCGTCGTTCCTCGTCGTGCTCGACGTGTCGGCGGTCAACATCGCCCTTCCCTCGATCGCCGAGAAGCTGGACTCGACCCGGTCGGAGCTGCCCTGGGTGGTGTCGGCCTACAACATCTCGCTGGCGTCGCTGTTGCTCCTGGCCGGGCGGGTGGCGGACCGGCGGGGTCGTCGGGCCACGTTCACCGCCGGCCTGGGGCTGTTCCTGGCGGGATCGTTGCTGTGCGGCCTGGCCACGAGCATGCAGTGGTTGATCGCGGCCCGGGTGATCCAGGCGGCGGGCGGGGCGTTCGTCACGCCCGCGTCCTTGGCCATGGTGCTGCCCCGCTTCCCCCTGGCCCGCCGGGGGGTGGCGATCGGGCTGTGGGGGGCGATGGGGGCCCTGGGGGCGGCGTTCGGCCCGTCGGTCGGGGCACTCCTCGTCGACGCGTGGGACTGGCGACTGATCTTCCTCGTCAACGTGCCGTTCGGCATCGCCCTCATGGCCATGGCACCGCGGCTCGTCGGGGAGAGCAAGGACGACGGGGCCTCCGGTTCGCTGGACCTGATCGGCGTCCCGGTGGGGGTGGTCGGTGTGGCGCTCGTGATGTTCGGGATCGTCCGGACCGAAGAGCAGGGCTGGACCGACGGCACCGTGCTCGGCCTCATCCTCCTCGGGCTCTCCCTCATCCCGGTGGTGGTGTGGCGGTCGGCTCGCCACCCCGGGCCGCTGATCGACCTGTCGCTGTTCCGGATCCGGTCGTTCTCCGTGGCCACCGCCGCGTTCTGGGTCTATTCGCTCGCCTTCACCGCCGGATTCCTCCTCAACTCGTTCATGATGCAGCGGCTCTGGGGCATGTCGGTGCTGGCCACGGGGTTCGGTTTGAGCCCTGGCCCGATGATCGCCTCGATCGCCTCGGCTCGACTCGGCGGTCTCGCCGACCGCATCGGTCACCGGTGGGTCGTGTCGATCGGATCGGTGTTGGCGGCCGGCGGCTACGCCTGGATGCGGTTCACGTTCGGCGAGGAGCAGCAGTACGTCCTCGTCTACCTCGTGGCGGTGGTGCCCCTGAGCGTGGGCATCGGTGCCACCATCGCCGGCTTCCAGAGCGCGGCGTTGGCCGAGGTCGCTCCCCACCAGTTCGCCAGCGCCAACGCCACCGTTCGCACCATCCAGCAGGTGGGCTTCGCCATCGGCGTCTCGGTCGCGGTGACGCTCGCCGCGGGGTTCACCGTGTCCGGCCTCGAAGCCGCCTACACGTGGGTGGTGCTGTGTTTCGCCGGGTCGGCGGTGGTGATGGCCGCCCTCTACCCGGCGGGGTCGGCGGTCTCCCGGGCCGCGCGCGTCAGGTGAAGAGGTAGTCGGCGGGGTCGGGTCGCTTCGTCCACTGCTGGTAGGTGTGGATCGGCCACGGTGACAGCGTGTAGATCTCGCCGTCCTCGTTCTTGAAGTGGGAGTGGCGGATCGACCAGTGGCTCCAGACCATCCGGTGGATCTCGGCGTGGCGACGGGCCTCGTAGTCGTCGTGGACCTCGGTGAGGGGTTCCATCGTGCGGTGGCCCGCCCGGAGCAGGTGCTCGATGCAGCCCATGATGTAGCGGATCTGGCACTCCGAGTGGAAGATCAGGCTGCCGCCGTGGGCCAGGTTGGTGCCCGGCCCGTACATGCAGAAGAGGTTGGGGAAGTTCGGCACGGTGATCCCGAGGTAGGCCGACGGCCGCTCACCCCACTGCTCCCGCAGCACCGTGCCCCCGCGGCCGCGGATGTCCATCGGCCAGAGGAACCGGTTGTGCTGGAACCCGGTCGCGTAGCAGACGACGTCGGCCTCGTGGAGCACACCGTCGACGGTGCGGATCCCGTTCGGTTCGATGCGTTCGATGCCGGTGCGGTGGAGCTCGACGTCGTCGCGGGTGAGGCAACGCAGCCACGACCCGTTGTCCTGCAGGGTGCGCTTGCCGGTGGCCGGGTAGTCGGGGATGACCTTGGCGAGCAGTTCCTCGTCGTCGACGTGTTCACGGATCCACCCCTCGAAGAACCCGCGGGTGGCGAGGTTGCGTTCACTGACCGACAGTCCGTCGGAGTCGTCCCAGTCGGGGTCGATCCGGCTGCTCCGCAGGTCGCCCCCGGATCCCGGCCAGAACTGGAGGAACCGGAACCAGCGCCCGAAGAAGGGCAGGTGGCGGATGGCCCACTTCTGCCCGTCGGGCACCGGCTCGTGGTAGTTGGCGTTGGGGAACATCCACTGGGCGGTGCGCTGGAAGATGTCGAGGTGCGCCACCTCGTCCGCGATGGCCGGGCCGATCTGGAAGCCACTGGCCCCGGCCCCGACCAGGGCGACGCGCCGGCCCGTGAGGTCGACCGTGTGGTCCCAGCGGATCGAGTGGAACGACGGGCCCTCGAAGTCGTCGATGCCCTCGATGTCGGGCATCTTCGGACGGTTCAGCGACCCGACCGCGCTGATGACCGCCCGGGCGGTGTACGTCTCGATGTCGCCGCCGGCAGACGCCGGATCCGCGGCGTCCGTGTCGTTCACGGCGCGCACCCGCACCTCCCACGTGCCGGTGCTCTCGTCGTAGGTGGCGCCGACCACCTCGGTCCCGAACCGGCAGTGCTCGTCGATCCCGTGCCGGTGCATGACGTCGACGAAGTACTGCTGGAGCTCCGGCTGCCGGGAGAAGTACTCGCTCCAGTGGTGGGAGGGTTCGAAGGAGTAGCAGTAGAAGTGGCTGCCCACGTCGACCCGTGCGCCCGGGTAGCGGTTCTCCCACCACGTGCCACCCGGGCCGGCGTTGGTCTCGAAGATGGTGAACGGCAGGCCCGCCTCCTTGAGCCGGATCCCGGCGAGCAGGCCGGACTCGCCGCAGCCGATCACGACCACGGGGAAATCGGCCCGGACGCCGGCGTCGATCTCGTCGCCCCAGGTGATGCGATTCACGTCGGTGTCGCCGAGCGCCATCTCGTCGAGCATCATCGGGACGACGTCGTCGGGGATCTCGGCGCAGCCCGCGAAGTTCATCATCTCGTGGAGCAGCGCGGGGTCGGGCTGGGCCTCCGGAAGCACGCAGCCGTTGTCGCGATATTCGACGATGGCGGGCAGGGCGAGCCGCCGGACCTCGGCCTTCGCCTCCTCGTCCATGAACCCCTGGTACTCGTTGAGGAACAGTCCGGCGGGCCTGATCTCGCCCCGGATCCACGCCGGGTCGCCGGTGAGGTGCACCATCGAGCACATGAGGGTGGGGATGCTCACGTCCTCGAGGGCGGCGGCGATCGCCTCGTCGCTGTCGGTGAACGGCTCCCCCGCGTGGGGATGACGGTCGGGGCTCGGCTCACGCATGGCGTTCCAGCCTGCCCGGGCCGGGGTCGCGCTGTCAGATCGGTGTGGATACCCTCCCGACCATGACTGACACCGGCGTCCCGAACCCGGCCGACGAGGAGCTCGACGCCCTCGAGGAGGACCTCGATGCGGTGGCCGAGGCCCTCGAGGCCCTCGACGGCGACGACCTCGAGCGAGCCGAGGAGCTCGCCGCGGGGTTGGCGCCGGCCGACGACGCGTCCGCCGACGAGCCGGCGGACGTGCCCACCGACGACCGGGCCGCCGGGGACTGAGTCGCCGGCCGATGCGGCGGCGGTGGCTGGTCGCACTCGCAGCAGTGGGGGTGGCCGGCGCCGTTGCCGTGCGACACGGTCCCGCCCGCCGGGGAGCGGGGCCGCACGGCCACTCGCCGATCCCGGCGTTGAGCAAGGTCCAGCGCCGGCTGGAGATGGGACGGCTCGTCGCGCGTCGGGCCGCCGACCGGAGTCTCACCCGGGCCCGGGCCCGGCTGGCGTCCGACGAGACCCGGCGCCGGCTCCGGGCCGAGCTGGAGCGGCGGGAGGCCGAGGACGTGGTGGCGTCGCTCGGCGAGATGAAGGGCGCGCTGATGAAGCTCGGCCAGATGGCCAGCTATCTCGACGAGGCGATGCCGGAGCCGATGCGCGAGGCGCTCGCCGGGTTGCGAGCCGACGCGCCGCCGATGCCGTCGGACCTGGCCCTCACCGAGATCGAACGGTCGCTCGGCCGGCCCCTCCACGAGCTCTTCGCCGACGTCCGGCGCGAGCCGATCGCGGCGGCGTCGATCGGCCAGGTCCACCGGGCCACCACCGTCGACGGACGGGAGGTGGCGGTCAAGGTGCAGTACCCGGGGATCGCCGAGGCGATCGCGGCGGATCTCGCCAACACCGAGCGACTGGCGATGCTGCTGGGCATGGTCTACCCGGGGCTCGACCCCGCGGACCTGGTGGAGGAGCTGCGGGTCCGCATCACCGAGGAGCTCGACTACCACCACGAGGCCCGCAACCAGACCCTCTTCGCGGGCTACTTCGCCGGCCATCCCCACATCTGGGTACCGGCGGTGATCCCCGAACTGTCGAGCGACCGGGTGCTCACCACCGAGTTCGTCGCCGGGAGACCGTTCGAGACGTCCTATGAGCTCCCCGAGGCCGAGCGGGCCCGGGTCGCCGAGATCGTCTACCGCTTCGTGTTCCGCAGCCTGAACCGCCACCACGTCTTCAACGGTGACCCGCACCCCGGCAACTACCTGCTGGCCGACGACGGGCGGGTGGCCTTCGTCGACTTCGGTCTGGTGAAGCACTTCGAACCGCAGGAGGTCGACCAGTTCGCCCGTCTCATCCAGGCCATGGTCGACCGTGATCCGGCGGCCTTCCGCCGCACCGCGGAGGAGGTCGAGGTGCTCCGGCCCGGCGCGCCGTTGGGCGACCAGGAGATCTTCGACTGGTTCACCTCGTACTACGAGCTGATCCTCGACGACGAGGAGATCCTGGTCACCCCGGAGTACAGCCGCCGGCTGCTGTACCAGACCTTCGACGCGCGCACCCACGGGATCCTGAAGCACACCAACGTGCCGCCGACCTTCGCGTTGATCCAGCGGATCAACCTCGGGTTGTTCTCGATCCTCGGTCACCTGCAGGTGGCGGCGAACTGGCGGGCCATCTCCGAGGAGCTGTGGGAGTGGACCGACGCCGCTCCCCGGACCCCGCTGGGTGAGGAGGAGGCGGCCTGGCTCCGCGGCCTCGAACTCAGGCGGGACGGGCCTCGGTAGGGGGCGCTTCCCGCCGGGGCCCGTGGGGGGCCTGGGCGGCGTGGTCGTTGAGGGCCATGAGGTAGCCGATGGCCCGTTCCGAGCGCGGGTTGCGGGCCACGAGCTCGTGGAAGGCGGGGGAGTGGTCGGCGTGCACCAGATGGGCGAGCTCGTGGACGATCACGTGGTCGAGGACCCAGGGCGGCGCGTCGACGAGCCGGTCGGAGATGCGGATGTCGCCGTTCCCCGGGGTGCACGAACCCCAGCGCGTCCGCTGGGTCGGCGACCAGGAGACGGTGGTCGGGACGGGCAGGTCGTACTGCTCGGCGAGCCGGCGGGCCCGGGCCTCGAGATCGATGCCGGCCGAGCGCCGTCCCCGCTCGATGCGGGCCACGACGTCGGTGACGTACCGGTGCTCCTCGTCGGCGTTCATCCACGACGGGATCCTCACCCGGATCACGCCGTCGACGATGCGGGCCGAGACGGTCTTGACCCGCCGGTCGCTGCGGATGACCTCCACCGGGTACCGCGACGACATCATCAGAGGACGTCCCGGTTCCCGACGGTGACGTCGTCGGTCGAGAGCTGCACCCGCACCCCCAGCTCCCATCGATCCTCGAGGTGGTGGAACCACCGGCCTCCGAGGTTGGGGATGCGCTCGTGGGGCGCTCCGAGATGGGCCTCGAGAGAGTAGATGACCCCACCGTGGGCCACGACGAGGACCTGGCCGACGGTCACCTCCTCCCGCACCCGTGCCATCCCCTCGAGCACCCGACTCCGGACCGACTCGTCGGGCTCCCAGCCCGGAGGCCAGCGGCCGTTGTCGAGATGGCCGGGGAACCGCTCGTCGATCTCGGTCCGGGTGAGGCCCTGGAATTCGCCCGCGTGGCGTTCCCGGAAGGCCGTATCGGTGATGACGGGGCCGATGCCGACGGTCTCGGCCAGGATCCGGGCGGTGTCGGCGGCCCGTTCGAGGTCGCTGGCGACGATCGCGTCGAATCCTCCGCACTGTCGGGCCGCGGCGCGGGCCTGGGCCCGCCCCGACTCCGAGAGCGGGGGATCGGCCTGCCCCTGCCAGCGACCCTGTGCGTTCCAGACGGATTGCGCGTGGCGGGCGATCAGCACGTCGAGCATCTCGCGGGCGACCGTACCGGCGGGGTCTGACAGCCCAGTGGATACCGTGAGCGCATGGCGACGCTCCGGATGTTCGCGTCGGCCCGGGAAGCCGCGGGCCGGGCGACCGACGAGTTCGAGGGTGCAACCGTGGGCGACGTGCTCGATGCCGCCGTGGCGGCCTACGGCGCCGCCTTCGAAGGTGTGCTGACCACCTGCGCGATCTGGTGCAACGGCGATCCGGTCGAACGGGACCATCCGGTGGTGGCGGCCGACGAGGTGGCGGTCCTGCCTCCCGTCTCGGGCGGCTGAGCAGGCCGGTAGGCTGCTCCATCGCCGGATCGGCCGTGGGGCCGGGTGCGTGAGGTTGTGATGATCCCTGATCTTCAGCGAGTGCTCGACGTCAACTATCTCGCCGGGATCAACGATGCTCCCCCGGAGGAGCTCCGGGCCATGCGGGCCGAGTGTGCCGATCTGGAGAACGCCGTGTCCTACGTCCGGCGGTTGGCGCAGGGTCGTCTCGATCTTCTGGGCGCGGAGACACAGCGCCGGGCCGAAGGGGGCGGCGGCGACCTCGGCGATCTGGTCGACCGGCTGCCGGAGCTGTTGAGCGGGGGTCTGACCGCGCCGGGCTCGGGTCGGGCCGATCAGGATCTCGAGCCCCCCGCCCACCTCGTGGATCCCCTCTCCGAGGTGCTCGACGGGGCGGTCGGACCATCGGTGATGACGTCCCTGCCCGATCTCGGCAACGACGAGCTGACGGCCGCCCTGACCACCCTGACCGGGGTGGAGGACGACCTGTCGACGAGCCGACGCTCACTCCACTCGACGATCGACGCCCTCAACGACGAGCTGGCCCGCCGCATCGCCGACGGCGAACCGGCGACGGGAACGTGAGCGGGACCCGGTCGTGAGCCGCGTCGCCGTCCTGTCGCTCCACACGTCGCCGTTGGTGCAGCCGGGCGGAGGCGACGCGGGCGGGATGAACGTCTACGTGCGTGAGCTGGTCTCGTCGCTGGCCCAGGCCGGCGCCGACGCCACCGTCTACGTCCGCCGGTGGGCCGACGACCTGCCCGACGCGGTCGAGGTCGAGCCGGGATTCCGGGTCGTCCACGTCGATGCCGGGCCGCCGGGGCTCGCCAAAGAGGGGCTGCCCACCATCGTCGACCGCTTCACCGACGTGGTGGGCGCCGCCCTCGAGGCCGAGCCCGTGGAGGTCATCCACGCCAACTACTGGCTGTCGGGGGTGGCCGGCCATCGCCTCAAGCACGAGCTGGGCCTTCCCCTCGTGGCGACCTTCCACACGCTGGCCCGGGTGAAGGCCGACACCGGCGATCCCGAGCCGCAGGCCCGCGTCGACGCCGAGGCCGAGGTGGTCGCCTGTGCCGACGTCATCACGGCCAACTCCGTGCACGAGCTCCACGAGTTGGTCTCGCACTACGGAGCCGACCCCGACCGCATCGAGATCGTGCCGCCCGGTGTCGACCACGCCTTCTTCTCCCCCGGTTCGCGAACCGGTGCCCGCGACGCCCTCGGTCTCGACGATGGTCCGGTTCTCCTGTTCGTGGGTCGGATCCAGCCCCTCAAAGGGGTGGATGTGGCGGTCGAGACCCTGGCGGGGCTCGGTCTCGACGACGCCCGTCTGCTCATCGTGGGCGGATCGAGCGGGGTCGAGGGCGACGACGAGGTGGAGCGGATCGAGCGGCTGATCGAAGCCAGGGGGCTGGGCGATCGGGTGACGATGATCCCGCCCCGACCCCACCACGTGTTGTCCACCTACTACCGGGCGGCCGACGTGTGCCTGGTGCCGAGCCGGTCGGAGTCGTTCGGTCTGGTCGCGCTGGAGGCCGCCGCCTGCGGCACCCCGGTGGTGGCCGCCGATGTGGGCGGTCTGCGCACGCTCGTCGACCACGGCCGCACCGGGTTCCGGGTGACCGGGCGGGATCCGGCGGCGTATGCGGAGGCGACCCGTTCGATCCTCGACTCGCCGCTGCTGGCCGACGAGCTGTCGCGTCACGGGGCGGAGGTGGCGGCGACCTACACCTGGACGACCATGGCCGCCCGGCTGCGGCGGGTCTACGCCGACATCGCGGCGCAGGCCCCGCTCGACTGCCTGGCCTGACGCCGGGGCGGAGTCGACGGGCCCATGGAGTCGCCTCCCGCATCGCCCGAAGAACTGGCCGAACTGGAACGCCGCATCGACGGTTGGCTCGCGGCCGAGGCTGCGGAGAATCCGACCATCGAGGCGGTGGAGCGGGGCGACGGCGACGAGGTTCGCTGGTTCGTGCGGATGCGGGGCGACGAGAAGGACGTGTGGACCGTCTGGCTCACCCTCGGCCAGCGGACACTGCGGTTCGAGACGTTCCTCATGCCGTCGCCGGAGGCCAATCGTGAGGCCGTGTTCGAGCAACTGCTCCGGCGCAACCGCAAGCTGACCGGACTGTCGCTCCAGATCGGGGAGGAGGAGGCCGTGTTCCTGGCCGGTTCGCTTCCGGTGGCGGCGGTCGACGAGGCCGAACTCGACCGCATCCTCGGGTCGATGTGGGCCGCGGTCGAGTTGGTGTTCCGGCCCGCGGTGCGGTTGGCGTTCGACCGGCGGCCGGGGAACGGGACGTGACCCCCGGTCGCGATTTGTAGTTGCTTTTCACTAATTTTCGTGTAGTTTCAAGCTCGACCCGGCGGGAACGGCGAAGCGCTCGGGGAAGTGTGCCTCGCCGGTTCCCGTCGGGTCGCCGCGTCCCGGCCGGGGGTACCGTGCGGGAGTGACCTCACTCCAGTTGATCGGTGGCGGGAAGATGGCCGAGGCCCTGCTCGGAGGGCTCGTCGAACAGGGCTGGGCGCCGGCCGAGGACCTCCATGTCGTGGAGCCGTCGGTCGAACGGCGTGACGTGTTGCTCGCGACCCACCCGGAGCTGTCGGTGACCGACGCCCCGGTCGACGGGGCCGACGCGGTGATCGCGGTGAAGCCCGAGGTGGTTCCGGCGGTGCTGCCGCCGCTGGCCGCGGCCGGCGTCCGACGGGTGCTGTCGATCGCGGCCGGTGTGCGCACGTCCGCCGTCGAAGCCGGACTGCCCGCGGGCACGGCGGTCGTGCGGTGCATGCCCAACACGCCGGCGCTGGTCGGGTACGGAGCAGCGGCCATCGCCCCGGGAACGGCGGCCGGTCCCGACGACCTCGAGTGGGCGGGCGGGATCCTGTCGGCGGTGGGCACGGTCGTGACCGTCGACGAGGCCGACCTCGACGCCGTGACGGGACTGTCGGGGTCGGGGCCGGCCTACGTCTTTCATCTCGCCGAGGCGCTCATCGCCGCGGGCATCGCCGAGGGACTCGACCCCGAGGTGGCCGACTCGCTCACCCGCCAGACCCTCCTCGGCGCGGCCACCCTGCTGTCGGAGTCGGGCGAGGATCCGGCGGTGCTGAGGGCCGACGTGACCTCCCCGGGGGGCACCACCGCGGCCGGGCTCGCCGTGTTCGCCGAAGCCGACCTCGTCGCCCTCGTCGCCCGGGTGGTACGGGCCGCGACCGAACGCTCCCGCGAGCTGGGCGGATAGCGTCGCCTCGATGACCGGGCGCTTCGACACCGTCTCGTTCCTGTCCGATTTCGGACACGACGACGAGTTCGTCGGCGTGGTCCACTCGGTGATCCGCTCCATCGCCCCCCAGGTGAGCGTCATCGACGTGACCCACGGCATCGCCCCGTTCGACACCCGGGCCGGCGGGCTCGCCCTCGCCCGGGCGGCCCACTACCTGTGCCCCGGTGTGGTCGTCGCGGTGGTCGACCCGGGCGTCGGGACCGAACGGCGGCGCGTGGCGATCGAGGTGGGCGACGGCTCGTCGTACCTGGTCGGTCCCGACAACGGTCTGCTGGCACCCGCGGTGGGGCTGGTCGGCGGCGCCACGAGAGCGGTGGAGCTGACCTCGACCGAGCACCAGCTGCCCATCGTGGGTGGGGCGACCTTCGACGGACGCGACGTGTTCGCTCCGGCCGCGGCTCATCTGTGCAACGGGGTCCCGCTCACCGACCTCGGCCCGGAGATCGATCCGGCCGGGCTCATGCCGGGCGTGCTCCCGGTGAGCCGGGAGGAGAACGGCGAGATCGTCGCCGAGGTGCTGTGGGTCGACCGCTTCGGCAACTGCCAGCTCAACGTCGATCCGCTCGAGCTGCACGCATTCGGCCCGCGGGT
>JABAOE010010524.1_pt2 | contig 10749 bp, 6 predicted proteins | sample 7062141 | NCBI WGS metagenome assembly JABAOE01 (sample SAMN14538627, study PRJNA623070) | marine sediment metagenome | biome: marine biome [ENVO:00000428]; feature: marine pelagic biome [ENVO:01000023]; material: deep marine sediment [ENVO:00002113] | place: India: Gulf of Khambhat ...
ACCGTGGCGATGTTGGCGTGGTTCAGCGAGGCCAGCAGCTTGGCCTCGCGCTCGAAGCGGGCCAGCCGCTCGGTGTCGGCGGCGAAGGCCTCGGGCAGCACCTTGATCGCGACCTCGCGGTCGAGGTCCGTGTCCACCGCCTTCCAGACCACGCCCATCCCGCCAGACCACGCCCATGCCGCCCTCGCCGATCTTGTCGACCAGACGGTAGTGCAGCAGGTTCTTCCCCGGTTCGAGATCCATCCTCATTCCCCCGCCCGCATTGTACGCGAGCCGCCGCTCACGGCGTCGCCAGCGGCAGGGTCAGCACCGGCCCGGCCGAATGGATGTCCCCGGCCTGCATCTGGAAGACGAGCTTGAGCAGGGCGAAGGTGTCCTTCGATCGTATGTCCGTCTTGGAAATCGAGAAGAAGTGATCGTTGTACTCCACGAAGACCAGGGCGTCCTGCGGCACGTCCTTCGCGTGATGGATGTTCAACCAGCCGTTGGGTGACGTGTGCTTGACCTGATCCGCATGGGCTTCCGGCACGGTCGTGTTCTTCGCCAGGTAGAACATCACGTCGACGAAGGACCGCGTCTGAACGTCCTCCAGCGCAATTGTCTCCGCGGCCTCCTCGCTCTTACCCGAGTCGCGGTTGATCCGGAGCGAGACGGATTCACCCCGGACCACGAGCTCCAGATCGCCTCGCTTCTGGGCGGCGGAGAGACGCGCGACGGTCTCCTCAAATCCCGCGTAGCCCGGACTGTCTCTGTTGTTCTCGTGAGCGTTGATCTTCTCGACGAGGACGTGGGACAGCGTCTCGATCGGCCAGCCGGAGCGGAAGAGCAGGACCAGGCTGTTGACGTTGATCTCGGCGAGCATGTGCCGGACGAACGTGTCGCCCTCGATCGGCGTGTAGGTCACGGTCGGCTTCTCCGCGTAGGCCCCGCCCGTGGTCACGCCCCAGTTGCTCTCGCCGAACGAGCTGCCCAGGCTTCCGCCGCCTCGCAGCTCGTAGCTGTAGGAGGTGGAGACCGCGCCCACCTTCATGAACAGCGGCGAGTCGCGATAGCGCATGCGCACGAGGTTCAGCAGCAACTGCTGGCTGTCGTTGTAGTGGATCGTGTGGTTGTAGGTGGTGAAGTTCCGCTTGATCGACTTGACCGCCACGGAGCAGCCACCGAGAACGGCCATGCTCAGCGTCAAGACCACCGCGATTGATTTACGTAGCATCTGTCTTCCTCACGCGTTTCTCATTCAAGCTCTCGACCGCAGTCCTCACGGTCTCGAGTCTCCGTCGCCCGTTATTATGCTCGGAATTCGGAACGGGCAGGGATTCGGCCTGAGCAAACGAGCGCAGCGAGTTGCGTGAACGAGTACGGGCGGGCGGATCCAAGCGCGAGCTTGTTCGCGGTTGGTACGCCCGGCAGGATTCGAACCTGCGACCTCTTGCTCCGGAGGCAAGCGCTCTATCCAGCTGAGCTACGGGCGCAGAGAGCGGAGCGCCAAGATAGCACGCAGGCGCTCAGGCGTCGGGATCGCGGGCGTAGACCTTGATCGTCGTCCAGTTCTTGATCAGGACTTTCCCGGGCGCATAGCCGCGTGGCTTGCGCACGTCGCGTGCCAGGCACTGGTGAACTTCGACCTTGCCGCCGGCGCCCCGGGCCTTCGAATGCCAGGCGGCCAGTGTTGCGGCGTAGCGCACGATGTCCGGCGGCGGCTCGATCCCGCCGGGACAACGGATGATCACGTGGCTTCCGCTGTACTCCTCGACGTGGAACCAGTAGTCGAAAGGCTCGGCAATCTTCGTGGAGAGCTCGTCGTTGTCGCGCGCACCCTTGCCGACGAGGATCTCCCAGCCGTCGCGTTCGATCGTGCGGTAGCCCTTGCCCGTGCCCGCCACGTCATTCCTCGTCGGGCAGGGGCGCGTCCTGCTTGACCTCGACGACGAGGTTGACGAGGGAGACGACGGGCGCGCCCTCGAACATCGCAGGCTCGAACTTCCACTGCCGTACCGCCTCGACGGCGGCGCCCTCGAAATCGTAGCCCTCAGGCTTTGCGGCAAGTGCGACGGCGCGCCGTACCGTGCCGTCTTTCTCCACGACCACCTCGAGCGTGACCAGGCCCATCACGCGCTCGGCCCGGGCACGGACGGAGCGCAGCGGCTCGACGCGGGACTCCTCGATGAGCTTGGGCTCCGACACTCCGCCGAAGCCGGCGAGGCGCGGGGTGTCTCGATCTCCTTGATCCAGCGGACGATCGAGAGCGCCCGCGTACGGGTCGAGCTCCTGCTCCATGTAGGCGAACTGCAGACGGTCGGCGTTCATGTCGAGGCTGACGTGCAACTCACGGTCGCCGCTGTGGGTGTAGGTCGCTCTGTAAGCCCCGTACCGGAAGGTCCAGGGGTCGTCGACGGATATCGGAATCGGGATCTTGGTGTGGCGCTGGATCAGCTCCCAATCCGACTTCATCTGGCTGAACGACCCCTCGTATTCCCCGCAGACGAGGCGCATCCCCTCGAGCTCGGGCCGCACGGGTTCGCTGCACGCGACCTGCGGTGCTTCCAGCGCATCGAGGACGTAGGCGATCAGCAGATCGACCTCCTCGTCGGCTGCCGCGGGTAAGACCCACAACGCCAGCACGAGCAGTGCCCTCGTCATGTGCGAACGGCGCATCCACTTCCCCTTCTCTCGCGACGAGGATATAGCGCGCGGAGCGAGCCAACAAATGACACAATTCAAGACCTGACCCCACCGCGATGCTATCCTCCGGAACGGAGGCACGCACCCATGAAAAAAGTGATTCCGCTCGTTTTGACGTTGGTGATCGGTCCGTTTGCGCTCGGCGGCGAAGCCGAGGAGGCGCTTTGGGACGCGGCACGGTCGGGCAACCTCGACAAGATCAAAGCACTCGTCACCGCGGGCGTCGACGTCAACGCGAAGACCAAGTACAACGCGACCGCGCTGGCCTACGCCGCCGACAAGGGGCACGTGGAGATCGTGCGTTACCTCCTCGGGAAGGGCGCCGAGGTCGACACGACCGACAACTTCTATCAGGCCACCCCGCTCGTCTGGGCCTCGATGGGCCAACACGCCGAGATCGTCGGGCTGCTGTTCGAGCACGGCGCGACGGGTGCGGACCGGGTGCTTACGCAGGGCGCCCGCAGCGGTGACAAGGCGATGGTGGAGGCCGCCATGAAGGGCTCCGACCTGACGCCGGAGGCGGTGGGCCAGGCGTTGTCGCTCGCCGAAGCCCTCGAGGACGGCGAAGAGATCGTGGCACTGTTGAAGTCGATCGACGTCGAGATCCCCGAGCGCGAGGAGATCGTCGTCGGTCCCGAGTTGCTGCAGACCTACACCGGCAAGTTCCAGAACGACACGATCGGGTTGGGTCTCGAGACCCGGCTCGAGGAGGGCAAGCTGATCATGCAGGTCACGGGCCAGGGCCCGCTGACGCTGCGCGCCCTGTCGGACTCCCGTTTCGAGGCGATCGAGTTCCCTCAGGTCAAGATCGCGTTCGCCGGGCGCGGTGGGACGATCGAGCGCGCGATCATCGAGCAAGGCGGCCAGACCTTCGACTTCCCGCGGGTGACGGAAACAGCGGACGCCGCGCCGGAAACCGAGGAGAAGAGCACCGAGACGGCCGCAGCGGCCCCTGAATCGAAACCGATGAAGGTCGAGCGCCAGGCGGCGCGCAACTGGCCCTCGTTCCGCGGGATGAACGCTTCGGGGAACGGGGACGGCCAGGGGGCGCCGGTCGAGTGGGACGTCGAATCGGGCAAGAACGTGCTGTGGAAGACGGCGATCCCGGGGCTGGCGAACTCCAGCCCGATCATCTGGAAGGACAAGGTGTTCGTCACCACGGCGATCAGCACCGCCGAGGACGACACGTTCCGCACCGGGCTCTACGGCGACGTCGATTCGGTCGACGACACGTCGGAGCACACGTTCAAGGTCTACGCGCTCGATCGCAAGAGCGGCAAGATCCTCTGGGAGTCCACCGCGGGGGTCGCCGTTCCGGGGGCCAAGCGCCACCTCAAGTCGACGCAGGCCAACTCGACGCCGGTGACGGACGGCAAGCGCGTGGTCGCGCTGTTCGGCACGATCGGTGTGCTGGTGGCGTACGACATGAACGGCAAGGAGCTGTGGAAGACCGACGTCGGCGTGCTGGACGCCGGCTGGTTCTACGACGAGACCTACCAGTGGGGCCACGCCAGCTCGCCGGTGATCTACGACGATCTCGTGATCGTCCAGGCGGACATCTACAAGGGCTCGTTCATCGCGGCGTACAACTTGAAGGACGGCAAGCGCGCGTGGAAGACCGATCGCGACGAGGTCCCGACCTGGGGCACGCCGACGATCCACCGCGGGAAGGAGCGCGACGAGCTGATCACCAACGGCACGACGATCCGCGGCTACGACCCGAAGACGGGCAAGGAGCTGTGGACCCTGGGCCCGAACTCCGAGGTCACCGTCGCCACCCCGGTGATCGCGAACGGGTTGATCTACGTCACGGCGGGCTACCCGCCCGTGCGGCCGATCTACGCGATCAAGCCCGGCGCGAGCGGCGACATGAGCGCCGCCGAGGGAGCCGATCCGAGCGACTCGATCGCCTGGAGCCACGATCGCGGCGGCACCTACATGCCGACGCCGATCGTCTACGGGGATCACCTCTACACCTGCGCCAACGACGGCCGGCTGACGGCCTACGACGCCAAGACCGGTGAGCGCGTCTACCGCCAGCGGATCAACGCCGGCACGCACACCGCGTCACCGATCGCGGCCGACGGCAAGCTCTACTTCACCACGGAGGAGGGTTCCATCGTCGTCGCCCGCGCGGGCGCCGAGTACGAGGAGCTGGCGCGCAACGAGATGAACGAGATCTGCATGAGCACGCCGGCCGTCTCGGACGGCGTGCTGGTCGTGCGCACGCTCAAGCACGTGTACGGGCTGGGCGAGAAAGCCACGCAGGCGGGCGGCGCGGAGTAACGGCGGGGACAGACTTAAAGTCTGTCTCCGTTTCTGTCGAGTAGGACCGGGTCGCCCAGGCCGAGCGTCTTCAAGCGCTGGAGCTGCGTCTTGGCGTCGCCGACGACGAGCCAGATCATCGGCTGCCCGAGATAGCTCCCGGCGAGCTCACGGATACGCTCGATCGTCATGTCGCGCACGATCTGCTCGCGCTGCTGCACGTAGTCGGCGGGGAAGCCGTAGGCGCTCATGTCCTGCAGCAATCCCAGTTTCGCGCGCAGCGTCTCCAGCCGGCCGGCATTCGCGCGCAGCAAGAATCCTTGCGTCGCCTCGAGGTCGCTCGCGTCGAACGACGGGCCGTGCTGCTCGACGAGCTCCTTGATCAGCTGGAGCGACTCGAGCGTCACGTTGGTACGCACCGCGGATCCGATCCTGAACGGCCCGATCTGGTCCGAGCCGCCGAAGAAGGAGTCGGCCCCGTAGGTGTAGCCCTTGCCCTCGCGCAGGACCTGGGTCAGGTCGGAGGCGAACCCACCCCCGCCGAGGCGGAAGTTCATCACGGTCGCCGGGTAGTAGTCCTCGTCCGTCTGGGCCAGGGCCAGGTAGCCGATGTTGAGCACGGACTGCTTGGCGTCCGGGATGTCGACGAAGTAGAGCTTGGCGCGCTCCGCCGACCAGGTCGGTGCGTCGGGGTAGCTCGGCGTCTCGCCCTGCCAGCGATCGGCGAGACCGTTGAGCGACTTCATCACCTCGGCCTTGGAGACGGCGCCCGCCACGTGGAACGCGGCGACATCCGGCACCAGCGCGCGCCGGTAGTAGGCCTCGAGCTGCTCCCGCTCCATTGCCTGCACCGTCTCGGTCGTCCCCAGCGGGTTGCGGCCCAGGATGTGGCCGCCGTACAGCAGGCCCTGGAACACGTCCGCCGCGACGGCGTTGGGGCTCGAGGAGCGTTGCTGCAGCGACTGCTCGACGCGGCGCTTGGCCAGCAGGAACTCCTCCTCGTCCCAGCGTGGCTCGAGCAGGATCTCCTCGACCAGCGCCATCGTCGCCGCGTAGTTGCGCGCCAGCGAAGAGGCGGAGATGACGAAGCTCTGCCCCCCGGAACCGACGCGGATCGAGGCGCCCAGCAGATCGATCGCCCGTTCGAGCTCTTCGGGCGTGCGGTTCTTCGTACCCTGAGCGAGCGTCTCGGAGAGCATGTTGGCGACGCCCACCCGGGCGGGATCGTCGAGCAGCTGGCCACCCTTGAAACGCAGCTCGAACTCCACGAGCGGCGTCTCGTAGTCCTCGATGCCGAGGACCTGCACGCCGTTGGGGAGCGCGGCGCGCCAGACCTGCGGGGCGGGCACCGCCGGCGGGTCGCCGAACGGCGGCTCGATCGAGCGATCGAACGTTCCCTGAGGGCTGCGCTCCTCCCCGCGCTCGACCGAGAAGCTGCCTTCGGCACCCTGAACGATCTGCTCCTCGACGACCTCGGCGCGCCCGGATTCGGCGAGGGCCAGCTCGGGCTGCCCGCTGGGGACAAAGCTCGTGGCCACGAACGGGCGCTCCTTGAGGTACCTCTCGTAGACCCGCATCACGTCTTCCTCGCTGACCGCGAGCGTGCGCTCGAGGTCGTGCCGGAAGAAATCGGGCGAGCCCGCGAAGATCGTGTACTCGGCCAGGTTGAACGCCTTGCCGAGCGTGCTCGAGATGCTGCCGTAGAACCGCGTCTCGATCCCGGCCTTGATCCGTTCGAGCTCCAGCGGGTCGACGCCCTCTCGCTCGAAGCGGCCGAACGCGCCGCGCATGGCGGCGTAGACGTCGTCCAGGTCCGTTCCGGCGAACGCCTGGGCGGAAAGGATGAACTGACCGGCCAGCTCGTCACCGCTGTCGAAGGCGAAGACGTCGGGGACCAGCTCCTTTTCCTCGACGAGCAGCTTGTAGAACGGCGTCGACTTGCCGTCGGTCAACAGCGCCGCGAGCACCGACAGCGCGTACGAGTCCTCGTGGAACTGCGGGACCGTCGGCCAGGTCAAATTGACCAGGGGAAGCCGCGCGAAGTTGTCCTCGTGGAACAGCCGGACCGTCTCCTTCAACGTGACGGCCGGCGGCGCCGTGACTTCCGGTGTCGGCCGTGCCGGGACCTCGCCGAAGTACTTCTCGATCCACGCCTTGGTCTGCTCCACGTCGAGGTCGCCCGCGACGACCAGCGTCGCGTTGTTCGGCCCGTACCACTTGGAGTGGAAGTCCTTGACGTCGGCCAGCGACGCGCTGTCGAGGTCGGCCAGGGAGCCGATCACCTGCCAGCTGTAGGGGTGCCCGTCGGGGTACAGCGCGCGATCGGTGACGTAGCTCATGTGCCCGTAGGGCCGGTTGTCGACGGCCTGGCGCTTCTCGTTCTTGACGACCTGTTTCTCCTTGGCGACGACCGAATCGGTGACGGTGTTGATGAAGAAGCCCAGCTTGTCGGCCTCGGCCCAGAGCGCCTTCTCGAGTCCGTCGATCGGCACCACCTCGAAGTAGTTCGTCCGGTCGCGGCTGGTCGATCCGTTCGTGGCGCTGCCGATGCGCGTCATCAACCGGTCGAGGCCCCCGGCGCCGAGGTTCTCGGAGTCGAGGAAGAACAGGTGCTCGAACAGGTGGGCGAACCCCGTCTTCCCGGGCAGCTCGCGCGCCGATCCGACGTGGAACGTCATCAGCACCGCGGCGATGGGATCCGAACGATCGACGTGCAGGACCACATCGAGGCCGTTGTCGAGCCGGTAGCGCTCGTGGTCGAGGTTGAACTCGGGCGCCGGCTCGGGGGGTGCGCAGCCGGCGAAGACCAGCGCGACGAGAAGGAACAGGACACCTATCGATCCGTGGGGCTTCATCGTCGTCCTCGTCGGGGTCGGAGCGTAGCGGGCCCTCCACGATACTACGCGAGGCAAAGGACCGAGCTGCGCTCAGCGCTGCTCGATCCGCAGCGTCGTATCCACCTCGGGCACCTCGACGACCTGCTCGCTCCCGTCCGGCCAGCGGACGCGTAGGGCGTCGACGGCCGGGGTCGTGCCCAGCCCGAAGGTCAGCGTCCGCTCGACCTGCGACAGGTAGCTCCGCGTCGGCATCACCTGGCGGCGCTGGATCGCCCCGCCGGACTCCAGCTCGACCCACGCTCCGATCGCGTCGCGGTTGACCGTGCGCCCGGCCAGGTCGAGGCGGAGCCAGTGGCGGCCTAACGTCTGGTCGTTGCGCAGCAGCACCGCGGCTCCCCCCGCCTGGGTGAGGACGACATCGAGGTCCCCGTCGGCGTCGATGTCGGCGTAGGCCGCCCCGCGGCCGACGAGCGGCCGGGACAGATCGCCGACGCGGTCGGTCGGGACCTCGGTGAAACAGGACAACGCGTCGGGACCGGCGTTCCAGAACAGCTGCGCCGGCTGGCGGTAGCGCTGGCTCGCCTGGACCTCCTGGATCTCGTCCTCGAGGTGACCGTTGGCCTGCAACAGGTCGAGCCGGCCGTCGAGGTCGTAGTCGAAGAAGAACAGCCCGAACGAGAGCACCAGCCGGCTCGGCGCGCCGACGCCCTCCCCCGCCGCCTCGTCGGTGAACATCAACAGGCCCTCGCGCTGCGAGACGTAGAGCGACGACATCTCGTTGGCGAAGTTGGCGACGCCGACGGCGAACTGCTCGTCGTTGCGGTAGTAGCCCGTGTCGACGCCCATCGCGCCCGTCGCGGCGCCCGACCCGTCGTAGCCGAACCCGGCGGCCGAGCCGAGCTCCTCGAACGTGCCGTCGCCGCGGTTGTGGAACAGGAAGTTCTGCACCGTGTCGTTGGCCACGAAGATGTCCAGGAAGCCGTCGCGGTCGACGTCGGCGAACGACACGGCGAGGGCCTTGCCCATCGGCTGCCCGTTGGACGGGTTGTCGATCCGGATGCCCGCGCTCTCGGAGACGTCGGTGAACGTGCCGTCGCCGTCGTTGCGATAGAGGTAGGCGTAGGTGCCGGCGTAGTTCGTCGGCGGCCCGTAAGCACGGTCGCGGCCGTTGAGCGTGAAGTTGAGCTCCTCGTCGATGGCCTTGGACCAGACGACGTAGTTGCAGACGAACAGGTCGAGGTCGCCGTCGTTGTCGTAGTCGAAGAAGCCCGCCGACGCGCTCCAGCGGTCCCGCTCGCCGCTCACGCCGGCTTGCGCCGTGACGTCGACGAAACGCCCGCCGTCGTTGCGGTACAGCCGGTTCTCCTCGAGCGTCGTGAAGAACAGGTCGGTGTCGCCGTCGTTGTCGTAGTCCGCGGCCGCCACGCCCATCCCGTAGAAGCTCACGTCGAGACCGGCCGCCGCGGTGACGTCGCTGAACCGGCCCGAACCGTCGTTGGCGTAGAGGCGTTGCGTGACGGGCGGTCCTCCGTCGCCGGGCCAGCGGCTGGAGTTCACGAACAACAGGTCCCGGTCGTCGTCGCCGTCGTAATCGAAGAACGCCACGCCCGCGCCCATCGTCTCGGGGAGCAGCTTTTCTCCGGTCGCGCCGCTGGTGTGGACGAAGTCGATCCCCGCGTCCGCCGTGACGTCGACGAAGCGCACGTTCGGCATGTCCGCGCCCGCGGCGGCGCGATCCTCGATCGCCCCGACGGCTTCCTTCTCGACGATCTGCTCGGCGGACCCGCGATCCCGCGCCAGCCAGTAGACGCCCAGCGCGACGACGGCCAGGACGACGATGACGACGGCCGAGCGATTGAAGGCGACGCCGATGATCGCGTCGTCTTCGGGGACCTCTTCTTCGTGTTCCTCAAGGTGCTCGGGACGTTTGGAACGCTCACTCATGGGCCACTTGCACTCCGGGCGTGCCGCCTTGATAGGCGCCGCGCCGCTGCAGATCGTAGATCACGACCGCCTCGGCGGCACGGTTCGCCGCGGGGTAGGCCCGCCGCGCGTTGGCGATCGCACGGTCGCGCGCGTTGTCGTCGACCTTGTAGGTCGCGTGAAGTTCCGCGTGATGCCCCGCGCGCTCGGTGTCGCCGAGTTCGCTGAGCAGCAGCTTGAGGTTGTAGTGCGCGGTCACGTTTTCGGGGTCCAGCTCGAGCACGCGCTCGAAGACCGCCAGGGCCTCGCGGATCAGCGCCTCGCGGCTTTCCCGGCGCCGCTCGCCGCGCTCCTGCTTGGCCCGCTCGTAGGTCACCTGGCCCAGCTCGTTGAGCAAGCGGTAGTCCCGTGAGAAGTCGAAGCCGCGGCCGGCGGCCTGCGCGAAGCCGCCCTCGACGATCTGCTTGAAGTCGCGGATCGCGTCGTCGAAGCGGGCGTTCTGCTTGTTGACCAGACCGCTGAACCACAGCACGGACCATTCGGGCGCCGGCGGATCGAACTCCGCCGCGCGGCGCAGAGCGTCGGGAGCCTCGGCGCCGACGCGTCCTTCGCGCAAGTAGACGCGCGCCAGGTTGAGCGGGCCGTCGGGCCGTCCCAGCGACTCGACCTGCCGGAACGCGTGCTCGGCCTGGCGCAGCTCGCCGCTGCCCTGCTTGCGCAGCAACCCGATCCCGTAGTCGTTCCAGCGCTGCCACAACTCGATCGGGCTGCCGGGGTTGTCCACCGTGTCGCCGGCGGCGATCGGGAACGTCACGGAGTCCCGGGCCAGCGTCATGACCGGCAGGTCGTTGACGTAGTCGTCGCCGTAGACGGCGCGCATGTAGGTCGTGTCGAACTTGCGGAACTGCAGCTTGACCTCGACCGTGACCGGCTCGGTCACGTCGCGCGGCATCTGCAGCCCGAAGTGAACCGTGTCGGCGGCCCCCGGCGGGATCTGGTGGTTGTAGAGCGCGACGAAGATGTCCTGGGCGTTGCGGCGGTC
>JABAOE010000201.1_pt2 | contig 10740 bp, 11 predicted proteins | sample 7062141 | NCBI WGS metagenome assembly JABAOE01 (sample SAMN14538627, study PRJNA623070) | marine sediment metagenome | biome: marine biome [ENVO:00000428]; feature: marine pelagic biome [ENVO:01000023]; material: deep marine sediment [ENVO:00002113] | place: India: Gulf of Khambhat ...
CGTACTCATCATCACGATCGTCCTGACACTGGCGGAGCTCGCAAGTTACTTTACAAGCTCAGGCGGCCCGGTCTTGTATACGTCGAGAGCATTTGGACCACTCGCAGGATTCACCACCGGCTGGCTCCTGGCAGTGAGTCGCGTAGTCGCGTTTGCCGCCAACTCGAACGTAATGGCCGTATATCTCGGGGCGGTCTTTCCGTGGTTCAGCGATGGCGTGGGAAGAGTGTTGCTTATCATCGCAGTCGCCGCATCGCTCACTTATGTGAATTACATCGGCGTCAAGCGAGGCGTACGCACGATGGGTGTGATTACTTTCTTCAAGATCACACCAGTCTTATTGCTCATCGTTCTCGGCCTGCAGCACGTCAGCGGCGATACGCTGTTCCCCGCAACATTGCCGACAATCGAGGATCTCGGCGGCACGACACTCCTGCTCCTTTATGCCTTCGTCGGCTTTGAAGCTGTAACGGTTGTCTCCGGAGAATCGAAAGACGCAAGGCGCACGGTGCCGAGAGCGTTAGTCAGGACGGTGATCGCTACCGGTGTCTTTTATTTCCTGATCGTGCTCGCTTACATATCGGTCATTCCCGATGCCGGCACCAGCGGTGCAACGCTCATCGACGTTGGTCGCGTTTTGCTGGGACCGGCTGGCGCACTACTCATTACGCTCGCAGCGTTCTTTTCTATTGGCGGCAACCTGTCGAGCATCATTCTTGCGGTACCTCGCATGATTTTCGCACTTGGCGAGGAACGCTTGCTGCCGAAATGGTTTGGCAAGATTCACGACAAGTATTCAACTCCGGGAAACTCGATCCTTTTTGTCGGCGCACTGGGCCTCGCATTTGCATTGACCGGGACATTCGAGTACCTCGCGGCGGCCAGCTCGCTGACGCGCCTTGCAGGGTACGTGCTCTGTATCGCGGCCTTACCGGTCATCAGAAACAAGGCGACGCCGGCGGAAAGCGCCGAAGCATACCGGTTGAAAGGCGGCTATCTGATACCGGGCGCAGCAATGATCCTCTGCCTGTGGATCGGCGCCCAGGCTGGCGCGGAGCAGTGGAAAGTGACCGGTGCCCTTCTCGTGGCAGGCCTGGTCTTGTTTGCGATTGCCGCGCAACGCCGGGCCAGGTGGCAGGCGCAGGCAAGCTCGGACGATTAATTGGTGTAGCCGTCCAAAGGTATATCGACTAAAGTTATGCAAAAGCTCATATTAAGGCTCCGGCCGGGAGCCTGGAAAGGGGGATTAACATGAATCGTCGTCGTTTCTGCCAAGGTTCTGTGGCCGCTGCAGTTGCAGCTTCATTGTCGGGCGGTCAGGCATTGGGTTCGGTATTACAGGCGCTAACCACTGTTACATCGAACATTAACGCGGTCACCGGCGATGGTGCTTCCGTCGTCCTCGAGAAAGCCGCACTGCAGGAACTGAGCGATAGCCTGCGCGGCGATATCTATTTCACCGGCAGTGAAGCCTATGAGACGGCACGCAAGGTCCTCAATCAATCGATCGACAAATACCCTGCGTTCGTCGTGCAACCGAGCGGCGTCGCCGACATCCAGAATGCAGTTACCTTCGCCAGGGAACGTGGACTACTGGTGGCAGTGAAATGCGGTGGCCATAGTTTCTCCGGCAGGTCCACCTGCGACGGCGGCATGCAGATCGATTTGTCTCGCGTGCGCGGCGCACGCATCGACCCGAAGTCGCGCACGGCGTATGTCGAAGGCGGCAGTCACCTCGGCGACCTCGATCACGAGTCCATGGCGCAGGGCCTGGTTACGACCGCCGGCACCGTGTCGCACACGGGCGTCGGTGGCTTGACCCTGGGCGGTGGTTTCGGGCGACTCGCCCGCCGCTTCGGGCTCGCGCTTGATAACGTCAAGGGGGTCGACATCGTCACCGCAGACGGCACTTTGCGGCACGCGAGCGCCGAAGAAAATCCCGACCTGTACTGGGCCGTTCGCGGCGGTGGCGGCAACTTCGGTGTCGTTACCTCATTCGAATTTGCGTTGCACCCGATGCAGCGGGAAATCATCGGCGGAGAGGTAGTCTGGCCGCTTGCGCAAGCAAAGGACGTGATGCGCTTTTACGGTGACTACTGCAGGGAAATGCCTGACGATCTGTATCTTGATCTGATAATGATGGCGCCGCCGAAGAATGCGGATGCATCGATCATCCTGCATGCGTGTTATTCGGGGCCCGCCGAACGTGCGGACAAAGTGCTCGGACCGATCACCGGGTTCGGCAAGCCCGTGGCGAACGGCATCAAACCGATGGACTACGTTGCGATTCAAAGTAGCTGGGACAATTCCGATCCACGCAACGGCGGTGATTACCTGAAGTCCGGGTTTACTCGTGAGATCACCGATGACCTGGTCGATGCACTGGTCGACGGATTCGAGCCGCATCCCGACAGGACCACACAGGTGTTTTACCAGTGTTCCGGCGGTGCGATCTCCCGCGTACCGGCCGATGCCACGGCGTTCGCGCATCGGTATGCGAGTCACAGTGTCTTCACGGTCGTTACCTGGGAGACCGGGGTCGACCGCGATCCTCACGTCCGTTATATCCGCAATTTCTGGAACTCGGTGGAGCCGCACACTCGCGGCTTTTATACGAACGAAGTATCGGATGAGGACTCGCAAAGCGTCGTCAATAGCAACTACTTCGGTAATTTCGATCGGCTGCTTAAAATCAAGGACGAGTACGACCCGACAAACCTGTTCCGATTGAACGCAAACATCCGCCGCGCGGTCTAAAGGGACTACGCCGACTTCGACGTCAGCGGGACTTTCAGGACCTCGACCGGCGACGTGGCCGCCAAAACCGGTCATACGTTTTGCTTTCAGGCCCGAGCAGTATCACTCCCGAGATTCAGGGCGAGGGTAGCTGCGAGCGGCTTCCTGCTGCTATTCCTCATTCAATCCTCGACGCTCGACAGGGCCTCGAGCCGCGCCGCTTCGAACTCGTCTCCTGGTAACCAGGACGGCATTTCGTCTGCGTTGGCAACCGCGAGGCCGGTCCAATAGCCGAGCAAGGCGTCGTCAACCAGGCCACCGAGATCCCAGTTCTCATCAAACTCGTCGGACGGCTGGTGATAATTCACGTCCGTGAAATGATTGATCTGTTGCTTGCCCCAGTCGGGTGGCCGGTCCACAAAATCCACGCCGGGATCGAGGTACGCGGCCGGGACGCCGATTTTTGCCAAGCTGAACTGGTCGGAACGGTAGAAGTAGCCGCGGTCGGGGAACTGATCGGGCCTGACCACCCTGCCCTGCTCGGCCGCTATCGCCTCAACGATCTCGTCAATAGTTGATTTGCCGAGCCCTATGAAGGTGACATCGTGCGTGTGACCCCATATGTTGCCGCCGTCGTAATTCAAGTTAGCCGCAATTTTTCCCGGCTGAAATGTGGGGTTATCAGCGTAGTACATGGAACCGAGCAGGCCCTGTTCTTCTGCACCCACGAGGGCAAACAGTAGTGAACGGCGTGGCGCCTCCGGCAGCGCTTTGAATGCTTTCGCGATCGCCAAGACCTGCGAGACACCCGATGCATTATCCATGGCGCCGTTATAGATCGCATCGCCTTCCTCGTTCGGCGTGCCGATGCCGAGGTGATCGTGATGTGCCGTATAGATGACCACCTCGTCCCGCAGTTCGGGATCGCTGCCGCGCAGGAGACCCAGCACATTGGCCGAGGTGGCCCGGCTCAGCGAAACGTCCATGCCAATCGATGTCGTGATCCCGAGTGGTACCGGAGTGAAGTCCCTGTTAAATGCAGCTTCTCGCAACGCATCGAGATCGTGGCCGGACAGGTCAACGAGTTCGCGCACGGCGCTTTCGGTCATCCACGCGGTAAGCTGCAACCTGGGTTCGTCTCCGGCAGGCAGTTCGAATTGCTCGCCTGTCCAGGAGGTTTGCACAACCTGGAACGGATAACCTGCCGACGGCTGCGTGTGAATGATGATTGCGCCGATGGCGCCCTGACGCGCCGCACTCTGGTACTTGTAAAGCCAGCGCCCATACCAGAGGCGCCTCTCGCCTGCAAAAAGATCGGGATCCCAGTCAGGATCGTTGTTCATGATCAGGAGCACCTTGCCTTCAAGATCTGCGTCCTTGAAATCATTCCAGTCATATTCCGGCGCCTGTATCGCGTAACCGACGAAGACCAGTTCTGCGTTGTCAATTTCGGCCCGCTGCGCTTGTACACCACTCGAGACGATAAAGTCATCCCACTGCCTGAAGGTCAATGAATTGTCATCCGTTGCAAACGACCAATCTGCAGGCTGCTCCGCCGTGATGCCGATCAAATCAAATGTTTGCTGCCAGCTGCCGCCGGCCGCGCCTGGCTCGAGACCGAGTTTTTCCAGTTCGGCGGCGATGTACTTCCTGGCCGCGACGTCACCTCGACTGCCCGGCCCACGACCCTCGTACTTGTCGTCGGCAAGTTCGCGTATATGGTTTCGCATCAGGTCGGCCGTAATTTCATTGGCAGCTATTGCCGCGGCGTTGGCGGTGCCTGCATCTTCTGCAATGAGTGTTTCGCTCCCGTGATCCGCGCGCTCTGCGCAACCAAAGAGCGCCAGGGCAACCATCAACACAATGCCTGCCGTTATTTTCGTTCTTTCCACGAACTATTCCTTCGAGCACGGCGTCATCGCCGAGCCCTTACTCAATGACATATAAAGTTTGTTAGAAGATCTCGGCCAAAAATAGTTGCAGGCTTTGCCATGACCGCCGATCGGCGTCGGCGTCATACACCGTTCCCATATTACGGTCGTTAGCCGCGGGGTTGCTAAAAGCGTGCAGCGTATTGCCGTATGCGTGGATCTGCCAGTCTGCGCCCATCGAGGTGAGCTCATCTGCGAGCGCCAGTACCTGGTCCGGCGTCGCCATCGGATCGTCCCAGCCGTGCATGACCAGCACCTTTGCCGAGATCTTGTTATCTGCGGTGTTTCCCGGTGGGCTGAAAAGTCCGTGAAAACTCGCCGCGCCCAGTATATCTGCGCCGGTCCTGGCAAGATCGAGCACACACAAACCGCCAAAACAAAATCCCATCGCGGCGACGCGCTCGACGTCGACCTCCTTTTGCTTCCTGATGTTGTCGAGCGCAAGGTGCATACGACGCTGCAGCATCTCCCGGTCGTCCAGAAGAGGTTGCATGAGCGCCTGGTTTTGTTCCGGGTTAGTGCCTTTTACGCCTTTGCCGTAAAGGTCCAGCGCAAAACCGACGTAACCCAGCTCGGCAAGCTGTGCCGCCTTGTTGTCCTCGAACTCGCCTCGTCCGGCCCAGGCATGCGATATCAGCACACCCGGCCTGCGGTCGTGGCTCGTCGATTCGTCCCATGCCATATAAGCCTCGAGCAGGATGTCCCCATCCTTGTACTCGACAAGCCGCTCGTGAATTGCCATGTTGCCCCCCGCGCCCGGTTACTTTTAGCAATGTAAGGCAGATAGCGCTTGCAAGCAAAGCCCAGGCTAACTATAGTTAACTAATTAGTTAACTATTATTCCAATGCCACAGACCAGTCAAAATCTTGATCGCGTCTTTTTTGCCCTCTCCGACGCCACCCGCCGCGGTATCCTGGCACGCCTTGCCCGGGGCCCGACAACCATCGGCGAGCTTGCGGCGCCCTACGCGATGAGCAAACCAGCAATCAGCAAACACATGAAAGTCCTCGAAAACGCCGGCCTGATCGAAAGAGTGATCAGCGGGCGACAGCATCAGTGCACCTTGACTACAGCCGGACTCAGGACTGCCGAGGAATGGTTGAACTTCCATCGCAGGTTCTGGGAGTCGCGGTTCGATGCCTTGTCGAGCATTCTGGCTGAAGAAAAATCCAAACAGAGGAGTAAGAAATGAATGCAGGCAATTCCCTGGTGCTGAAACGAACGTTTCCCGCGTCATGCGAGCGCTTGTTTGCGATGTGGACCTCGGCCGACCTGATGAAGAAATGGTTTTGCCCCGGCAAAGAGATGACGGTACCGGTCGCGGAAGTCGATGCGCGCGAGGGCGGCAATTATCGGATCGTCATGCAGAACAGGGATGGAGAAACCTATTCGCCGAGCGGCATATATGAGAAAGTCGTGCCCAACAAGAAGTTGATTTTCAGCTGGAAATGGGCGGATTCCGACCTGATCACGCGCGTCACCGTCGACTTCAGGCCAGTGGGTGACGGAGAAACCGAACTTACGCTGACACACGAGGGATTTCCGGAAACAGATATACGCGATCGGCACAACGAGGGTTGGCAAGGCTGCCTGTCCAAATTGGCCGAAGCGCTGTAAAAAAAACGATAATTACAACGAGGAACGAGCAAGAACAAACTCTTTGTATCACCCTTTAACGACTTATTCTCAGAAAGTACTTATCGCGCCGTATGAAAGACGAGCGGATTCCGGCTCAAGTCGCGGCTAGAGACTCTACCGCGCATAAACCTTCAATAATTTCGCCGGACGATGAATACTTCGTAGCGGCCGCTCGGACCGATATACCAGGAGGCTATGGTACTGGTAAGACTGACAACGATCGCTCCGAAGATTGCCGACCAGAAGCCTGCCACGACAAAGCCATCGAGCATCGCGGCGACCAGCCCAAACATCGCCGCATTCAGCACCAGTAAGAAGAGCCCCAGCGTCACGATCGTGATTGGCAGCGTGAGCACGAACGCTACCGGCCGAACGAATGCATTTACCAGGCCGAGCAGTATCGCCGCAAGAATAACACTGCCGGTGCCCGTAATCTGGACGCCGGGAATGATAGCCGATGCCAGAAACAGGCCCAGCATGATGATCAAGGTTCGCAGGATTACGCCGTTCATACCCGGTTAAGTGGGGCCGGATTGAAGCAATTAAAGTTCTAAACCGGAATTTTCGAAATTTGCAAGCCACTCCCGGCCGAGCTTCTTGGCCGCATTTATGTCATCGAGTTTCATCGATTTGCCGGCAAACAGGCTATTTTCTTTTCCATCAGCATTTCCCAGCTCGCCCGCAATAAAAAACCATTTGTAGGCTTCGATCTTGTTTTCCTCGATGCCTTCCCCGGCATAATACATCGCCCCGAGGTTGTTCTGAGCTATCGAGTTGCCTTGTTCAGCAGCCATCAAATACCACTTCACGGCTTCGGGATTATCTTCGGCTACGCCTTCACCGGCGTCGTACATGGCGCCGAGATTATTCTGCGCGTCAGCGTCGCCTTGTTCCGCGGCGCGCATATACCAGGCAATCGCGGCAACGTTGTCTTCTTCCACACCGACGCCTTCGTCGAACATCAAGGCGACCGCATATTGCGCACCCTTGAGACCCTCGTTTGCCGCTCGCAGATACCACTGCATGGCTAGATCGGCATCGACCTCGGTGCCTTCTCCGTTTTCGTACATTATCCCCAGGTTCAGCTGGGCATTTTGATGTCCCTGCTCGGCCGCGGCCATATACCATTTGAGCGCCTTCACATTGTCTTCGGGCACCCCTTCACCAACGTCATACATGACGGCGAGATTGAACTGCGCATTGACGAGCCCTTGTTCAGCTGCGCGCTCGTACCACTCGATTGCGAGAACATCGTCCTCGATAAAGCCGTCGCCGTTGTCGTGCATCAGGGCAATTGCATACTTGGCGTCCGCGTCGCCCTGCTCCGCGGCCCGGAGGTACCACTTCATCGCCTCGTGATTGTCCTCGGGAATGAAGGTGCCGGTATCGTACATATGTGCGAGGTTGTATTGCGCCGGGGCATGGCCCTGGTCAGCGCTCAGGCGATACCACTTCATCGACTCCTCGTAATCAACCGCGACCCCCTCACCGTTCGCGTACATGACGCCAAGGTTGAATTGCGCCTGCTCGTCCGCCTGCATGGCGGCCGCTTTATACCAGTAAAGCGCTTTCTCGTTGTCCTCCGGGACCCCCTCGCCAAAATCGTAGATCGTTGCCACATTGAACTGCGCCGAAACGTCGCCATCCTCTGCCGGCGGGAGATACCATTCCAGCGCTGCGGCTTTGTTCATTTCGACGCCGAGTCCCTCGTCATACAGGAGACCGATGTTGTACATCGCATTCAGGTCCCCGATTGCCGCCAGCGGCATCCATTCCGCAAGCGCAGTTTCGTAATCCTGATTGTTGAACGCTTCGAGACCTTTTTGGAAATCCCCGGCTACGGCAACCGCTGCCCACAGCGTCGCGAGTGCCGGGATATAACCCCGTTTTATGCGGGTGTCTGATTGCATCGTTCCAGGATGACCCAAAGCTATCTGCGATGTAGGTTACTTGTCAGACAAGCGGAAAACAATGCGCCAATCGACACTCCGGCACCGCTCGATAAGCTGCCGAAGTGTCGTCGCTCGTTTCCTGTTAGCGCTGCAAGGGACGATTCAGGGATTTTCTATCACGATGTCCCATAGGTAATCGTGGTGATTCGGACAAATCTCCTGGAATTGAGTCAAGGCCCGTTTCGCCCGGCCGCTATCCAATTGTTCAGCAATTGCCGCCCTGGCTCTCATTATTGATTTGTGATCTTTGCCTGTCGTGCTCAGCAACCTGCGATAATTTCCGCCGACGTTGTGTTTCAACCACGTCCATGTCGCCAGCCCGCCGTTTTCGACTTGCTGGTCATAAATTGGACCAAGCACATCTCGCACTATCTCGTCAGCACGCTCTTCTTGTGAAGAATTGCACTCGAAATAGGTCGAGAAGCCCGACCCGGCACGCTCCTGCCCAATTGCAGCACCCCCAATATCCGGCGTGGTTTCCCAGATGTAATCCTCGTGTACCGGGCACGCCTCGTTGAATGCGCGTCCCGCCTCAGGTGTCGTGTCTGCGATGATCTCGCCGAGTGCGCCGGCCGCGTCCAGCAGGTCGTCCATGTTGGTTGCTGTTACGACGAGTGCGCGCCGCCAGTTCCCGCCGACATAATGCGCCAGCCAGCTCCATGACGCGATGTCACCATGTTCGAGCGCGTTGTTGTAATGCGGCGCGTAACTACGAGTAACAATCTCGTCCGCCCTGCCCTCAGCCGCCTGGTTACACTCGAAATAGCTGACATAGGCAAAGCCCGTCTGGGCCTCTTGCTCCTGCGCAATGACCGACGTGGAAAAAAGCATGACACTCGCGATCAGACCAGCCAGAGATCTCGCATTCATTTCGCTCCCCTTGCTCTCGTGATGCTTCTGCAAATGAAAAACGATCGGCCGCGGTTGCGAGGAGTGCAACAGCGGACCAATCCAATAATTTGAATATAGCAGCCGGATCTGTTTTTGCTAATCGTTAATAATTGAAATATTAATCTGTGGAACCTTTGCGAAATCCGGGCAACAAACCGGAGAGGGCCGAGCCGACCAGAACGAGTGCGAACGCTGCCACGTCCAGGCGTGGTAACGGTCCGCCACCATAGCCGTACTTCGCGAGCAGCGCGACGCCCAGACACAACAACATTGCTCCACCGACCTGCCTGACAGCGGATGGCACGCTGGCATCCGCAGCGCGCGCGCGGCGCTCGAGTGGGGATACGAGTAACGCAACCGGTAACAATAAAAGATAAAGAACACCAACCCATGCCAGGCGCGACCAAAACCATTCGCCCGTCCCCGGCTCCAGCCGCAGTCCGAACCCATCAGCCAGGTAAAGAATCGATATCAGCACCACCATGATCGTGATGTGCCACAGGTAAACGCTCATTATCATGCTGTTGATCAGCACCGTTGCCGTCCACAGGCGCAAACACTCGAGTACTCGCCGCATCGGAGCTTCGATGGAAAGCAACAAGCCGAACTGAAATGCCGCGAGCGCAAGCAAGGTGATTTTCGGGGGCATGGTATTGCTGAGACCTTCGTCGGGGGAGCCGACCATGGCCAATGGGTAGGGCCCGACGAAAATCAACAGCGCCAAAGTCACGAGCCCCAGGAAGGAAAACAGCAAAAGCCGGCCTGGACTGCCAATGCGATCGTCGCGCCAGGCAAATCCGAGATGGTGTACGGCCAACCATATCCAGAAGTAATTACTCCACCCCATCCATTGCAGATCGAAAACAAAGAACGCCAGGTCGATGAGTATGGCGGCGCCAATGAACATCCAGAAAGACGCGAACCCGTATTTCTGCCACAACCAGTACGTCGCCGGTGCCAGGATGACGACCATGATGTANNGCGGCTCGAGAAGAATACTGGATCACGCCGACACTCACGCCGAATAACTTCATAACGATCGCAAGCGCTGCCCAGAAAAACAGCAAAATCAGTAACGGGCCGACCAACCTGTTGAGGCGCGTAGCCAACCAGCCGGCATAGCCGATCTGCTTTCTGCGGGCGCTCTCGAGCGACACGGCATTGGCATAGCCGCCGACGATAAAAAAGATCGGCATGACCTGAAAGATCCAGGTGAGCCACTGCGTCCAGGGATGGCTCTCCAGCAGCTTTCGCTGTATCAGCTCACCGTCGACATACCAGGCGGTCGCCATGAGCCAGTGTCCCGTGATGACGACGAGAATGGAGACTGACCTGAGGAAATCGACGTAACGATTCCGATCCTCAGGTGTTTGTATTGCTAAGGATTCTGCCTGGCTCCAGAGGCCCATATGTATTTCCCCCTGTTTTGAACGACCGACATCCTAACAATAAGCCAGCCTCGGGCGAACACGGGAACCGCATTGTAGAAGCGAAATTTCCCCCTCCCGTCGCAAGCATCTGCATCATTCAATACATAAACCGCGATCATTCAGGCCAGCCAGATGTTCTCGGGCGTTATGCCTTCGGTCGC
>JABAOE010000736.1_pt1 | contig 10740 bp, 8 predicted proteins | sample 7062141 | NCBI WGS metagenome assembly JABAOE01 (sample SAMN14538627, study PRJNA623070) | marine sediment metagenome | biome: marine biome [ENVO:00000428]; feature: marine pelagic biome [ENVO:01000023]; material: deep marine sediment [ENVO:00002113] | place: India: Gulf of Khambhat ...
GCGCACCTTCTGCACGATGACCTGCTTCGCCGTCTGCGCCGCGATGCGCCCGAACTCGACCGACTCCATCGGCACCTCGACGTAGCCGCCCGGCTCTGCCTTCTCGTCGATCTCCACCGCGTCGATCATGCGTAATTCGCGATCGGGGAATTCGAGCTCAGTGGAATCGTCCTCGAACACGAGCCACTGGCGAAACGTATCGTATTCGCCGGTTGCGCGGTCGATGGCGACCCGCACGTCGATGTCTTCGCCGTGACGCCTGCGCGTCGCGGACGCCAATGCTGCTTCGATGGCCTCGAAAATAATGTCTTTCTCGACGCCTTTTTCGTTCGATACGGCGTCTACCACCATCAATATTTCTTTACTCATGCTCTAAAACTCCAAATACCGCAAATCCGCCCTCAATAAGACGGAACCAGCCGGGCCGACTCGATTGCCGCGATTTCCAGGCTGTACGGCTCGCCTTCGACCTCAACTTCGATCTTGTCTTCACTCGCGGCGACAAGCGTGCCGCGAAAATTCCTTCGCCCTTCGAGCGGAAACCGCAATTTCACGCGCACCGTCTCACCCAGGAAGCGCTGGAAATGGGAAGGCTTGGTCAGCTTGCGATCGAGCCCCGGCGAAGAGACCTCGAGCCTGTAATGCCCCGGCAAGGGGTCCTCGACGTCCAATACCGCGCTCAGCTGCTTGCTGACGATCTCGCAATCTGTCAGGTCCACCCCCTCGGGCTTGTCGATGAACACCCGCACGACGCCGTCGCGGCCCCCGAGCTTCAGCTCGAGGTCCGACAGCTCGTAGCCCAGGTTGACCACCGTCGGCTCGATCAGGTCTGCCAGTTCCGTCTTCATCTCCAGAAACTACTTTAATATGCGTCCCTAACCATATAATTCAACAATAAAAAATGGGCCTATAGCCCATTCTTATTCTGCGATTTTCCGGCCCGGGCATTCCCGCCGGGCAACAAAAAACCCCATAGCGGGGCTTTATCTACCAAAAATTCGGCAGTTGGCTGCGGCCGCGTCTCTATATGCGATATATAAAGTCCCGCTTCTGGCTAATAGCCGCAGCCATCTCGCAGGGCGCGCATTATAGGCGTATCGCAGGTCCTGCGCAATGGCCCGCCGCCCAGTCTGATGCAGTCGAAAACCGGCCAAAATCAGCCTGAATAGGTAAATCCGGCTACTTGAAATCTGCGCAGGGCGCTGCACAATTTCCGCGACAAGAATCCGTGATTGGCCAGAAAGCACTAATCAATGTCGAACAGCAGAATACTCGCGCAGACGTCCGTGACGGGCGTCATCCTGGTACTGTCGGTCACTGCTGCTCTGGCCGCACCGGTATTCCAGCCGCAGGGCGCCAACCTGACCTACGGCGACGTCACGCATGGGCAGCGGATCCAGTCCGCATCAGGTAACCCGGCAGCCGCTGCGGCCGACATCGCGCGTGGCGGCGACAAACTGACGCGCGGCACCGTCCTTTCCATCGCTGCCGGTCTCGAGTACGGCAACATCCAGAATTTGTGGGATTACTACGATGAACTGACCAACGGATACAAGCCCTCAGATCCGGAAGACGGCGGCGGCGGGCCCGGCCAGCTTCCTGAAAACAAGCCTGGCGACGGCATCGACCTTGGCGATATATGGGACTCCCTGGATCCTGATGTCCAGGCGACGATCGAAGCGGCCGCCGAAGAGTTAGCCACGCAGACGGCATTGCTGGCACTCATACAGGAAGAGGGCTACGGCAAAGTGTGGGCTTCGGCCGATGCGCCGTTCGTATTCGGGGGCGAATTCCTTGGCGGCGCCTGGACCTTCGGTTTGAACTGGTCCGGCACCGCGAAGGCGTCCGGCATCGCCGACGAGATCGCATTCGACGAGGATGGGGCCAGGCAGGCGCTGGAGGACTGGCTCAACACGTTACCGATCGACCGTCCTGCACAGTTACCCATAAGTGAAAATATCCTGCTGGAGATCGAGCCAGACACGAACTCGGTATCGATGTTTATCGACAATGACGCCTCGATGCTGTCCAAAGCAGCGCAAATGACAGAGCTGAACATTGGATATAGCCGCCATGCGTGGTCCAACAGCGCAGGCAGCCTCTACCTCGGCGCCGAAGCCAGGGCATTTTTCATGCGACTGTCACGCCTCAGTATCCGATTCGGTGACATCACGGATTCCGAAGAGCTCTTCCAGGCGATTCGTGACGACAACTTTCGAAACAGCAGTCGTGTTGGTATCGATATTGGCGCTTTGTGGGTCGGCGAAAACTATCAGATTGGCGCCCAGGTGACGAATATCAATGAACCGAAGTTCCAGTTTCCCGCAGTAAACCTGGACCCTTACAAGACAGAAGACATTATTGGATTTCTGCAGCGCGATCAGATCTACAGAATGGATCGTCAGCTGAAGCTCGAGGCATCGTTGTTCTCGAGTAATCGACGCTGGTCCGCACACCTGGGCGTCGATGCAGACCCGGCAACCGATCCCATGGGTGATCGATATCAATGGTTGACACTGAGTGGCGGATTAACCCGTGACAGCTGGTGGTTACCCAGCGCACGCATCGGTTACCGGCAAAACCTCGCCGGAACCGAAATGAAATACCTCGGCATCGGGATAACAACAATGAAAATCGTCAACATTGACATCGCGTCGGCTTTCGACACGGTCAAGATCGACGGTCAAAAATTGCCACAAGGCGTGATGCTGAGCATCGGATTCCAGCTGACCTGGTAAACCAATCGATTATCGAATCGGCCGACCGATGAAATGACAGATCAAAATATGGCTGTCAACTGGCGATCCAGTTCAAATCGTCCGCGAAGCTCTGCCCCATTGACTCTTTCCGATCCTTGGAGATCCAGGTCGCTTCGATGCTATTGAGAATCAGCTGGCGGACCTGGTCCCTGCTAAAACCTGCTTTTTCCTCCAGCGAACGGTATTCCTCAGCCAGCGTGTTGCCGAACATCTTCGGGTCGTCCGTATTGACCGTTACGAGGATGCCGCGTTCATGAAAATCCCGGATGGGATGTTCGGCTAGTGACGATATGACGCCCGTCCTAATGTTGGAAATTGGGCAAATTTCGAGCGGAATCCGTCTGGCTGCAATCTGTTCGAGGAGCTCCTCATCCTCGATAGCCCGTACACCATGGCCGATGCGGTCCACTTCGAGGTCGTCAATCGCCGAGCGCACGCTTTCCGCGCCGGCGCCCTCCCCCGCATGGGCGGTCGTACGAAAGCCGAATTCTCGTGCAGCACGAAAGGCTTCCTTGAAAAGCGCAGCTGGATAATCGTGCTCCGCACCACCCAGACCGATGCCGATAACACCGAGTTCGGCGACTTCTTTTACCTGTGCAAGCGTTTCCGTCGCTCTCCTGGGACCGTAATTGCGAACCAGGTCTGCGATCAGTGCAATCTCGATTCCGTCAACCTGATCTAACCCTCTGCGAATCGCCTCGGTGATTTTCTGTATGCCGAGTCCATGCTGCGTGAAGTCGGACGGCGAGTAATGCGCTTCGACGTAGCGAATGTTCTGGTCGAGGAGATCCTGCGCGACACCGGCGGCGATGAACTCGAAATCCTCGTACTCGCGCAGAAAATTGTTTTTCCACGTCCAGATATCGAGAAAATGCGGGAAGTCCCGATACTCGAATTTCGCTGCAAGCTCATCCAGCGTATTGACGGAAGGGTCTCCCCCGTACTTCTGCACCAGCTCCCACAAGATTGCATGGGGGATTGCACCTTCCAGGTGAAGGTGTATTTCGGTCTTGGGGACTTTTTCGAACCAGTTAGTCACTGGCGTCGGAACGATTCGATCAGTTCTATAAAACGGGGATCCTGCCGTAATTCCACAAAATACGGACTACCCTCGACGGCGTCGATTCGATTAAAACCCTGATCCAAAACTTGCTCGAGGGCCGCGAGTGCTTCGTCAGTATCGCCGAGGCCAGCATGGGAGGCGGCGATGTAAACGAGCGATTCGCTTGAACCACTGAGCTCATGTGCCGCCCTGAAAGCGCTCAATGCCTGATCGAAATTGCCGAGTTCCAGGTGCGCCTGGCCGAGCCCGAAGCGGACGACAGAATAGTCGGGGTTGAATTCTACGCCACGTTGGTACGCTTCCGCCGACTCTTCGTAGCGTCCCTGAAGATAAAGCGACCAGCCCAGCATCTGGTACGAATAGGTCCAGCTTGGGTCATGTCGAATGGCAATTCGTGCGGCTTCCTCCGCGGCGTTAAGATCCGGCGGGCTCTGCGCGATACATGAGAATGCGAGCAAGCACCAGATCATGCCGTTTTCGGAGTCGCGCTCCAGCGCCTGTCTGAACTCCGCCACTGCCGACAAGTGATCGTCTTCGGCCGCAAACGCCATGCCCTGCGCTACTCTCCCCTCCGGAAAATCCGGATCAAGAGCAAGCGCTTGCCGAGCAAGTTCAATGCCCCGTTTTTGTCGCTCAGCGTTTCGATCGACTCCATAGACATAAACGTAGCTATTGGCGAGTGACAAGCCGGCAAGCGCCAGTGGATACTCCGGATCAAGTTCAAGGGCGCGCTGCAGGTGATTCTCGGCTGACCGGAATTTATCCTCCGGGTGACTCGCATCGGCATGAAATGATTCGAGTAACAGCCAGCCGCGCCAGAATGCGTCATACGCCTCAGGGTTATCGGTGTGATGCGCGCGAACTGCAATTTCTTCTTGCTGACTGAATTGCAAATCCAGCGCGTTGGCGATCTGCATGGCCATGTCCTCGTGCAAACCAAACCAGTCATCCGATTCGCTGTCGAATACGTCGGACCACTCCTGGAATCCCGAACCCGCATCAGTCAGTTGCGCGGTTACTCGCACTCGGTTCGCGGCCTTTCGCACTGCACCTTCCAATACGAGATTTACGCCGAGTTCCTCGGCGATATCACTGACGTCCCGATCAGTTCCCTTGAAGCGAGCGACTGAGAGCCTGGACTTTATCTGGACCGCGTCGATTCGCCCCAGCCTGCCGATCAGCTCATCGGTCATCGCGTCCGCAAGGTATTTGCTATCCGGGTCAGGGCCGAGGAAAGTAAATGGCAGTACGGCTATGGAGCGATTGTTGACCGACGACTGACCGCCAATATCGATCCAGCGGAATCTGTCAGCCGCGAACAAGACCACAGCAAGTAACAACACGCCGATGATCACAAAATCGATCTTGCGACCGTCGACGGCGGCAGTTACCTCTTCCTCTGCAAGATCGTCGCTTCGTTTCACCCCGCCGGAAGTGATTTCATAGATCCACGACAGAACTACTGCGATCGGGAACCCAATCGCCAGCACAACGACCACGGCGCGCAGCATCCAGCCAGCAGCATCAAAGGCATCCAGCAGGATGTCGGCAACCTGAACCAGGAGCCAGGCGATAACCAGGTATACCGCGCCGGTGCGAAACACATTGCGGCGCCGTAATTCCAGGACGAATTTCGACAGGTTGGCCAACGATTCAAGCCTCGTTAGTTTCCTCGTATCCGAACCGCGTTACCCAAGGCTGCAGGATAGGCACGCTGGATTCAAGCTGCTTGGACACCCGGTTCCGGGCTAGGGCACGAGTATTCCGGTGCGCCGGCTGGCCGCCCTGCGAGCTATACTTGCAATAACAGTCGTGAAGCCCAGAAACGATGGGAGAGCAATCTATGAGCGATGACAACAAGAACGAAGCTACAGAATCTCCGACGAGCGATGACGAAAGCGCCGCTACCGGTTCGGAGCAAGGCGAGCAGAAATCATCTCAAAACGGCCCGAACTTCACCGAGGCGCCTGACCCGCTTGCCGGCCTGAAGAAAACGACCTCGGATTTGATGGGCAGCATGGAAGGCAAAACCGTCTCGATGAAGACCTATGTAGGCACGATCATAGCCGTAGTCGTTTTAATGCTGCTGGCGCGCTGCGGCGGATAGACCGGATGGCGGCAGCGAGCAGGCGAATGATGCGGCTCGTCGTGCTGGTCGCCCTGGCCGCGCTGGCATTCATGCTGAACGATTACATCAAGGATCAGCGCGACCAGCGACAGCTGCGGGCAGACTACCGTGTGCCCGTTGCCAATCCGCCGGTCGAGCCGGACCGCCCTGACCTCTTCGAGGAACCCAAGATTGAAGTGCCGCAGTAATAACTCAAGCGGCCGATAGGCGAGCTTGCGATAGCGCTCTAGGATTTCACCGCGCTATCGAACAGCCCAATGAGGTTTTGGCCTTCCTCGCGCATGTGCTTGCGAAGCTCGGCGATCCTGGTTTTGAACAGCCTGGCGACCGCAAAATCCGCTATTTGACCGATACCTGGTGTAATCCAGCCGATGTACAACTTCGCCTCCACCCTTGTGCCGGACTCTGTCGGGATGAATCCGATTCCACCGTGTAAGGCGGGCGCAATGCGGTACCTGATGCACACATTCGGTTCAATCGACGTCAGCCTCAGTCGCAATTTGTGGAGCCGGCCGTGGAGGTATTCCTCGACATAGAGCACCGAACCGACTTCTAATGGATTACCTTTGATATAGCGGCAGCTTACGTGATCAGGATGCCAGTCCCGGTAATGCACCGGCAGATTTCGAAACCAGTCGTACACCTCACTCGGTTGAGCTCGGAGTTCGACGAAATCTCTTAGAATCAACATCGTTACCTGTCTTGTGGCACAGACTTACTTCATCAGTCAATGACCTCATTTGACTGTTGGCCGCCTGGAATAGCCGCCTCTGTACCAACGGCACTGCTCAGCTCAAACCTGCTTGCATACCAGTCGAGGAACCGGTCTGTCCCTGGCCGACCGAGAGACTGGAGCTTCGCAATGATCGGCCTCGCCTGCTCCACCAGGCCATTCTTCGCCAACAGGTAAAGATAAAACCTCGAGGTCCAGTCTGACACCTCGCTGACCGACGCAATGTGATTACTCACATACCTTAACGCGGTCTCGTAATCACGTTCAGAAGCGTACTTCCGCGATAACTGCAATGCGAATTCATCCCGGTATCCATCCTGCTCCAATAGGCTGGCCACAATTTCCTGTGTGTCCTGATCGCTGCCCAGGAGCCATAGTGGGAGCGTCGTCAGCGATGTCTCTGTCAGCAAATGATCGATTGATTCCCATAAATATGTATCTGCCTGGTTGCGGTAGAGGCCAGCCGTAAAGTGATGCTTGATCAAGCGTTCATACCGGAATAAAGATTCGCTTTCGTTCCTGACTTCTGCCGGTAGCAAGTTACTGACCTGTTTGCTGTTCCTGAACCGCTCCAGTCGCGCTCCTTCGTCCATCAGCCGGCTATACAGCTCGATGTACCCCTGCTGCCCCACCGGTCGTGACGATATGCGCGACGGGTAATTGTCGGTCACCGGCGCAACGTCAGCGGTCAGCGCCAAGAGCATCTCGCTATCCGCCATGAACAGGGAGCCCAGTTGGGCTGGCGATTCCAGGCCCAGCGCGACCAGTTCCCGCGCCACCTCCGGGTCACGCCATTGCGCCGCGAACTGTTCTGCCTCGACCTGCCGATCCGCTTCGTTGGATCCCAGCAGCATCCACTCCAGGCCCGCACCCGACCAGAGTGTGCAATCGTCAAAGGCGTTGCAGAATGCCCGGGTGATCGCCAGCGCCTCGATTGGCTCAAGTTGCTTGACCGGCAGCCAGTAACTCGCGTAACCGCCGGGTTTCAGCCGCTCGCGGATGAGCTCGAAGTATTCCTGTGAATACAGGTTTACAACGCCCGCGATTTTCGGTGGAGGCGGCTCCGAGGTGATCAGGTCGTAGTGGTGGTCAGTCGTGTTGAGAAAGAAACGGCCGTCCTCAACGTGTACACGGACGCGTTCGTCCCGCAGCGGATTATCGTCGCCGGGAAAAACGATACTACTCATTTCCAGGATGTCCCTGGAGATATCGACAATATCGATATCCGTTAACTGCTTCGAGTCCGTCAGTGCTTTGGCTGTTTGTCCTACCCCGTAACTAATGAGGAGCGCATCCTGGGTGTCCGGCTTTAAAGCGAGCGGCAGGTAGACGTAAAGTTTCATGTATCGCTTCGATGCCGTGGAGGTCGCCGACATCGAATGTCCGTTGGTAACCAGTCGATAGTATTTCGGCGCACCGAATACGTCCCGGCGGTAATAACGAACCGTTTCAATCAGTCCTTCGCGCATGGTGATCAACTGATGGCCAGGCAGCCAGGTGACCTGGGCGCCAAAGTAGGTTTTTTGCATCATCCCGAACGGGAACAGGACCAGGCAGGCGACTGCCGCTGCCAATGTCCCACGTTCCCAGAGCATTGTGAACCGCGATCGCTGCTTTTCGCGCGGGACGACAATAGCTACCAGGAAATATGCTGTTGCGATTAGAAAGAAGGATGATTCCATGCCGAGCATCGGCAACAGGACGAAACCGCCGACAAGCGAGCCCAGCGTTGCGCCGACTGTGTTGTAAAGAGTTGCAACGCCCGCGGTTCGCGCAGACGAACCGAAATGATCCTTGACGGCACGATTAACCATCGTGAACGCGACCCCGGATAGCGCCGCGACCGGGAACATCAGGAACGTGGCAAAGCCGATGAATGCGAGGGTCGTCGTATCCTGCTCGGCATGGTAAACGGAGAACAGGTCGTAACCCCAGTACGTCAGCACGACCAACGCGGCGGACGCAACGCTGACAAGGCGCAGCCAGCGATAGGCGCGCTCGTCGCTTCGAAACAGCTGCCCGGCCGCGAGGCCGCCAAACGCTATTCCTGCGAGCACGACGGCCAGCATGACCGCGAAAATGAGGCTGGTGCCGTCCCGCGTCAGCAGCAGGAAGCGAAACCACACGACCTCGAGCGCCAGCATCAGCGCACCGGACAGGAATGCGACCGCCAGGTAGCGCCAGCCGCGTATGTCCATGACCTGGTGTTCATCCGCTGTCGAAGGCGCAGGCGACGTCTCGTGCTCCTGCGAATATCGCAACGCGATAAATGCTGCAATCAAATTGAACGCAAGTGCAAAAAGGCCGCTGTTCAGGACGCCGAACAACGGTACGAGAATGAGTTCGCTACTGAAAGCGCCTAGCATCGCGCCTAGCGTATTCCAGCCGTAAAGCCATCCGATATTTGAACCGAAGTTGGGATCCCGCCTTGAGAGCGCCTGGGCCAGGACCGGCAACGTCGCACCCATTGCCGTCGCCGGCGTCACGAGGAATACAAAGGCGATCGTCAAGCGCACGGCGTTGAGCAACGCCGGTGTCTCCGTGAGGCCGCCCAGGGCCGGTCCAAGGAGATTGGGTAATTGTGGCAGCACCAGCACCACGACAATGCCGCCGATGCCTATGGCAAACTCGAGCGCGGCATAGAGACGAACCGGATGCAGGATCCGCGTATGCAGTTTGGCCACGAGCCCGTTACCCAGTGCCAGACCACCCATGAACGCCGCCAGAACGAGGCTCGCGCTCCACACGCTATTTCCCAGCGACAGCCCGGCAAGCCGGAACCACAATGATTCGAAGATCAGAGCGGACGCACCTGACAGGAAGAAGATCAGGGCCAGCGTTGAACGCATTATGTCGTCCCGGGGAAAAAGCCCAGTCTACCTGTTGCCCGGTGGTGGCACCGGGCTCAGTTCACACAAAGATATCGTTCCAAGAAACCGACGGGTTCGCCTCGACGAATCCTTTATTGGTAAAAGCCGGTCCCGAGGGACCGGCTTTTTTTCTTGTTATCAACTTAAGGCGTGTACCAGATCGGCGACGAATAGGCGCGTTCCTGGATGTATGCCGGCTGGCCGGTCTCCTCCACCGGAATATTGAGCGCGAGCNNAGCACGCGAACGTAGTAGAACGCGTTCAGCCGCGGATCGAAATCTGGGTCGGTCCAGCTTGCAGACAGCATCGGGTCGCCGATCGTGTTCTCGTAATTGCCGGTGCTGACATCGACCGTATTGCCGACGGGTGGCAAATTGCCGTCACGATCCATCCTGCGGTTGTCCGACCACGCAACATTGTAAATCTTCTCCTGCGGCAAGCCGTCGGCATCGACCCATCCCTTGATGACCTGGATGCGATCCAGGTTGCCGTCAACCGGGTCCTTGAGAGCCGCTATCAGGAACGATGGAACACGACCGTTGGCATTACTCAGGTCGCCACCCATCGGCACGCCTTTTTCATAACCATTGGCGGCAACATCGTCGGTATCATTGTCGTCGAAGTCCCAGCCACCGAAGAACCGCAGGCGAATGCGCGGGCCCGTCGTTGCGTAGGCTTCTTTTCGCTGCATGGCATCGAAGAGGCTCTCCCGCGTATTCTCGGTCGCCCAGACTGCGACAAGCCCGGCAGCACCCATGTCCCATCCCGGTGTACCGGGGATGATGTCTTCAGCTTTGGTTTCCGGTGTCGAATCGAGGGCCATCTTGCCGTGGAAATTGTCTTCCTCGGCTGATGGCATTCCGGTGTGTGCGTCGGTCGAACCGATCATGCCGAATTTATACGGATTGGCGCCGATACGATCCTGGAAAACCAGGCCGCGTTTGAGACCCGACCGCGCATAATTGCCGGCCATCTCAACGCCCTCCTTGTTCTTCATGACGTATTCGCGATCCTCGTCCGACAGGGACTCCAGGAAACCGTCGGTAAGCATCGTCTGCGCTTCCGCGCCTTCCGCAATGATCAGATGCTCGTAGGTCTCGTAGTCCGCAAATTCGTCCGTCGGTGACAAGGTCGGATGCGTCTCCGAGTCGCCCTTAATCTGCGTCATCTCGACCAGCGGCTCCCAC
>JABAOE010001100.1_pt1 | contig 10737 bp, 12 predicted proteins | sample 7062141 | NCBI WGS metagenome assembly JABAOE01 (sample SAMN14538627, study PRJNA623070) | marine sediment metagenome | biome: marine biome [ENVO:00000428]; feature: marine pelagic biome [ENVO:01000023]; material: deep marine sediment [ENVO:00002113] | place: India: Gulf of Khambhat ...
GGCTTCGACGGGGAATGGGATAGCTTGTGCTGCATGCCGAGCTTCTGCTAACTCGTAAAACTGGCGGAGCACACACAAGTGCCGAAAATGACTATGCACTCGCTGCCTAAATAGAGCGGCGACGGCTCCTTAAACTCTGCCCGTGAGTTTAAATGAGCCGACGACTAAACGGGCTGGTCCGCGGATGGTGCCTGAGGCATCCAAAGACGAGACCTTACTTTGGGCTGGCAGCGAAAACCCTGTCTATTGGTAACTTCGCTGCGAGATTAAATAATAGACTAAGCATGTAGAGGCCTTGTGAGTCTCTTTCTCGGACCCGGGTTCGATTCCCGGCGCCTCCACCAGCATTAATACAATATAACTATGACTAAAGAAATTGAATTTCCTTGCCCTGTTGATGTAGGCTTCAAGTTCAAAAATAAAGTAATATTTACCAGGGAAGAGATTTCTTCTTTTGCACAACAGTGCGGGGATATGAACCCTCTTCATCACGACGAGCAGCGGGCCAAATCCAGCAGGTTCGGCGGCATCATTGCGTGCGGCCCTCATACTAGCGCCGTTTATCTCTCAACTGTTACAGCTTTTCTTGCACCGGAATACCTTGGAATAGGTATGACGTCCGAGTTTGAATTTCGTGCGCCAATCAAGCCGGATATTACCCTAGATATAAAATGGGAAATTAAAACAATATCGCCAAAGCCGAAACTGGCAGGATATGTTGTATCGAATGAAGGCGGAATTTATCTCAAAGAAGAGATTCTACTTTGGAGCCAAGCAACTTTTCTTTTAACTAAGTAATAACCTACGCTATATGGATGAATAATATGGAATTAATCACCAAGATAAAGGAATTAAATGAAGATTGGATGAGGGATTTCTCAAATTCCGACGCAACAGCTGTCGGCTCTCACTATACAGATGACGCTATAAGTCTCGCGCCCGGAAGAAATCCTATTGTTGGTAAAGACGAAATTATAAAATACTGGCAAGAGGCTATGGAATCCGGAGTAGGTGCGCTTAATATTCAGAGCAGCGAAGTTCAGCAGTCCGGCAGCTTAGCAGTTGAAATAGGCCAAACAGATCTAATTGGCGATGACAATGAAGTAATAGACAAATTCAATTACATGGTTATCTGGAAACAGCAAAACGGCCAGTGGCTTATATACAGGGAAATATGGAACTCCAGCTCTTAGAAACGCACTATTCAGCCATCTCTAAAGTATGCTGACCAACCCTATTCGTTACCCCTAACTGCTCCAGTCCAGACTGCCCGGTCCCCAGGTTTTGTGCATTATTTAGATTCTCCGGTATTGGCTTAAGCAAATTTGAAGCCCAGCTAAGCGCGCTTGGCCGTTCTTCGAGTTTTGAAGAATCGACAAGCTGCTCAATATTAAATAGGTAGCTAATAGCCTGTCCGCTTCCCAGATTCTCTTTAAAACTTTTATAACTTTTGGCTGCAAGATAGCCGTCCGGATTAAAGATCAAAACAAGCAGCTCCCTGTCGGCAGTACCTCTTGCGACAGAGAACTTTAAAAGCTTGAGAATATTATAATTGAAGTTTAATCCTATCTGGCGCTCATTTATATCAACCGATTCATATAGGAATACTAAGCCGCCGCCGTATTTACTAAGCTTAGAGGGCGGTCCCAGTGTTGCTACAATATTTCTGTAATGAGTTTTCTGCGGTTCAAAATTATCCGCGTTTAAGTCACTTCGTTTATCAATATCTTTTGATATTACAGTACACGAGCTGCAAATAATGGATATCGTGAAAAATAACAGAACTCCCAATAATATCATGCTATTTTCTGTCAATGTCTTCAACGCTAAACCCATAGTCAGTCAGTACTCCATTTTCATCAAAGAAAAAAATTGCCCTGTCATAGCTGATGTTCTCTGTTTTGAAGTTATAGAGCAGGAAAAAAGCGCCTTTTCCGCTTCTTTCCTGAAGCAGGTAGTAAAACACTGAGCCATTGTTAAGGTCTATAATTTGAGAGGGCGGTCCGAATAACTCTATGATCTCATTCTGAGTAGTCTTGCCTTCCGCTATCTGGTCAACCCTGGCACTGTCTCTCCACAGGTTATCTACCCCCTGCTGGTCCGACACAGTGAAACAGCTAAGAGCAAACGGAAAAAGCAGAGAAAGTAAAAGTATTTTTCTCATACCATTAGACTACCTTAAATAACCTAAAGGTTGTAAAATTTCTTAAGCGCCCATGAGTTAACGGTCTGGGGCAGAAACCATTTAAGGCAATTAACTAAGAGGGAATTGGGTCCGATTCTGTATCTAAGCTTCGGATGTTTCTCTTCAATAATTGAAGCTACCAAATAGGCCATTTTTAGAGGATCTCCGCCACTATCATATCCTCTTTTAAGCGCCATCTTTACAGATCTTCTCATTGAATCATAAGCTTTGATTTTAGTCTTGGCTATTGATTTAGATCTTCCGATGTTTGTTTTGAATATAGCCGGCTCAATAATCGATACTTTTACATTGAACTTCGAGACCTCGTATTTTAGTGTCTCGCTATAGCCCTCCAATGCAAATTTGCTTGCTGAGTAAAAACCCAAGTTAGGCACAGCCAGCAGTCCTGCAGAGGAGCTTATATTAATTATCTGCCCAGATCCCCGCTCCCGCATAACAGGGAGCACTTTTTTAGTCATGCGAACAGTTCCGTAGAAATTAGTTTCCATCACAGCCTTTGCTTCATCAATCTGTGTTTCTTCTATAAAACCGGACAATATATACCCGGCATTGTTGATTAGAACATCTATTCTGTGTTCTCTCCCTAGAATATGCCCCAAGCAGGAATCTACAGATTCTTCTGACGTGACATCTAGAGGGATCAGCTCGAAATTTATATTCTGAACAGAGTTGGTTCTGGATGCGCCGTAGACTTTGTATCCAAGATTTGAGAGATGTTTTGCGGTCTCAAGACCAAACCCTGAGGAGGCGCCTGTGATAAGAACAACTTTGTCTTTCATGAACATCTACTCTCCCGCCGCAAAACTTTTATATAAATTAGTTGCTCATAAACCAAAAAAGATTCTAATGGATACTTATCTTAAAATACGAGAAATCAGCGTGTTTAGATTTACAATATTACAAATCAGGATTCTTGCTCTTTGCTGGTGCCTCGATAAGTAATCAGTATAAGCGAGCCCAATATTATCGCGACTCCATAGGTAACAACCGAGAGAGGCACAAAGATAGCCGCAAGGAAACCGCCCAGCGCAGCTCCTATGGACTCAGCCCCCACCTGAAGAGCAAGGTTGTTGCCAAGCACACGTCCCTGACGCTCAGGCCCGACCAGGGTTGATATATAAGCGCCGCAGGCGGATATTGCCCACATCAGTATGAAGAATGAAGGGATTGATGTGATCCATATTGTCCATTCAGCCTGCGGTATGACAACGAAAATCAGCATAGCTCCGCCAACAATACCTGACCAGATCGCAATGGGGCGAAGACTAAACCTACTTGCCAAAGGAGCAAAAAAGAATAGATTAGATATACCGCAAGCTGCTGATGCGATTGCGTAATAGAGCGTTACTTTATCCAGGCTGAAGTTCCATTCATCGACAACATAGATTGTTATCGTTCTAGCGATACCGAACAATCCGAAGTATATGAGGAAATTAACCAGATATACCCTTCTAATGGGTAGATCAGTAAATACAGATGCAAGGTTCGTAAATGTTTTGAAATAGCTAATTACCTTGTCTTTATCTGGAATAAATGTATCATGGAAGCTTACCCAGACCCAGATATAAACGAGCACCAATAATCCAATTACGATCCAAAACGGCGTTGAGAGGCCATAATGCACCGCTATCTGTCCGCCGGCCAGCGGGCCAATGAAATACCCTAGACTCATAAATGAATATAGATACGAAAATAGCCTTCCTCTGTCTTCCTCTGTGCTTATATCGGCAATTGAGCTCTGGCAGATTGCCACATTCGACTCTGTAAGCCCGGCTAGAAAACACGCTACCATAAGCAGCCAGAGCAGCCTTATATCAATTGCATGAGCGATAACTACGTAGAAGAATATTGTGAATAAAAGGGATATTGTAAGCACCCTTTTCCTTCCAAATTTATCAGCTAGAGAGCCTATAACCGGGGCACCGAGGAATTGCCCCAAGGGGTATAGAGCGAGTAGAATTCCTCCATAAATAGCCCTGGTGGCATGAGCAACCGATTTATCAAAGAACCCTGTGTCATGGATAAGCATAGGTATGAACAGGGCCACCATTAGGCCGTAGCCTGCGAAAGCTGTAGCAATTACCATGTATAGCGGAAGTATGGGATGTATATCGGTTTTTTGAGGCTGCATTCTCGGGGGGAGCATTTATTTCCCTACCTATGGATTGATCAACCCATTATAACTCATAAAATTAAAAAACAATACAAAAATAAGCTATTTATCTGAACTATGGTATTATTTCCGCACTATCAAAGAAATAAGAGGAATAGAAATGGCCAAGAAGAAAAGATCCGACCAGCTGAGGACTGTAAAAATCACTCGGGGGGTTATGAAAAATGCCGAAGGCTCTGCGCTTATAGAGATGGGTGACACAAAGGTCCTATGCACAGCAACTGTTGAAGAGAGCGTCCCTCCTTTCCTCAGAGATACAGGAACCGGGTGGGTAACCACAGAGTACGCAATGCTTCCAAGATCAACAAAAGAGCGTATAAGGCGTGACGGGGTCAGAGGTAAAATCGGTGGAAGGTCTCACGAGATCCAAAGAATAATCGGCCGTGTGCTGAGGGCTGTTGTGGATTTTGAGAAGCTGGGGGAGAGGTCGATAACAATTGACTGTGATGTAATACAAGCTGACGGAGGAACCCGGACGGCATCTATCACAGGAGGGTTTGTAGCATTGTCAGAGGCATGTTTGTATCTGGTTAGAGAAGGGATTATTTATGAAAATCCTATCAATGATTTCATAGCTGCCGTGAGTGTGGGAATTATAGATAACAAAGTGGCCCTGGATTTAGATTATGAGCAGGACTCAAAGGCAGAGGTTGATATGAATATTGCCATGACAGGGGCAGGACTGCTTGTAGAGGTTCAGGGTACAGCCGAAGAGAGGCCTTTTAGCAAAAACAAGCTGACCGAGATGGTAAAACTCGCCGAAAAAGGGATAAAACAGCTAATTAAAAAGCAAAAAGAGGTCCTAGCGGAATAGTTATGATAAAAGAAGTGGTACTCGCCACAAGAAATCAAGGAAAAGCAAGAGAATTTGAAAAGTTGCTTGAAGGTGTGTTTCAAAAAGTAATTTCTTTAAACGAACTCGATTCCGCACCTGATGTAATTGAAGACGGACTCACATTTAGAGACAACGCAATTAAGAAAGCCCGTGAAGTAGCACAGTTTTCTGGCAAAATCACTCTTGCAGACGACTCAGGGTTAGAGATAGACGCTCTAGAGGGCCGCCCGGGGGTATATTCCGCAAGATATTCCGGTGAGGGAGCGACAGATCAAAGCAATATCGAGAAAGTACTATCTGAGCTCGGTAATAATACGAACAGAGGAGCCCGGTTTGTATGTGTTTTGGCCCTGGTTGACCCAAATGCGGAGGAAATTGTGGTGGAAGGCACCTGCGAAGGAGAGATTGTCTCAGAGCCCAGAGGCGAGGGCGGTTTTGGGTACGATCCGATCTTTTATCTACCCGCTATGGGTAAGACAATGGCAGAAATAGACCCTGAGATAAAAAATCAGATCAGTCACAGGGCAAATGCCCTATCAAATCTCAGAGAAAAACTAGAGAAATCATAGAATTTTTCAATAAATTTTACATTTCCGAAAAAAAATCGGCCTTAAAGTATTGCCAGATCGTCTGGTTTTGAATATATTAATAAAGACCAACACGGTCCCGCCTTACAATTCAAGTAATTTCTGAGGTTTTTGATAATTTGGAGAAGACAAAGTTTATATTTGTAACAGGTGGTGTTATGTCGTCCTTGGGGAAAGGGCTTGCTGCCGCTTCTCTCGGTGCGCTACTTGAATGCAGAGGACTAAAAGTAACCCTTCAGAAATTAGACCCTTACATAAATGTCGACCCCGGCACAATGAACCCTCTTCAGCACGGTGAAGTCTATGTTACAGACGACGGGGCTGAGACTGATTTGGATTTAGGTCATTACCAGCGTTTTACACACTCTAACCTCTCTCAGAAAAACAACTTTACAAGCGGAAGAATATATAACTCAGTAATTTCCAAGGAAAGGGAGGGGAAATATCTGGGAAAGACCGTGCAAGTAATTCCCCATATTACGGACGAGATCAAAGAACGCGTACTAGCCGTTGCGGATGACAATGATGTGGTAATTGTGGAGATTGGCGGTACGGTAGGAGACATAGAAAGCCTTCCTTTTCTAGAGGCGGTAAGGCAGCTCAGATCCGATCTCGGAAGAGAGAACACTCTATTTGTCCACCTTACCTATGTACCCTTTCTAGCAGCTGCAGGGGAGCTTAAATCAAAACCTACGCAGCATAGCGTTAAAGAGCTTCTCCAAATCGGTATACAGCCGGACATCCTTCTTTGTAGAACCGAGAGACACCTTCCGCAGGAGATAAAAGATAAAATCGCTCTATTCTGTAATGTTCAAAATGAAGCGGTAATCACCGCCATCGATGTAAGCACAATATACGAAGTGCCGATATACCTCCATCAGGAAAAACTGGATCATATTATCATCGATTATTTGAATATGTGGACGAAAAAGCCTGATATCTCAAACTGGGTATCCATTGCTGAGAGATTTAAAAACCCTAAATCAGATGTCACAATCGGAGTGGTCGGGAAATACGTAAGTCTCCAGGATTCCTATAAAAGTTTGCATGAAGCTCTCGATCATGGCGGACTGGCTAATGACTCTAAAGTAGAAATCAAATATGTTGATTCGGAGGATATAGAAGCCCAGGGGGTAGAATCCCTGCTAGATGATGTACACGGTATATTAGTTCCCGGGGGATTCGGGAAACGCGGCTTTGAGGGGAAAATAGAAGCAATTAGGTTTGCCAGGGAGCATAAAGTACCGTTTTTTGGAATATGTCTTGGAATGCAAATGGCGGTTGTAGAATTTGCAAGAAACATATGCGGAATAAAAGATGCTCATTCCATTGAATTCTCAGACGACATAGTAAGCCCTGTGATTGATCTTATGGAACACCAGCGCAACATAAACGATATGGGCGGCACTATGAGACTAGGGGCGTATCCATGCATTCTAACTCCGAACACTCTGGCGCAAGCAGCATACCAAACAAGTGAGATATCAGAGAGACACAGACACAGATACGAAGTGAATAATTCCTACCGTCAAACTCTTGCAAACAACGGACTAACTTTCAGCGGACTATCACCGGACGACGAATTGGTTGAAATGATTGAGCTTGATAACCACCCCTGGTTTGTTGGCTGCCAGTTTCATCCTGAGTTTAAATCAACCCCGCTTGAGCCTCACCCTCTATTTAGAGATTTCGTTAAAGTAGCAATGGAGTATAAGTCCTCATTGTCTGCCTAAAAAACCGCTTGATATCCAAGGATTGCAACGAATACTTTTATGCATGACAAAATTAATCACATGCCATATATGTATATTTACAATTTCAGCAATATCTCTAACAAGCTTCACATATGCAGATGTACCCCCTTCCCAAAAACCTGAAGTTAAACATCTTCTTCAATTTGTAGAAACGACTGACTGTATATTTGAGAGAAACGGCAAGAAATATGACGGGGAAAAGGCATCAAAGCATATAAAAAGAAAATATAAGTATTTTAGAGATGAAATAACCACTACTGAAGAGTTTATAGAATATTGCGCTACTAAAAGCACAGTGAGCGGTAAATCCTATCTTGTATACTGTGACGACACCGGCCCAATTGAGTCCAGCGTCTGGCTGCTGCAGGAGCTAGCAGAATACAGAGAGCAGAGGTCCTCCACCTAAATTCGAAACACTCCATGAAAGATTTTCATACTATGTTAAAATAGTGGACCTAGGGTTTTTGAATCTCCACCGGGTTAAAAATATATTCTATGAGTGCTAAAATTCCTTCAAATAACGAGCTAATTCTCTTTAGAAAGCGAAGAGAGCCTTCGTTTGCCATCTTTAATGAAGCAACTGGAGACAAAGCGTGCATCTTCTCTGAAGAAGGCAAAGATATCTCAGTTGATATCGCAAAAATTGCCTACTGCTCCGGGATAAAAATAGAGGGCAATCTCATTCCTGCTGAAAAGAAACTCAAATTGAGAGAGATAAGAACAACCCTGGAAGACAAAAAAGACAGTATCCATCTTAAAACTCTATGGGAATGTGCAGGAAATGTGGAAGAGGCGGTTCCATTTGAGGACTTATTGGACTTATACATGGGGGATTCATCTATATCAGAGATGGATGCGCTAGTCTTTTTTTGGGCAGTGGATAAAAACGATACCTACTTCAAAAGAGCTGAAGCTGGATATCTAGCCCGCGAGTCCTCTGAAGTTAAAGAGCTAATCGCTAAGAAGGAAGCTGAAGAGAAAAGAAAGGAAGAGCGCAGGCAGGCCTTAATCTGGGCAAACAACTTAATATCCGGAAGCAGCGATGAGGTCAGTGAGGATTTTGACCCGGAGCCCCATATAGACCTTATCAAGGGTTATGTAATTCACTTGGAAAAATTCAGCAAATCTCCTGAGGCCAAATCCTTTTTGTCGCATATAGGGATCAAAGATATAGAAGGAGCTATTGAATTCTTAATAAAAACCGGCTCCTGGCAAGAAGATGAAGATCCTTTGATTAAGAGATTCTCTATAACAAACGAGTTTCCTAAAAATGTAACAGAGCAGGTTCATGAAATGCTTGCTGAGCCTTTTTCCGATGAAGACCTTGAAGACCTGACACACCTAGACGTCTTTTCCGTAGATGATGAAGACACCAAAGACATAGACGATGCCATATCAATCGAGGAGACAGAGCAAGGCCCCGTTATCGGGATTCATATTGCAAATGTTGCGATGTATGTGCAGAAATGGAGCGCCTTGGATGATGAAGCTGCAAGGAGAGGAGAGACCATATACCTCCCTGAACGCACTATCCACATGTTCCCTGATAATTTAATTAAAGAGAAGCTGAGTTTAATAAAAGGCACTACTCGAAAAGCTCTTTCGCTTCTAGTAAGCTTTGATCATGAGCTCAACATAAAAAGCTACAGATTCACTAACTCCAAAATTAAGATAAGAAATAATATTAGCTATTCAGACGCATCAGCATACTTTGAGTCCGATCCGGCTGGCAAACAAATAAGAGAAATAGCTATGAATCTACGGGCTAAAAGGGAAAAGGCGGGTGCGTTCATTATACAGCTTCCTCAACTTAAAATCAGTGTCACGGAAGATGCAAAAATAGAGATCAGAAAGCACTATATGAACACAACAGCCCATAGGGTGATTGCAGAGTTTATGATACTCATGAACCGCATGGCAGGTAAATACCTGAAAGATAACCAGATCCCGGCCATATTCAGATCTCAGCCAGAGCCCATCTCAAAAGATGCCTGGTCACATGACTCAAACGATCCGTTGTACGCCCTTCATGTTGTTAAATATTTAAGGGCCCCCAGGGTTGGTCTCGATCCCGGACCTCATCAATCACTTGGAATAGATGTCTATGCCCAGGCCACATCTCCAATAAGACGGTATACCGATCTTATTATTCAGCGTCAGATAGTATCTGGCATTCAAGGCGATGAGCCCAGCTATACGGAAGATGAGCTAGAGAACCTATATCCTAAGATTGAAATAGGCGTCAGGGACAACAAAAAGATGGTCGAGAGAAGCAGGGAGAAATACTGGGTATATAAACACCTAAAGAGCCTCGAGGGCAAAGAAATTCCCGGGGTTATAAGCTCTCTTAACGACTCAAGAGCTACTGTGTATTTAACAGACTATCTTTTCGAAGCCCCTGTGTTTCTCGGATCAAGGTTTAATATAGAAGAAAGTAATAGTATAAATTTAGTGGTACAAGAAGTGGACCCGCTCAGAAAAAAACTTATACTGGCCCCAAAGTTTTAATTTACAAACTATCCGCCATTTGCAGCTTCATCACTTTTTTTTACTGCGTTCAGCATATCTTCTATGCTTGTATACTTAACTCTCGGACGACCTTGCTCCTCCCCCTTAGAGATCTCAAGCTCATTGAGCCTGATCCAGTCTTCATAGGAAAAATAATCAGGCTGCCTCTGGCTCACTAATTCCAATATATGATCAGGATGGGGTTTATCAGGCAATAAATGATGTCCTGCTTCTATATCCTGTATAATGCATTCTACAGTTTCTCCGGAGTCTTGCTTGTTAGTTCCTATAACACCTGTTGGGCCACGTTTTATCCAGCCTGTCGAGTATAGGCCATGTATATGAGTGCCTGAATCCGGGTCTATCACGCGGCCTTTTTCGTTATGGACCACGCCCCATTTTTCATGAAACGGCACATCGGGAAGCGGAACTCCCTGATATCCGATTGAACGGAACACAAGTCCGACTTCAAGCTCTTCCGTCTCATCAGTTGCCCTTGGTCTAAGGCTGCCGTCCTCGGCCCTGTATAGTTCATTCTTAACAAGCCTAACTGCCTTAACTTTACCTTCTTCATCACCTATGATCTCTGTAGGGGAAACAAGGAAACGGATATGAAGCTTCTTTGATTTCTGGAACTCAATATCCTCGGAATAAGAATTTAATATCTCTATCTT
>JABAOE010007554.1_pt6 | contig 10732 bp, 9 predicted proteins | sample 7062141 | NCBI WGS metagenome assembly JABAOE01 (sample SAMN14538627, study PRJNA623070) | marine sediment metagenome | biome: marine biome [ENVO:00000428]; feature: marine pelagic biome [ENVO:01000023]; material: deep marine sediment [ENVO:00002113] | place: India: Gulf of Khambhat ...
CTTAAGACATCTATACTTGGCCAAGGAAACGCTGGTTTTAAGGCTACTCACTCTTCACAACCTACATTTTTATGCGGAGTTAATGAAGGATATTCGCCAGAGCATTGAGAGCGGTGATTTTCCAAATTATTTATCTAGGGTAAAATCCATTGGAGGAATTTAATAAATTGAGAAATATAACAACCATATTTTTAACCTTATCCGTAGCAATATTACTGACTGGATGTCCCCCTCCGGGCGGTGCAGAAGGCGAAGGAGGAAACCCGCTTATTACATTTCTTCCTTTCATACTAATCTTTGTGATCTTCTATTTTCTGATCCTAAGACCGCAGCAAAAGCAAAATAAGGAAAGAAAGCGTTTGCTCAGTGAGCTTAAACGCGGGGATGATGTAATAACCAACGGAGGCATTTACGGTAAGATACTAAATGTTTCAGAAGACGACGTAATCACACTTGAGATTGCAAAAGGAGTAAGCATACAGATTAGCCGCTCGGGTATTGCCGGTCTGCAGCCTTCTGCAGAGGCAAAAACAAAGGAGGATAAGTCTAAATAATGAGAGCTTCCAGAGCATGGATTGCTACAATCCTTATAGTTACAGTTTTATCTCTTATTCTATTAGCACCCACATTTTTGGGTGACAGCACTCCAAGCTGGTGGGGCAAACTGTTTCCCGACAGAGGTGTTAGATTGGGGCTCGACCTAAAGGGCGGAATCTTTCTCCTAATCGGCGTTGACTCTGAAGAGGGCGTAATACAAGAGCTTAAAAGCATCAAGGATTTTATGAATGAGGAATTGAAAGATGATAGGATTCTAATTAAAGGCTCTTCAACAAAAGACGACACGCTTACACTGCAATTTTTTTCTAAATCCGATTTAGACAAAGCAAAAGCTGTTGCTGAGGAAAATAATTTCGATGAGCTTGCCGATATTGAAGAAGATAATTTGTCACTTAACTTTACGTTGAAAGGCTCTTATGTTGCAGATGTCGAGCAAAGGGCTATAGAGCAGGTCAAACAGGTAATAGAGAACAGGGTTCAGGAGCTTGGGCTCGTTGAGCCGTCTATACAAAAAGCGGGCGATGACAGAATATTGATTCAGGTCCCGGGCGCATCAGAGAAAGACCGTCAGCGCATTATTGATATTATTAAAAGATCTGCAGTACTGGAATTTAAGATAGTACAAACCACGGGTGCAACACAAGAGACTGTGCTTGCGGCGGTCGATGTAGCAAGCCCCGATGAGCTTGCGGCTAAGAACCTGGCTATCTACCCGGGGGATACGGGAATTGAGAACGAGCAATTTTTCATAACTGACATTGATGCTCCGATTACAGGAGGCTCACTTGCCGGCGCAAGGCTTACTTTTGACGAATTAGGCAAGCCTGCGGTCAGTTTTACGTTTAAAGGCGAAGGGGCAAGTAAGTTCGGGGTCCTCACCGAGCAAAACATCGGCCGAAGGTTAGCAATAGTATTAGACGGCGTGATCAAATCCGCGCCGACCATTCAGGACAGAATTACTTCACAGGGAAGGATTACCGGTAATTTCACATCCGAGGAAGCAAAGGATTTGGCTCTGGTTCTTAGATCAGGTGCGCTGCCCGTTCCCGTAGAAATTGAACAGGAAAGAACCGTAGGGCCCTCACTTGGAAAAGAGTCTATAGATAAGGGAAAAACGTCTATGATCATAGGCGGTATATTGGTCATTATCTTTATGATTTTCTTCTACAGGCTTCAAGGTGTCGTAGCCGATGTCGCACTAGTTCTAAACATGGTGTTTATAATGGCATTCCTATCCGCCTTCGGTGTTACTCTCACGCTTCCGGGTATAGCGGGCTTGGTACTTACGCTGGGTATGGCAGTAGACGGAAACATAATCATTTTTGAGAGGATTAAAGAGGAGCTTGCGACCGGTAAATCTCCGCTTGCTGCAATTGACGCAGGTTATGGACGCTCGCTTTGGACAGTGCTAGATGCCAATATAACTACTCTTATTACAGCGCTGATACTGTTCTGGTTCGGTACAGGTCCTATCAAGGGATTTGCGGCAACACTTTCAATCGGAATCATTTCAACCGTATTTAGCAACGTAGTTGTAGCAAGAGTTATTACAAATCTAATCTATGAAGATAGAAAGGTACCTGCCCTGAGCATATAGGGGATATCTAGGAGGATCTGGTAATTTGGAATTCTTAAAATCCGTAACGAATATTGATTTTGTATCAAAAATGAGAAAGGCGATTGTCTTTTCTATCGTCTTATTAATCGTTGCTATTGGATCACTTATCTATCACGGAGGTCCAGACTGGGGAGTAGAGTTTACCGGCGGAACTGAAATTCACATTAAGCTTACGAAAGACATAAGTATTTCCGATATCAACAAGATTCTGGATTCAACAGGATACCCCCCGGAGGTAGTGCAACAGCTCGGTCTTACCGGCGACAAGGAGTATCTAATCAGGTTCTCACCTGAAACGGTTAAGTTTGACCAGATCCAAGGTTTTCAAACTGAGCTTGAGAAGATTATCGCAACAAATGAATCCTTTAAAGGCGGCTCTATTCAGAGGGTAGACTATATTGGTCCCAGGGTAGGCTCAGAGCTTATTAGAAAAGCGGTTATTTCTATTTTATTAGGGTGCGTTGGAATTCTAATATACGTGATGATTCGTTTCGAGTTTGCCTTCGCAATGGGAGCTGTCATAGCTCTTGTGCACGATACGGTTATAACCCTAGGTGCAATCTCGATTGCTAATAAAGAGTTTACTCTTGCCCTGGTTGCGGCGCTGCTTACAGTAATAGGTTATTCGGTTAACGACACTATTATCATATTTGACAGAATTAGAGAGAATATGAAAAAAGGCGGGAAATCGAGTTTCCGGGACGTGGTGAATCTCGGTGTTAACCTGACCTTAAAGAGAACCATATTAACGAGTATTACCGTTTTTCTTGTACTTATACCGCTGTTTTTGTTTGGTGGATCTGTAATTCACGATTTTGCCTTCACTCTCATAGTTGGGGCAATTATAGGTACTTATTCTTCAATATTTATTGCAAGTGCTTTTGTGGTTTATTGGAGAGGCAGAAAAAAATCCACTTAATTCTTAACTGAGCCGTACTTGACTACATCTTAGATGATGGACTATATCATATTCTCCCTTTTTATATTTGTAGCTGTTGCAGGGCTGATCTCTCACGTGTTCGGGTTTCCAGGCAACTTTATTATTCTTGCTGACGCCTTACTGTTCGGCTGGTACGACGGGTTCAGAGAAGTTACTCTAAAGGTATTGGTAATCCTGCTGGCTCTTGCGCTTGTCGGTGAGCTAGTTGAATTGATTGTAGGCATACTGGGAGCTAAAAAATATAAATCCAGCAATAAGGCTATTGTCGGCTCTATTGTGTTTGGTATTATAGGTGGTATTTTAGGTATTCCATTCTTTTTTGGAATTGGAGCCGTGATCGGCGCCTTTATAGGCGCATTTGTAGGAGCTTCTCTCGTCGAGTTTTTCTTGGAGAGGAAAGTAGACAGAGCCATGAAATCAGGGTGGGGAGCTTTGCTGGGCAGGCTTGCCGGCACATTCTTTAAGGGTGCGATCGGCGTGGCAATGATTGTCATAGTAATTGTCAGATATTTAGGGAACTAACTGCTATGCAGGAAAAATTAGAAGAGGTAAAAAACCAGGCAGATCTTGAGTTGCAGGGGATTTCTGACGAGGTATCGCTTCAGAACCTAAAAGCCAAGTATGTCGGCAGAAAGGGAGTTATCACCGAAATATTAAAGGGCATGAAGGATGTTCCTGCACAGGACCGCCCAAAGATGGGTCAGCTGATTAATGAAGTTAAGACTGCTATAGAAGATGCATTTGACAAAAAGGCGGCCTATTTAAAAGACGAGAAGAAAAAAAAGGCGATCGCAGAGGAAAAAATAGACGTCACTCTCCCTGCCAGGGGAGTTACTGTTGGTGCTAAACACCCCGTCACTCAAGTAATGGAAGAGATTATCGGCATTTTTGAGAAGATGGGTTTTGAAGTAGCCGAAGGACCTGAAATTGAGACTGACTACTATAATTTTGAGGCTCTAAATATCCCCAAGAACCACCCGGCCCGCGACATGCAGGACACATTTTACATCTCAGATGACGTGGTGCTCAGAACTCATACATCGCCGGTTCAAATACGGGTTATGGAGAAGCAGCAGCCCCCTATCAAAATTATAGCCCCCGGCAGAGTATACAGATGTGACAGCGATGTGTCGCACACTCCTATGTTTCATCAGATCGAAGGGCTACTGGTAGACAAAAACATAACTTTTGGAGACCTAAAGGGAGTTCTTACGGAGTTCCTCAGGCTTGTATTCGGAGAGGGCATAGGGGTTAGATTCCGGCCCAGCTTTTTCCCTTTCACAGAGCCTAGCGCAGAGGTTGATATAGAGTGCGTTATATGCGAAGGAAAGGGGTGCCGTGTATGCAAGGAAAGCGGATGGCTCGAGATTCTTGGGTGCGGCATGGTTGACCCCGAGGTGTTTAGGAGTGTTAAATATGATCCGGAGATATACAGCGGATTTGCCTTTGGTATGGGCATTGAAAGAATAACAATGCTCAAGTTCGGCATTAACGACATACGACTCTTTTTTGAGAATGACATCAGATTTTTAAAGCAGTTTGTCTAGTACGTAACGTGCGTGATGAATTGATTTTAATTCTCATGTATATTACTAGCCCACAAATTAAAATTTAACGTATTAAAGGAGCAAGGAAAAATGTCTGTTAGACCCGATCACTGGATAAAAAAAATGGCCTTGGAGCACAAAATGATAGAGCCGTTTGTAGACGAGCAGGTAAGGGAAGGCACAATCTCATACGGCGTGTCAGCCTACGGGTATGACATAAGAGTCAGCAGAGAATTTAAGGTTTTTACAAATGTTCATAACTCAGTTGTGGATCCTAAGAACTTTGACGATAAGTCCTTTGTAGAGATCGAAGCAGATGAATGCATGATTCCTCCAAACTCTTTTGCTCTTGCTAGAACAGTTGAGTATTTCAGGATACCCAGGAGTGTGATCACCCTCTGTGTCGGGAAGTCAACCTATGCTCGCTGCGGCATAATCGTAAACGTAACTCCTTTTGAGCCTGAGTGGGAGGGATATGTGACACTTGAGATCTCAAACACGACTCCTCTTCCCGCAAAAATATATGCTAACGAAGGCATAGCCCAGGTTCTGTTTTTTGAGTCTGATGATATATGTGATACCTCATATGCGGACAAAAAAGGCAAGTATCAGAACCAGGTGGGGATTACACCTCCAAAACTCTAAAAACTAGAGCTGTTTAAGCATTATTTTAGGGTTGCATATAGCCTATATTATTGGGTAATTTTCTGTGTCGTTTTAATTTTAGTAAATGCGCTCAAACCCCCTGATTTTATTTCCCTTTTAGGGTTTTTCGTGTTATAATATTACATCAATTTTTCCCGCCCATTAGTCAATACGGAGGTAGCTTAATTTTGGAATTAAAAAGGGACCCGGAGAACGATATTCCTACAAACGAAAAGGATTCTTATAGCGCAGAACAAATTAAGGTTTTGCCGGGATTAGAAGCAGTTAGAAAACGTCCTGATATGTATATTGGCGACACCAGCGCCAGGGGCTTTCACCATCTTGTTTTCGAGGTTCTCGATAACAGCGTAGATGAAGCTCTTGCAGGTTTTTGCGACAAAATCATAGTAACCATACACGTCGACGGAAGTCTCACTGTGGAAGACAACGGACGCGGCATCCCGGTTGATAAACACGAGGAGACGGGCAAGTCTGCTGCTGAGGTTGTTATGACCATGCTTCATGCAGGAGGAAAGTTCGAGGGCAAGGTATACCAGGTCTCAGGTGGTCTTCACGGTGTAGGCGTAACAGTAGTAAATGCCCTTTCTGAATACCTCATTCTCGAGATAAGAAGGGAGGGGAAAGTCTGGTATCAGAGATACGAGCGCAGTGAGGCGGTAACAGAGCTCAAATCAACTGGAAAAACTGATAGATCGGGAACAAAGATCAGGTTTAAGCCCGATGACACTATCTTTGAAGTAAGTGAGTTCAACTATGACACGCTTGCACACAGAATAAGAGAGCTTGCTTTCCTCAATAAAGGCCTTGTAATTCAGATAATCGACGAGCGCACAGGAAAAGATCAGGAGTTCTACTACGAGGGTGGAATTGTAGCATTTATTGAAGAGCTAAACCGGAATAAGAGGCCGCTTCATCCAGAGCCCATCTATGTCACTGGCGAAAAAGACGACATTATTGTCGAAGTTGCTCTTCAATATAACGACAGCTACTCAGAGACTATCTTCTCTTATGCAAATAACATTAACAACATAGAGGGCGGAACCCATCTTACGGGTTTTAGGGGCGCTTTGACAAGAACTGTTAACAAATATGCCGAGGACAAGGGTCTTCTTAAAAACGCGAAGGTATCCCTAAGCGGTGAGGATGCAAGAGAGGGTCTTACTGCCGTAATCAGCGTGAAGCTCCCCGATCCGAAGTTTGAGGGTCAGACAAAAACAAAGCTCGGCAACACAGAAGTTAAAGGAATAGTAGAAACACTTTTAAATGAAAAACTTGGAACATTTTTTGAAGAAAACCCTTCTGTTTCCAAAAAGATAATTGAAAAAGCGGTTGATGCTGCTAGGGCAAGGGAGGCTGCCAGAAAGGCAAGGGAGCTTACAAGAAGAAAGAGCGCTCTTGAGTCCGGCTCACTTCCCGGCAAGCTTGCAGACTGTCAGGAGCGCGATCCTGAGCTCTGCGAAGTATATCTCGTAGAGGGTGAGTCTGCCGGAGGATCTGCAAAGCAGGCAAGGGCCAGATACAACCAGGCGGTTCTTCCCCTTAAAGGTAAAATATTAAATGTTGAGAAAGCCAGGTTCGATAAGATGCTTAGCAATGAGGAGATAAGAACCCTTATTACTGTGCTTGGAACTGGAATTGGAGCAGACGACTTTGATATCAGCAAGCTCCGCTATCACAAAATAATACTTATGACCGATGCCGATGTTGACGGCTCACACATCAGAACCCTGCTTCTTACATTTTTCTACCGCCATTTCCCTGAGATAATTGAAAAGGGCCACCTATATGTAGCACAGCCTCCTCTTTACCGTGTTAAAAAGGGTAAGGACGAGAAATACTTAAAAGACGACTATGAGTATGAAGACCATTTTCTTGAGCTGGGCACAGGAGGCATATCTCTTAAAATATCTGCCAACGGAAGCGGCGCTAAGGAAATTAAGGGTGCAAAGCTCTTGGATATAATAAAAAAATCTATCTCATATGAAAAAGCGCTTACAAGGATTGGAAAGCACGGACGAGACTTCAGAGTCGTAGATGCTTTTGCAAGCCGGGACGGATTTAAAAAGAGTCATCTAAAGCCTGAGAATGAGGCAGAGTTTGATACTCACCTCGAGGCAATAAAACAGTGGATTGAGTCCAGATACCCTGATGTTACCGGGCTTGATTGGAAGCTGCTTGACGATCCTGAGCATGACTGCTCTAAGATATCTTACAACTTTAAGGAAAACGGCCGCAACAGAAGCACCGTGATCGACTTTGATTTTCTAAACTCTCCTGATTTCGAGGAGATCAAAAAGCTCAAGGATTCCATTAAGGCTGCGGGCGATCCGCCATACGGGCTCGGCGATAACGGTGAGTCGGTTGAGCTTCCAAGCCTAGCTGAGGTCACGGAGCACATACTGACCCGCGGTAAAAAAGGTATGTCCATTCAGCGCTACAAAGGCCTAGGAGAGATGAACCCGGAGCAGCTCTGGGAGACCACAATGAACCCAGAGTCACGCGTGCTGAAGCAGGTGATGATTGAGGACGCTTTTGAGACAGATGAGATATTCACAGTCCTAATGGGTGATCAGGTAGAGCCCCGAAAGATGTTTATTGAAACAAACGCTCTTAACGTAAGCAACCTAGACGTCTAGTTGCGGGGGTATTATATAGGGGCTGCGAGCTGCCAAAGGGTCTGCAGAAGTACCTTCCTTTTCTATAAAGCTAAAATTAAAATCCCAAAACACCATAATGCTGCATAACTAGTATCGCAACACTTATAACCAGTAGGTTTAGGATCGCTAAGGGGAAGAGCACTTTCCACCCTAGGCTCATTACCTGGTCATAGCGGAAACGCGGAAGCGTAAAACGGACCCAGATAAAGAAGAAAAGAAACGCCAGCACCTTTCCTACAAAAACTATCGGGGGCAGGTACCAGTGGGCATCTATATCAATACCAAACCAGCCGCCGAAGGGGAGCGGGTACCACCCGCCGAAAAATAGGGCCACGATAAGACACGACATCACAATCATGTGCGTATACTCGGCCATAAAGAACATTGCAAACTTCATACTGCTGTACTCTGTGTGATAACCTGCCACAATCTCTGGCTCTGCCTCAGGCATATCAAACGGTAGCCGGTTGGTCTCTGCAAAAACTGCAGCGAGGAACACTATGAAGCCCAGTATTTGCGGAAAAACGAACCAGTAGTGCTGCTGAGCCTCGATTATATCTGAGAGCCTCATAGAGCCTGTCCACATTATAATTCCAAGTATGGAAACCGCCATTGCGAGCTCATAACTGACCATCTGTGCTGCAGCCCTAAGTCCGCCTAGGAACGAGTACTTACTGTTAGATGCCCATCCGCCAAGTACTACGCCGTATACGCCCAGCGAGCCTATTGCGAGTATAAAGAGAAGCCCGACATTTATGTCGGCAATCTGCAGCTTAACAAATATAGGGTCCTGAAGAAGGCCGAATAGGGTTGTCTCAAAACCTCTGCCTATGGGGACCACAGCGAGCGCAATTAGAGCCGTTACAAGAGAGAATGCGGGTGCGGCTATGTATAAGTACTTACTTGCGTCTCTTGGGATTATATCTTCTTTGAATATAAACTTAACGCCGTCTGCAAGAGGCTGCAGGAAACCAAAGGGGCCCACGCGGTTCGGACCCAGTCTGTCTTGAATAAATGCGCTCACCCGCCTCTCAGCCAGCGTAAGATATGCAACAAGAGTCAGCACAACGAAAAAAACAAGCGCAATTTTTACAATTGTAATTCCTAGTTCAGCCCAAATCATATTCTATCTCTGCTAATTTGTCCTTAGTTTGCGGTACTTATGCCAAGAGTACCGATATTATCGTAATTAATCCCCTGATAAGCTGGTATGCTTGCCGCAATATCATGCATTATCTCTGATGGGTCATCATAGCTGAAGCTCGCTTTCTGAAGACTTTGTCCCAATAGAGTTAATATTTCCCAATCGGGTTTTGCGGTGCCGGGAGGGTCAATGGCTTTTCTTACCCTCTGCACGCGTCCCCGGTCATTTGTGAAGGTGCCTTCTTTTTCATATGCGCTTGCTCCGGGAAGTATCGCATGCGCAAGCCTTACAGTTTCGGTAAGTTTATAGTCCTGAACCACCAGTAGTTTTAGTTTAGACAGGGCGTCTCTAAGTGCGTCCTTTTCCTCTTCTACTACCAGATCAAACAGATCAAGCCCTGCCACGTAAAGCACATTTATCCAGCCATTCTGAATGGATTCTATTAACTCCAGAACCCGCCCCGAACCATAGGGGAATCCCATATCCTTCACGCCTGAGCTGTTCGGATAGGGGTCCGTGCTTAGGAGTCCTAAGCGTTTTGGCTCGTTTATAAGACCGATATTCCCGACTGCGATGCTTGGGTTGCCGGTCTCAGTTACTTTCTTTAATAAGTATAGCTCTTCGTTAGTCAGTGTGGCCGATGCCAGAAAAGCCACAGACTGTGGGAATCCTTCTTTGGCACTCGCAATCTCTCCTGCGACAAATGAGACAGCCTTGTCCCACTCAGTAAGCTTAAATCCTTCGCCGTCCCTTATTATCGGATCCCGCAGGCGAGTGCACTCTTCCTGTACTTCTTTGAATTCATAGCGGCCCCTGTCACATATCCAGTGATCGTTAACATCCAAGTTCACCCTCGGTCTCACTCTTGAGACCTTACCTTTTCTAGGGTCGACGCCTACAGTGATATTACATCCGTTGCTGCAAAGAGAGCAAACTGTGTCAGTAAACTTCCAGTACCAGACTCTTTCTTCATGAAGTGTGTCTTTATTTAGCAGCGCGCCAACAGGGCATAGGTCTGTTACGTTCCCGGCAAGCTCGTTGTTTAGCTCCATGCCGGGGAAGACAACGATTTTTTTCCTGAAACCCCTGTTATTGTATCCAAGCTCGCCCGTTTTGGTTACTTCATCTGTGAACCTTACGCATCTTGTACACATTATACATCTGTTAGGATCGTAAATAATCTTGTCGCTAAGGTAGTACTTCTTTCTTACCTTTTTCTCCTCAGGGCCTTCAAACCTGCTGTAGCCGGGGCCATGCTCAACAGTAGTGAGCTGAAGCGGACACTCTCCGCCCTTATCGCAGATAGGACAGTCAAGAGGATGATTTATGAGTGTAAACTCGACGGTGGCCTTTCGGGCTTTTACAGCTCTCTCAGAGTTTGTTTTAACAATAAGTCCGTCCCTTACGAAAGTATTGCAAGCGGGCATTACTTTTGGTACACCCTCAACCTCAACTAAGCACTGTCTGCACTGGGCCACTACGCTTAGAGCCGGATGATAGCAAAAATGGGGTATATCTATACCTATTCTGGAGGCAGCCTGAATGATATTCAGACCGTCTTCAACTTCAATTTCTTTTCCGTCAATAGTGAGTTTTGGCATG
>JABAOE010044220.1_pt1 | contig 10732 bp, 12 predicted proteins | sample 7062141 | NCBI WGS metagenome assembly JABAOE01 (sample SAMN14538627, study PRJNA623070) | marine sediment metagenome | biome: marine biome [ENVO:00000428]; feature: marine pelagic biome [ENVO:01000023]; material: deep marine sediment [ENVO:00002113] | place: India: Gulf of Khambhat ...
CTCGCCACTGGATACGGCAACCAGCGCTCTTCTTGCCAGGATGTCCACTCCCGTGCGTTACCTTGCCGACACCGAGGTTTATCGCGCCCACCCGGATGATCGTCTTGATGAAATCAGGAAAATATTGATGCACAGCTCCACTCCGGGTGTACTGGTTGTCGATAGCGACGGATTACTGTGCGGTATTGCGACCAAGTCCAATCTGCTCAAATCATCATCAACAAAGTTGATCCTCGTTGATCACAATGAGCTGTCGCAGGCTGTCCCCGGCGCCGATCAGGTCGACATCCTGGAGGTGATTGATCATCACCGCCTGGGGAATTTTCATACCGACTTGCCGATTCGTTTCATCAACCAGCCTCTCGGCAGTACGTGTTCCGTCGTGGCTACGCTTTATCGACAGGCCGGTCTCGATCCTGACCCCGGGATTGCCTCACTTCTTTTGGCCGGGTTGCTGTCTGATACGGTCCTGTTGAAGTCGCCCACCACTACAGATATAGACAGGACGCTTGTTGCTTGGCTCGAAAAATGTTCCGGGCAATGTGCCGATGATTTTGGCCAGCAGATGTTCCAGGCCGGTAGCGCGCTTGCTGCTTATACTGACATCGAAAAGCTGTTGACCGCGGATTTCAAGGAATATGAGGTAGAGGGACGTCGATTTGGTGTCGGCCAGGTCGAAGTCGTTACTTTCCAGGAGTTTGAAGAGCGACGGNNGCAGGCACTCGTATCGGGGCGCAGTCTCGATATGGCGGGCTTGCTCGTCACCGATATCGTGCAGCAGAACAGCCAGTTCGTGGTGCAGGGCGATCGGGGCATGATCGCCGCTGTGGGGTATCCACGTGTTGCTCCGGGGCAGTTTGAATTGAAGGGAGTGCTGTCGCGTAAAAAACAATTGATGCCGCACCTGTTGCGTGCATTCAAGACATTATGATCTCAGTGTTACGGCAAAAAAATGGCCCCGTGAAGGAGGGGAATCACGGGGCAAAATCCCTGACTATTGTCAGGGGAACATGAATAAATACTAAGGGAAGCCTCTGGGGCAGTCAAGGGAAAAATTAAGTTGGAAAGCGAGGGCTTTACATTCGGAAGCGCTGGATAAAAAAAGACCCCGCGTAAGGAGGGGGGGGATACGCGGGGTCCAAAGAGCTCTTCGGCTTGCAGGCAATCGAAGAGTTGAATGAAATATAACAAAATCGAAACTTGGTGGCAACATTAAATTTGAGAAAAATGTGAGAAAAATGTGCGGAAATGGCAGGTTCTTAAAAAATCAAGGCCGGAATTTCCTCAATACCGCCGAGAATCTTGTCTGCACTGCTGAAATCGGCCGCATCGGTCTGGTCAGCCGGAATGACCCAACAGCATAGTCCGGCGCTTTTCGCGGCGGCCAGGCCCCTGGGCGAATCTTCTATGACCAGAATCTCATCATGCTTATAGCCACAGCGTTGCTGCGCCAGCAAATATGGTTCGGCCGAAGGTTTGCTTTCGATGTAATCCTCACGCGTCAGGCAGAAATCGATAAAATCGAGAAAGCCCGTTCGTTTGTGAATGATGTCAAAATGGCATTTCTGTGAACTGGTCACAATGGCCATGGCTATTGTGCCGTAGAGTGCTTCAAGGACCTGCCTGGCACCGGCTACAGTTATCGCTTCATCCTGCAGAAGTTCTGCATAGCGTTGGTTGCGCCAAAGCCTGATGGCGTTAATGGTCTCGTTGTCAGCCCCCTGGTCTTTTGCTAATTCAAAAACACTGCGACCTTCACCTAGAGATATTTTAGTGAATTGTTCGTCGTTTAAGAGGACACCGACACTTGCCAGGGCCTCCTGGCTGGCCTGCAGGTAGTAGCGTTCAGTGTCAACCAATACGCCATCGTTGTCCCAGAATATCTGTTGAAAGCCCATGACAGTGTTTGCTCGTTTAAAAGGTGGTAGCTACTCTAGTATGAATAACAAAAAGGGCGCTGGAAAACCAGCGCCCTTTTTCAGCATTGCGTAACTTGTTATTTACTTCTTGTGGCAATCGTTACACTTGGTCGGGCCGTTCATTTCCTTGTGACAGGCTTTGCAAGTCTTGTGGCCGAAGTTCTTGTCAACTTCGATCTTTGCCGGGGTGCCTTCGTGGCACTTGGAGCAGTCACCTGCTACGCGCTCCTGGTGAGCTTTGTGATCGAAGGTGATGGTCCCTTTCTTGTTTTCGTAGGTGTAGCTGTCGGCAGCGATAGCAACATTGGCACCAACGAAAGCGAGAAGCATCATGATGATGATCAGTTTCTTCATTAGTTTTCCTCCTGGTACATAGATTTTACAAAGGCGGGATTGCCTTCGTCCGTTTGCGTAATTTATATGTTATTTGTTCGCTGATAGCATCAGACATCGACAAGCATGTCGCTAGATGTCGGGTTATATTGTAGTGATTACAGATATTTAGATTGTCAAAGATCGGGGCGCCCGACATGGATTATTTTCGTGTTTACATGCCGGACTGTCCCTTGTTAGACTCCCTGACATGAATCAGAGTGATTATCAAGACAACTTGTCGACGGTCTGCATTGATGCTGTTGAGGTGAAACGAATCCGCGAAAGGATGCAGTTGACGCAGTTGTATGTCAGTAAGGTTGTCGGTGTAACAACGGATACCATCTCGCGTTGGGAGAACAACCGCTACCCGACCATTCGCAGGGCAAATGCTCTTAAGTTAGCGGAGGCCCTGGAGGTTCCGCTTGAGGATATCCTGCTCAAGCCTGAAGAGGAAAACCTAGAAGTCGACGGCCCGGAAAAGAAGAGTCCGTACCTGGTATGGAGTGTGTTCGCAATCCTCAGCTTTGTTGCGCTTGTTGCTGGTTTTTCCATGTTTTCAGAACCCCCGCTCCCTGCGGCAACGATCACGGCGGAAAGAATCCTGCCCGCATTTGCCGGGCCGGGCAGTTCGATTCCAGTGCAGATTCGCCTGACTCATCATGCCAAGAGTGGCGGCGTCATACTGCGTGAATATTTTCCGAAAGGGTGGAAGATCCTCCAGGCTCACCCGCCCGCGTCCAGCCTGGACAATGTACATGGGGTTGCCCGCTGGATTATCAAGGCCGGTGATGACAGGGACCGGGTGGTGTACCTGGTTCAGGTTGATGCAGATTCTAAGATGCATTCCGAGGGCGTATTCCAGGGAGAGATAGTTGCCAGCCGTGAAGGTAATCAGACCGCTGTACCGATCCTGGGTGAAAATACAATCAAGGCCGAGCCTGTACACTGGGCCGACACGAACGGAGATGGCAGGATTGATGATCCGGAAATGCTTGAAGCCTCGTTTACCATCGAGGACATGAACGGAGTCCATATCGAATGGAAGGACTTGGAAGCACTCTGGAATGCCGGGAGCTACAGCTGGAGTGCCAGCAAGGGTATTTTTACGCCGGTTGTAGAGAAATAGTAACCCTGTGCATTTGTCCAGCTCAACGGTGTTCAGTCTCCAAGCAAATTTTACGCACTCTCACCTTTTCCCTGATCCGGAGAACGGATATAGTTGATCATAACAAAACCACCTTGATTTAAACCTCCTGATCTATACGCCATGGCAACCTCCTCCATGGCGTTTTTTTTGTCAAAAAAAGGCGTGCCCTACATGGGCACGCCTTGATGGTTCGGTTGCGTTGCTGTTCAGAGGGGCTTGGGGTTACAGAGGTTCTCCTCCCTGTTGACCTTGACGCCACAGTTGGCGCAGACAAACGTCGGGTTTTCGTAGAGCTTGTTGATCTCTTCGTTGAGCTCCGTTGATTTAAGCTGGCACATATGCAGTTCGCAATGTTCTTCAGGGTTCGTGCAATCGTTTTCAGCCATGATTAATCCTCCATTGTTTTTATTATAATGTAACGTACTGAAATCATTCGTCAACACTCCTTGGGCGATTGTTGCGACGACGCCAGACAAACATATAAACAGCAACATTGACCAATATGACGACCGTTCCCAGAAGCACCTGCAGGGCGACAGTCAAATTTTGCGGATAGATGAGCCTTGAGAGGTGATGCTCGATGAATCCACCATTGTAGGCTTGATCGAAAGCCAATTTTCGAAAATGATTTTCCAGCGGTGTCAACGGACATATCCATCCAGCCCATTCTACCCAGATCCCCCAGCAGGCGGCAGGCAAGTGCAGCCATGCCCATCTTTTATGGTGCAGGCAAAGCAGGCCTCCGAACAGGACAAACAGAATGAATGCGGCATGCAGAATCAGGGTCAAGTCTGCCAGGATGCGGTAGCCCATGGCTCAGCCCCACAGGGTCCCCAGGAAATCATTGACCAGGCTGAAATATTGCTGGCTGTTGACGAACATGATGTCATTGTGGGAGCCACGTGGAAAAATGTTCAGCTGCGTTGGCCCGGCGCACCACCGAGCCAGCTTTTCCGCGTGGCTGACATCGATTAAACCGTCATGCCGGGTGTGAAGAATCATCGCCGGTTGCGTGAACTGTGACAATATCCCCTTGATATCAATAGCGTGATGTACCGCTGTCTCAAGCTCTTTGCCTGTTGCCCCTATCTCGTGGGGATGCAGGCGAAGCAAGAGTCTTTCCAATGGATCAGCAATGGCGCTTTCCAGGATTAAACCGGCGACATCAGGAAAGAGTTCGGCGGCCTTGATGGCGAACAGGGAACCGACTGACCGCCCGAACAGGACGAGCTTGTGTTGAGGTCTGTCGAGTGCAGATATCGTCGGCAGGACATCCTGCAGCATCTTTCCCAGTTGGGGGGTGCCCGTAGAACCGCCATAGCCACGGAACTCGGCAAGAAAACAATTGCAGCCCATGCGACCGATCAGTTCCGGAAATCCGTCTAGATAGTCCGAAACAATTTCACCATTACCGTGGAAATGAACAAGCGTCGGGGCGTTCAGGTCAACTTGATGGTAGTAGCAAGCCAGTCGCGCTCCATTGCATTCAACCCAGAACGGTTGGGCATCCATGCCCATGCGTGGAAAGAAATAACGCTGACTGATGATGGGATGGTTCAGAATCTGATCGCTGGTCATTCCTTCTCTTCACCCCAGACTTTTTTTAGGAACTGGTCGCGCCCCGAATTGTAACGATAGAATTTATATCGGACCGGGTTTTTTTGGTAATAGTCCTGGTGGTAGTCCTCTGCTGGGTAGAATTGATCCAAGGCCACAATTTCTGTAGCAACAGGGGCTTTGAATTTGCCTGAACGGGCGAGCTTGTCACGTGAGTCTTCGGCCAGGCGTTTTTGTTCATCGTTGTGATAGAAAATGCCAGGCCTGTACTGTGAGCCACGATCGACGAACTGTCCTGCCGCGTCGACAGGATTGATGTTGCGCCAGAAGATGTCGAGTAATTCTTCGTAACGTACTTTTCCCGGGTCATAAGTGACCTGAAGAGCCTCAGTGTGGCCTGTGGTGCCGGAGGACACCTCCTGGTATGTCGGGTTCTCCTTGTGCCCTCCGCAATATCCGGAAACTGTTGAGATGACCCCGTCGAGCTTGTCGAAGGGGGGCTCCATGCACCAGAAGCAGCCCCCGGCGAAAGTTGCCTTGGCATAGTTGCTTTTCTCTTCCATTGTTTTAGCACCCTTGCTCTGAGCTAAGGCTGTCGAAGAAATGATCAGAGCTAAAATTATGGTAACAAACGATATGAATATCCGATTAGGCATGATGATGCTCCTTGAAGAGATATTCTAACATTTTTCCGATGCGGTTGCTCTGAGCGCTGAAGTGAAACAGTCAAGGCGCCTTCGTGACCGAAGACGCCTTTTGATATCTCGTTATGTCTTGATGCGCTATTTCCTGGTCACAACCAGCCAGAGCGCATGAACCATTCCCGGTAACCCCCCGAGTAGAGTCAAGATGATATTGACCCAGAAATGCAAGGTTGGCCCGACTTGCATGAAGGCCGCCACCGGTGGCAGGAAAATAGCCAGTAAAATTTTGATAATGTCCATTGTCCGCTCCTTTTTGTAAATGATTGCGGGGTATTATAGCAAACTCAACCAGCGGCTCCTTTACTTTTTTCAGAATGACTGCAAAGCGCTGCTGCTCAGCGACAAAATGTGTCAAGCCTGTCCGTAAAAGCCGGATTCAGCGTGCTTGCATATTTATTGAAACCTCCTGGTTTGATGTAAGTTGAAAACTCTGATTTTGTTAAGTTGCAGGAATGATTCGGGTTCACCTGTCAGGTGAGATTGAGACTGTTTTTTTCTGCAGGATTTGGCATGCGATTGGCATTATTCATTTGTGAAAATACAGTTTGGGTTGCGCGGTATCCGGTCTGGCAGCGTCGATAAATACGAATCAGAAAATCCCGGGTAAAGCGTGGTGAGCAAGCCTGCCAAAGAGCAGGACGCCTGAAGCGACTTTCAGGGACAAAATTCAAGGCAGGGCGCCGCCCGGCCACACCGCCGCCCAAAAGGTTCAATAGCCCAACTCCTCCTTCAGCGGGCCAGACAAACGCCCCGGCAGTTACATGCCGGGGCGTTTGTTTTTTGTTTGAATAAGTTTTACCGTTTTTTTATTAATGAGTGATTAGTAGAATTTTTTAAGGTATAATTCCCACCTTTGACGGGAAATTTTGCTAGCAGAGGAAGATGATGAAAATTCTGAGACTTACCCTCCTCGTGATTTGCTTTTTGATTGCGGATTGGAGCGTTCTCGATCGTTTGGCCCTGTCAGGCGACAATGTCCTGGTTGAAATCACGGCGGTGGACCCTGCTGGAAAAGCGGCACTCGGCATCGAGGAAAAACTTTTTGTGAAGGTAAACTACGAGAGCGATATCCCGTTACGCTTTCAGGCACTGGCCACGTGGAACGGTTCTGCGCTCGAATTCGGGGCCATCAAGAACGCCGGGCTGCTGCATCCATCAGGTAAGGGCGAAGCCTTGGCCTGGGTTATGTACCTTAATACAACGCACGTCGATGGTGTCAGGCTGACAGTCTTCAATGAGCAATGGCAACAGTTATATCAGTTGACTGAGCGTGTCGATGTGACCTGGCAGGAAGGTGCGAACAAACCCTCCCGTGCTCAGGCGGAATGGGTCAAGCCGTTAACCAGGGCAGAGAAGCGTTTGACAGACTTTTTCTACGATCCGGAACCGCATCGATTCGAAGCATTTTATGAGATTTTTTTCTATGTCAACCTTGCAGCCATTCCCGTCTATATCCTGCTGCAATTGCACATGTTGTATCGCTATCGTTATCGTTGGCGTGAACTCTCAATGATTCCACTCTTTCCCTACATGNNTCTACGTTCTGTTCGGTTTGCATATTGATCGGTCACTATTGATCACCTTCCTTTTCCGGTATACCTTCTGTGCCCTGCTTTGGCTGGCTGCGGTCTGGCTTGCGAAACGGTTCTGGCAGGACAAGTTGCCCCCGCCGAAGCTTTACAAGCCTCCCAAAGCATAATCCCTGCTCCACTGCATCTAAGGCCACGCAGTGTAGCCCTTCAAGTTGCTGTGGACGCAGTAAGTCAGCCTATGGCACCCATCATGCGCAGATGCTTGAGCAGGTTAACGACACCCATCCCTGCGACCACAAGACCGGCGATGCGCAGCATCCAGGTGCGGGCCTTGCCACTTAACCAGTGGGCTGCGCTGCCGAAAAAAAAGAGCGAAGGCGTAGTGCCGAGGCCAAAGGCCAGCAGCATCAGCGCACCAGTGGTTACACTTGCACTCTGTGCGGCGGTGATGGCAACTGCATAAAGATATCCGCAGGGGATAAAGCCGAACAATAGACCAAGGGGGAGGGCAGCGAGGGCCGGCGGCAATTTTCTCAACTGTCCGGTTGCTGCGGTCATTAATTGCATGGGACCGGGGAAGTCAAGTTTGGCCGCATTCAGCCAACCGAACAGACCGGCAGTTCCCAATCCGACCAGAATGACAAAAATATCTGACCCGACCAGCAGTGAACGGGTAAGCGTTTTGAATTTGTCAGTATAAGCAAGTGCGGAGCCGAGCCAGCCGACGATTGAACCGATGAACGTATAGGTTGTGATGCGACCTGCGTTGTAGAGTAGGTGAAAAAACCAGCCGCCTTTTTGCCCGGCTTCGGAAAGAGCGAGCGCGCTAACCAGCCCCCCGCACATACCTATGCAGTGTCCTGTGCCGAGCAGGCCCGTGACAAATGCCATGGTGATCAGCGAATGACTCATTTCATCATGACCTGTTCGATATCAAAAATGACCTGTTTCTGGTCGTAGCCAGGGCGCTGGATGTTAACCGTGACCCGCCATGCGCCTGCCATGGTGAAGATCGCATTGCCGCGATAAGCATCATCCTGCCAGGTAGCGTCGGGATGATTGGGCGGCATCGGCATGGCCGGCATGTCCAGGCTGATATCCAGCCTGGCATCGCTGATGACAGCACCGGTGTCACCGAAAATCTCAATTGCAAAGGGGATTTCCGTCATCGTTTTGAGGGGCCTGTCGGCAAAAGCAAGCAGGACTTTCCCTGATTTGAAGGCCGGTTGTTCCAGTATGGTCTCTGCTGCCAGAAGCGAACCTGCTTGGCCGAGCAAGATTATGGTGAGTGCAATCGTCAGGATATGACGCATCGAATTATTCACGGTTCTCTCCTTGTGATGATTTGTCTTCGGCAGAGACCTCGTCATCATCGTCCAGCATCCTGTATTTCGGGCCTTCGACATCATCAAAATCACCTCTTTTGACAGTCCAGACAAAGAACAGCCAAGCACCGGTGCCGACACAAAGAGACAGGACGATCAATATGACAATTGACTTTAACATTGGAGAATACTAATTGCTTGGGTTTGGTTTGGCAATCGAAAACGACCTTCTCACGAGGCGTCCAAGGCGTAAAGAGTTACTGACAACAAGAACTGAACTGCTGGCCATTGCCACAGCCGCCCAGACAGGCGCCAGTTTGCCAAGTGCCGCCAGCGGGATCATGGCCAGGTTGTAACTGAAGGCCCAGAACAGGTTCTGCTTGATAACCTGGAGCGTCTTGCGGGCAAAGAAGATAGCATCGAAAAGGCGCAACAAATCAGGTTTGGTCAGAACAATATCGGATGTTTCCAGCGCAATATCGGTTCCTCCCGCCATGGCGCATCCTGCGTCGGCCATGGAGAGCGCAGGCGCATCGTTGATGCCGTCTCCAACCATCATGACCGTGTGCCCGGCAGACTTCTTTTCTTCAATCCAGTGCGTTTTGTCAGCCGGGCTCATGTTTGCCCGGTAGTCGGGAAGGGCGAGCCTGTTGCAGACGTCTTTAGCCGTTGCGGAGCGGTCTCCGGTGAGGAGAAATGTTTTCAGGCCAAGACCGTTCAGTTTCCTGATGGTTTGCATGGCCTCTTCACGCAGAGGGTCTTGCACAAGGAGCGTACCCAGGCAAACCCCGTCGCGGCTGACATAGACTTCAGTGAGTTGCCCTGAATCTATAGCCGGGACATCGATACCGTTTTCTGTGAGGAAGCTTCGGCTGCCGACCAGGAAAAGCGTGCCGTTATGTTCGGCTTTCAACCCGCGCCCGGGGACACTGGTGACGGGCAGTGGTGTTGTCGGCTGTATCCCCAGAGCGTTTGCCCTGGCCAGAATGCCTTTGGCCAGCGGGTGATTGGAGCCCATCTCGACATTGCATGCAATCTGCAGTAATTCCTCTGCTGTTTGCCCCGCTGCAGGGTGAATCTGTTCTACTGTCGGTTTGCCGTGGGTGAGGGTGCCGGTTTTGTCAAAGGCAACCAGGTCGATGCGGGCAGCCATTTCCAGTATGTCCCCCCCGCGGAATAGTATCCCCCTGGCCGCGGCGCTGCCTGATGCTGCCAGCACTGCCGTTGGTGTCGCCAATCCAAGGGCACATGGGCAGGCGACAATCAGAACCGAGACGGCATTGAGCAGGGCGGCGTTTTGCGCATCCCCATAAAAATGCCAGTACATCCAGGTAGCCGTTGCGATGATCGTTACGACAGGTACGAAGATGGTTGCCACCATGTCTGCCAGGGACTGAATGGGTGCCTTGCGGGTTTGGGCTTCTTCGACCAACCTGGCCATGCGTGCAATAAAAGAATCGGTGGCGGGTCGCTCGACTTCAAGGGTGATCGATGCGGAAAGGTTCATGGTGCCTGCTGAAACTTTATCGCCCGGTTTTTTCACTACCGGCATGGGTTCGCCTGTGAGAGTCGATTCGTCAAGTTCAGTGATGCCGTCGATAATCAGGCAGTCGACCGGAATGCGTTCTCCTGCGCGAACGAGAATCTTTTCGCCGGGGGTTAGATTGGCACTGGCCACATTTTCTATCTTGTCGTCATTGATCCGGTTTGCTGATTCGGGCGCCAGCTGCAAAAGCTTGTCAATGCCCGAGATCGATCTGTTGCGTGCCGAGTTTTCAAACAAGCGACCGAGCAGGATCAGGGTGATGATCATTGCCGCAGTGTCAAAGTAGACTTCCCCGCCATGGAACAGTGAGTAGAGGCTGAATCCGTATGCTGCACTGACCCCGAGGGAGATCAGTAAATCCATGCTGGCGGAAAAACGCCTCAGGCTGCGCAATGCTCCGGAAAAAAAAGGCCAGCCGGAATAAAAAACCACAGGTGTTGCGACTGCCGCGGCAAAATATTGAATCATTTTCTGAATGCCGGGATCGATGCCATGAAAGTAGCCGCCATATAAGGCGAAAGAGAACCCCATCAGCTGCATGGAAAGAAAAGCCGCTGTGCCGAAACGGATCAGCAGGGATTTCTGCTCGCGCGCTGCCGCTTCCTGGGCGGCGCCCGATGTAAAGGG
>JABAOE010006589.1_pt3 | contig 10731 bp, 12 predicted proteins | sample 7062141 | NCBI WGS metagenome assembly JABAOE01 (sample SAMN14538627, study PRJNA623070) | marine sediment metagenome | biome: marine biome [ENVO:00000428]; feature: marine pelagic biome [ENVO:01000023]; material: deep marine sediment [ENVO:00002113] | place: India: Gulf of Khambhat ...
AGCCGAGCCGCACTCGCACGCCTCGCGGGCTCACGGGGAGCTCGCGCATCCGCGCGGCGGCGCCGCTCCCCGCGGGGCCGGCCCCTCGCCCCGGCCCGAGCACCCGCGATCTTCCTGCGCGAGGCACGCCGGGCTCGTGCGGAGGCTGCCCTAGCGCGCGAGGTCCTCGCCGCGGATGCCGAGCTCGGCGCCGACCGCCCGCAGGCCGTCGATCACGTTCTGGATGTGCTCGCTCCGCTCCAGGCCGACGAGCTCGATGCCGCGGCTCACCTCCTCCCGGCTGACGCCGGCGGCGAAGGTCTTGTCCTTGAGCTTCTTGGTGACCGACTTCGGCTTCAGGTCGTCGATCCCCGTCGGCCGAACGAGACAGGCCGCGAAGACCAGCCCGGAGAGCTCGTCACAGGCGACCAGAACCCTGTCGAGCTCGCGCTCCGGCTCGACCCCCGTGAAGTCGGAGCGGTGGGCGAGGATCGCGTGAAGGACCTCCTCCGGGTAGCCGAGCGTCCGAAGGTGCTCGACCGCCACCAGCGGGTGCTGCTCGGGATGCTTCTCCCAGTCCAGATCGTGGAGCAGGCCGGCGAGCCCCCACGTCTCCTCGTCCTCACCTCGCATGCGCGCGTAGTGCCGGACCGCGGCCTCGACCGCGTACATGTGCTTTCTCAGGCCCTCGTTCTCGACCCACTCCTCGAGGAGGGCCACCGCATCGTCGCGATCGGGCATGTCTCGCTCATCCGTGCCAAGAGGTGCTCACGCTGGCCGTTCGGGAAGGAAGCTGAAGGCAAGGGCGCTAGCCTGCAATCTCGCCGCGCCCGGTCGAGGGCCTCGCCCCCCGCCCCGAGGGGGCCGTACCGCGGATCGGTAGCGCCTCACACGCGCGAGGAGGGGCAGAAGCGCGAGACGACGCATGCCTCGCAGCGCGGCTTCCTGGCATCGCACACGCGCCGGCCGTGCCAGATCAGGAGGTGCGAGAGGAGCGTCCAGCGCTCGGGGGGAAACAGCCCCATCAGATCGCGCTCGATCTTCTCGGGCGTCTTCTCCCCGGTGAAGCGCAGGAGCGTGGAGAGCCGCTTGACGTGGGTGTCCACGACGACGCCTTCGTCGATGCCGAAGGCGTTTCCGAGAATCACGTTCGCGGTCTTGCGGCCCACACCGGGCAGGGCGGCGAGCGCCTCCATGGAGGCCGGCACCTCACCGCCGTGCTCACCCGCGACGCCGCGCGCGAACCCGATGACGTTGCGCGCCTTGTTGCGGAAGAAGCCCGTGGTCCGGACGATCTCCTCGACGTCCTCCTGCGCGGCGCCCGCGAGCGCCTCCGCGTCGGGATACCGGCGGAAGAGCTCGGGCGTGACCATGTTCACGCGAACATCCGTGGTCTGCGCGGACAGGATCGTCGCGACCCCGAGCTGAAAGGCGCTCTCGAAGTCGAGCTCGCAGTGCGCGTCCGGGTACTCGTCCGAGAGCAGCTCGAATACCTCTGCGGCCCGCGCTCGCTTCGCCTTCATCGATTCCCTAGGCATGCCGCCTCATCCGACCGCGCGATCTCTCCGGGTCCCCCGGCGGACGCCTCACGTCGCCTTCCCGGCCTTCGAGGGCCGGCTCCGACCCGGACCGGTCGGCGTCACCCTCGTGAAGCGCAGGGCCGCGGGGGGTGGCGCCGCCGGATCCCTCACCGTCGCATCCCTCACCGTCGCATCCGTCACCGTCGCATCCTCCACCGTCGCACCCTCCACCTGCCGGGCCAGCTCCGAGCCGTGCTCGCGCACGAGCGCGAAGAACCGCGCGAGCAGCTTCAGGACCTCTCCCGCCGTCCGCAAGGAGTACAGGGCGTCGAGCTCACCGCCCGGGAGGACGTTCGCGAAGTCCGCTCCGTCGCCCCGCACGTCGACGTCGAGCCACAGACCGGCCTCCGCGAGCGGCGCCTCCGGCAACGGGACCACGGCGAGCCCCGGGCGGTCGGGACGCATTCCCGTCGCGAGCATCACGTGCAGCCCCCCGGCCGCTCCGGCCGCCCAGAAGACCCCGTCGACCGACTCGGGCGCGGCGCCCTCCTCGGGGCGGGCCCAGAAGAGGTGCTGCGGGAGCTGCACGTAGCCGGACCCAGCCGGCGGGACGGGCTCCGCGCCGGGGGATCGCCCGACGAGGTCGCGAGCCGCCGCGGTCGTAAGCAGGTAGAGCGGCCGACCCGCGCGCGCGAAGCGCACCGCGTGGTAGACGAGGGCGCCGAGCCGGTGCAGCGCACCGGGCGGCGTCTCGTCGGCGTGCAGCCCGCGGACGAAGGCCGCCACCGCTCCCAGCGTCACGAACTGACTGGGATCGCTCGGGTCGGCGCCCCGAGCCTCGGCTTCCTCGTCGATCCTCGCCGCCAGCGCTTCGGCGTCCTCGGCCCGGGGAAAGACGAGCTCGTACGGCGTCACCCGCGCGTAGGCGTCGTGGAGGGCCATGCGGGCGCCTACCCCCGCTCCCCGACGGGCTCCGCCGTTCCCTGCGACTCGAGGACGACCGGGCGGGAGGCGCCGAGCAGCCGTCTCGCGTCCTCCCACCACCCCCGCCGTCGGACCAGGACGAGCTCCACGGGCGCGTCGAGCCCCTCGACCCAGACGAAGTGCACGTCTCCCAGCTCCGCCGGCCGGCTCAACCGGTAGCGTTCCCCCCGCCAGGAGAGCTCCAGGTGACCAGCGGCCTCGAAGTCGGGCGCACGCCACACCTGCTCCACGTAGTACTCGCCCTCCACCTCGAAGACGCCGCCTCCGAGGTCCTCGCCGTGCTGGTAGTACCAGGGGTCGAAGGGCTCACCCTCGTGGCGCTTGAACGACTCGTCCGCGGCGTAGTCGACGCCCTCGAGCGCATCGTCGCCGGCGAGCGACTCGAGGTGGTGGCGAAGCTCGTGCGTCAGCGTCTCCCAGATCTCGCCCTCCCAGTCGAAGTCGGGGTTCCGCCGCGCCAGCGCCCGGAACGAGCCCCAGTACAGCGCGATCACGGAGCGCGTCGTCTCCGGGCTGCCGTAGTCCGACAGGTGCTCCTCGGTCAGGCACTCGCCGAGGGTGTAGATGCCCGGCAAGGTCGGGTGCGCCGGCGCCTCCCGGCTCACGGTGAGGCCGTCGATGCCCTCCAGGTACTCGTGCGGGATCTCCTCGAACGCGCGGCGCGCGGCCCTCTCGAAGGCGGCGAACTTCACCGCTCGTCAGTCACCCGACGGCGCCGCCGCGCGCGCCTGCACGGCGCGGGCCAGGCGCTTGTTGAGCGCGAGGAGCACCGCGAGCACCACGGCGAACTGGATCAGCACCGAGCCCACGTTGTAGGGGCTGAACGGCGTCCAGGTCGCGACGAAGTCCTCCCCCTGCGCGCTCCACAGCCACCAGACGGCCAGGACCACCGCCTCCACCGCGACGAGCCGGATCGCCCAGTCCCACCAGGCGCCGATGCGGATGTCGGAGCCCTCCTGGTTGATGAAGGTCTCCCTCCACTTCGTGACGCCGTAGCGCAGGACGGCGAAGGCGAAGAAGAAGCCCGACACCATCAGCCCCACGCCCCAGACCCAGTCCTGGTTCTGGAAGATCCCGAGCTTGAGCGCGCTGGGGATCCCGAACAGCAGCCCCGCGCTCCCCACGATCGCGATGGCGCGCCCCCGCGTGAGGCCCAGATCCATGAGGATCCGGCTGGCGAGCTCGATCATCGACACGAGGCTCGTCCACGCCGCGAAGACGAGCGCCAGGAAGAAGAGCCCCTGGAAGAGGCGCCCGCCCGGGATCTCCTGGAAGAGCTGCGGCACCCAGATGAAGGTCAACCCTTCGTTGCCGGCCCCGACGATCTCGGCAGCGGCCTCCGGCATCGTGGAAAAGACCGTGCACAGAACCATGATGCCCGCGAGCAACGACATCGAGTTGTTGCCGAAGCCGATCACGAACGCGTTGAGCGCCGTGTCCTCGTTCTGGCGCATGTAGATCGCGTACGTGAGCACCAGGCCCCATCCCGCGCCCGTGTCCCACGCGTTCTGCGTGAGCGCCTGGATCCAGATCTCGTAGCTCGCCAGGGCCGACCAGTCGGGCGTGAAGAGGAAGGCGAGCCCGTCGGCCGCTCCCGGGAGCGTCAGCGCCCGCATCGCCAGCACGATGACCAGCACGATCAGGCTCGGGATGAGGATCTTGGCGGCCGTCTCGATCCCGCGGACGCCGCGCGACACGACGAACACGCCCATCCCCATCGCGACCGCGTGCGTCAGGACGGCGCCCGGGGTGGATTGGAAGCCGTCCCAGAAGGCGCTCGGCGTCGCTCCCGGCACCTCGCCGGTCACCGTGCCCACGAAGAACCGGATGGTCCATCCCATCACGACCGAGTAGTAGAACATGATCGCGGTCGCGACGAAGGCGATCCACGCGCCCATCCAGGCGAACCCGGGGCCCAGCGTCCGCACGAAGGCGCCGATCGCGCCCGAGCGAGTCCCCTTGCCCATGCCGAACTCGAGGACGAGGAGGGGCACGGACCAGGCGAGCAGGAAGACGACCCAGGCCACCAGGAACGACCCGCCGCCGTTGCTGGCGGCGATGCGGGGGAACCGCCAGATGTTGCCGGTGCCGACGGCCATCCCGAGCATGGCCAGGAGCATGCCCCAACGCGAGCTGAAGACTTCGGACTTCGACGCCACGGGGCCGTCCCCCTATTCGAAGATGTAGGCGATCGCCTGCGCCGCCTGCTCGAGGGTCTCGACCGTGAGCGTCGCCAGCGCGTCGAGCTCCTTGAGCGCGTGGATGTGCTCCTCGGCGCGCACGAGCACGAGCGGAAGACCCGCCGCGACGGCCGCTCCGGCGTCGGCCGCCGTGTTCCACTGCCTGTACTTGGGCCCGAAGTACGCGATGCACAGCTCGGCGCGCTGCATGAGGACTCGTGTCCGGAGCGTGTTCACGCGAGCGCCCACGAGGTCCCGGTAGCGGGGGCCCGGCTGCTCTCCCAGGATGTCTTCGCCCACCGAGTCCGAGCGGTCGTGCGCCTCCTGCGGGCCGACGACCTCGGCGTCCACGCCGGCGTCCCGAAGGAGCCGCCTCAGCTCGGCCCGCCACTCGGAGTGGATCTCGCCCGCGGCGTAGACGACGAGGTCGGTCACCGGCGCCCCGGCCGTCGCGCCGTTGCGCGGCTCCCGATCACGCGAGGTGCTCACGAATCCAGGCCACCACGTGATCCACGCCCACCCGGACCTGCTCCAGGGAGTCGCGATCCCGCACCGTGACCGTGCCGTCCTCTCCCGTCTGCCCGTCCACGGTGACGCACCACGGTGTGCCGATCTCGTCCTGCCGTCGGTAGCGGCGACCGATGGCCCCGGACTGGTCGTAGAAGGAAGGGATCGACGCCGCCCGCAGCGCCGCGCTCAGCCTCTCCGCCGTCTCCGGCATCCCGTCCTTCTTGACCAGCGGGAAGACCGCCACCTTGATCGGAGCCAGGGACGGGCTCAGGCCGAGCACGACGCGCGCCTCTCCTTCGACCTCCTCCTCGCGGTACGCGTCCGCGAGCACGACGAGCATCGTCCGGTCGACCCCCATCGAGGTCTCGACGACGTAGGGCACGAAGCGCTCGTTGGTGGGAGCGTCGATGTACTCCAGCCGCTTGCCGGAGTACTCCTGGTGCCGGACGAGGTCGAAGTCGGTGCGGTTGTGGATCCCCTCGAACTCCTTCCAGCCGAAGGGAAACTCGTACTCGATGTCGTACGCGTGCTTGGCGTAGTGCGCGAGCTCATCGCTTCCGTGCGCGTGGAACCGCAGCTTGCTCTCGTCGATGCCGAGATCCACGTGCCATTGCATGCGGATCTCCATCCAGCGCTCGAACCACTCCTCGTCGTCGCCCGGCTTGACGAAGAACTGCATCTCCGCCTGCTCGAACTCGCGCGTCCGGAAGATGAAGTTCCCGGGCGTGATCTCGTTGCGGAACGCCTTGCCGATCTGGGCGATCCCGAACGGGACCTTCTGCCGCGCGGCCCCCTGCACGTTGAGGAAGTTCACGTAGATGCCCTGGGCCGTCTCCGGCCGGATGTACACCGTCGCGCTCGAGTCCTCCACCGGTCCCATGAAGGTCTTGAACATGAGGTTGAACATCCGCGGCTCCGTGAACGAGTCCCGGGTGCCGCACGTCGGGCACTGACCGGCCTCGATCTCGGGGAGATCCGCCCGGAAGCGGCGGTGGCAGCTCGTGCACTCGACGAGGGGGTCGGTGAAGCCCTCCACGTGGCCCGAGGCTTCCCAGACCCTCGGATGCATCAGGATCGCCGCGTCGAGACCCTCGATGTCGTCGCGCTGATGGACCATCGCCGACCACCACCGATCCTTGATGTTCCGCTTGAGCTCGACGCCGAGGGGCCCGTAATCCCAGACCGATCCGGTCCCGCCGTAGATCTCGGACGACTGGAAGACGTACCCCCGCCGCTTGGTGAGCGAGACGAGCTTGTCCATCAGGTCGGCATTCGCCATGAAGCCTTGGATTCCCAGGGGTTTCGGGGGGTCGGCCAGGAGGGGCGAAAGGTACCCGGGGGCTCGAAGTCGATCAACGGCCTCCGCGGGGTCGGCTCGCCACGCCGGCGGGCCGAACTCGGAGCGCCCATGGGGGTAGGAGCGGAGCCGAGGGTACGGCGACCCTCCCCCTCCACCCCAGCCACCGGCACGAGGACGATGATCACATTCACCGACCGGGCGCGTGACATGGTCCAGTCCTTCCTGGGCGACGGGGAGGCGCAGGCGCTTCGAATCACCATGAGCGGCCCCCCGACCGCGCCGCGCTTCGAGCTGACGCTGGTCGATCCCGAGGAGCGGCGCGAGGACGAGCGCGAGGTGGACGCGGGCGGGTTCGCGGTCTACGTGGCAGAGGCCGACTCGGAGGCGCTCGACGGCGCGACCGTGGACTATGTGGACCGTGTCAACGAGAGCGGGTTCGAGGTCCGGACGGCCGCCACCGCTCCCGAGGCGTCGCCGCGCCGGTCACGCGGCGAGCCCAGCGGCGAGATCGCCGACCGGGTCCGCGACGTCCTCGACAGCCAGGTCAACCCGGCGATCGCGGCGCACGGGGGCATGATCTCGCTCGTCGACGTCGAGGAGACGGACGTCTACGTGGAGATGAGCGGCGGTTGCCAAGGCTGCGCGCTCTCGCGCATGACGCTGCGCCAGGGCGTCGAGCGCATGCTTCGCGAGGCCGTGCCCGAGCTGACCGCCGTGCACGACGTCACGGACCACGCCTCCGGGGAGAACCCCTACCTGTAGCCACCGGCCGCGAATGCTCGCTCGCAGCGCACCACACGTCACGCTCACGATCGTTGGGCTCGTGTTGGGCGTCCCCGCGCGCGAGCTGCACGCTCAGGGATGCGTCCGGCCGTGCGTGGGACCGGAGCGAGGGGCGGTCATCGCGGCGGGTGGCGGATCGCTGGATCGGCGCATCTACCAGGAGTTCATACGGATGGCCGGCGGAGAGGACGCCAGGATCGTCCTCATCCCCACCGCGGGAGCGGAATACGGCTCTCATGACGGCTGGACGGCGATCCAGGCGCTCAGGAAGGCCGGGGTCCGTCAGCTGGAGATCCTGCACACGCGCAGTCGCTCCGTCGCCGACCTCGAGGCCTTCTCGTCACCGCTGGAGCAGGCGACGGGGGTCTGGCTCTCGGGCGGACGGCAGTGGCGTCTGGTCGACGTCTACCTCGACACGCACACGCACCGCGCCCTCCAAAGGGTCCTCGCCCGGGGGGGCGTCATCGGCGGCAACTCCGCCGGCGCGTCGGCGCTGGCCTCGTTCCTCGTGCGGGGCGGGGAGGACAACGAGGTGATCTTCTCGACCGGGCGCGCCGAGGGCTTCGGCTTCCTGCGCAACGTCGCGATCGACCAGCACGTCCTGGCGCGAGGCCGCGAAAACGAGATGTTCGAGGTGCTGCGCGAGAATCCCCACCTCCTGGGGATCGGGCTCACGGAAGGATCGGCGCTCGTGGTGACTGCCGACCTGGCGCGGGTCATCGGCGGCCGGGTCGCGATCTACGACGTGACCGACCCGCTCACGCTGATCCCCCTCTGGTGGCTCGGGCCCGGAGCGGCGTACGACCTGGGCACGCGCCGCACCGTCCTGTCCGAGGAGCGGCCGCCTCCGGGGTGAGCGGGGCGTGCCTCGCCTCAGCGGGCTCCCACGTGGCCGCCGAGCTCTCGAGGGGCCGTGGGTCGCGACGGCATGGCTAGCGGATTCCGACCTCCTGAATCCGCTCGAGCACGGCGGCCCACAGGCCGTCGGCCGTGACCCGGTCGAGGTAGTCGAGCTCGTCGAGGGCGTCGGTCAGCCGCGCGAGGTGATCCTCGAGGGCGTCGCCGATCCGCTCGGTCGCCGGGCGCGCCTCGAGAACCGGGTCTGCCGTCCCCGACGAAGCGGGCGTGTACTCGATGTCGCCCTGATTGGCGAGCAGGAAGTCGTGAAGGCCGAGCGCGGCGTCCACCACGGAATCCACCTGGCCGTAGGTCCGCTCCCGGGCTTGCGACGCGGCGTCGAAGCCGGATTCGGCGCGCGCCACGAGCACCTGTCGATGCTCGTCCGACACGCCGGCCGGCAGCGCCCGCTCGAAGGCGGCCATGAACGTCGCTCGATCCACACCCCGTAACGCGTCCAGCTCGTCCCCGATCGAGAGCCAGAACTCCTCGACCGCTCCGAATTCACTGGCGTTCGCGAGATAGACGCCGGCAAGCCAGCTCTCGGGCGGACGCGGGCTCGAACCCTGCACGCCCGCGCGGGCCTCGCGCAGCGTGCTCGCAAACGCGGCGTCCGCCGCGGATCGGAGTTGGGGAGCGAGCTCGTCGGAGACGGGCGGCGGCGCGGCCTGCGAGGCCGTCGGTCCCCGCTCCTGCTCGAAGCGAGCGCTCACGATCGGCCACGCGACGTAGGCACCGACGGCCAGCGCCGCCAGGACCACGGTGCTCACGATGGGCCCGACCAGCGATCGCTGGCGCTTGAGCCTCCGGGAGGACCGGCGGCGGCCCGCCGGGCGCTTGGCCGCCGCGGCCGTCGACGGCTGCTCCACGGCGGCGTCACCGACCGCCGAGAAGTCCATGACGTCCTCGGGCGGACCTTCGAGGTCCTGCGGCTCCATCCACGCCGGCGAAGCCCGCGTCGTGAAGTCGGGCATGGGCTGGTCGAGCTCGAGCCCCTGGGAGCCCGGGTCGAAGGGCTCGGCGCCCTCGGCGCTGAACTCCATCGAATGCTCCAGGCCCGCGCCGAACCCGCCACGCTCGCCCGAGCCCATCGCGCCCCCGCCGTCCGTCGCGGCCGCGTGCCGGGCGCCCGCCTCCATCCGGTCGAGATCACCGCGGTCGAGAGAGTGGGGCGGATCGTGCCCGGGCGCCTGCCCTTCGAGCTTCTCGACCGGCATGGGCTCGGCCAGCGTGAGCCGAGTCACCGGATCGACCTCGGGCTCCGGAAGCGTCTCGATCGCGGTCGCCTCAGCCACCACGCCGGTCGCGGCCTCGGACGCCGCGCGCGTGAGCGGGAACGGAGGCAACGGGGCGGCGAAGGCCCGGTGCTCGTCCTCGGCCGCCCGGGCCAGCGCATGGAAGATCTCGTGCTCGTGCGCCGGGCCCCACTGGTCCGCCTGCGCATCGTACAGCTCGGTGCTCGCGTGGATCGCACCGAGCTCGATCCTGAGCGCCAGCGCGTCGACGCTCGGAATCGGCACCTCGTTTCCGTTCGAGTCGATGTATGCGAAGCGCATTCTGCGAACCCTCGAGGGAGTGAGGCCGCGGCCCTCCCCCGGCCGCGGCGAAGCTTCGATTTCTACGCTAAAGCGATCCGACGGCCGCTGCGAGAGTGTTGTTCCGATGGCCGGTGGAGCGCCCGGACGCGCCCGCGCGCGGCGGCTCAGGCCACCCCGGCTCGCCGTGCCAGCGTCGCGAGGTCCGGCACCTCGAGGTCCGGCGTGGCCGTCGCGGCCGGTGTGGCGCCCGCGCCTGCCGAGCCGCTCCGCCGGTTGACCCAGACGCAACGGAAGCCGAGCGCCTTGGCCGGCGCCACGTCGTGGTAGAGGCTCTGGGCCACGTGCAGAACCCGCTCCCGAGGAAGCTCGAGCCGTCGCAGCGCCTCGTCGAAGTGGGCTCGGGCCGGCTTGTAGCTCCTCACCTGCTGGGCCGTGATCACCTCGGCGAAGTCGACGCCGAGCCTCGCCGCCGACCCCTCGAAGAGGTCGTCGTCGACGTTGGACACGATCGCGAGCCGATACCGGGAGCCGAGCGCGCGGAGCGCTCCGCGGGAGTCGCCGAAGGGAGGCCAGCGGCCGACCGAGGATGCGAAGGCCGCGGCGCGCTGCGGGTCCGGCCCGACCCCGAGCTCCCGCGCGAACCCCTCGGCCACCTCGTGCAGCACCTCGCGGTAGGATCGGAACGGCCCCTCCTCGGCGGCCGACTCGAGGCGCCCGAAGAGCTCCAGCAGCTCCGACCCGTCCGGAAGGGGCTCGCCTCGCCCCCCGAAGAGGTCCCGCAGGGCCGTCAGAATCCCCGACTCCCAGTCGATGAGCGTGCCGTAGCAGTCGAAGGTCAACGCCTCGAAGCGCCCGAAATCCATGTCCTCGGTCCTCCGCGCCGCGCCCGCCAAGGTGCCCTACTTGATGATCAGGAGGCGATCGGTCGCCGGGTACAGCCACTCCACCCCCCGTTCCGTGACCACCGCGTCGTCCTCCAGCGGGATCCGGATCTTGGCTCCGTTCCACTCCGGGTTGGCGGTATAGGCGAAGAGCTCCAG
>JABAOE010040354.1_pt1 | contig 10729 bp, 14 predicted proteins | sample 7062141 | NCBI WGS metagenome assembly JABAOE01 (sample SAMN14538627, study PRJNA623070) | marine sediment metagenome | biome: marine biome [ENVO:00000428]; feature: marine pelagic biome [ENVO:01000023]; material: deep marine sediment [ENVO:00002113] | place: India: Gulf of Khambhat ...
TTTAATCACGGTTTCATTCCCCCCACCCAATACCGCACCACCGAACGGTATGTAGCCTATGTGGACAGCCTGGCCAGAAATGGATACATCGTTTTTAAGTCCGACTACCGGGGGCACGGCAATTCAGAAGGAGAGGCCACCGGGGGCTACGGCTCGCCCGCTTATACCATTGACGTGCTCAACGCCGTCGCCTCACTCAAAAAGTACCCCGAGGCTGACCNNTTCGATGGGTGGGCAAATCACCCTGCGGGCCATGGTCACCAGTCAAGATATTAAAGCCGGGGTGATTTGGGCCGGCGTAGTGGCCCCATACCCGGACTTACTGGCGCAATGGCGTCTGCCCAGGCACGCTTCTCATGGCGGGGCGGGCTCCAATTCCAACCAGAACTGGCGCGAGGATTTGACAACCGCATACGGCGCGCCGGAAGAAAACCCGGATTTCTGGGCCTCTATCTCGCCCAATTCTTATGTGGCCGATATCTCAGGCCCCATCCAGCTTCACCACAGCCCGGCCGATACTCACGTCCCGGCTGAATTTTCGGAGATTCTGTACACTCAGCTGCAAGATTCCGCTCAAGCGAGCGAGCATTACACTTATGAGAATGACGACCACAACATTGCTGCTAACTTTAGCCCGGCTATGGAACGATCCATTGCCTTCTTTAATCAAAATGTCAAGGGTGAGTAATTTCAGGAGGTTATTGAATGAAAAGAAGCGGAACTATTTTCCTCGTCCTGATCACTCTGGGGATTGCCGGCTTTCTGGGCTATCGCTGGCTTACAAGTGCGGGTCAGGCCACTGCCACCGAGCAGAGTTGACCGTGCAGGATGCTCAGAAAAACATCCTTTCTTGACAGAATATTGGAAGGTGTTATAATTCTTGTATCTTACGTATTGTAAGATATTATTTATCTTGAAAGAGAGGCACAAATCACCCATGCGGGGCAAGTCGCCTGACAATCTAAGTGCAGAGGAATTAGAAGAACTCATCTGGCAGCGCCGGACCGGAGTGAAGCAGCCAACTTTTCTTAGCAAGCCGGTCCCGATTACTCCCAAACAAATACCGACCGACCAGCGTAGGCGCAAAGGGTGGGAGAAGGGCCTTCTTCTGGTAGAAATTTTAGCAGTTGTGGCCCTCTTGCTGATAACCGGCATCTCGACCCGGGGCTGGATGGCCCTGCGTCAGCGACTCCCCCTTGCAGGCGTAACCCTGATTGATGAAACGGTCCTGGCCGCCTCGCCGGCCGAAATTGCGGAGCTATCTTCTCTACCACCCATCGGCTGGCGCAATTCACCGATGGCAGGCCTGACTACTGCGGCTGAAACACAGCCTCAAAACCAGCCGCTTGAAACGCCGGCACATTTGAAACGTTGGCTCCAGCCGGGCAGTGTTGCCCCGGTCGTCTCCGTTCCTAAGCCGGTTGTCCAACCTGCCACTCGCATTATCATCCCCTCTATTGGCATTAACGCGCCCGTTGGCGAAGGCACGGATTGGGAGGCGCTTAAGTACAAAGTTGGACATCAACCCAGCACGGCCAATCCCGGTGAGCGGGGCAATATGGTGCTGGCCGCCCACAACGACATCTACGGCGAAATATTTCGCTACCTGCCGGATGTGCCGGTTGGCGAAATCATTACCATCTACGCCGGAGAGGAAGCATTCCGCTACCAGATTACCGAACGGCGCATCATCACCCCTGATCAGGTCGAAGTGATGCTGCCCACCACCGGCCCAACCACAACGCTCATCTCTTGCTATCCGTATTTAATCGATACGCATCGCATTGTGCTTTTTGGAGAACTGGTCGAGTAATGCTGTTAAGTAGAATTCAATCCTTTTTCGAAAAGTGACTTATGAAAGAAGCACCATCAAACGANNAACGAAGAAGCACCTATTAACCAAACAACAGCCCGAAAAGGGATGAGTGTTACTACCAAACTGACGCTTTTGGTTATTCCAGCAGTGCTTATTGTCGGTGGCTGGGTATTTTGGCAGCAACTCCGCCAATCGCCGACACGCCAAGCGGCGGTAGATTTGCCGTCCTTTGGTCTTATCATCGTCCGGTTAACCACCGACCCTCTCCCCCCACTAACGACAGGTACCGTACAGATGACACTCCGTATACAAGCCCCCGGTGGCCGCATGGCAATGGTTGACCGGGTCACCTACAGTTATGGACCGGTGGATGGCGACCAGATTTTTGAGGGCCGAGCTGAAGCCGTTGGTATGGAAACCTTTCAAGGCCCCTTGCGCTTTACCACCGTGGGCGATTGGTGGATCAAAGTGCGTGTGGAGAAGCAGGGTGAGTCCGGTGAAGTGAATTTTACTATTCCCGTTGAGCCGGCCTTGTAACCGTCATGAGAGGAAGATTAATGGAAAATTCGTCAAACAAAGAACCCCCTCAGGGCAAAATGGCAGGAATTAACCTGTTCATTTTGGGGTTTGCTCTGATTGCCACGCTGGTGGCAGGGGTAGCTATTGGACTGCTCATCAATCGGCCGGTAGTGGTTCAAGACACCTCAATTGTAGCGACAGCTACTCCCAACCCCAATAGCCAGACTGTGGTCCAAGCCGCTTCGGAGAGCATCTCATCAACCTCCCAGACGGAGGAGAGTGGCAATACATCCCTGCCAACCCCCACCATTATGGACTTTGTGCTGTCCGATGCCCGCCATTTTCTGGGTAGCGCCGACGCACCGGTGACACTGGTTGAGTTCAGCGACTTTAAGTGACCATACTGCGGGCGTTTCGCCACCGAGACGTTGTCTCGGATCAAAGAACAGTATATTGACACCGGCAAAGTACGCTTTGCCTACAAGCATTTTGCTATTTTGGGACCAGAGTCAAACCGCGCCGCTGAAGCCAGCGAGTGTGCCGCCGACCAGGATAAGTTTTGGGCATACCACGATTTACTCTTTGCCGATCAAGCTACTATGCGTAGCACCTTCAGCGCAGACAGGCTCACCAGCCTGGCCGGTGAAATAGGGTTAGATACAACTACTTTTAGCGAGTGTCTAAACTCAAGCCGCTATGCTAGTCAAATCACGCAGCAGTCGCTTTCGGTGCAATCTCTGGGTGTTCGTGGCACGCCTGGTTTTTTACTCAATGGGATCTTTATCTCAGGCGCACAACCCTTTGAGGTTTTCCAGCAAATCATTGAAGAACAGTTAGGTAACATCCAGGCTCCGCCCAACCAACCACCTGCTACTGAAGAGCCGATCAGCCAACGACCACCTACCCAAGAACCAGCCATCGAAGAGCCAGTTGAGCTTGAAAATGACATTGAAGGCGTTGTGTTCTTCCCCGAACCCGGAAAAGATCATCAAGAAGGCGAAATTGGCTACGCCGACAATGTACCCCACGGCGGGATGCACAGCGACGGGTGGCAAAACTGCGGTATCTACGACGAACCCATACCTGATGAGCCAATTGTTCACTCGCTAGAGCATGGGGCCGTTTGGATTGCTTACCTGCCTGACCTGTCGTCCTACCAGGTTGAGATTCTCCGCAATTTGGTGCGACAAGAGCAACAGGCTCAAGGTGAGCCGCTGGTGTTGTTAGCTCCCAATCCTGAACTAGAAGCGCCAATTGTGGCTACGGCCTGGCAAGTACAACTCCAGCTAAGAAATGCTGATGATGACCGACTACCGCAATTTCTAGCACGTTACCAAAATGGCCCATTTGCTCCAGAGCCGGAGGCTCCATGCACAGGCAGCATCGGCGAACCTTTAGAATGATGCAGCCTGATAAGGATGATTCTATGGAAGACTCCGAAACGATGTTCGATTGGGCCGAGATGGGCACGCCAGTATCCATAGTGCCATAGGAAATAGAATGATGGACTGGGACCGCAAAATAACGTGGTATGGCTTACTGGCCTTACTATTCATATCAGGCGTTGTCTGGATTGCCGCCAGCCGCGTACCGGCAGAGGCGGCCGCAGCTCGCAGCCAACGTCCTCCCTCGCCGCAGGTTGGCTTTGCCGCGCCTGATTTCTCGTTGGAGACCCTGGACGGCGAAACTGTCAACCTGTCGGATCTGCGTGGGCAGGCAGTACTGGTCAATTTCTGGGCTACCTGGTGCCCTCCCTGCCGGGCCGAAATGCCGGCTATTCAACAACTGTATGAACAGTATCAAGATCAGGGCTTTACAGTGTTGGCGGTAGACCTACAAGAAAGCGAGGCGCAAGTAACGGCCTTTGCCGAGCAAATGGGGCTTACCTTTCCCATTCTAATAGACCCCAATGGGCAGGTCTTCAGCCGTTACCAGGTTAGAGCGCTGCCGTCAACCTTTTTTGTAGACCGAAATGGCCTCATTCAAGAAATAGCCCTGGGCGGTCCTATGGCCCAGGCCTACATCGAGAGCCAGATTGTCGACCTGCTGGTCACTACGGAGGCGGCCGAACAATGATGCCTTACCTGAGCATTTTTGGCTTAAACATTCCTGCTTATCCGCTGCTGCTTTTTATTGCGGTTTGGGCCGGCTTGTGGCAAGCGGCGCATGAGGCCCGGCGGCTGGGCTTGGATGGCGATGCGGTTCATAGTGCAGGCTTTTATGGTTTAGTGGCTACTGTGCTTGGCGCCCGGCTGGCCTACGTATTGGCTAACTTGCCGGCTTACTGGAATGCCCCTCTATCAGCGCTGTCGCTTACTCAAACAGCATTCTTGTGGCCACAAGGGGTGGTGATTGGCCTGGTGGTGGCCCTTATCTATCGTAAACGCTATGAACTGCCGTTTGCCAGCACGCTCGATGCTTTTGCGCCGGGCCTGGCTCTGGCCCTGGCCATTACCCGGATAGGGGCTTTTCTCGATGGCAGCGACTTTGGCGAGCCGACAATCCTGCCCTGGAGTATTTATCTCTGGGAGGAGGCGCGACATCCGGTTCAACTGTACGAAATGGCTGCCTTGTTGGTCATTCTGGCCGTTCTATGGTGGCAATGGCCACGGAACCCCTTCAGCAGTTATCGATTTGCCCTATTTATCGCCCTGTATGCCGCTTCCCGTCTCTTTTTAGAGACCTTTCGCGCCGACGCGCCGCTGATGGTCGGGGGCATCAGGCTGGTGCAGCCCATCGCCCTGGTTATTCTGCTGGGGACAGTGTGGTATTTATTCCACAGGTCCTCACGTAAACTTTGAAATCAGGCAGGGAACGGTTCAGCGTAACCGGGCAGGGTTCCTACAGGGAGATTTTATTAAGGAGGAAGAATGTACACTTCTCGACGACAATCCGGCACCAGTTGGTTGCTGGCCTTTGTACTTGGCGCGTTTTTATCAACCAGCCTATTCGTTTATCTGGCCCTCAACAGCGAGGCCCTCAACCGGCGGATTGAGGCCATTCCCTACTATATGCGTACCTATGCAAATCAGTTCCGACCTAATGTTGAGATGCCTCCGCCTCCGACAGTGTCCGACATTGCGCCGGAGACGCTTTTACAAACGCCGCCCAACAATGAAACCCTGAAGCAGTCCACGGGCAATACTCCCGCCTACTTCAATAACGAGGCTCTCAACCCGGTTGAAACGACTGATGAAGCTGCAGACACAGTCGCGCTGGTTCAAGCTAACATTCTATTGCCCGCACCGATTGCACCCCAAGTGGCCCTGACCGGCACTACCCACCAGTGGCAAACCTGGAACAACTGTGGCCCCTCCACTATCACCATGAATCTTAGCTATTATGGCCGTCCCGAAACCCAGGTAGAGTCGGCTCAATTTCTTAAACCCAACCAGGAAGATAAAAACGTGCGTCCTGACGAGCTGGCCGCGTACGCCCGGTCGCTGGGGTTTGGAGCCGTTACCCGCGCCGGCGGAAACCTTGACCTGCTCAAGCTTCTCTTAAGCAACGGCTTCCCCGTGATTGTTGAGTTTTGGTTGAATCCCGAAGATAACGGCGGTTTAGGCCACTACCGTCTCTTCACCGGCTTTGATGAGGCGGGTGGCTACTTTCTGGCCGAAGACTCTCTAAACGGCTCCGGCATTCAGGTGCCAATGGCCGAGTTTGACGCCTTTTGGCAAGTTTTCAATCGAACCTACGTGGTGGTTTACCCGCCCGACCAGACAGCCCTGGCCCATGCTATTCTTGGCCAGGACATGATTGACCGGACTATGTTTGAACGCGCGCTAGCAACTGCCCAGGCCGAGGCCAAAAGCAATCCCAACAATGCTTATGCCTGGTTCAACATCGGCACAAATTACGCCCGCCTGGAACAGCCGGAGCTGGCCGCCAGCGCCTTTGACCAGGCCCGACGCCTGGGTCTACCTTACCGGATGCTGTGGTACCAGTTTGACATCTTTAGGGTTTACCTAACTACGGGCCGCTATCAGGATGTCATCGATCTGAGTACCGCCACCCTAAAAGCAACCGGCGGGTTAGAAGAACTCTACTACTATCGCGGTTTGGCGCAACAAGCAATTGGTCAGTCAAATGCTGCCGTCGAAGATTTCCGCGCGGCGTTGGAATATAACCCCAATTTTACTCCCGCCGTAGAGGCGTTAACCGCCTTGGGAGCTTCATCATAGACGTGTTGACCAAAACTCATTTCTATGGCTGGCGAAGACAGGCCGAGAAAATATTATTCCACCTGAAACAACTCATCATCCCTCTGGTATTTATCCCTGTTGGGGCCGCCTGCCAAAATGGCGCAACGGCCTCTGCAAATCAAATACCTGAACCAATATTCACGCCGACAATTATGGTCACCGCAACCACAACCCTAACGCCAACCGCAACGCCCGAGCCTACCCTTGCCTCCTCACCGACCCCAACATTTACGGCTACCCCCAAACCACTTGCCGCCTTTACCCCAACTCCAGAACCATCGCCAACATTAAAGCCCACAGCTACCGCTACGCCCACTACAGAAACTCAGTTGGATACTTCCGACCCGTTGTACATCGAAAGCCTACGCCAATATAAAAGTGACCCGCCCCCTACCATCGAGGTATTAAATATTCTGACAGAAAACGAACATTTTACGCGCTACCAAATTGCCTACCCTAGCGACGACCTGCGCATCACCGGAGTCATGAATGTGCCCAAACGTGCGAACTATAGGGCCATGGCCGGTTACTTCAGTTCAATGGCCGCTAACTCACCGCGCTGGCCGGTTATTCTGCTCAATCACGGCCATTATACCCCGGCTGACTATTATCCCGGCAAAGGCACCGAGCTTGAGGCTGCTTATCTGGCCCAACACGGCTACGTGACCATTGCCAGCGATTACCGGGGCTATGCCGACTCTGAAGGCCCGGTCGGTAGTCATTTTGACCCTGGCTGGACCCACGATGTGCTTAACCTGCTGGACACCCTGCCCAATTTAGATTTTATTGACCCCAAACGAGTAGGCATATGGGGGCATAGTACCGGCGGTGAAATTGCTTTACAGATAATCACGATACGGGATAGTGTAGACGCAGTTGTTTTGTTTGGTTCGATGGGGGCCGATGCGGCCGACAATTTGCCGCTGGTCCTGGCTGAAGGTAATCATCAGGGAGAGATGGCTATCCAACGATATGGTCTACCTCAAGAAGCGCCGGAAGTGTGGACCAAAATTTCGCCCATCACCTACCTGGCTGATGTTTCAACGCCTATTTCTATCCATCACGGCTATTTGGATAGTGAAGTGCCCCCGGCCCTGTCGGCGCACTTGTGGCAAGCCATGCAGGAAGCCAACCTGCCGGGCGAGTACTATACCTACCTGGGACAGGGACATTTCTTTACCGGCCAGGCCTGGAACCTGGCTATGGAGCGCACTTTGGCTTTCTTTGACCACTATGTTAAAGAGTGATTGGAGGTTATAAAGATGCTAAACAAAAACAACTTTTTGCTTCGTCACCTGCTAGTCGGCATAATTGGGGCCGGGCTCACGTATCTCTTCTGGTTAAGCCGGCCACAGTGGGACCCGGAGATGCGCTTCTGGCGAGCTGTTGGTGACGGCAGTTTCATGCTGCTCTGGTTTACGCTGGCCGTCGGCCCCGTTGCCCAACATTGGCCGCTGATCAAACGGCTGCTCCCCTGGCGGCGAGAAACGGGGATTTGGTACGGTTTGCTGGCCTTTGGTCATACCCTATTGGTGCTCATAGGCTGGGTTAGATGGGACTTTATGCGCTTTTTTGGCTACGAGTTTGTGCCGGAATTAGGACGTAATGCTCGCCTGGAACCGGGCTTTGGTTTGTCTAACGTAGTTGGCATGGTGGCCGTTTTTATAACGGTACTGCTGGTGGCAACCTCGGCCAATTGGGCTATCAATTTGCTTGGTGCGTCGGCCTGGAAATGGCTTCAATACGGCGCGTATTCGGTATTTTACCTGGTTGTATTGCATACCTTTTATTTTCTATTTATGCACTACACCATTTCCTTCCATCGCCGCGTACCGGACGACCCGAACTGGTTTCGGTATCCATTTCTGATGCTCACCCTTATTATCCCGGCATTACAATTGAGCGCATTTATTAAAGTGGTATCTCGAAAGGCCAGCAGATTCAAGCAAAATCCAGAGCGTGAAAAGAAGATGACCAAAATTCGAATTTGAACGACTTAAGCAAGCGAGGCTTTCTTGCTATTCCCCACCATCAACAAACAAATCACCTGGGTTATTGCCGGCATTGCCTTGGGCATTATTATCACCGTTGCTTTTGTGGCTGTTGTTGCGTTTAAACAGGTCAATGGGTCGAGTGCTCTGGCCGTTACTGCTACGCCTACCAAAACCCCAACTAAGCAGGTCACAGCTACCGCGACAACTACCCCCTCCGGCACACCAACCAACCCACCTACGGTGCCCAGCACGGCTACTCCCATCCCGCTCCCTATCAAGACGAGTACAAATACTCCTACGCCTACCTCTACCGCCACCTTCACTTTGACGCCTGAACTGGCTATTACTTTCAACCCATCCAAAACAACAACAATCTCGACGGAACCGACAATTACCGCCACCTTTGAACTGACTCACACTTTGCCCCTCACCACCAGCGAGGTCATTACGCCAATGGGTACGCCCACCCCTACGCCAACGCCTGTTCCGCGCACCGTAATGGCTCCCATCGATATCCCTAACTATGCCGAAATTGAAGATCATTTCTGGTTTACCCGGCCCTTTACCGATGCGTATAAAACCTGGGGTAGTTATTATTATCCCTATGGTACCAACGGCCGGGGACAATATCTCTGGCATCACGGAATTGACATTGAAAACCCCCAAGGCACCACCATTGTGGCGGTTGGTGCTGGAACCGTGAACCACGCCGGCCCTGACGACGAAGCACTGTTGGGTCTTGTCCCCAACTTTTATGGGCAAGCCGTGGTGATTGAGCATGATCAACGCTGGCAAGACCAACCGGTATACACGCTTTACGGTCACGTCTCCAAAGTGCTGGTGCAGCCGGGACAACGAGTCGAGGCAGGCGACCCCATTGCCGAGGTAGGACAAGCAGGCGTGGCCATTGGGCCGCACCTGAATCTTGAAATACGTATAGGAAGTGCAACCTATGATGACACCCGCAATCCAGATTTGTGGATTCGGCCCGACCCCGGTCACGGGGTCATTGCCGGGCGGGTAGTAGACTATCAGGGCTACTACGTGCCGCAGCAACTGATCACGCTGCATCGCGCTGAAGCTCCCAGTCGATTCTGGCGAGAAACCTACACTTATCCCGATAACGAGGTTAATGCTGATGAGGGTTATTTTGAAACTTTCACTTTTAGCGATGTGCTGGCTGGAAACTATCTACTCAAAACCTTTTTCGACGGTCGCCAATTGACCGTACCTGTCGCCGTAACCAATAGTGTCACCAGTTTTGTTCTGCTCCAACAAACCCAATCGCTGCTCCCAACACCCGATTTATCGCCTACACCTCCAATCCGCCTTACTGTCCCGTCCTCGCAGGAGGATAAGTGACACCAGGGTGCCTACGAGTGTTCTTGCCATTGCTGCCAGATTATCCCGCTCCGCCCATTACCAGAGCAAAAAATTGTCAGCAGCTTGGGCTATCTGGTAGAATTCAAAGTCAGCCCATAAGAAAGTCCACAGTTGTATTCAAGTTGAATTGCACACCCGCACTAGTTGAAAGGTGGTTATCATGTTTAGTTGGCATCAGCTATCTTTACTAGAACGCATTCGTCGTTTACGGTATGTTTTGCCACCAGTATTGGTTCTGATGGTGGTTTGGTACCAGTTAGGCGTGGCTAGATTCTTGGAGGATGCTTATGGTCACGCCGTTCACTATGGTGTTGAAATTGCTTTTTACAGCCTGGCTGGACCGCTCGTTACCTGGCTCACGCTGATCTGGGTTGAGCATCGTCTGGCTGAAAAAGAAACTCTGGAGCGGCAGGTTCGGGCCCGCGAGCAACACCTGGCCAGCCTGACCGCTGCTTCGGCTGATGCTATTCTCAGCCTCGATAAAGCCGGCCATATCGCCTCCTGGAATCGAGGGGCGGAACGCCTTTTTGGATATCAGGCCGAAGCAATGGTTGGCCAGCCGCCGGNNGCGGAACGCCTTTTTGGATATCGCGCCGAAGCAATGGTTGGCCAACCTCTGGCCAAATTATTGCCTGATGCAGCTATCCTCTTTGAACGATTACAACGTGACGGCGTAGTACAAAGTTTTGAAACCACCGCGCTGGCCTATAATGGACGCTCTATCACCGTCGACCTGACCCAAACCCTGCTTTCTGACGATTTGAATGAATCCCTGACCAGTTCGCTCATTATGCGCGACGTTACCACCCGCC
>JABAOE010043285.1_pt5 | contig 10729 bp, 13 predicted proteins | sample 7062141 | NCBI WGS metagenome assembly JABAOE01 (sample SAMN14538627, study PRJNA623070) | marine sediment metagenome | biome: marine biome [ENVO:00000428]; feature: marine pelagic biome [ENVO:01000023]; material: deep marine sediment [ENVO:00002113] | place: India: Gulf of Khambhat ...
AAACCGGGCCGGTTGTGCATAACCTGCGTCGCCGCGGGTTGGCATCCCCGCCGCCGCAAGCTGGTGCCGCAGCGACCTTACAGCCTGGCCGCGGTGGCTGCGCGCCCGCTTCTCGGCCGGTGAGAGCTCGGCTGCCGTCCGCCCAGAGACGGGATCAATGAATATAGGATCATAGCCAAAGCCCTGATCCCCCGACGGTGCCGACGAAATCATGCCCTCCCAGACCCCCTCGGCGACCACCGGTTCCGGATCTTCCGGGCCGCGCACGAAGACCACCACGCATCTGAACCGGGCCGTGCGCCGCTCCGAAGGCGTGCTGCTGAGCGCCTCTAGCAGCTTCGCGTTGTTCGCGGCAGCGTCCGCAGCCTCGCCCGCATAACGCGCAGACCGAACGCCGGGCGCGCCGGCGAGGGCGTCCACCTCCAGACCCGAGTCATCGGCTATCGAGGGCAAGCCCGATAGCGCCGCCGCGTGACGCGCCTTGATCAGCGCATTCTCCAGAAAACTGCTGCCGGTTTCTTCGGCCTCGCGGATACCCAAGGCCGCCTGCGGCACGACCTTCCAGTGCTCGCCGAGCAGAGCCTCGAACTCCCGGAGTTTTCCCCGATTTCCGGTCGCCAGCACTACCGTCGGAAGCGAACTCACCGGCTCAAGTTTGCTGTCGGCGCCAGACTTCGATACCCCGATCCTGCGCCCCCATGATCTGCTTGACCCCCGCGGCCGCGAGGTCCAGCAATGCGTCGAGCTCGGCACGGCGAAATGCGTGACCTTCAGCCGTTCCCTGCAGCTCGATGAAAGCCCCCGCGTCGTTCATGACCACATTCATGTCGGTTTCTGCTGCCGAGTCCTCAGCGTAATCGAGGTCGAGCACCGGTTCACCCCGGTAAATTCCGACTGACACCGCGGCGACCTGACCATGCAGAGGATTGTTCTCCAGCTCATGCTCCGCGACCAACGCATCCATTGCGAGCGCCAGCGCGACGTAGGCTCCGGAGATCGCCGCGGTCCTCGTTCCGCCATCGGCCTGAAGCACATCGCAATCGAGCGTGACCGTCCGCTCTCCCAGCGCGGCCAGATCCGCTATCCCGCGCAGTGAACGACCTATCAGCCTCTGAATCTCCAGGGTGCGGCCGGATTGTTTGCCACGACTCGCCTCACGCCTGGAGCGCGTATGGGTGGCCCTCGGCAGCATGCCGTACTCCGCCGTCATCCAGCCCTGACCTGCCCCGCGCAGAAATGCCGGCACGCCAGGTTCAACGCTGGCGGTGCACAGTACTCGTGTCCCGCCGAATTCGGCCAGTACGGAACCTTCGGCATGGCGCGTAAAGCCAGTGTGAAAGATCACCCGCCGCAACTCGTCCGGTGCGCGCCCGCTGGGTCTTGCCGAACTCAATTCGTCGTTCCCGGCCATCGCAGCGCCACGGCCGAAGTATTGTCGGCATACGGCCCGCAGGCCGCCACCGCGTGCTCGGCAAGCCGGCGCAAAGTATCGGCCAATGAGCCGTTGGCCGACCCCAGAGTCGCAATGTCCTCGTCAGCCAGCCCAGACCACAGCCCGTCCGTACAGGCCAGCAGGGTGTCACCTGCCTGCAGCCGCTTCTGCCTCGTCACGCTCATGCCGGGAAGCGAGATGTCACCGCCCAGGCAGCACTCGACGAAGTTACGCATCGGATGATCTGTCATCTCATCCTCCGTGATCAGGCCCTCCTGCAGAAGCAGTTCCACGTGACTGTGGTCGCGGGTGCGCTCGNNTGCTCACGCAGCAAATAAATCCTGCTGTCTCCAACGTGTGCCCAATAAGAAGACGCGTCTTGCACCAGGCAGATGGCGCAGGTCGCCCGGGGTCGCCTCTCGACGGATAGGTTGACGCCGAGATTGACTACATTCGCGTGTGCGCGGCCAATGGCAAGATGCAGAAAGCCCTGCGGGTCGAAAATCGGCTTGGCGATCTTGCTGAACGCGCTGGCGATGGTCTCGCGCGCTGTCTCGGCCGCTCTGGCACCATCAGCATGTCCGCCCATACCGTCGATTGCGATCATCAAAACCGCATTCGCATCGGCAATGACTGCGACGCGATCCTGATTTTCTTCGCGATCGCCGATGAGACTCAATTCTGCGTATTCGGCGCGCAATGGTTCACCAACTTGCCTGTGGCCGCTGTCGGTCTGAGGTAGAGAAACGGATTCACCGGAAACTACAATATCAAACCAGATGCCGTCCGGGGGCACCCATGATGAAGAGTATGACAGGATTTGCGCGCAGCGAAACGCAGGGGGAGGACGTCCGCGTCGTCTGGGAGGTTCGCTCGGTTAACCATCGCTATCTGGACTTGCAGCTGAAGATACCGGAGGGATTCAGACCCATTGAGCAAGACTTCCGCAAAGCCATATCGGAACGCGTCAGTAGAGGTAAGATCGACGCCGCCCTGATGCTGCATTGGGGCGCCGAACACGCGCCGGCGACTCGCCTGAATATGCCGTTTGCGGTCTCGTTAATTGGACACCTGCAGAACCTGTCCGCCGCCATCGACAAGCCGGCTGCGATCAGCCCGGTCGCGGTGATGCGATGGCCGGGCGTATTGGAGGAAGCGGAATCCGACTTGGAGACCGTCTTCCCGCTGGCGAAGTCCGGACTTGAAAAGGCCGTAGAGGGATTGTGTGCGAGCCGTTCGAGTGAGGGCGCGACCGTGCAGTCGCTGCTGGAGCAGCGGTGCGCGCAGGTCGAGCAACTGGTGACCGAGGTGCAAGCGAGACTGCCCGAAGTCCTCCAGGAGATTCGCCAAAAATTGGGAGAGCGTGTCAGATCTCTACAGGCTCAACCAGACCAGGATCGTCTGGAGCTCGAACTCGCAATCATCGCCCAAAAGCTCGACGTCAGCGAAGAACTCGATCGTTTGCTCGCTCACATTGGCGAAGTGCGCGCAGCGCTGGCGCAGGATGTGCCAGTCGGCAGGAGACTCGACTTTCTGATGCAGGAACTGAACCGAGAGGCAAACACCCTCGCGTCAAAATCCGCAGACGGGGATACCACGCGTCAGGCCGTAGATCTGAAAGTCGTGATCGAGCAGATGCGCGAACAGGTCCAGAAATGTCGAATAGCGGCCGGCCAGGCTGTTCGTCGTCGCTGCACCTTCCGGCGCCGGCAAGACCACGCTGGTGCATCGACTCATGCGGCTCGATCCGCGCATGCGATTCTCTGTGTCGTACACGACCCGACAGCAGCGGCGCAATGAGACCGACGGTGCGGACTATTTCTTCATAACCGAGCGACGTTTTGACGAGATGATCTCCGCCGGTGATTTCCTCGAGTACGCGGAAGTATTCGGCAATCACTATGGCACCGGCCGCCAACAGGTCGAGGAGCTGCTGGACCAGGGTTTCCACGTGCTGCTGGAAATCGACTGGCAGGGCGCGCGTCAAGTTCGCGCGAACATGCCGGAATGCTGCAGCATTTTCGTCCTGCCACCATCCATCGAGGAGCTGGAGCGCCGACTGCGCGGCCGCAGTACCGACGACGAGCGGGTCATCAGACGCCGGCTCGGTGAAGCCATTGGCGATATGTCGCACTGGGATGAATTTGACCACGTTGTGATCAACGACGCGTTGGACGATTCGGTCGAAGCGCTGCGTGCGATCGCTGCCGGTACTGCGGCAGGCACCGAAACCAAGGACCCGGCCGTACGTGAGCGGGTCCGAAGCGCGCTCGCACACGCCATCTAAGCGGCCACCGTTGCAGTTGGGTATGGTTCCTTGTAGGCTACTGAGCCCTTCTATTTGATGTCCGAGCGCCATGGCCAGAATTACCGTTGAAGACTGTCTGGAGCAGATTGACAACTTGTTCGACTTGGTGATGGTCGCCTCCAAACGCGCCCGACGGCTTGCCAACGGTGCGGAGCCGATGGTCGAGTGGGAGAACGACAAGCCCACGGTAGTCGCGCTCCGGGAGATCGCCGCCGGTCTGGTCACCAGAGACATTCTGGACGACGTCGATCAGCCGCCGGACGACCTGTTGACCAGCGAAGAAGCGGAGCAGCTTCTCGCCGGCGCGCCGCTGCCGTTGCCGGGCGAACCGCGACTCTAGGTCCAGATCCCGAACATCGAAATTCCAGCGGCCCCCGCCTGCCCGGCGTGGCTGCGGTAGAATCCAGAAATGGATTACGCCGCCAGTATTATCAATAGATTGCCGAAGGCCCGCCGCGGAACGGGCTTCAAACAGCTATTGGCCAAGCTGGACTATTTCTCGCCATCTCAGCTGGACGTGGTAGCCGAGGCCTATGAATTCGGAGCAAACGCTCACGAAGGGCAGCGNNGGGGAAGCCTACATCACGCACCCCGTAGCCGTCGCCAACATTCTGGCTGACCTGCACCTCGATTATGAAAGCATAGCGGCGGCCATCATGCACGATGTCATAGAGGACACACCGACCGCCAAAGAGCAGATCGAGGAACGTTTTGGCTTCGAAATCGCCAGCATCGTGGATGGGGTGTCGAAACTGGACAAGCTGAGCTTCACCAGCCGGGCCGAGATCCAGGTCGAAAGCTTCCGCAAGATGATGTTGGCCATGGTCGAGGATATACGGGTCATCCTCGTCAAACTGGCCGNNAGACGCTGGACCCACTTCCCACGGACAAGCAGCGCAGAATTGCGCGGGAGACTCTGGAGATATACGCGCCGATCGCGAACCGGCTCGGTGTCTACTCGCTGAAGACCGAGCTGGAGAATCTCGGCTTTCGCTACGCATATCCGTATCGGTACCGGGTGCTCGACAAGGCGGTTCGCAGGGCACGAGGCAATCAGCGCCAGATTGTCCGGCGCATAACGGATCGCCTAACCAAGGCCCTTGAGAACGCTGGTATCGACGGCACCGTCGAGGGCCGCGAGAAGCATCTATATAGCATCTACAAGAAGATGGCCGAGAAGAAGCGGGCGCTCAGCGAGATAGCTGACGTGTTCGGCTTTCGTGTGATCGTGGAGGGCCCCGACGACTGCTATCGAGCACTGGGTGTAGTGCACCAGCTCTACAAACCGATGCCGGGGCGTTTCAAGGACTACATCGCAATCCCGCGCGTCAACGGATACCAGTCACTGCATACGACTCTGTTCGGGCCGAACGGAATTCCGTTGGAGGCCCAGATTCGCACACAGGAGATGCACAAGGTCGCGGAGACCGGCATTGCGGCGCACTGGCAATACAAAGCTACTGAAAAGGGCATGGCGCCACCGCAGATGCGTGCGCGTGAGTGGCTNNCATGGAGAACGTCAAGGTCGACCTGTTCCCGGACAAGGTTTACGTATTTACGCCGAAAGGCGACATTCTCCGGTTACCTCGCGGCGCAACCTGCGTAGACTTCGCGTACGCGGTGCACACGGACGTCGGCAACCGATGCGTGGCAGCCAAGATCGATCGGCGCCTGGTGCCGTTGCGCACCCAGATCAAGAATGGTCAGACGGTCGAAGTCATTACCGCCAAGAGTGCTCAGCCCAATCCCGGATGGGTCAACTTCGTCACGACTGCCAAGGCACGCTACTGCATCCGGCAATATCTCAAACAGCTGAGGTTCGGTGAAGCGCGCGAATTGGGACGCCGTCTGCTGAATCAAGCTTTGCGCGACGCCGGCAGCTCCCTACGCAAGATCACGCGAGAGCAGATGCAGAAGCTTATGGACGAGTTCGGACTGAATAACACCAATGAGCTGTTCGAGCAGCTGGGGCTTGGAGAGCGGCTTGCACCGCTGGTCACCAAAGTCCTTCTGCAGCAGGAAGATCCGCATGCGGAGGCCGCGGCCGGCGCCAATACGCCGATCGTGATTGCGGGTACTGAGGGGCTCGTTGTGAGCTACGCGCGTTGCTGCCATCCGATAGCAGGGGACCCAATCATGGGGTACCTCAGTGCCGGACGCGGCGTCGTTATACACCGCAATATTTGCGGCAATCTGTCGGAATTCCGCAAGCAGCCCAAAAAATGGATCAACATGAGCTGGGAGGCAAGCATCGCGAGGGAATTCTCTGCGGAGATAAAAGTCGAGGTCGAAAATCGGCCCGGTGTTCTCGCGGATGTGGCAGCCCGAATTGGCGATGCGGGCTCAAATATCGAACAGGTTTCGGTCGACGAGCGCCACGAGGAGACTGCCGACCTGCTGTTCTCCATCCTCGTCAAGGATCGCAACCATCTCGCACGGGTGCTTCGCAACATTCGTCCGATGCGCCTCGTGCGGCGAGTTGCCCGAACCTGCACCTGACCGGCAACGACTGGAGCCTGCCATGACCAAGACGCCGATTCACACCGAGCAAGCGCCTGGCGCGATAGGAACCTATTCGCAGGCGATCCGCAGTGGCGATACCGTGTACCTTTCCGGTCAGATTCCGCTGGACCCCCAAACCGGGGAGATGGTGGAGGGCGAGATTCGCGCCCACATCCGCCGGGTATTCGACAATCTATCCGCCGCCGTCGCGGCGGCTGCGGGCGGGAGCCTTCAGAACGCAGTCAAAATCAACGTTTACCTCACTGATCTAGGCAACTTCGCCGCGGTCAACGAGATCATGGCCGAGTATTTCGAAGAACCCTACCCAGCGCGAGCCGCCCTGGGCGTAGCCTCCTTGCCCCGCGGCGCTATGGTCGAGGTGGATGCGATACTGACCGTGTGACACCCCGTCAGCCGCCTCATCGGAACCCGGAGGGCGAATCCGTGAGTTCGCCAGCTCCGCCAGACGTTCAACTGCCAGTTTCGCTGACCGAGCTGCGCGGCATAGGGCCGGCGCTCGCCGAACGTCTCGGGCGATTGAATGTCAACCGTCCGTTAGACCTGCTTTTTCTCCTCCCACAACGCTACGAAGACCGCACGCATCTGACCCCGATCGGTGCACTGCGAAACGGTCAGAGAGCTGTGATCGAGGCGGAGATCGCGCTGACCGAGGTCGCGTTCCGACGCAGGCGCAGCCTGCTTTGCCGCGTGACCGACGGCACCGGACAGCTCACGCTTCGTTTCTTTTATTTCTCCCGAAGTCAACAGGCAAATCTTCAGCGCGGCGCCAGAATCCGCTGTTACGGTCAGGCCCGCCCCGGTCCCGCCGGGATGGAGATGATTCATCCGGAGTACCGGCTCCTGCAAGTCAATAGGCATCTACCTCTCGACGATCGTCTTACACCCATGTATCCAAGCACCGACGGACTCCAACAGTCTCGCATGCGGCGCGTCGTCGGCGAGGCGCTGGACCGTCTGCTGCCTCACGTCACTGACTGGCTACCGCGCGACGCAACGGCTGGACTGGATCTGCCGGACCTCCACGCCGCGCTCGAGTATCTCCATCGGCCCCCGACCGATGCGAATGTAAACGCACTGGCCGCCGGCACGGATCCGTGCCAGCGCCGTCTCGCACTGGAGGAAATGTTGGCGCACCACCTCAGCCTCCGCCAAATTAGGCAGCAAAGCAGGGCGGAACAATCCATGCCGCTCGCCGCGGCCACCGAGCTGCGACAGGCGTTCCTCGACCAGCTCGGGTTCGAATTAACGGCCGGTCAGAAGGCCGCCCTGGGCGACATCGACGGCGACCTCGCCGCGCCGCATCCAATGATGAGACTCGTGCAGGGCGACGTCGGTTGCGGCAAGACGGTAGTCGCAGCCGCGGCCGCATTGACCGCGGTTGCTCACGGGCATCAGGTTGCCATCATGGCACCGACCGAGCTGCTGAGCGAGCAGCATCGGGATAGTTTCGCACGCTGGTTCAGTCCTCTCGGCGTGAACCTCGCCTGGCTCACCGGCAGCCTGAGAAAGAAGGCGAGGGAATTGGCCGTTGCTGCGATCGCAACCGGAGAAGCGCAGGTGGTCGTAGGCACGCACGCACTGTTCCAGGAGGGCGTGGAGTATCGAAGCCTAGCGCTGGTTATCGTCGACGAACAACACCGATTCGGAGTGCATCAGCGGCTGCAGCTCATGGAGAAGGGTGGTGACGCCTGCCGGCTGCGGCCGCACCAGCTGGTCATGACCGCAACACCGATTCCGCGTACCCTCGCGATGACCATGTATGCCGACCTCGACGTGTCGGTCATTCGCGAGTTGCCGCCCGGCCGTCAACCAATCCAGACGGTCGCACTGTCGGACCGGCGCCGGTCGGAGGTCGTTGCGCGTGTTCGTGACGCTTGTCGCCGAGGCCGACGCGCATACTGGGTTTGCCCTCTTATCGAGGAGTCAGACGCGCTCCAGTCACAGGCGGCGGAATCGATCTTCGCATTGCTAGAGGAAGCGCTGCCGGATCTGCAGGTTGGCCTCCTTCACGGACGTATGAATGCTCCTGAGAAAGAAATAACGATGAAAGCTTTCACGGCCGGCTCCATCCAGGTACTCGTGGCAACGACCGTCATCGAGGTTGGTGTCGACGTGCCGGAGGCTACCTTGATGATTATCGAAAACGCGGAGCGCATGGGACTTTCGCAGCTTCATCAGCTGCGCGGCAGAGTTGGCCGCGGTGATGCCTCAAGTACTTGCGTGCTGCTGTATCGCAGCCCATTGTCCGCGCTGGCCCGACGCAGACTCGGCGTGATTCGCAATACCATCGATGGTTTCGAGATTGCGCAGAGGGATCTCGAGTTGCGCGGCCCGGGCGAGGTACTCGGCACTCGGCAAACCGGCATGATGCAGCTGCGGGTTGCCGACCTGATTCGCGATGCGGACCTCGCGCCGACCGTGCAGAAACTCGCAAGGCGGCTGCTTGGCGAATCGCCAGAGGCGACGGAGCAAATAGTCGAGCGATGGCTCGGCGGCAGCAGCNNGTAAGAGTCTGAGGCTGCTATCCTTGCAATCCCTGATGAAACGTCGCGCGCTTCCATGGCCACTCACGACCCAGTGACGACCGAGTCGCTTGGCGCAGAACTTCTGGCACAAACCAGACAGTACTGCCGCCTGATGCGCCTTGATCGACCAATCGGTATATGGCTGCTGTTATGGCCAACGCTCTGGGCGCTGTGGATTGCCAGCGACGGTGCGCCCAATCCACAAATATTCACGGTCTTCGTCTTGGGCGTGATCGTGATGCGGTCGGCGGGATGCGTGATGAACGACTTTGCCGATCGAAATTTCGATCCGCACGTCGCCAGAACAAAGGATCGTCCGCTCGCGAGGGGCACCGTGGCGCCACTGGAGGCGCTGATTCTGTTCACCGCTCTCGGGCTGGTCGCTGTAGCGCTCGTGTTGACGCTCAATCCGCTGACCCGCTGGCTGGCCGTCGTCGGCGCTGTCGTGACGGTGCTGTACCCGTTCGCGAAGCGTGTCTTTCCGGCACCTCAGCTACTACTGGGGATTGCATTCGGGTGGGGCGTCCCAATGGCGTTCGCAGCCGAGACCGAGACCGTTCCGCGCCTGGCCTGGTTGATCCTGCTCGCGGCGATTGTCTGGGCGGTCATCTATGACACGATGTACGCCATGGCAGATCGCGAGGACGACCTGCAGATCGGTTTGAAATCCACGGCTATCTTGTTCGGCGGCGCGGATGTATTCATGGTCACGCTGCTGCAGATCAGCCTGCTGGTCGCGCTGTTGTTGATTGGGCGGATCGCCGCACTGGGCGTCTGGTATTTCATTGCCGTCGGGTTCGCCGCTGCGCTGCTGATGTATCAGCGCATACTGATTCGCAGTCGCGAGCCGGCGGCGTGTTTCGAGGCATTCATGAACAACCGTCACGTCGGCGCCGCTATCTTCATCGGCATCATGCTGGACTTCACTTTTCGGGCGAGCTAACGCTGCGGCTCGCGAGATTGACCGTGCGTGCAGCCGACCAGACTTCCACCTCGGCAGCGCCCGCTGCCAATAAGGCGACCGCGCATGCCGCGGCCGTGCTCCCGGTGGTAATTACGTCATCGATCACTGCAACGCGGGCACCGCGCAAGTCGCAGGTCGCGCGGAATGCGCCTCGCACATTCAGGATCCGATCCCGCTNNCCTCTGAGCTGGTGAATCCCGGACCCGCCTGCACATGCGCGTCGCGACCGGTAGTCCAAGCATACGCGCCAACGGGTGACAAATTTCAACCGCCTGGTTGAAACCCCGCGACGCAAATCTGCGTCGGTGCAGTGGAACCGGCAGCAGAGCGTCCGGATATTCGAGATGCCCGTTCGATTGCTCGCGTTCCACCCACGAGGCCAGCAGCTCGCCGAGGCTGCAGGCCAGCTCCATGCGGCGATGAAATTTGGCTCCAGCAACCATGAGGTCGACCGGATACTCGTAGACCAGCGCCGAGCGCATTCGGAAGGCTCGGGGCTGTCCTCGCAGGCATTGTGCGCAGAGCCCGTCGGCCATGCCGGCCGGCACGGGCAGGCCGCATCGCGCGCAGCCATGTCGAATCCAGGGTAGATCCGCGTAGCAGCCCGCGCAAATATTCACTCCTTCGGCAGCCAGGCCGCAGAGCACGCAACGCGGAGGGAACAGGCCTGACAACATCTGGTCAACCTGGAGGAGGCGTTCGGGTTGACAGCGAAAATGGGGCTCTCGATACTGCCTTGTAAACCGATACCAAGGACGAGACGAGCCCCTAATCAGGGCATTTTCATCGTATTCATGGCCACCAACGCACAGACTGACGGGCAAGCGATTCGCAACGACTGGACGGTCGACGAGATCGAGGCATTATTTGACCTGCCGTTCAACGATCTTTTGTATCGTGCACAGTCGACGCACCGACAATTTTTCGATCCAAACGAAGTGCAGATCAGCACATTGCTGAGTGTCAAGACCGGCGGC
>JABAOE010009237.1_pt2 | contig 10726 bp, 8 predicted proteins | sample 7062141 | NCBI WGS metagenome assembly JABAOE01 (sample SAMN14538627, study PRJNA623070) | marine sediment metagenome | biome: marine biome [ENVO:00000428]; feature: marine pelagic biome [ENVO:01000023]; material: deep marine sediment [ENVO:00002113] | place: India: Gulf of Khambhat ...
TGCAGCGTTCCTTGCTGAAAGAAGTGCAGGATTATGCGCAGGCCGCAGGCTTTGATCTCATCGTCGGCGATGGCGTGTTGTATGCCAGTTCCGCCGTGAATATCACCGAGAACGTACTTCGGTCGATGGAGGCCAATTTCCAGGCCGCCGGTAACGCGGGGACCAATTAGTCCGGATATAGCACCAGTATGACGCGCTCTCGGTTAGTCTTTGATCGCCTGACAGATTTTCCTCGGTCGGGAATAGACACTGCTATTCCGCTCCCTCGGAAAATCCGCCAGTCAATCAAATCCTCGAGTGATCTTACGCGCCAACTGGTTCAGCATCCGAACTAAGCGCGATAAGTCCCGGGACGCTACGACTCTTTAATAATCGGGGTTCTGATCAAGGGAGATTTCTGTGGCGACTAGCCTTGGCGAACTGGCGGTCAGGTTCGGCATTGAGCTTGTCGGCGACCCTGCAGCCGAAGTATCCCGCGTCGCGACACTCGCGAATGCCGACTCGGAGTCAATAAGTTTTTTTGCGAACAGGGCCTACAGGGAGCAGCTGCGCAAAACGAACGCAGCAGCCGTGCTCGTGCATCCCGACGATGCAAAAGATTGCCCGGTCAATGCGCTGCTCGCCGACGATCCCTACCTCGCGTACGCGAGAATCGCCGACGTTCTGTGCCCGTTTCCCGATCTCGTTCCCGGCATACACGAATCAGCGGTCATAGCATCCTCGGCAAAAGTTGCCGATACAGCCGAAGTATCTGCAAACGCGGTCGTCGGAGATGATTGCCTGATCGGCGAGCAGGTATACGTCGGTGCCGGTGCAGTCGTCGGTCCACGCTGCACCATCGGCGACAATTCCCGGATTAACGCAAACGCGACGCTCGTGCAGGATGTACACATGGGAGAGCGGTGCATCGTGCATCCCGGCGCGGTCATCGGAGCCGACGGTTTCGGCAATGCAATGAGCGACGTCGGCTGGGTCAAGGTTCCGCAGCTTGGCGGCGTACGAATTGGTAACGACGTCGAGATCGGCTCCAACACGACGATCGACCGAGGTGCAATTGACGACACGGTGATCGGAGACGGCGTCAGGCTGGATAACCTGATCCAGATTGCTCACAACGTGGAAATCGGCGACCACACGGCGATGGCGGCGTTTACCGGCATCTCGGGTAGCACGATCATCGGCAAGCGATGCATGTTTGCTGGCCGGGCCGGGGTCGTGGGACACATCAATATATGTGATGATGTCGTGGTCGGCGGCGCCACGATGATCTCCAAAGACATCAAGGAACCCGGCTTCTATACAGCCAGCTTCCCCGCGGAGAAAGCGAAGGACTGGAGGCGCATGGTGGCACGCTTCCGCAGCATTGACGAACTGTTCCGGCGAGTGAGGAAACTGGAGAAATCGGCAGGCAACGATGACGAATGATTTCGATACCAGACGCATCATGGATACGCTGCCACACCGGTATCCGTTCCTGCTCATCGACAGAATCACAGCCCTTGATCCGGGCAAATCGATTACCGCGCTGAAGAATGTCACGATCAACGAGCCGTTTTTCCAGGGACATTTTCCTGGTCGGCCAATCATGCCGGGTGTACTCATCATAGAAGCGATGGCACAAGCGGGGGGCGTACTGGGCCATGTAACGCTGGGTGACGTCGAGCCCAGGCCGTTGTTTGTCCTCGCCGGCATCGCCAATGCCCGGTTCCGCCGCAAGGTATTGCCGGGCGACCAACTGCTGATCCAGGTCGATGTGGAAAACGTCAAGCGCGGCATCTGGTTTTACAAGTGTAGCGCCAGCATTGACGGCCGGCTCGCAGTTTCCGCCGACATCACCTGTGCGCCGGCTGCACAGTAATGAAAGTCCACCCGACAGCGCTCGTGGCCGATTCGGCTGTAATCGCCGACGATGTCGAAATCGGTCCGTATGCGATCATTGGCGAGCAAGTGGAAATCGGTGCGGGCACTGTCATAGAAAGCCACGTCGTCGTGAATGGGCCGACGCGTATTGGCGAGAAGAATCACATTTACCAATTTTCGTCGATTGGCGATGACCCGCAGGACAAGAAATATGCCAACGAACCGACGCGGCTGGAGATCGGAAACGGCAATACGATACGCGAGTACTGCACCATCAGCCGCGGCACCGTGCAGGATGAAGGGTTGACGACGATCGGCGACGACAACTGGATCATGGCCTATGTGCACATCGCGCACGACTGCCGAATCGGCAATCACACCATATTTGCCAACAACGCAACGCTGGCCGGCCACGTTTACGTCGGCGACTGGGTCATATTTGCGGGCTTTTCGGGGGCCCACCAGTTTTGTCATGTCGGCGCGCACAGTTTCATCGGCATGTACGCCGGAACCAATCGCGACGTACCCGCCTATTTGCTGGTCGGCGGTCAGCCCGCGTCTCCGAAGGGCATCAACTCCGAAGGGCTGAAGCGGCGTGGTTTTACCACCGAACAGATAAGCAATATCAAGAACGCCTACCGCATCGTGTACCGCAAAGGATTGAAGCTGGAGCAGGCGATCGCCGAGATCGCAGGCCTTGTGCCCGAGCAGCCCGAGCTCCAGATCTTTCTCGATTCTTTGCACACATCAGATCGCGGTTTGCTGCGGTAGATGAGAACCTGTCTCCGCATTCCCTATGAGCCGCGTTTCAGCCGCATTGGCCCGGATACGCGGCGCGCGCCGAAGGGAATGGCCAAAGTCCTTGCCGAGGCGCGCAACAAAGTAGTCCGGGCCAATGCGTCGAAACCCGAAGGGAAGCGCCCTGGCGGGCGGTCTGCTTCGTTGCTCGTCGTTCATGTGGAACAACCACACATCGCTCCTCGCGCCTCGCATCCCATCCCGCCAGGGCCGCTTCGCGGCCATACGGAATGCGGAGACAGGTTCTAAGATGAGAATAGGTCTGGTCGCCGGCGAGACGTCCGGCGATGCGCTCGGTGCGGGATTAATAAGAGAAATCGCGGCGGTCGAGCCGGCAGCGCGATTCGAGGGCGTCGCCGGTCCCGCGATGCAGGCCGCGGGTTGCGAAGTCCTGGAATCGTCCGAAGTACTCGCGGTGATGGGCCTCATCGAACCTTTGCGGGAAATTCCGCGCCTGTTGAAACTCCGCCGTATGCTTATCGAACGGTGGACCGAGGATCCTCCGGACGTGTTCGTTGGCATCGATGCGCCGGATTTCAATCTCGGGCTCGAGGCCAGGCTGCGTCGAAGCGGCGTGCGCACCGCGCACTACGTGAGCCCGTCGGTGTGGGCGTGGCGCCAGGGGCGCATCAAGAAAATCGCCAAAGCCGCCGACACGGTGCTTTGCCTGCTGCCGTTCGAGAAAGCGTTTTACGACGAGCACGGCGTCGCCGCTACATTCGTAGGCCATCCAATGGCCGACCGAATCCAGGCGAATCCGGATATCGCGAAGGCCCGCTCGTTGCTCGGCATCGATGCACAGCGAGTCGTTGCGGTCCTGCCCGGCAGCCGGGTTACCGAAGTCTCGCATCTCGGTCCGGCATTTGCCGGCGCTTGCGCACGCCTTGCGGCATCCGATCCCGGCCTGCATTTCGCGGCGCCGATGGTCACTGACGGCATCCGGCGGCTGTTCGCGTCACAGCTGAAAGCCGCGAACCTCGAGGCGCGATTCACGCTGACCGACGGCAATGCCGAAAGTGTCATGGCGGCTGCCGACGTGGTGCTGCTGGCCTCGGGTACGGCCACCTTGCAGGCAGCCCTCATCGGCCGCCCCATGGTCGCGGCGTATCGCGTCGGTGCCATCACCTACGCGATCATGAAGTCCTTCGATCTTCTCAAGGTTCCCTACATCACGATCCCGAACCTGCTGACCGGCGAGCCCCTCGTCCCAGAATTCATCCAACGTGAAGCGAGCCCGGAGGCGCTCGCGGACGCGATATCAGGCCTGCTCGATGATGCGGGCCGGCGGGCGGCGATCACCGGCGAGTTTGCTAAACTGCGGACAGCGCTCGCGCTGGGCGCCGACAGCAGGGCGGCAGAAGCCGTACTTGCATTGGTCGAAGCACGGAGATGATCCAGGAACCACTCGTATTCGGCGAGGCAAAGCCGCTCGCCGGCGTCGATGAAGCGGGGCGCGGGCCCCTTGCGGGTCCGGTGGTAGCGGCTGCCGTGATCCTGGACGCCGACGATCCGATCACAGGGCTCGACGATTCCAAGAAACTGCCGGCGGATCGCCGCGCCGAGCTGGCCAGGGAGATCTCGGAGCGTTCGCTCGCCTGGTCCGTCGCCTGGTCGGATACCGCTGAGATCGACCGGCTCAATATCCTGCAAGCGACCTTGCTGGCGATGCGCCGCGCGATACTGGGCCTGCGGATCCAGCCGGGCTACGTGGTCGTTGACGGCAATCGCCTGCCGAACCTGAGTTTTCATGGTCGGCAACTCGACGGATGTGCCGTTATAGGAGGCGATGCGTTGATTCCCGCGATCAGCGCCGCCTCGATCATCGCCAAGGTCCGGCGCGACGAGATCATGCGCGACCTGGACCTCCATTATCCGCAATACGGCTTTCGCCGGCACAAGGGGTACGCGACGGCGGATCACCGCGATCGCCTCGGTAAGTTCGGTCCCTGCAGGCAACACAGGCAGAGCTTTTCGCCGGTTTCTGCGATGAAATGCGAACTGGCAAGCGACTAGCATGGCATCCTAAAATGCTCAGAGCGTTGTCGACAAAACCCGACTCCACGGAAGGACATGACTGAACCATTCGTCCACCTGCACCTGCACACCGAGTACTCGATCGCCGATGGCACGGTGCGCATTCCGGCGCTCTTCGAACACTGCGCGCGCGAGGGCATGCCCGCGGTCGCGCTGACCGACCAGGGAAACCTGTTTGCACTGATCAAGTTCTATCGCCAGGCACTCCTGCACGGGGTGAAGCCGCTCATCGGCGTCGATCTGAAGGTCAAGGATCCCGACGATCCGGACCGGCCGTTCAGCCTCGTGCTCCTGTGCCAGAATCTTGCCGGCTACCGTAACCTGACGCGCCTGATCACGCGTACGTATCTCGAGGGCCAGCATCGCGGCGTGCCGCTCGCGGAACATGCCTGGCTTGACCGCGAGAGCTGCGAAGGTCTGATCGCGCTCTCCGGCGGCATTCACGGAGACATTGGCCGCGCGATTGTCGCAGGGCACGACGGTCTGGCCCGGGACCGCTTGCGGCAATGGCAGGAATCGTTTGGCGATCGCTTTTACCTCGAATTGACGCGCACGGGGCGCACCGCGGAGGAAGACTACGTGCGGCATGCGGTTACGCTTGCCGCCGAAACCGACACACCGGTCGTTGCGACCAACGACGTTCGCTTCCTGCACGCCGACGATTTCAATGCGCACGAAGCACGGGTCTGTATCCAGGAAGGACGAAGCCTCGCGGATGCCGACCGGCCCCGGCATTACAGTGAACACCAGTATTTCAAGAGTTCTGCTGAAATGTCAGAACTTTTCGAGGACATCCCGGAAGCGATCAGGAATTCGCTGGAAATCGCCAAACGCTGCAGTCTCGAGCTCACGCTCGACCAGACCTATTTGCCGGCATTTCCTGTCCCCGAAGGACAGACCACGGAAGAATATCTCGCGGCCGAAGCGCAACGGGGATTGCAGCATTTCCTCGAAAAGAAATTCACGAAGGAATCTGTGCGCGACGAAAAGAGAGACATTGTCGCAGCGCCGTATCGTTCCCGCCTCGAGAACGAGCTCGCCGTCATCTGCGACATGGGTTTTGCAGGCTACTTCCTGATCGTTGCGGACTTCATTCGCTGGGCGAAGGAAAAAGGCATACCCGTCGGTCCCGGCCGCGGCTCCGGCGCCGGTTCACTGGTTGCCTATGTACTGAGCATCACGGACGTCGACCCGCTCGAACATGATTTACTGTTCGAGCGATTCCTCAACCCAGAACGTGTTTCCATGCCGGATTTCGACGTCGACTTCTGCATGGATGGCCGCGACCGTGTCATCGAGTACGTTGCCGGGATGTACGGCAGGGATCGCGTGTCGCAGATCATCACCTACGGCACGATGGCGGCCAAAGCCGTCATTCGCGATGCGGGCAGGGTGCTCGGGCATCCCTACGGATTTGTTGATCGCATCGCCAAGCAGGTCCCGTTCGAGATCGGCATGACGCTCGACAAGGCGCTCGGCCAGGAAGACGAACTGGCGAGAATGTACAAGGAAGACGAAGAGGTCAGGGCAATCATCGACCTCGCGAAGTCCCTCGAAGGCCTCGCCCGAAACGCCGGCAAGCATGCAGGCGGTGTCGTCATCGCCCCCGACCGCCTGACCGACTTCACGCCGCTGTACTGTGAAGAGGGCGGCGCCAACGCAGTCACGCAACTGGACAAGGACGACGTCGAAGCTGCCGGCCTCGTCAAGTTCGATTTCCTCGGCCTGAAGACACTGACGATCATCGACTGGGCGGTGCAGATCGTCAACTCGCGCAACCCGGACAGGAAAATAGATATCCGCGAGATCCCGATGCAGGATGCGAAGACATTCGAACTTCTGCGCGCCTGCAAGACGAGGGCCGTGTTCCAACTTGAATCGCGCGGCATGCGCGACCTCGTCAAACGCATGCAACCGGACAGCTTCGACGACCTGGTCGCGCTCGTCGCGCTGTTTCGTCCCGGACCCCTGCAGTCCGGCATGGTCGACGACTTCATCTCGCGCAAGCACGATGTCGGCAAGCGGGAGCATGACTACCTGCATCCCGATCTCAAGCCGGTACTCAAATCGACCTACGGCGTCATCCTTTACCAGGAACAGGTAATGCAGATTGCGCAGGTCCTTGCCGGTTATACGTTGGGTGGCGCAGACCTGCTGCGGCGTGCGATGGGCAAAAAGAAGCCCGAGGAGATGGCGAAGCAACGCGAGGTATTCGTCAACGGGGCCACCGAACGCGGCGTCACCCAAGCGACGGCAACGCGCATCTTTGACCTGATGGAGAAGTTTGCGGGCTACGGTTTCAACAAGTCGCATTCTGTCGCTTATGCGCTGCTCGCCTACCAGACCGCGTATCTCAAGGCACATTACCCGGCAGCGTTCATGGCGGCGGTGATGAGCGCAGATCTCGATCACACCGATCGCCTCGTTATGATCAAGGATGACTGCCGCAAACTGGGTCTCAACCTGTTGCCGCCCGACGTCAACAAGTCTGGCTACCAGTTCAGTGTCGCCGACGACGAGTCGATCGTCTACGGACTTGGTGCGATCAAGGGAATCGGCAGGAGCGCCGTGGATGCCGTCGTCAGCGAGCGGGAAAAACAGGGTGACTTCAAAAGCATCGCGGATTTTTGCCGCCGGGTGGACCTCGAGAAGGTGAACCGTCGCGCGCTGGAGGCAATGATCAAGTCCGGTGCAATGGACTGTTTCAAAAAATCCCGACGCAGCCTGATGGTCGAACTTCCCGAAGCTTTGAAATGCGCCGATCAGGAGGCGCGCGCCACCGCAGCAGGCCAGGACGACATGTTCGGCATCGCGGTATCGCCGACGAGCACAAATTTGGGAATTGAGCCGGTTGTTCCTGATGTAGAAATATCTTCGCAAGATACGAGAGCTCTTGATAAAGAGTGGAATGATCATGAGTTCCTCGCCAATGAGAAGGAAGCGCTCGGCCTGTACCTCACCGGACACCCTTTCGATGCGGTGCGACGCGATGCGATGCATCTTGTCGACGGTAAGCTCGCGGAAATCTCGTCCGAGCCACCGCCGGTAACATCGAGCGGCGAACGCAACTACGCGCAGCAACGGCGTGAAGTTGTGGTGGCCGGTCTGATCATGGACGTGCGAAAAAGAGGTAACCGCGTCACCGTTGTTCTCGACGACGACACGGGTCGTCTCGAGGCGACCTTGTTCAGCGAAACGTTCCAGGAGTTTCGGCACCTGTTAAGCAAGGATGAAATCGTCGTGGTCACCGGGACATTGCGATACGACGATTTCGTCGGCGGCTGGCAGGTTAACGCGAGCAATGTCGTGAATATTGACCGCGTCATTGAAACGACTGCAAAGAGCATGATCCTGAGCCTCGAGCCGAACGGGCAGGGGCAGCGAATCCTGAACCGACTGCACGATGTGCTGCTGCCGTATCGCGAGGGAAATTGTGATGTTGCCGTGCAATATGTGGGCAGCGACGCCGCGGCACGCCTGAGCCTGGGGCCGGAATGGACGGTGCGTCCCAGTCGCGAATTGCGCGATAAGCTGACCGAATTGCTGGGTCAGAACAGTGTTCGATTGCTCTACGCACCCGGCCGGGAAATGATGTAGAGTTCCTTTTCTGCGCCATCGACCCTGGCCGCCAGATGCGGTGTTTCGGGGCCGATGGCGATTGTGCCTTGGCAGCATATTGATTTGATATGGATCTCAAGTTCCTGGATTTCGAACAACCGATTGCCGAGCTCGAAGCGAAGATCGACGAGCTGCGCTTCGTCGGTGACGATTCTGAAATCAATATCAATGAAGAAGTCGCTCGTCTCAAAAGCAAGAGCGAGGCATTAACCAAGAGTATCTTTTCCAAGCTCAGCGCGTGGCAAATCGCACAGATTGCACGCCACCCGATGCGGCCGTACACGCTCGACTATCTCAATCTGATATCTCCCGACTTCCAGGAACTGCACGGCGACCGCATGTATGCTGACGACCCGGCGATTGTCGGTGGCATTGGCCGCATCGATGGCCGGCCACTGGTCATCATCGGCCACCAGAAAGGTCGCGACACAAAAGAACGCGTGCGGCGTAACTACGGCATGCCCAAGCCCGAGGGATATCGCAAGGCACAACGTCTGATGAAAATGGGCGAAAAGTTCTCGGTGCCGATCGTGACCCTGATCGACACGCCGGGCGCGTATCCGGGGGTCGGTGCCGAGGAGCGCGGTCAAAGTCAGGCCATCGCACACAGCCTGTTCGTCATGGCGAAACTGCGTACGCCAATCATCAGTGTCGTTATAGGCGAAGGCGGTTCGGGCGGTGCGCTCGCTATCGGTGTCAGCGACCGCCTGTTGATGCTGCAATACAGTATTTATTCGGTGATATCGCCAGAGGGTTGTGCGTCGATTCTCTGGAAGAGTGCGGAAAAAGCGGAAGAAGCCGCGGAGGCGATGCGCATTACCGCGGATAGTCTCAGCGGTTTCGGTCTCGTGGACGAGGTCCTGCCGGAACCTCTGGGCGCGGCGCATCGCGATCCGGAAGCGACCGCTGACGTGATTCGCAATGCCATTCTGAAACACCTTACCGATGTCGACCAGCTCGACATGGATCAGCTCATCGAACTCCGTCAGCGTCGACTTGCCGGATTCGGACAGTTCAAGGAAAGCTGATACAACAGTCGGTCCGTAATCCGGACCCGATATATAAAGTGACTTTCAATTCAGAACTACTGCTCGAACGCCTCGCAGCCTTGACCGAGGCGGAGCCGGTTACACGTTGGCTGGTCGCATTCAGCGGCGGCATCGATTCCACAGTTCTCCTGCACGCGCTGGCGAACGCGAACGCAGGCGAACGACGCAAAATCATTGCGATTCACGTAAATCACGGCCTGCACCCGGATGCGGATCGTTGGCAAGAGCATTGCCGCAAGTTCGCAGGCGATCTCGGCGTTACGTACCTGTGTCGTGACGTGACCGTCGACGATGGGCTAAAAAGCGGCCCGGAAGCCGCCGCGCGGGAGGCACGATACGCGGTCTTGCAGACACTGATGGAGCCGGGCGACTGCATCCTGAGTGCGCATCACGAGGAAGACCAGGCCGAAACCTTGTTGCTGAACCTGCTGCGCGGCAGTGGCGTTGCCGGTCTCGCCGGCATCGGCGGGGCACAGGCGTTCGGCCCCGGCAAGCTGTTACGGCCGCTGCTCGGCGTGTCCGGCGAAGCCATCCGCGAATACGCACAACGCCATGAACTCAACTGGATCGACGACCCGAGCAATGTGGATACCCGGTTTGACCGGAATTTCCTGCGCCAGGAGATCATTCCGCAACTGGCCGCGCGCTGGCCCGCCGTATCGGCACGCTTGCGGCAAAGCGCCGACCTCGCGAGCGAGGCCAGTGCACTTCTTAAGGATCTCGCCGATATCGACCTGGCCACAGCCGGCACCCCGCAGCGTCTCGACCTGAAAGTCGTGCGGGCGCTGGCGCCGGCGCGACAGCGCAACGTCTTGCGCCAGGCCATCAATCTGAGCGGCCTGCCGCCACCGCCGGCAACGCGCCTGTACCAGGCGATACATGAGCTTATTCCGGCCAGGGCCGACGCGCAGCCGCTGGTTTCCTGGCCTGGCGTCGAGTTGCGGCGCTACCGGGACCACCTGTACATCCTGCCGGCCATGGCCGAAGAGCCGCTGGAACCGCCACAGGCGCTCCTGCCCGAGCAGTCGCTGGACCTCGGGCCCGGACTGGGTAAGCTCGCCCTCGAACCGGATGTCGAAGGCGGCATCGATCCAGAACTCGCCAAGCGCGGGCTCAGGGTCAGCTACCGCCACGGCGGCGAAGCAATCCGGCCCGCGGGCCGCGGTCGCACGCAAAAACTGAAGAAGCTCCTGCAGCAGGAAGGCATCGTGCCGTGGATGCGCGAGCGGTTGCCGCTGCTCTATGCCGGCGACCAGCTGGTTGCGGTAGCAGACCTGTGGGTCGCCGCGGACTGTACCGACAAGTCGGGCTTCGGCGTTTCCTGGCGCGACCATGCGTCGCTGCATTAGGTCAAACGAACAAAACCG
>JABAOE010000500.1_pt3 | contig 10707 bp, 14 predicted proteins | sample 7062141 | NCBI WGS metagenome assembly JABAOE01 (sample SAMN14538627, study PRJNA623070) | marine sediment metagenome | biome: marine biome [ENVO:00000428]; feature: marine pelagic biome [ENVO:01000023]; material: deep marine sediment [ENVO:00002113] | place: India: Gulf of Khambhat ...
TGATTCCGTGACCGCGCGGTAGGCGGGGTTCACGCCACGACTGACAAGCACTCGCCGCGATGTCGAGCCGCGGTTCGCCCGCACGGCCATCAGGCAGGCTTCCGCCAACGCCGTGGCGCCGTCGTACAGCGATGCGTTGGACACGTCCAGACCGGTCAGGCCGGCCATCATGGTCTGGTACTCGTAGATCACCTGCAGCGTGCCCTGGCTCGCCTCCGCCTGATAGGGGGTGTAGGCGCTGTAGAATTCACCGCGCGTCGCGATGTCCCAGACCGGCGACGGAATGTAGTGCTCGTATGCGCCCGCTCCCAGGAACGAGACGACCCCGTCGTCGCGGGCGGCGCGCGCGCGCATCAGCCGCGTGACATCAGCCTCCGTCAGCGCGTCCGGCACGCCCTGCAGCGCATCGATGCGCAGATCCGCGGGAATCTCGTCGAAAAGATCCGCGGTATCTGCGACGCCGATTCGCGCCAGCATCTCGGCGACGTCGCGTTCCGTGTGCGGGATGTAAGGCATACCCTCGTGACTGCTGCAGGTTGGCGACCGGATCAGCTTCCGGAATCGATCAGGAACCGCGAATACGCTTCGGCCGTCATCAACTCGTCGAGCTCCGCGGGATCGGCCGGGTTCAGCCGGATCAGCCAGCCGTCCTCGTACGGGCTGGCGTTGACCAGTTCTGGTTCATCGGCCAGCGCGCCGTTGATATCGGCACATTCGCCACTGACGGGCGCGTACACGTCCGAGGCCGCCTTGACCGACTCCACGACGACGCAGGGATCGCCCTTGGCATACTGATGCCCGGCCTCCGGGACCTCGACGTAGACGAGCTCTCCGAGCGCCTCCTGTGCGTGGTCGGTGATTCCGATGACCACGGAACCATCGTCTTCGAGCCGCACCCATTCGTGTTCGCTGGTGTACCTCAGGTTTTCGGGCACTTCACTCATGATCCAGTACAACCTCCCCCAATTCAGACCAATATCTTGCCGTTACGGACGAACGGCGGCCGCACGATCTTCGCAGCGCGATGCGCCTTACGGATTTCGACCTGACAAACGCCCGCCGCTTCCCCGGGAATCCGAGCCAATGCGATAGAGCGTTGGATGGTCGGCGAGAAGCCGCCGCTGGTCACGACGCCGTCACCCGCGCTGGTCATCACCCGCTGGCCATGTCGCATAATACCGCGATCGTCCAGAATCAGGCCGGCCAATTTGGGCCGCGAGGCGTCCGTCTTCTCCCGCTCGAGGGCAGACCGGCCGACAAAATCACGCTCCTTCGGCTCCCAGGCCACTGTCCAGCCCAGCCCGGAAATCAGCGGCGACGTCTGCTGGTCCATGTCCTGCCCGTACAGGCACAGGCCCGCCTCGAGGCGCAGCGTATCGCGGGCACCCAGGCCGCACGGCCGGATGCCGGCCGCGGCGGAGGCGTCCCAGAACTCGAGGCCGCCGCCCGCGTCGAAGATGACCTCGAACCCGTCCTCACCCGTGTATCCGGTGCGAGCCACGAAGACACCGCCGGACTCCAGGCAGCAGAACGATCCGAGTGCCGGTGCCGCTTCGCGAAGTTCTCTCGGTAGCAACGGCGCGGCACGGTCGACGGCGCTGGGTCCCTGGACCGCTAGCATGACGGCTTCCGGTCGCTCCGCAACCTCCACGTCGAACGTTCCGGCCACGGCTTGCATCCAGGCAAGGTCGCTGGCGCGCGTCGCCGCGTTGACCACGACGCGGTAGTCGCACTCGCCGCGCCGGTAGCTGATCAGGTCATCGACGATTCCGCCCGACTCGTTGAGCATGCAACTGTAAAGTCCCCTGCCGGGGGATTCGAGCTTCGCGACGTCGTTGGCGAGCAGGTGCCGCAAGAAAACCTCCGCATCGCGGCCCGATATGTCGACGATGGTCATGTGCGAGACGTCGAATATCCCCGCGTCGCGCCGCACGAGGTGATGCTCTTCGAGTTGCGAGCCGTAGTGCAGCGGCATGTCCCAGCCACCGAAATCGACCATGCGCGCGCCAGCGGCGAGGTGCCGCGCGTGCAGGGGTGTATGATTCGTCATGTCAGCGTTGCTGTCTTGTCGTTCTTAGCCAGGGCGTCGCGCATGCGCGCGACTTTTTCTTCCGTACCGCAGCCATCGTCCCAGCGGTCGACCTGGGTCAGGCGATCCCGCAGCCCGACCCGGTTCGCTATCTGGATGTTCAGGCCGGGCCTGGCATTGATTTCGAGGATCAGCGGCCCGCGGAATCGGTCCAGAACGATATCCGCTCCGAGGTAGCCGAGTCCAGTCAACTCATGACACCGCGCCGCCAGGACGAGGCATTCGTACCATTGAGGGATTTCCAGGTCCCCGATTGGCTCGTCGGTATCCGGATGGTCGTGAACGATATCGTTGCCCAGTACACCGACTATCGTCCTGCCGGTGTCGATTGCGACGCCAACGCCGACGGCGCCCTGATGCAGGTTCGCCTTGCCGCGCGAACGCCGGGTGGGCAGGCGGACCATCGCCATCACCGGGTAACCCCGATAGACGAGCACCCGGATGTCCGGCACGCCCTGGAACGTGATCGGGCCGAAGAACGGATCCGTCCTGACGCGGTACTCGATCATCGCGCTGTCGCGCGTCCCGACGAAGCTGTACTGGCCGCTGACGATATTTGACACATGGTGGCGAATACCGGATTCGGTGATCACTTCGCCATCCGCCATGTAGTAGAGATGTTGCCTCCGCGCGCTCCGGCCAGTCACAACCAGGATACCGTCGCCCCCGGTGCCGTGTGCCGGCTTGATGACGAAATCACGGTGCTCGCCGACAATGTCGGCCAATTGTCTGACGTCGTGCTGACTTGCGATGACGCCGTACAGGTCCGGAACCGCGATGTCAGCCTCGATCGCCAGCCGTTTCGTGCGCAACTTGTTGTCCACGAGCGGATACAGCCGGCGCTCGTTGAAACGCTGTATGTAGTTAGCGTTACGCTCGTTGAGGCCCAGCACGCCATTGCGACGCAGTGCCGCCCTGAGCCCAAGCATCATTGATCTTTGGCCGCGAGTTCACGAAAACGCAGCAGCTCGAGCAGGCGGTATCCGGTATACCGTCCGAGCAGCAGCGTCATCGCGAGCACCAGGAGCAACAGCTCCGGAAATACCACCACCAGGTGCCGAACCTGGGCGATATCCATGACGACATAGCAGATCATCGCCACCAGCAGCGAGCCCAGCCCCTGCTTGATCGCATCCGCCGAGCCGCGTTCCTCCCAGACGACCGACATGCGTTCGATAGTCATCGCGAGGATCACCATCGGGAACAGCGCGACCGAGAGGCCGGTCTCGAAGCCCAGCCGATGACTGATGACCGACAACGCCAGCATGAGCATCACGACGATAATCAGGACCGCGCTGAGCCGCGGGACCATCAGCAGGTGCAGCCGTTCGAGATAGAACCGAAACGCCAGCCCGAGTATCACCAGGGTCGAGAACAGGATTGCGCCCCACCACACCTGCGTCTCCCGAAACGCGAGCGCTATCAGCACGGGCATGAATGTGCCGAACGTCTGCAAGCCGATGACATTGCGCAGCAGAACGGTCACCAAGGCACCGATCGGAAGCAGCAGCAGCACGCTGTAGACCGCCTGGGTCTGGATCGGCAACGCGAAGAGCGAGAATTGGTTCAGGATCGAGTCCTGCCCGGCGGCCCGACGTTGCGCGAGTTCGATGCGGCTCATCACGTTGCGCTGCACGGCGAAGCGAATATCGACATCCGTGCCGCCGTCGACTTCGAGCAGCTGTCCGTCGCCGGCCCACCACATCAGGAAGTTGTCCGGTAGTCCCTGCTCGCCCGTCAGCGGGTCGAAGTACAGCCAGCGGGTGCCGTCGTGAACCTCGAGCCACGGCGCGATTTCCGCCCGTCTCTGCTGATCCTGCAGGTAAATGCCGCGAAACGTGCGCGCCGGTATCCGCGCCGCCGCCAGCAGCGTCTGTGCCGTGCGGGCGCGCTCCACCGGTGATGGCGCCGGGCCCAGCAGCAACTCGACGTTCTGGTCGACGCCGGGCTGGCCGAGGCGCTTCAGCAGTTCCTCGGTAAATGACTCCGCGTCGGCAGATTTCGCACCGACGTCCGCGATCAGTACCTCCATCGCCGTATTGAAGGGTTCACCCAGGCTTGGCTTGGCCGGAAACGGCGGGGTCGTGTCACTCTCGGACTGCGCCGGGTCCTTGTAAATGACCGCGCGATAGTAGAGGGTCTGCAACCCCCGCGCGCGCCGACGGGCCCACTGCACCTGCCGCCCGCCGCTGACGTAGTTGGTCGTATAGCCGAAGCCGCGCGAGACGAAGTTTTCATCGAGTACCGCAAACCCGGGCGTCAGGCCCGGTATGAAAAGGTTGGCCTTGATCGGGCCGGGACCCGCCTCGAAGTTGACGGTCACCTCGACGGTCCAGACCTCGGTCTCCTGCTGCGGGACCAGCGGAAATCCGAGTTCCCGCCACTTGTAGAAAGACAGCGACAACGCACCGGCCGACAGCAGCGCGGCGAGAATCCAGACCCTGTAGTCACGATTTTCCATCATGCGAATCAGCCAAACGCCGTGCCCACCAGCGCCTCGATTTCGTCGACGCCGCGGGGCAGATCCCGGGTCAGGACCTCATGGCCGTCGCGCGTCACGAGGACATCGTCCTCGATGCGGACGCCGATGCCATGAAAGCGCTTCGGGACGCCGGCACTGCCGGGCGCTATATACAGTCCCGGCTCGACAGTCAGCGTCATGCCCGGCTCGAACTGGCGCCAGTGACCAGACACCTTATAGTCTCCGACGTCGTGCACGTCGAGTCCGAGCCAATGGCCGGTCCGGTGCATGAAAAAGCGTCGGTATGCGCCGTCGCGTATCAGCGTCGGCAGGCGGCCCTTTAGCAGGCCTGCGGACCGCAGGCCGCGAGTGATGGCCTTCACTGCCGCCTCGTGGGGCTCGTTCCAGTGATGCCCCGGCGCGACGCATCCTAGCGCGGCACCGTGAGCCTCGAGCACGATCTGGTAGATTTCCCGCTGCGCGTCGCTGAAGCGTCCGTTCGCCGGGAAGGTCCGCGTCACGTCCGAGGCGTAATAATCGCACTCGCAGCCGATGTCGATCAGCACGAGATCGCCGTCCTCGATGCGCTTTCCATTCGCGATGTAGTGCAGCGTGCAGGCATTGTGGCCGGAGCCGACGATTGGCAGGTAGGACATACGCAGGCCCTTGCGTCGGAACTCGTGCTGGAATTCGGCTTCCAGCTCGTACTCGAACAACCCCGGCCGACATACGCGCATCGCACGCTTGTGCGCCGCCACCGCGATCTTGGCCGAACGTCGCATCGCGGCGACCTCGGCCCTGCTCTTATACAGGCGCAGATCGTGCAGCAGATGATCGAGGCCAATAAACTCGTCGGGAGTGTGGCTGGCCGAACTACCGCGCTCGCGCAGCGACGCCACCCATTGGATCAGGCGCTGATCAAAATCGGGATGGGCCCCGAGAGAGTAGTAGACGCGGTCGCACTGCTCGATGATCCCGGGCAATATCTCGTCGATATCGGAGATGGGGAACGCGTCGTCGGCACCGAAGTCCGCCACCGCGCCCTCCGTGCCGGCCCGCTGGCCGTCCCAGATGGCCCGCGCCGGGTCACGCTCCCGGCAAAACAGCACGAACTCTCCGTTCGGACGCCCGGGGACCAGCGCGGCCACGGCGTCGGGCTCGTCGAAGCCGGTCAGATAATGAAAGTCGCTGTCCTGTCGGTAGAAATACTCGCTGTCCCGGTTCCGCATCCGTGCCGGCGCGGCAGGCAATACGGCGATACCGCCCCTGCCCATCATGCGCATCAACTGACGCCTGCGCTTCGCGAACTCTTTCGGGCTCAATCTGTAATCCTCAATGCGAGACGTCGCCGGGCGAGCTCGACCTGAGACCCCGCAACTCTTCAAAGACGAGCTGGACGCCGACCCGCACATATTCCACCAGTTCCAGAAACGCCCCTTCGCCCTCTTCCTCGGTCTCCTGCTCCGCAAACGTCGCCCGCGTGATTTCGCTGAAATCGGCGACGATTTCCCGAACGACCTCGTTGCTGACCAGGGGGCTTTCGGCACCCGGCCGGCCGGCCGCTCCGAGGCCATGCATGAATCCCTGGCACCAGAGACCGAGGTCGGCAGCGCGCCGCTCCAGGGGCACCTCATCGGGCGGCAATAGCAGGTTGAAACTCATATCGCCCGCCTCCAGCGCGGACCATGCAGACTCGGCCAGTCCGACAAGCGCCGAAGTGACGTCGTCGGCACGCTGATCGCCCCCATGCGAGCTGGCATCGCCCAGCGTCGCCCTGGCCCACGGCGCCACTGCCTCTTTTCCCATGACACAGGCGAGCCCGCAGAACTCACCATGTATTTCGGCGGCCTCGCCGAGGGAGCCGACATCGCGGAGCGCCGCGTCGACAGCGGCCCAGTCCTTTTCGGTGACGCTTCCCATACCTCGTGTGCCTTATGGAGCGGGCGAATCTTAGCACTCGTACCCCTCCCTGCCCATTTGACCGTAACGCTCCGCAACCACTATATTCAGCGCATGGCGACGTCATCCGACAAGAGCTTCGAACGGGAACTGCAGCGGCTGGAGCGGCGCCTGGACGAGCTGGTCGTCATCACGAATCAACTCAAGGAAGAGAATCGCTCGCTTAAACAGAGACAGGACGCCCTTATTGGCGAGCGCGCGACGCTGCTGCAGAAAAATGAACAGGTGCGGGCGCGAGTCGAGGCAATGATCGGGCGCCTGAAGGCGATGGAGCATGGCTCATGAGCAACGAAATATTCGCCCACGTAAACGTCAAGATTCTCGAGAAGGAATACCAGATCTCGTGTCCCGCCGAAGAGCGCAAGGCGTTGATCGATTCGGCCGAGCTACTGAACTCCAAGATGCGCGAGATCCGCGATAGCGGCAAGGTCGTCGGCCTCGATCGAATAGCCGTCATGGCGGCGTTGAACATGGCTAACGATCTCATCGTCGCGAACGGCGTCGGTCATCGCCTCGAATCCGAGGCGAAGGGGAAGGTGCGGGCGATGCGCGAGCGCGTGGAGTCGGCACTCGACTCCGGCCAGCAACTCGAGCTCTAGCCGGCAAACTCCATCCGTTCTGCCGATAGCCCGGTCGAATCCCGGGTATCCGGTGCGGGCCGGCAAACTGCCTCCTCCGTCGCATTTTCGGCGGCTCGTTCAGGCTATAATTTGCTATGGGTCCCTCCTGCGGTGTTCGAGGTGAGCCCGGAAGTCTTTCGACCCTAAATTTTAGATTTGGGATCAATAGTCTGTCGGGAGCTTTGTGCACTACCGCATTTGGCGGATAGCCTGCGCTGTCACGGCTGATCCCACCTTCCGCTCTGGTTCGAGAGCAAGCGGTTCATCACGGCACATGCGGGAGGCACCTCTTTCCTCTATGAAAGAACTGCGGATGGACACGTCGGCAATTCGCGCCCAGATGAAGAAGCAGCGCGCGCTCTTGACTGACGAGCAGGTCGTCGCCGCGTCGCTCGACATTACCTACCGGCTCTGGCGTCAGCCATTCATGCTGCGCAGCAGACGAATCGCTGCGTATTTCGCTTTCGGTGGCGAAGTCGAGTGCCGCTTCCTAATCGAAGGGGCCTGGCGAAGGGGTCGGGAGGTCTACCTGCCCGTCATCCGTGGCGAGGGGCTCGCGTTTGCGCAGTTTTGCGCAAATTCCGAGGTAATTCCGAATCGCTATGGGATTCCGGAACCGGTCTGCTCGCCGCCGAATTTATTCAAGCCGAGCGACATGGACGTGATCCTGGCGCCGCTGGTCGCATTCGACGAATGCGGCAATCGCATCGGCATGGGTGCCGGCTTCTACGATCGCACGCTGCGGTTCTTGAAACATCGCCACCGCTGGTTGCGTCCACGAGTCGTCGGACTGGCCTATGAATTCCAGAAAACCGCGCAAATAAAGGCTTCCGGCTGGGATATTCCGTTGCACGAGGTCATAACGGAGCACCGCGTCTATTCCGCGCAGTGAGTTCCGGTGCGTCGTCGTTCTGTGTCTGCGGCAGTATCGACTCGGGACGGCGCGCGAAACTCTTCCCAGCGTTCCGTATCGGGCACGGAGAAGAACTCGAAAAGCCCGCAATGAACACGCCGGGAGCGGATACGAGTGAGTCTTGATTTACTAGCATTTTCCTTTCCAATGTATATACTCGGCCACGGTTATCCCCGACACGGAGACTACGATGGCAAAGAAGACTGCATCTCGTAAGAAGGTTTCGCGCAAGAAGGCGAAACGTAAAGTTGCGAAGAAAAAGCGGGTAGTACGGAAGAAGTCTGCCCGCAAGACGACCAAGAAGTCCAAGAAGAAGGCCAAGAAAAAAGCCAAGCGCAAGGTAAAGAAGAAGGCCAAGAAGAAGGCCAAGAAAAAAGCCAAGCGCAAGGTAAAGAAAAAGGCCAAGAAAAAAGCCAAGCGCAAGGCAAAGAAGAAGGCCAAGCGCAAGGCAAAGAAAAAGGCCAAGAAAAAAGCGAAGAAAAAAGCCAAAAAAAAGGCCAAAAAGAAGGCCAAGCGCAAGGTGAAGAAAAAGGCGAGCAAGAAAGCCTCGCGGAAGAAGAAGTAGCGTTTCCGCGGCCTCCTGAAGAAGGAGGTTCTTCACGGAATATGCCCGCCACTGGCGGGCATATTTCTTTCTGGACTCCCCCGGCGGTGGGCGATACGCTAGCGCCGGGGTCAGATATGCACCATTCGGAAAAAAAGCGGCTGGCGGCTCATGCCGCATTGCAGTGCATCGAGCCGGGGACGGTACTCGGGGTCGGCACGGGCACGACCGTCAACGAGCTAATCGATGAGCTGCCGTCGGTTCGGGAGAACATCGAAATGGTGGTGGCGAGTTCGGTCGCCACTGCCGAGCGGCTGGCGGCGGCCGAATTCGAGGTCAGCGAACTGTCAGAAGCCGGAAGCCTGGACCTCTATATTGATGGCGCGGACGAGGCAAACAAACAGTTCCATCTGATCAAGGGCGGCGGTGGCGCACTGACTCGGGAGAAGGTGCTGGCCAGCGCGGCCCGGCAATTCGTCTGCATCATCGACGACTCGAAATGGGTCGGTGTACTCGGCACGTTCCCGCTGCCGGTCGAGGTCGTGCCGATGGCCCGTTCCTATGTCGCCCGGCAGTTCGTCAAGACCCGCGGCCAGCCGGTCGTTCGGGAGGGCTATCTGACCGATAACGGTAACGAGATCATCGACGTCTACAACCTGCAGATCACGAACCCGGTCGAGATGGAGAACCGGTTCAATCAGATTCCGGGGATCGTGACGGTCGGGATCTTCGCGCAGCGCCCGGCCGACCGCATCTTCATGGCGGACGACAAAGGCGTCCGCGAGCTGATGCGCAAATAAGTCACGGCCAGGAGCCGCCAGGCGGCGGGGTTTTCGAAATTGGCTGGGGGACCAGGATTCGAACCTGGGTTGACGGAGTCAGAGTCCGTAGTCCTACCGCTAGACGATCCCCCAGCAGGGAAAATCAGCGCTTCGAGTACTGCGTGGCGCGCCGTGCCTTGCGCAAACCGACCTTCTTTCGCTCCACCTCGCGCGCATCCCGGGTCACGAATCCCGCCTTGCGCAGTGTCGGCCGCAACGTATCGTCGTAGTCGAGCAGGGCCCGCGTCAGACCATGACGAATCGCACCGGCCTGCCCAGTCGTGCCGCCGCCATGTACGCGGACCGTCACGTCGAACTTATCCGTCAATTCGGTCAGCTCCAGCGGCTGACGAACGATCATCCGCGCCGTCTTGCGACCGAAAAACTGATCCAGCGAGCGCCGGTTGACCGTGATCTCGCCGCTGCCCGGCCGGAGATACACCCTGGCAGTGGAAGACTTCCTGCGACCAGTCCCGTAATAGACGCCCGATGCCATAGATGATTCCTCTCGGCCTATAGGTCCAGCGGCTGAGGCTGCTGGGCTGTGTGCGTGTGCTCGGGCCCGGCGAAGACCCGCAGCTTCTTGATCATCGCCGCGCCGAGCTTGTTCTTCGGCAACATGCCCTTGACGGCCCTGGTGATTACCTGCTCGGGGGCTTTCTCCAGCAAATCTTCCAGTTTGATCGATTTCAGATTGCCGATGTAGCCCGTATGGTGATGGTAAATCTTGTCCCTGAGCTTGTTGCCGGTCACCCGTACCTTCTCCGCGTTGACGACGACGATGTAGTCGCCGGTGTCGACGTGCGGCGTGTACTCCGGCTTGTGCTTGCCGCGCAGGCGGCGCGCGATCTCGGTCGACAGGCGACCCAGGGTCTTGCCCGTCGCATCGACCACGAACCAGTCGCGGCGCACCTCAGCCGGCTTTGCAGAAAACGTCTTCATTATCTTNNGGGCGCGGAAAAGGCGGCGATTTTACTGGCGCCGCGCGGGATTTTCAATCGCGCCGGAGCGCCCTGCCTGGCCGGACTATTGGCCGAATGCGTACTCGAGGTTGACGGCCGCGAAGGTGTCGGTCTTCTCGGTCCCGGGCTGAACATCGGAATTGTTCTGAATTTTGTACGAAAGTATCAGCGACAGGGCACCGTAGATGCTGGCACCGAGCTCCGTCACGGACTCGGTAAACGTGTTGCTCGAGCCGCTGTTGACGCTCAGCGTCTGCGTGAACCGGGAGGTCTCGCTGATCTTCCAGTTGTAGCTGCCCGAAGCGCGCCAGTTGAACTCGTCGACGCTGCCGGTCGGC
>JABAOE010000680.1_pt2 | contig 10706 bp, 8 predicted proteins | sample 7062141 | NCBI WGS metagenome assembly JABAOE01 (sample SAMN14538627, study PRJNA623070) | marine sediment metagenome | biome: marine biome [ENVO:00000428]; feature: marine pelagic biome [ENVO:01000023]; material: deep marine sediment [ENVO:00002113] | place: India: Gulf of Khambhat ...
CGACAAATCGTTCGAGAAATAACCTAGAATATTCTTGAGCATGTGGGGGTAGAGTCCCGCGAAGTAAATCAACTCTGCAATGTAGCAATGGACACGACAATGCACAAGGCAGCGTGTATCATTGCGGCCCCTCGTTACGGCCGACCCTCAGGGGTCTGCGCCGCAAGACTATCCGGAACACCTCGTGTCACTAACTAAAGATCAGGTCCAGCATATAGCAACGCTCGCGCGACTGAAGCTCGACGAGGCCGAGTTCGACGATATCGTCGACAAACTCTCCCGAATCGTCGACTTCGTCGACCAATTGCGAGTCGCAGCGACTGACGATGTTCTGCCAATGGCGCATCCCCTGAACATGTCCCAGCGATTTCGCGCCGACGAGGTGACGGAAAAAAACGAGCGCGATGAATTCCAGAAGAATGCACCTCGCGTAGAAAACGGTTATTACCTGGTTCCCAAAGTGATCGAATAAAGATGGGGCAGGCAACCGACGCATTACACGCGCGTACGCTTACCGAGCTCGCGGGCGCGTTGCAGGATGGAGAGTTCTCCTCACGCGAACTTACCGAACAATTGTTGCAGCGTATCGAGACGCACCAGGACCGACTCAACGCGTTTATCACCGTAACGGCTGATCTGGCACTGCAACGTGCAGATGCTGCCGACAAGGCACGTGCAAACGGTGACACGAAATTGTTGAACGGTTTACCGATCGTGCACAAAGATCTGTTCTGCACCAAGAATGTGCTAACGACGTGCGGCTCTCACATCCTTGGCAATTTTGTTTCGCCTTATGACTCCACCGTCGTCGAACGCATTAATGCAGCGGGCGCCGTCATGCTTGGCAAGACCAACATGGACGAATTCGCGATGGGCTCGTCTAACGAAACCAGCTATTACGGTCCGGTGACGAATCCCTGGAACAGCAAGCTGTCACCGGGCGGTTCGTCGGGCGGATCGGCAGCAGCAGTTGCAGCACGCGTCGTCCCTGCAGCGACCGGCACGGACACGGGCGGCTCAATACGTCAGCCCGCGGCGCTGACCGGCACGGTAGGCCTGAAACCGACCTACGGCAGGGTCTCGAGGTATGGCATGGTGGCGTTCGCATCGAGCCTCGACCAGGCGGGTGTGATTACTCGTTCGGCGGAAGATGCCGCACTGCTGTTAGGGGTTATGGCCGGGTACGATCCTAAAGATTCGACGTCTGTCGATCATCCCGTTCCCGATTACGTTGCGAATCTCGACAAGCCGATCAAGGGCCTGAAAATCGGCATCGTTCGACAACACTTCGACGAAGGCCTCGAAACGGGTTGTGAGGAACGCGTAAAGGAGGCGCTGGCTGCATTAAAAGGTGAAGGCGCGACGCTGATTGAAGTCGATCTGCCGAACGTTGATCTGTCCGTTCCTACTTATTACGTCGTCGCACCCGCGGAATGCTCGTCGAATCTATCGCGATTCGATGGCGTGCGCTTCGGGCACCGAACCGAGAATCCAGAAGATCTGCTGGACATGTATTGCCGCAGCCGCGGCGAAGGATTCGGTGCGGAAGTACAACGGAGAATCATGACCGGCACTTACGTCCTGTCGGCGGGTTATTACGACGCGTACTACCTCAAGGCACAAAAGGTACGGCAACTCATCAGCGATGATTTCAAACAGGCGTTCAAGAATGTCGACGTAATCGCCGGACCGACCGCACCGACGACGGCATTCGCGATCGGCGAGAAAACGGACGACCCGATTACGATGTATCTGAACGACATCTATACGATCGGCGCCAACCTCGCGGGATTGCCGGGCCTCTCCATCCCGTGTGGTTTCGCCGATGGCCTGCCTGTCGGTCTGCAACTGGTCGGACCGCATTTTGCGGAGGAAACGCTGCTCAACTGCGCGCACCAGTACCAGCGGCTCACCGACTGGCACCGGCAGGGCCCGGAGGACTACTCGTGAACGGCGGCTGGGAAGTCGTCATCGGGCTGGAGATTCATACCCAGTTAGCGACCCAAAGCAAGATTTTCTCCGGTGCATCAACGGCTTACGGCGCGGAAGCGAATACCCAGGCCTGCCTGGTCGACCTCGGATACCCCGGCGTGCTGCCGGTCCTGAACGGCGAAGCCGTCCGCATGGCCGCGAAATTCGGCCTTGCGGTCAATGCGACCGTCGCCCCGCGCTCGATATTTGCGCGGAAGAACTACTTCTATCCCGATCTGCCGAAGGGCTACCAGATCAGCCAGTACGAGCTGCCTATCGTGGAGCACGGCGAGCTCATGATCCGCGATGAGAATGGCGAGGAAAAACGCATCGGCATCACCCGGGCCCACCTCGAGGAAGATGCCGGCAAGTCAGTCCATGAGGGCTTCGGCAAGGAAACGGGCATCGACCTCAATCGTGCCGGAACCCCTTTGCTCGAGATAGTGTCCGAACCGGACCTTCGCTCTGCGAAGGAAGCGGTCGCCTACATGCGCAAGATTCACTCGATCGTGCGTTACCTCGGAATATCCGACGGCAACATGCAGGAAGGATCGTTTCGCTGTGACGCCAACGTGTCCGTGAGGCCAAAGGGACAAGACGAATTCGGTACGCGCACGGAAACAAAGAACCTGAACTCATTCCGTTTTGTCGAGAAAGCAATCAACTTCGAGATCGCGCGGCAGATAGAGCTGCTCGAAGATGGTGGTGAGGTCATACAGGAAACGCGCCTTTATGATCCCGACAAGGACGAGACACGCTCGATGCGGGTTAAGGAGGAGGCAAACGATTACCGCTATTTTCCCGATCCCGATTTGCTGCCGGTCGAGTTGGACGAAGAATTCATTCAATCCGTTCGCGAATCACTGCCGGAGTTACCGGACGCGAAACTCGTACGCTTTGTCGAACAATACCAACTTAAACCTGCCGATGCCGAAATCCTGACCGTCAATCGGGCCACTGCGGACTATTTCGAGGAGCTGGCCGGCAGTACGGACGCAGCGTCCCAGGTTGCGGCAAACTGGATGATCGGAGACCTGTCGGCCGCCCTGAACAAGGATGGCCTCGACATTAGCGACAGCAAGATCGTGGCGCCGGCGCTCGGCGGGCTGCTCGATCGGATAGCCGATCATACGATCTCCGGGAAGATCGCGAAGGAGGTCTTCGAAGCCATGTGGGCAGGCGAAGGCGGCGCCGATGACATCATCGAGGCCCGCGGCCTGAAGCAGATTACAGACACGTCGGCAATAGAAGCGATTGTGGATCGGGTCATGGAAGCCAACCCGGAGCAGGTCGCAGAATACCGGGGTGGCAAGGAAAAGGTGCTTGGCTATTTTGTCGGACAGGTCATGAAGGAAACGGGCGGCAAAGCGAATCCGGGACAGGTCAACGAGATTCTCAGGAAAAAGCTTTCCGGGTAGATGATGTTGGCAAAAGACGCAGTGATCCCGTTTGTTTTTGAATCGTTGCCGGTGCGCGGCGCGCTCGTGCAACTCGAAATTACCTGGCAGCGTATGCAACGCGATCATGATTACCCGGGGCCGGTGACCGACGTGCTCGGCCATTCCGCCGCAGCGACCGCATTGATTGCACAAAGCCTGAAGTTTGACGGCACGATCACTTTCCAGATTAACAGTAATGGACCGTTGAGCATGTTGGTCATGCAAAGCACCGACGATCTCGATCTCCGTGGTATGGCGAGTGTGCAGGACATCGATGGCAACATGGCGTTCGCGGAGCTCGTCGCCGGCGCACGCTGTGCGGTCACGGTCGATTCCGGAGCGATGGAGCAACCCTACCAGGGCATCGTCGAGATCAGTCCGGATTCGCTGGCAGCCAGTCTCGAAAACTATTTCGCGCGTTCAGTGCAGGTCCCCAGCCACCTGCACCTGGAGGGCGACGACGTTAAATGTGGCGGCATCCTGTTACAGCAGATGCCCGAAGAATCACCGACGCTGGAAGACGATTGGCACCGCCTGGGCCTGCTCGCAAAGACGCTGCGTGCGGAGGACCTCGCGGAGGGGGCCAGCCACGAACTCCTGCACAAGCTATTCGCCGAGGATGATGTCCGCGCGTTCAGGCCGCGCGGCGCACGATTCCGCTGCCGCTGCAGCCGGCAAAAGGTCGAAGAAGTCCTGCGCCTGCTCGGCGAGAAAGAGACACACGCGGCCTGTGAGGCCCAGGGCCAGGTCGAAGTGACCTGCGAATACTGCGGTCGCCTGCGCGTCTTCGATGCCGTCGACGTTGCCCGCGTGTTCGCCACGCAGGCGATCAGCGGTAGCGATTCCGTCCATTAATAAGCGCACAGCGTGGACATCCGTGCTAGACTATTTGGCCCTATATATAAATTAATACTTATATATTTATGCCTATAAGTACGGAAACGCTGTTGCAGCGGCTCAAGATGCTCGGCGACCTCACTCGCTTGCGCTTGCTTGCCCTATGCCGCCAGGGAGAATGCAGCGTTTCCGAGCTCACCGACGTGCTCGGCCAGAGCCAGCCGCGCATATCGCAACAGCTCAAGTTGCTCTGTGAGGGCGGGCTATTGCGCAGGTTTCGCGACGGCAAGCGCGTCTTTTACCGGGTCCCGGCAAGCGGCCGCGAGGGCGAGGAGCTCTACCCGCTGCTCGAACTCATCCCGGCTGAAGATCCCCTTTTCATTGATGACCTGAAAGAATTGCACCGGCTGCGTGGCCAGGACATCAACGAACCTGCCCGTGACGAAGATTCCCGGCTCGCGGACCGCGTATTACACAAGGCGCTGGTCGAGCTGACCGTGACCCGACCCATCGGCGACCTGCTCGATGTCGGTTGCGGCAGGGGCTCGATACTGAAACTGCTGGCGAGCCGCGCGCGTCGCGCGGTTGGCGTCGATATCGATGCCAAAGCACGCGGCCTGGCCCGCGCCGAGCTGATGCTGGCCGGTCTACCGAATTGCACCTTGCGACAGGGCAACATGTATCGCCTGCCTTTTGACGACAAAGAATTCAATACGATCGTTCTGGACGACGTGCTCGTGGATGCCAAAGATCCTGTGCGCGCGCTGTCAGAATCCAGCCGCCTGCTGAAACCGGGCGGGCGACTCTTCATCCTGCAGTCGGTCGGCGAACAGAGCGCTGCGCGCATTCAAAAACTCCTTGCCGGGTGGAGCGCCGAGGCATCGCTGCGATTGGTACCCCCGCACCTCGTGCCGGCAAAAAATCCTGCCTGGTTGGTATCGGTTGCGACACCGCTCGACAGCAAGAACGAGGCGGCTTGAGAGACATGACCGACAATAAAGACAACAACGGGATCAAGGTGTCGTTCGAATTTTTTCCGCCAAACACGGAAAAGATGGAAAAGACACTGTGGAACTCGATCGAGCGCCTGTCGGTACTCGAGCCGCGTTTTGTATCCGTAACTTATGGCGCGGATGGATCGACACGGGAACGCACACACGCTGCCGTGGCTCGCATCATCAATGAAACGACGCTTACCGCGGCGCCGCACCTGACTTGCATCGGCGCGAGCCGCGGCGAGATCGACGAAATCGCGCGCCAGTACTGGGATCTCGGTATACGGAACCTGGTCGCCCTGCGCGGCGATCCACCGAGAGATGCCACGGGTTATACACCGCATCCCGACGGCTACGCCTATGCTTCCGACCTCGTCGCGGGACTGAAAAAAGTCGGGGACTTCGATATCTCCGTGGCAGCCTACCCCGAGGTACACCCGGAGGCACGGAGTCCGCTAGCCGATCTCGACAATCTCAAGCGCAAACTGGATGCGGGCGCATCGCGCGCGATCACGCAGTTCTTTTTCAACGTCGATGTTTACATGCGATTCCGCGACCTGTGTGCCGCCGCAGGCATCGAGTCTCAGGTCGTCCCCGGCATATTGCCAATTACACGCTTTCCGCAGTTGACGCGATTCGCGGAGCAGTGTGGTGCTACCGTGCCGGACTGGCTCGAACATCGCTTCGATGGACTCGAGGATGATGCCGAGACGCGCAAGCTGATCGCGGCGAGCGTCGCGATAGAGCAGGTACAGCAGCTAAGAAAGGAGGGCGTGGACGAGTTTCACTTCTATACCCTGAATCGCTCCGAACTCACTTACGCGATCTGTCACGCGATCGGCGTAAGGCCGCGGCGGGAAGCTGCCTGAGGAAGCGTCATGGAACGACGGCAACGAATCGAAGCATTAAAGAATGCACTCGGGGAGCGGATCCTGTTACTCGACGGCGCGATGGGCACGATGATCCAGTCGTTCAGGCTTGACGAGAGTGACTATCGGGGCGAACGCTTCAAAGACTGGCACACGGACCTCAAAGGCAACAACGACCTGTTGTCTATTTCCCGACCGCACGTCATCCAGGAGATCCACCGCAATTACCTGGATGCCGGCGCCGACATCATCGAGACCAACACCTTCAATTCAATCGCGCCGTCGATGGGCGACTACGGCATGGAATCGCTCGTCGCAGAGCTGAACAGTTCCGCCGCGCACATCGCGCGGGAAGCGGCGGACATGTTTGCGGCGAGCTGTGGCGAGCCGCGATTCGTTGCCGGCATCCTCGGCCCGGCGAATCGCACGGCGTCGATTTCTCCCGACGTCAACGACCCCAGCTATCGCAACATCACGTTTGCGGAACTCGCCGAGACCTACCAGGTCGCCGCCACCGCACTCATCGAGGGCGGCGTCGACTTCCTGATGGTGGAGACGATCTTTGACACGCTGAATGCCAAGGCGGCGATATTCGCGATCCGGCGAAGTTTCGAGACCACCGGGGTCACCCTGCCGATCATGATTTCGGGCACGATCACTGACGCATCCGGCAGGACGCTGTCGGGCCAGACGACCGAGGCGTTCTGGAATTCCGTGCGCCACGCCGAACCGCTGATCGTCGGGCTCAATTGCGCCCTCGGTGCGGAAGACCTGCGACCCTACGTCGCCGAACTATCCCGTGTCGCGGACGCATACGTGGGGGCACATCCGAACGCCGGGTTGCCGAACGAGTTCGGTGACTATGACGAGACGCCGCAGCACATGGCCAAAGTCGTCGGCGAATTCGTGGAGAGTGGCTTCGTGAATCTCGTGGGCGGATGCTGCGGCACAACCCCCGATCACATCCGGGAACTGCGCCGCGTCATCGACGACAAGGCGCCGAGGAAGATCCCGACGGTTCCCGTACGCTGCCGGCTGTCGGGGCTCGAGCCGGTCACGATCGGACCAGACGACCTGTTCGTCAATGTCGGCGAGCGCACCAACGTCACCGGATCGGCGATATTCCGCAAGTTGATCGAAGCCGATAATTACACGGACGCCGTGCAGGTCGCCCGGCAACAGGTCGAGAACGGTGCGCAGATCGTCGACGTCAACATGGACGAGGGCATGCTCGATTCGGAGCAGGCGATGGTGAAGTTCCTGAACCTCATCGCTTCGGAACCCGACGTCGCCCGCGTGCCAATCATGATCGACTCTTCGAAATGGTCTGTCATCGAGGCAGGCCTCCGCTGCGTGCAGGGCAAGGGCGTCGTCAATTCGATCAGCTTGAAAGAAGGCGAAGAACAATTCATCGAGCAGGCGCGACTGGTTCGCGACTATGGCGCTGCCGTCATCGTCATGGCGTTCGACGAAAAAGGGCAGGCAGATAACGTCGAACGCAAGCTCGAGATCTGCCTGCGCTCATACAAAATTCTTACCGAGACAGTCGGTTTCGATCCGGCAGACATCATCTTCGATCCGAACATTTTCGCCGTCGCAACAGGTATCGAGGAACACAACGCCTATGGCATCGACTTCATCGAGGCGACGCGACAGATCAAGGAGAAACTGCCGGACGTACTCGTCAGTGGCGGCGTCAGCAACGTCTCGTTCTCGTTCCGCGGCAACAACGTCGTTCGCGAGGCGATCCACTCCGTGTTCCTGTATCACGCGATAAAAGCCGGCATGGATATGGGTATCGTCAATGCGGGCCAGCTTGCCATCTACGAAGACCTGCCGACGGAACTCCGCGACGCCGTCGAAGACGTCGTACTAAACCGGCGAGACGACGCGACCGAACGCCTGCTCGAGGTCGCCGAGCAGTACAAAGGTCAAGCCGGCGGCCAGAAAGGCAAGGCGCAGGACCTGCGCTGGAGAGAAGCTCCGGTCGACAAGCGCCTGGAGTATGCACTCGTCAACGGCATCGATGAATTCGTGGTCGATGACACCGAGGAAGCGCGGCTCGCGACCGAAAGACCACTGGATGTCATCGAAGGCCCGCTGATGGCGGGCATGAACGTCGTCGGTGATCTCTTTGGCGCAGGCAAGATGTTCCTGCCGCAGGTCGTAAAGTCGGCACGCGTCATGAAAAAGGCCGTCGGGCACCTGGTGCCATTTATCGAAGAAGAAAAGGGCGGCGCCGCTAAATCCAACGGCAAGATCGTCATGGCGACGGTCAAGGGCGACGTCCACGATATCGGCAAGAACATCGTCGGTGTCGTGCTCCAGTGCAACAACTTCGAGGTCATCGATCTCGGCGTCATGGTGAGCTGCGAGAAAATCCTCGAAACCGCAAAACGCGAAAACGCGCAACTGATCGGATTGTCCGGGCTAATTACGCCGTCACTCGACGAGATGGTCCATGTCGCAAGCGAGATGCGGCGGCTTAACTTCGATTTGCCGCTTTTAATCGGCGGCGCGACAACCTCGCCGGCGCACACGGCCGTCAAGATTGAACCGAAATACGAAGGGCCCGTCATTTACGTCAAGGATGCCTCGCGTTCGGTCGGTGTCGCGCAGGCGCTCGTGCAACCTGAGAGCCGTATCGAACTCGTGAAAAAAACGCGCGAGGACAACGCAAAACGCCGCGAGCGGCATGCTGGCAAAACACGTCTCAAACCGCAGCTTTCACTGGCGCAGGCCTGGGCGAATAAGCATGACATCGATTGGAGTGAATACGAGCCACCGACGCCGACATTTACAGGCACGAAAGTAATGGATGACATTGATCTTGCGGAACTCAAGAATTACATCGACTGGATGCCATTCTTCAATGCCTGGGAGTTCCATGGAAAGTTCCCGAACGTCCTGAGCGACCCGGTCGTCGGCGCAGCGGCCCGCACTTTGTTTACCGACGCATCCGTAATGCTCGACAGGATCGTCAAGGAACATTGGCTCGAAGCGAGGGCCGTCGCGGGTTTCTTCCCCGCCAACTCCGTCGACCAGGATGACATCCGGCTCTTTGGAGACGAAACGCGGCAACAGGAGCTGATGCGCCTTTGTCACTTGCGGCAACAGCGCAGCAAGCCGGAAGGACAGTCGCATGACTGCCTGGCGGATTTCATCGCACCCCTCGACAGCGGCCTACAGGATTACATCGGGGCATTCGCGGTTTCTGCTGGTTTCGGTATCGACGAACGCGTCAAGGAGTTCGAAGAGAAGCATGACGATTACAGCGCCATTGTCCTGAAAGCGCTGGCCGACCGGCTTGCGGAAGCGCTTGCCGAATACCTGCACGAGCGCGTGCGCAAGGAATATTGGGCCTACGGTAAAGACGAAAAACTGACGAATGACGAACTGATCGCGGAAGAATACCGCGGGATACGCCCGGCACCCGGCTATCCTGCGTGCCCCGATCACACCGAAAAAGCAAAGTTGTGGAAGTTGCTCGAAGTCGAATCGGCGATCGATTTGCAACTCACCGATTCCTACGCGATGTTCCCGACCGCAGCGGTAAGCGGTTTCTATTACTCACACCCGGACTCCCGGTATTTCTCGGTCGGCAAGATCTCTCGTGACCAGGTCGAGTCTTACGCCGAGCGCAAGGAAATGAGCATCGAGGAAGCTGAGAAGTGGTTGGCACCCAACCTCGGTTACGACCCCTCCGAGGCCGACGCGGCCTGATTCTCCGTCTTCACTGAAGTGCCGAATAGTGGTCGATCGAGCAAGCAGATCGACGCAATCGCAAATATCGCAATCAAATAATTCGTGATGGTCACGTCGGGTTGTACCCGAATCGTGAAAGCCGCTGAAACATTCTCGCTGTACTGCGGCGAGCCCTCCGTGAGGAACATTGGAAAGCGCCAAAAAGCCCAGATGGACCCGAGCTCGAATTTATTAACTTTAGTACACGGACCCGTAACATGCTCCGCGCGGCCAGGATGGATTTGGTGGTGATTCCGGCTACACTATCGAAACAGGGGGCCAAGCATAATGATTGATAAGCAAGCGACGCGACGGCGATTTCTCGTTGCCACAATTTCCTGTTCGGGACTGATATCAACCGGTATCGGTGCTGCTTTGCTGCGCGCGAGCTCGGCCTGGGCAAAGTTTTCCAGCAATGCCAACGAACTTGGGCGAATGGCGCGCTTGCTGTTTCCACATGATGGCATCGACGACGACGTTTATGCGGAAATCGTAGACGGCATCCTGACAGATGCAGCAAACGATGCGTCGTTGACAAGCATACTCGATGAGACCGTGAATGCACTGGATGCCGCGCAGGGCGGGGACTGGTTCGGCGCCAGCGAAAATGCGCAGATCGCCGCGATGCAAGCCGTCGAAGGCGAGGCATTTTTTGACGCAGTTCTCGGCAATGTGCGGGCGCGCTTCTACAACCACCCGAAGGTGTGGGAGCTAATCAAGTATCCCGGATCGTCGGTGGAGTCTGGCGGTTACGTCGATCACGGCTTCGATGACATTAACTGGCTGCCGGAGGACGCGTGATGCCGAATCGATATGAACTGAACGATTCCTCCGTCGTCGTGGTCATCGGC
>JABAOE010016889.1_pt2 | contig 10701 bp, 6 predicted proteins | sample 7062141 | NCBI WGS metagenome assembly JABAOE01 (sample SAMN14538627, study PRJNA623070) | marine sediment metagenome | biome: marine biome [ENVO:00000428]; feature: marine pelagic biome [ENVO:01000023]; material: deep marine sediment [ENVO:00002113] | place: India: Gulf of Khambhat ...
GCACCGAGGTCGAAGCCGCGTGACATGCTGCCAGAGCGGCTGTAACCGAAACCTAATAGCCAGTCATCATCCCTTGCCGTATCAAAGCTCCCGGGAAGACCCTCCATGATCGGCTCCTCCGTTCCGTCAATGAAATCGTCCACATCACCGCGGCCCAATATCAGTCGAGTGCGCTGCCGCAACCCGGGCAATGCATACCTGGCCCGGAACCGCACACGGGTGGTGAATTGATCGCGCTGGTCCCAGTATGCGCCGGTCGTCAGCTTCCCTCTGCTTACGTGGTCGGCATCATTAAGCTTTGACTCTCCAAAGAATCCATCGAACCAGCGCGTCGTATTGTTCGTGATCTCGAATACCGTGCGCTGCGCGCGATCCAATAGCGGCTCCTCCACATCGGGCTCGATGCCGCATTCAGCCGGAGCTACCCGGTCCCCTGATTCGTCGGTGGTTTCGCATTGGGTAGCTGGCACATCGTTCGGGCCGTCCACCGTATCGGCGCCGGCGTCAGTTGCCTCAGGCGCTGAATCGTTTGAATTCGCCATCACTTCGATTGGTAACGGCTCTGCTTCGCCTTCTGTGGCCTGCTGCGTGCTGGCACAGCCCGTAGCTGCAAGCGCCATAAACAGCGTCACAAGAAGCGGCAGCGATTCTCCCCCTTTCAGCGAATCGCCGCTTCCTTCCATGTAGCTGTTGCCGAGCAGCACTTAGTTCGCCGTATTTATTTCGTGCTGGCCGGATTCCTCACCCAGCCACTCGAACACGCGATTCTCGAGCACGCCGTAAAACGGGTTGTATCTCAATCGCAGCAACCAGTCGCTGGAAATCCGCATCAGCCCGCGCTCACCCCGAATGCCAATCTGGCCGAGATACAGAACGTTCCTGTCCTCGGGCGGGATTTCCCCATACAGCGGATCGTGCGGAGAAATCGGCAGCGCGACGTGTGACAGGGAAATGACTCCCCGCGGCCATTCCAAACCCAATGACTCCGTCTTTGCAAGATTTGCAGAACGCGGCGGTTTGTAACGCGCGACGACTTCCCTGCCGTTCTGGTCTTTATTGCCGATCAGTGTCACTGCAAAGGGCAGGTTTGCGTCTTCCATCAGCCGGTTGGTCAGTGGACCCGGGTCAGCTATGAGCAGTACCGAATTGACAGCATTGCGGTTGATATCGAACAACATCAGCTCGTTGCCATTCTCAGGTAGCGGCTTGAGCAGGCGGTCGACGACAGCAGTTGTGGATACCGTCGCGTCCACCGTCGACTTGAAGACGAGGATTGGCGGCATCAGACTTCCGCGTCCCGCATCGACAAAGTCAGCAATTCGGCTCGCGACCGATCGAGTCAGTTTGTGAACCTGTGCACCTGCATTAGCTGTAAAGGAGTTGTACTTGTAAGGATCGAACTCGGGCACGATTTGCGTCCAGGCAATTCGCCCCAGTCCGGGCATTCGCCCAACAGCTGCTTTGACGCCCGCCAGCGCCGCCGCGCGCGTGATGCCGATCGCAGGGGACACCAGTACCAGGCTCGCCGGAGTGGTCAGATTGTTATCGTCAAAGGAATCCAGGGTCAGGTTAATCGCCAGCGGTGCGCCCGTGGAATAACCGACGACGTGCACAGGTTTGTCGCCGACTTTCGCGGCAAGATGCAGCATGCTCAGTCGAACTGCTGCGGCCATATCCTGCCAGCGTACCCACCTGAGGCCTGACGGAGCCGTGCCATGCCCCGGCAGCCTTAAGCCGAGTATTTGATAACCGCGCGCGTGCAGAGACTCTCCCAGTTCACGAAGGCTGTAGGGTGAATCCGACATGCCGTGCAGCAGCAGGACGCCGCCGCGCGGATCGTCGACATCCAGCTCGAAGCTCCGGTTGAAATTCGGCTGCCTGATCCCGGGATCGGCGGCACTGCCGCTGCTGTAACGCCAGATCGCATAGGCAGGCCCTGTTTCCGTGGCGCCGTAGACCTCATCGCGAAGCTCGTCGAACAAGCGATCTTCGAGTGCCAGATAGTCAGCGAACGTACGAACTTCATCCGATTTGCGAGCCGTGAACTCGGCCGACAGGTGTTGTGTATGCCACGGCTCCAGTGGCGGATCGCCGTTCGCAAGAATTACCAGCAAGGCGCCAACGACAATTATGGCGAGTACGCCCAATCGAAGATATCGCTTGGCGTGATTAAACAATTGACGCATGCCTCTTGTCTTGCAAAGTCAGAATATTAGCAAGGCCCGAATTGCAAAACACTTTATGAGCATCCGTACAAACGGATGCCGTTTGTCCGGCTCGCTTTGTGACAAAGGTCGGATCATTCGCTGGCAATTCGCGGTCGATGAGGATTCAAGCGGAATGCGGAGCGGCGGCCGCACTGAAACCTTGCTTTGTCAGGCTCCGTTCAGACGCGTCCTGATCCATTCATGAAAGTCCCAGATCCAGTATTCTTGCGGGACAAGGACGCCCTGCTCGTGAGCGTTGCTTTTCAGTCCCTGCTGGTTCAGTTCGCAAACTTCGCCATCCTGTTCGACAACCAGCCTCCCGAGTTCGAGCATGTGCTCGATTTCGTCGGCATACTGCTCCTTGGTGCCAGGCATCAGATACCAATCGACGACAAGATCGGTCGTCTCGGCGCCCGTCGGGTAGATGCGCACGCTCCTGACGTAATCGGGATGAGCGACGACAAACATGCTTGCCCTGAACGATGCGAATATCATGCCGCGACCGGCTTCCTCGTCAGAGGGTCCCTCGATAGGCGGCAACTTTGTCTGGCCGTCGATCGTCCAGGTCTTTTTGCCTTCGCCGATGTCAGGCCTGACGGTGTCACCGTCTTCTTGGTCGCCGGAGAGTTCCTCGCGGCTCATCAGGCCTTCTTTGTAGATGGGTACGACTCTGCAAAGCTCCGGATGTATCCTCGGACAGTGGTAACACTCCGAATAGTTCTCCCAGAAGAGCTTCCAGTTGCATTTCAGTGGTTTCGTCTCCTGGTGAACAGAGACCATCTTCTCGAGCGGCCAGTTGGCGAGCTCGTCGTCCTCCTCTTCCATGAAATCCCGCAGGGACTTTTCAGGCTCATCGCTCAGGTTGACGAAAATGAAGCCTCCCCAGTGATCGACATGTATTTCATAGAGGGAGAAATCCGACAAGCGAAAGTCGTCAGTCTCTATGCGATACGGTGTCGCGACCAGTTCGCCGGTTAGCGAGTAGGTCCATGTGTGATACGGGCAAATGATGCGGCCGTTGGCGAAGTGTCCATCGCCTTTCGTGCAGATGACGGAACCGCGGTGGCGGCAGGTGTTATGAAACACGCGGATGGCGGCGTTATTGTCGCGCGTGACGATAAGCGACTGGTTGCCGATCTTTCTGACGAGAAAATCGCCCGCATTAGGCACCTCCTCGCCCCTGCCCACGCAGACCCAGTCTCGATACCAGATCGACTCGAGTTCACGCTCGTATTGCCCGGCATCGTAGTACCAGTGGCTCGGCAAGCTTGCTTTGGTTTCTGTCAACAAAGGCATGGTTATTGATCGACGATTTTCTTCGTTCGGTTAGCTGTCATTCGAGCAGCGGAGCGCGAGTGACCACTCATCGTCTATCTAGAGTTTATTGTTAACACGATCCGGGCTGCCACAAGAACGCAGGTTGAAAAAGGCAGCTTACGCAATATTTCTTGCATCCACTCTGCTCAACTAATCATCGGCAGGATCCCGGTGACACGCATGGTAAGACAGGGATCCAGGCTGGATTTTACGCCATATGAAGTCTCAGCACTCCCGTCCATCTTTGACGGTTTTGAATCGATCAATGGCGAACGACTTCAGCGAGCCGTCCCCTAACCATATGAAGCGGCCGTCGAACTCAACGAAGACCGGCTTGCCATGCGCCTGCGCATTCCGATAGTGACGCTGAAAACGTGCAAAATCTCCGCCTTTTTCGACCGGAGCCGCTAACTCTGTCAGGCATTCGACAAAAGAGGCGCGATCCCCCGTCATGCTCATCATTCCCGACATCGTGATCATCGCCGCAAAATCTCGCATTCTTTGGTCGCGCGTCAGCCGGTGCTCGAGATCGGATTCCGTATACAGAAGAAGCGTCTCCCGATCCGGGCGCGTATAGCTGCGCTTCGGCCCGGCGCCCCGTAATTCGACGATCCTGCCCCGGGCGATCGGGGTCCAGCGCCCGAGGTTGTAAGTCGTTATCGATTCGCTATCCGTGGCTTCCAGATAGTTCTGCCGGATGAAGAAACGGCCATCGGCCCTCAGCCAGAGAGTTGTGCGGATTCCGGGGCAATTTGCGCAGGGAAACGTCCCGCTGTAGACGCCGGGCAACGAGGCATCACGCGAGTCTGCGGGAGACTCGCCATCGCTACTGCAGCCGCCGATCAGTATGGTGGCAGCTAGAATGAGAAAAACTCTCGAATGCATAGCCCACCTGCCAAAAGCGTCAGTTTCGCCCAACTCTCAGCGATAAACTGTAACCTGTTTCTCAAGAATGGATCTAGATCTTTGGTGGCGAGCCGATCTCGGCTACGCGGCAACCTCGTTCAGTTTTTTGCTCTGAGCGTCGCAAACCAAAGCACGAATGTTGCCCTCTTCCGGCAGGAAGGGACTTGCCTTGATCCGCGCGATGGACTGACGGACATCCTCTTCGGCATGTGGATAGATAAATATTCCGGGAGGTATAAAGAATTCTTGAGAAAAAGCCCGGCCAGTATGCACTGGCCGGGCTCGGAAACATCCTGAAACGATGGTTTCGAATTAATCGAAACGCAATGTAACGGACGTGAAGAATCGGCGACCGATCACGTCATAATAGCCGGGCTCGGTCTCAGCATTGAATGCCGAATGGAACAATGGCGGATCTTCATCCATTACATTGTCGACACCCATCGTAATCGACAGGTTTTCGCCATAGAAATAGTTGAAGAACAGGTCGTTGTACCAAATCGATTCTGCTTCCGCGTCGTCGGTCAGGTTGGCCGCACGGTAGTAGTCATCCATGGAGCTGAAATACCGGGCCGCCCACGCCACCGTCCACGTGTCTGTCGACAGTGAGACCGCTGCGTTGGTCTTCCACTCTGGGAATACGTAGCCCGCTTCGATACGTCCGGCTCTGTCGGCCGTTCCCGTAATCGGAAACTCGGTCTCGTACTTGTTCAGATATGTCGTAGCGACATTGAATCCCAACGTCGAACCGCCGAACCAGTCGACTCCAAGATCATAGACGATGTTGAAATCCAAGCCGTCGGTCGTGACCTTGCCGAGGTTGCCGAACGGTCCCGTTGCATTCGAGACCCACCCATCGTCGTGCGTCCGGCCGTTGTCGAAGAAGCTGCATGCCTCCGTGTTGTCCTGGTCGGCCGCGTTCCCGCAGATCCACATCAACGTGTTGTAGGGGATCGTGCCAATCCAGCCGTCAACTTCGATATTCCACCAATCGAGGCTGAGCGACAGGCCGTCAACAAATTCGGGCTCCCAAACTGTGCCAACCGTCCAGGTCTCCGACTCCTCGGGTTCCAGGGTCTCGGGTGCGTTATAGGTATAGGCACCTTGCATCTGGAAACCCCACTCAAAGTCTGGACCAAAGCCGACCGCCTGGCAGTTAGGCCCGAGGTTCGGGCTCGCATTCTCGCGGAGGTTCCAGAACTCGCATGGATCCTCGACAATCGGGAAGGTCGTCTGGGCGCCTCCATATAGTTCAGCAACGTTCGGAGCGCGGAAGCCAGTCGAGAAGACACCACGGAAGCTCAGCTGCTGGATAGGAGCCCAGTTTATACCGATACGATAATTCGTGGTATCACCGACAGTATCGTAGTCGGAGTAGCGAATCGAGGCTTCGGTCGTGAACTGCTCGGCGAACGGTAAGTAGACCTCGCCGTAGAACTCGTCGACGCTGAACTTGCCGCTGAGCGGGTCGCCGGCGCCACCCGTCGTCAAACCTGCAGCAATAAATTCATCCGGATTGTACGATGCACTTTCCCGACGATGCTCATAACCGAATGACCAGCCGGGTTCGCCACCACCCATCTCCATGTCACCAAAGTTGCCGGTTAGGTTAAACGACAACAGTTCCATATCGTTCTGGCGGATATCCTTCAACGAATTAGCCATCAGGTAATTGAAAACTTCTGGCTCGATACAACCGAATTCGCAAAACGGGTCGAGATATCCAACGCCACCGGTAGCTTCAACGCAATCGGCTTCTGCAGCGCAAAGCGCGGGATCAACCATGGTCGCCCAGCGATCGAAACGATGGTAGAACTTGGTTTCATCGAAATCTTCGTTTTCGGCCCAGGTGTAAGCGACCTCCCAGGACAGATTGTCGTTGAAATCGCCCTCGAAACCCGCGATCAGCCGATAGGTATCGACGGACTGCTGGAATATGCGGCCACCGCTTTCTTCAAAGCGACGATTGAGGCGAACGTCCTGCCCGGAGATGCCCCATGCATTATTCGGGGTATCACCGAACGGGTTGCCCGGGTTGGACGCCGGCACGAAATCGTTCCAGTTGCCTTCGTAAAGGTCGGTCGCGAAAGATGCGTCCGGCGCGAGGCGCTGATGTGATCTCCGGCGCGTATACAGCAATTCGACGAATCCCGTCATCCGTTCGTTGATCTCATAACTGCCGATACCGGAAATCTGATAACGCTCGTTCGGCGTTACCAGCGCGTTAACCGGCGAGTAATTGTAAGTATCCGTGCTCTCGAACGGCCTCACCTGACCCCCATCCAGAATAAAGAAGGAGTTAGCCGGAAATCCGGCATTGATGAGCTGTTGCTCGGCTGCCGCGTCAAACTCGCTCGTACGAATTCGCCGGCTGTTAGATGAACCGGACCGGGTTGTCACAAAGGTTCCTGTAGCCGCATCGTAACCCGGCCACAAGTCGTACAGCGCCCATGTTCGATCAGCCTGCAACATCTCATCCTGATTCTGATATTCGGCCGAAAGAACCATGCTGCCACGGTCCAGGGAAACTCCGGCGAGGACAGAAATGCCATAATTTTCCGCATCCCAATCGGAGGTACCTGCACCGTAAGACGCCTGAACCTCGAAGCCCTCGAAGTCATCTTTCAGAATGACGTTAACGACACCAGCCAATGCGTCCGACCCGTAGATCGTCGAAGCGCCGTCCTTGAGGACTTCAACGCGCTGAATCATTGCGTTGGGAACTGCATTGAGATCGACAGCACCGACGTCACCATTGCCGCCGATGAAGCTGCCGACCATTCGACGGCCATTGATAAGAACAAGCGTTCGCTTGACCTCGAGACCGCGTAAATCGACCGCTTTGATGCCTATATTGCCGTTGTTGGTGGTGGTTCCGTACTGGAAGCCGGTAAATGCCGGTACATCTTTAAGAAACTCATCGACCGACACGACACCCGAGTTGATGAACTCCTGTTCGTCAAACACGGAGATAGGTGCCGCGGACGTAAACTCATCCTTCGCTATTCTAGAGCCCGTTACGATGATTTCCTCGACTTCTGCCGAGGAATCGCCTTGGGCCATTAACACGACTGGCCAGGTCAACGTGCCAAGCACGAGCGCGCTGATGACGCGCGCTAGCCATCTATATCTGCTCACTTTACACCTCCATTCGGAGAAATTAGGACTCGCGAAACGCCCTCTCGGAAAATCGCTAGGTAGCTTTATCACACGACGTTCTGCGAACCGTGGATATTCGTGTTGGAAAAAAGCTAATGTAAGTCGGAAATATACGTATATAACTAAATGTTATGTTGTGAAATTACAACTCGATGAGTTTCCCATTACTTGTCTTGCAAACTCAAACAACCATTCAAAGACTTACCAACTGTGCGGTGTGTACGTATTAATACCTAGATAATCTGGTATAAATACCTAATGGCAGCACTCGAATCGAACTCGACGGATGCTGGCGCGTAAACCGGCCGGGAGAGCAGGACAATGAAGATTTCGTTCGCATTGACAACCTTATCCGTTCTTTTGTTATCTGCGTGCGCGACATTAACGGAGGAACAACAATTCGCATTGGAAGACAAGCGGGTTCTTGCCATGGAGCAGTTTTATCAAGCCGAGGAAACGTGCCAGAGGATGGGCGGCGTGATGGAAATGACGGAGAAACGTTGGGGAAAACGCAGTCACCGTGATTATGCGGCCGCTAAATGTGTGAGGTACTAATTACCTGCGTATTCGTAACAGATACAAAGCTACCTCTCGTAAGCATCGGAAATTGATAGACATTCGTTAAGCGTCTGCATCGAGGCTCGGCGATTGCCGTACCGCATGATGCAGCCGGCAAAAAAAATGGGCCCTCCGCAGGCCCGTTTTTTTCTGGCGGAGACGGCGTCCGCTTTCAGTTGATTCGATTACCTCCAGGAAATCCCATTTTTGAAAATAAAAACAACGGGTTGTAGACTTTTTTGTCTCGTGTAGACCGAAGAATTACACGTGAATCTCGGAAAAAATCTGGGCTGAATTGTGGGACGGAGAAAGCATACCCAACAAACGCAGAGTCACTCGGTCAACACCCGTATCACCCACCAATTGCTCATTTTTTCGAGAAAGAAAACATCAAATTGAGCGCCTGCTTGGCGTGTGGGGCCGTAGCTCAGATGGGAGAGCGTCGCGTTCGCAATGCGAAGGTCGGGAGTTCGATCCTCCTCGGCTCCACCAACTATCCGCTGCCCGCAAGCCGTGGACTGAGTCAGAGTCTTAGGGAAATGGCGCTATGCGATCGCTTTGTGAACGGCCTGTCGAATCGAGCAATACACCAAAGCGCATCAAGGCGTGCTCATCCACTCGCGTTCTCCTGATGCTGGTTAGCAGGTGTCCGAAACCACTGCCTGCCAAAAAGTGAACATTGACATCACTGTAAAATGCGATGGTCTATGGAACGTTAACATGGTGCAAGTACGGGGTAACCGGCCGTCGCAAGATGCGTTCTACATTTACATCCAGAGGAATCGCAGTACTACTCTATACAGGAAAATCAGGGCAAAAATGATGATCATCCCTGATATAGCCATGTACCAGTAACGAACAATTGGCTTTGACCAATCGTAAAGTTCTCGCCAGGTCTCTGCGACAGCCAATTTAAAGTCCATTGGCATTGATGGCGAAACCGCAGTGTCACTAACTCTTATATATTCCCTCACGCGCTTGTGAACAGGGTACATGGCAGCCGCACTTGCGAAGGCAATCGATACCGAACCGATTAAGGCTGACACCCCGATCGCACCGCCAAGAACGTTGCCGAGTAGCGCCATTGAAAATACGAAAATCAACGATATAAGACCGGCGGCAAAAGCGTAGTAAGTTCGCGATGGAACGTAAGGCTCTGCGTCCATGATCGAAGCCAGTGTGCCTTCATATGAAAATATTCGTTCTATGTCTAATAATTTTTCAGGATTCGGGGAGTCACGCATCCATGATCGAACGAAAGGTACGCTAATTTGGTACCAAACAATTCCCAAAAACATCAGCAGAAAATATTGGATATCTCTTGCAATAGACGGACCGGGCAATACTTTCAAAAACACTGGCCCGCACAAAAAAAGTACGTAGAACGGACCGATCGTGTAAGTAAGACGAGCAAGTATAAAATTCTGGTCTTCGATAGATGAAAATCTTTGAAAACAGACAAAGCCGAAGCCGAATATGAGTACGGAGAGCGCGACGAATCCGGCAATCGTCCACGATGCTTGCCAGATACCGGCTTTCGTCAAGATCCAGAATACTACCGCGTAGATTATGACAACACGCAGTATCCACTGGTTTTTAATATTTTCCGCGATCTGGAGCATAGCGACTGAAAAACTCGCTTTTTTTGCAATACTAGCACAGTCGCCGCAGACCGGCGGAATTCCTGGAATCCAGACCGCCTGATCCCTATCGTTTGACCCCAAAAGCGGATATTGAGCCAGATTTACTGCAAAGGACCGCGAATGATCCTTACCGAAGCTTGCATCGCCAAACCCAATTCACTCCTTTCCGTAAGCCTCGTCTACGTGCTTTGAAAAGTCTGTTGCGTAATTTCTTCGCACAGATTGCCACCACCTCTCAGGAAACTCGTTTTTCAGCGTCGAGGCGAATGCCTGGTTCCAGCCGTCCCATTGTCTTTGAGAGAAAAATCCATCGACGTACCAATAGTACGTGGCCTCCCACATGTTCATATCGCGCATCTTGGTCCAGAACATCTGAGCCTCCACGGAATCTGAGAAATTCAGTCCGTATCCCTGCTGGGCATATCGAACTGCAAGTGCTGGATTCGCGGCGATCGTCTCAAGTTGCGAGTCGCCTAGCTGATACATAAATGCGTCGTTTGCAGTTCGAAGTTCGGCTGTATTTCGGTTAACGCTCTGAATGACAAATGCGAGTGAAATGACCACTGCGACAGTACCTACAATTTCCGCAATAGCGGCCCAGTCTTTGAGGGCAAGCCGTTTCATGGCGCTTCTCCGTAATCTGTATTTTCGGAAAGAATAGGTGAAAATTCTTCGTTTAGCGATTACCGGATATGGTGTCTATATCAGCGTGACAGATGCCCGCTAATGCTCGAAAGCGGACCCTGTTTTTCACCGAAATTGACCAACCTGGACGTCCGCTTTGCCCGCAAAAGCGGACATTCAGCTAGACTTGCTCCAAAGGGCCGCTAACGACCCAATGGTCTTGCCCTGGTTTAGTGGACAGGTGAGTCTGGTCCTATTGTCCGCTTTTCGAACTCGACTGGACTGAT
>JABAOE010014485.1_pt2 | contig 10698 bp, 11 predicted proteins | sample 7062141 | NCBI WGS metagenome assembly JABAOE01 (sample SAMN14538627, study PRJNA623070) | marine sediment metagenome | biome: marine biome [ENVO:00000428]; feature: marine pelagic biome [ENVO:01000023]; material: deep marine sediment [ENVO:00002113] | place: India: Gulf of Khambhat ...
TCAAGTCGAGGATGTACTACGGTCTCAGCGGGCTGCGCTCGGCGCTGGCCCGCCAGGGAATCCGTCACGCCTGAGTGACGAAGGAGCGACGTGATGGCTTGCAAGGAATGGAATGACGAGTGGATTGCCAAGCTCTACGACGAGCTGGATCGGGAGGAAGATCGGCGGCTGGCCGATCACCTGGACGGCTGCGCGGAGTGTCGCAAGACCTTTCACGAGCTCGAGCAATCCCGGGAGATACTCCGGGCCTCCGCGCCGCACGTGCCGGCGGCTCCGCGCGTTCTGGTGCAGCGGACGAGTCGATTGCGCCAGCCGATGTGGGCCTTCGCCTCGGGGCTGGCCGCCGCGCTACTCGTCTTTGCGGCCGGTCTCTACGTGGGTCAGCGGGTGCTCGGGGAAACGACGACGGGTGCCGAAGCCGACCTGCAAGCGCGGCTCGACTCCGAGGTCTCGGCGCGGACCGCGCTCGAAACGCGTCTGGACCAGTTGGAACGTGCCCTCGCCGATGTCGTGCTGGCCACCGACTCCACGCCCCGCACCGAGTCTGACCCCGAGATCCTCCAGGCCGTGATCACCCGCGACCAGTTCGACGAAGGCCTGGACCAGATCGCGCGAGAGATGAACCTGCGCCGTGCGCAGGACATGGAGTTCCTGCTCGACGAGATGACCGCGATCGAACGACGCGCGGCCAAGTGGGTCGACGAAACCCGAGGAGCCGTGCGCCTGGTCGCCCTCCAAAACGACCCCCGCATCAACGAACGCTAGCGTTGCACACCGGGGTCAGACCCCGCTGTTGCGCGTGTTGCGTAATGGGGTCTGACCCCGCTGTTGCGCGGTTATTTGTTGACTGGTACGCCGAGGTCGGCGAGGCGGTCGCGCGCGGCCGGCGCGATGGGCGGGCCGTCATCGGTGAACGCCGTGGATTGGCTCGCCGCCGCCTTTTGGTAGGCCGCGGTCGCCTCCGCCTCGCGCCCCTCGAGCTCGAGCGCGCGTCCCAGGTAGTACTGCTTGGTACCCTCGCCCACGCCGCGGCGGTTGCCCCAGTCGACGCGGCGCCAGGTATCGACGGCAAGCTCGAAGTGACCGTGCTCGAGGAACAACAGCCCGAGGTTGGCCAGCGCGGAAGCCGTCTGCTCGGGCGTCACGTGCGAGTCGGCCACAGCCCAGGCAGCGTGAACCATCGCGACATCCATGCGGTCGTCGCCCGGTACGAGCAGAGGGCCGACCTTGCCGCTCAGCTCGCCCTCGCGGCTCTCACCTTCAACGCTGAGCCACCGCACGCTCACCGGCCCCCGCGCGCCGGCCTGCGCCAGCAGTGCCCGCAGCTGCTTGGTGTCGGTCACCTCGCGTCCCGCCACCGACACGATGCGATCGCCCGGCGCCAGCCCGGCGGCTTCAGCCGGGCCCNNCTCGACGACCAGCGTCGCCACGCGCTCGTCGTCATCGACCGTGATCATGCCCCAGCACAGAGTCGTCCAGGCGGGTCGTTCGTCCACCGGCGGGACTGATTCGAGCGATACCACTTCAGCTAGGATCGGGCTGTACAGATACCAGCGGTCGGTTCCACCCTGACGGCGGGACGGCACGACGGCGAAGGCCAGGTCGCTGCCGGATGGGATCTGCAGGCGGCGCCAGCCCTCTTCGGTCGAGAGATCGACACCCGCGGGCAGATCGATTCCTCCCACCACGTTGAAGCCCGCGCCGAACCCGGCGAGTGGACGGGGCCAGCTATCCGCACCCACGAGCGCCACGTTCGGACGCGGCTCGACCTCGAACGCGCGGTCTTCGGCCTCCTGAAGCTCGGTCGTCTCGGACCACACGACACGGCCGTTCAGCTCGACGGCCACCTCGCGTCGTCCCGGGCAGGCATCGATCGGCTCGGCGGGCAATCGCGCCACGCGCCGGCCGTCGACCAACACGTCGGCGCCGGACGGACCTCCCTGCAGGCTCACCAGCGCGCGCACGCCGACCATGCGCACGGTCGTGTACCGCTTCGGCGAGCGGTCGAGCAGATCGACGGTCAACGTGTCGGTCAAGCGTTGCGTGCGGAAGCATTCCTTGCTCAGCTCGAACACGTGCTCGCCCAGCGGCACGTTCTCGATCACCAGCTCGGCCGCCGGCGCCCCGGCACCGACCAGCGCCTGCGGCCGTTCGGTCTTGCCGACCGGCTGACCGTCCAAACGGACGTCGACCCCCGCGGGATCGGTGCGCACCACGACCGTGCGCGCGTTGGGAACCAACCGGATGTCCACCGCCGTTTGCTTGTTGGCCACGACCNNGCTGCGCTCGGCACGCAGCCGGTGCGTGCCGGCCAGCAGCATCACCAGACCCGCGGGATCGGGCGACACCTCGGCGCCGTCGACGAACAGGCGCGCGTCGGGCGGATCGAGCTCGACCTCGAGCCTGCCGATCATCCGGGACTTGACCTTGTTGAAGCGCTCCATCGCCTTGGCCGGCGTGAGACTGGCCTCCGGAACGTAGCCGGGCCGCAGCCTGAGGATCTCACCGTAGTCCCGTTCGACCCCGTCGAAATCGCCGAAGGCGGCGTGGGCCTGGGCGCGGAGGATCAACGCCTCGCCCCGCTCGGCCTCGGTCATCCCGGGTTGCCCCAGTACTGCCTCGATGGCCGCCAAAGCCTTCTCGAAACGCAGCTCGACGAGATCGTCACGGATGCTGTCGAGCAGCGCCCGCACTTCCTGCTGCGCACCGCTCGACGCGGGCTCGCGCTGCTGGGCCAAGACGAAACCGGCCGAGAGCGCGAGCAGCGCGAGGATCGAAGCCGTGCGGCGCAGCGTTCGATCGCTCATTGCAGCTTGACCCACGCGCCCGACGACGCGTCGAGAATGTGCAGCGCGCCGTCGAGTCCGAAACTGACCGCCTCGGGCTTGAGAACGCCCGCGGGTCGACAGGCAAAATGATCGATGCCGCGACCCGCCGCATCGATGAGGTGGATTGTGGTCTCCTTGGCGTCGAGCACTGCCAAGCGGCCGGCGACGTCGACCACGAGCTTCTGCGGGCGGTTCAACCCCTCGGCGCCCAGCGGCTGCACGCCCGCTTCGGCGTCGAGCACCACGACATCCTTGCGCCTGGAATCGATGGCCAGCAGGCGGCGCCCGTCCCAGGCCAGGTCGACCAGCTTCGATCCCTGCGCCTGCAGGAACTGCACGGGCTGGCGCGAGGCGGGGTCGATCTTGGATACGGTCTCGCCCTTGCGGTCCACGAGCCAGATGCGGCCCGTGGCTTCGACGCTCAGCGCGGTCGGCGGACCGTGCTCACCCAGCTCCGCGACCGGCGCCGGCGGCCGGCCGGGTTGCAGGCGGTAGATCCGTTCGATCGTCGCCGCCCAGATCCGCCCCAGCTCGTCGACCGTGACCGCCTGCAGCTCGGGGAGCGTCCACTGATCGGAGACGCTTCCGTTCTCGGCGAGCCGAAGTACTTGGCCGCGCGGATCGCCGGCGATCAGCCCGCCGGGGATCACGTTCATTCCCACCACGTCCTTCAGTCCGGTCGAGGGCGCGACGACCTGCTTCGAGCCGAATCCGCTCGACGAGCTGTTTTCGGCGAGGACCAGACGGATCGCCAACTGGCGTAACGCGGCGGCGTGCATCTCGGGCGGCGCCCCGCCCTCGACGGCTAGCTGCAGCAGCCGCGCCGCCTGGCCGGGCCGCCCGTCGCGCAGCATCAGCCGGGCCAGACCGACCGCGGCGCGCGTCGCCGCATCGCTGCGCGGAGCGTCGATCAGCAGGCGGCTGTAGGCCGAACCCGCCCGCTCCTGGTGGCCCAGATGGGCGGCCAGCCAAGCGCCGGTGTAGCGCGCGGCTTGCGTCCACTCGGAGACCGCGGGGTTGGTCGCCACGGTGACCAGGTCGAAACGAGCCGCCGACTCGTCGAAGCTGGGCAACGGCTCGAGACGAAGCAGCGCCTGGTAGTAGCGAGCCTCCGCAAGGCGGTCCGCCTGTGCGTACTCGGTGGCCACGACACGCAGCAGCTTCAAGCCCACCCGCGCCGACGAGTCGCTCAGCTCGCCGAGATCCTCGGGCCAGCGCGGCAAGCGCTCGAGCAACGCCTGCTCGACGAGCGCGTCGTCGGCCAGCACGCCGTCCGGGTCGAGCTCGATCACCTTCTGCAGCGCCTCGGCGGCGTCGGCCGAACCCTCGGCGGCGAGCCGGCGCGCGATGCGGTACTGGCGCTCCGCCGCGGCCGGATCTCCTGCATCGGCGGGGACCACGGCCCCGAGCAACACCACCGTGGTCGCGATCGAGACCCCGAACCGGCGTCGTCGCGTCACGAGCGCGCCCCGAACGAGATGCGGATGTCGGGATTGGAGCCCGGCCGCAGATTGACCTCACGCGTCCTGGACTCCCCTGTCGCCTTGAGCGTCACCCGCACCTCGTACCTGCCGGCGGCCAGCTTGCGACGCACCGGCACGTCGTCCAGGTACTTCCACCGCCCGCCGGGTCGGCGCAGATCGACCTTCGCATTCGGTGGAAAGGCGAAGACCGCCAGCGTGCTGAGCGGGGGTGGCTCGAGATCCGNNACCTCCACCTCGCCGGTCACGTCGATCCAGTACGCGTTGTTGATCGCGCGCACCGTGTGTCGTCCCGCGGTCAGCTCCAACCGACGCACCGCGCCGTCCACACGATTGCCGTCGACGAGGTAGACCAGCTTGATCGCGGGCTCCGGAAGCAGCAGCGTTCCCATGGGGATCGGCGCCAGGACCAAGGACGACAGCAAACCGCGGGCCTCGAGCGGTGTCGCCGCCTCGGGAATCTCCAGGGCGGTGTCGCGGAATCCCTCGGCGTTGAACACGAGCCGGTTCTCGCGACACAAATCGAGACGCAGCGCGAGCGGCGTCGTGCCCAGCCGCTCTCCGTTGAGCTCGACCCCGGCCGCCGTCTGACCCAGGTCGAGCTCGTAGTCCAACTCGACCGGCTCGAGCACCAGCCGGACCTCGCCACCGCCGTCGCCCGGGCCCAGCCGATACTCCTCGCGCCTGCAGTGGTACTCGGCGGTGACCAACGGGGCAGCGTTCTCCCCTTCGAAGCGCACGAGACCGTTCATCGCCGGGTCGAGCGGCTCGCCGTCGAGCGATACCGTGGCCTCCGCGGGTTCCGCGAGGACCGTCGTCTCGTAGACCACCGGACCCCGTTTGAGGTAGTCGAGCAGGCCGAGCTCCTCGCGGAATCGGTAGGCCCCGGCGCCCACGGCGACGATCAAGAAGATGATACCCAGCACGTACGGGCGGGCCGACGAGCGCACCGGTCGTCGCGCGCGGGTCGGAGGGATTTCCCGTTCGGCGACGGGTACGGTCTGGGCCCTCGCCCGAGGCACGACGGCGTTCGCCGCGGCGGCCTCGTCCACCGGCTGCATCCGTGCGCCCGCATCGCGCAGCGCGGCGGCGAATTCCTCTCCGCTCTGGAAGCGATCTGCGGGGCGCTTGGCCAGTGCCCGGCGCAGGAAGGCGTCGAGCTCGGGCGCGACTCGGGCGTGGACCCCCGAAGCGTCGCGGACCTGCTCGTTGACGATGCGATAGATCACCGACGAGATCGAATCGCCGCTGAACGGCTTCTCGCCGGTGAGCAGCTCGTAGAGCACCACGCCCAGCGAGAACAGATCGCTTCGGCCGTCGATCGGCTGTCCGCGAATCTGTTCGGGTGCCATGTAGCTCGGTGTACCCAGCAGCGCGCCCTCCTGCGTGAGGTTGGCCTCGGCGCCGCGGGCCAGTCCGAAGTCCATCACCTTGACCGTGGTCTCGGAGGTGCGCATCAGGTTCGCCGACTTGATGTCGCGGTGCACGATACCGGCTCCGTGCGCGTAGCCCAGGGCCTCGGCGGCTCCCGCGACCATCTCGATCACGACGGGAACGGCCAGCAACCGGTCGGGGCGACAGAACGCGTCGAGCGTCTCCCCCTCGATGTACTCCATGGCCAGGTACAACAGGCCGTTGGTCTCGCCGGCGTCGAACAGCGTGACGATGCCGGGATGCAGCAGCTTGCCGGCGGCTCGCGCCTCGCGCAGGAAACGCTCGCGTGCCTCCTCGCGGTCGGCGCCGGCCAATGCGTTGAAACTCTGAATGATCTTGATCGCGACCCGGCGATCGATCTGCGGGTCGTAGCCGAGCAAGACACGGCCCATCGCGCCCCGTCCAAGCTCGCTTTGGATCTGGTAACGACCGAGTCGTGCGGGCTTCATCTTTCAGGAATCGCTGTCGACGGCGGACCGCCGCCGTGGCGGCGAAGAAGCGGGACACGAACTCCCTCTGCGGTTGCGGCGTCTCAACGGTTCAACCACAACGGGAAAAAGTTAACCTGCGCGGGAAAAGAAGTCAATTCGCGCCCGGAATCAGCGCTCAGACCGCGCCGGTGAGCTCGCGGACCACGGAGACCACCCGGGCATCGGGCACGGGGACGGTCACCCGCTCGCCGGGCAGCATGCGTCCGAGCTCACGCGGCAGCGAGTAGTGCACCTCGCCCCGGCGCACCTTTTTATCGCGATGGGTCAGGCGGACCAGCGCTTCGGCGTCGACACCCGCCGCGGGACGAACCGGCAAGCCGAAGCTCGTCAGCACTCGCTCCAGCCGAGCGGCGTGGCGCTGCGGAAATCCGGTCACCGCTTCGGCCACCCGCGCCTCGACGCACATACCGACGGCCACGGCGAGACCGTGATGCGTGGTGTAGCCCGAGTCGGTCTCCACGGCGTGCCCGATCGTATGACCGAAGTTGAGTACAGCCCGTCTTCCGGCCTCGCGCTCGTCGCGCGAGACCACGCGACCCTTGATCTGCATGCAGCGCTCCACGGCGAGCTCGAGTGCGTCGGGGTCGCGGGCGCGCAGGGACTCGACGTTCTTCTCGAGCCAGCGGAACAGGCGCATGTCCGCCACGACTGCCGATTTGACGACCTCGGCGAAGCCTTCGACGAATCGCTCCTCGGCCAGGGTCGAGAGCGCGGAGACGTCGGCGTACACGGCGAGGGGTTGATGGAACGCGCCGATCAGGTTCTTGCCCGCTGGCAGGTTGATCGCCGTCTTGCCCCCCAGCGCGGCATCGGCCATCGCCAGCAGCGATGTCGGGACCTGGACGACGGGAATGCCGCGGTGCCAGGTGGCGGCAACGAAGCCGGCCAAGTCACCGGTCACGCCGCCTCCCACGGCGATCACGGCCGCATCCCGTCCCGCCCCGAGCGCCAGCATGCGGTCCTCGATGCGCGCCTTGCCCTCGCGGCTCTTGCTTGCCTCGCCCTCGGGAAAACTCAGCAGCTCGGCCGACAGGCCGCGCGAGCGCAGTCCCTCCAGCACGCGCGAGGCGTGCAGCGGGGCGACGCGCTCGTCCGCGACGACGAACAGGCGCTCGGCGGGAGGGGAGGCCGCGAGGTCCTCGATCAACAGCTCCAGCGCTCCGACCCCGACGCGGACCTTGCAGGTCCGTCGCCGGGGTGGGCCGATGCTCAGATCGAAGCTTTGCACTTCACCAGGGAGACGAGGTGGGTTCCCCCGGTCTCTCCAAGTCGGCGAGGTAGTCTTCGATCAGACGACGCTGGGTCGCGTCGTCCAGATTCTTGGTCAGCAGCTTTTCGGCGGCCTGGATCGCCAGGTCGACCGCCACCGTGCGCAACTCGGCGCGGGCCTGGCGCATCCCCGCCTGCACCTGGGCCTCGGTCTGCTCCAGCAGCTGCTCACGCTGCTTTCGCGCCTCCTCCAGGATCTCGGCCTTCAGCTTCTCGGCGTCCCGCTGACCCGTGGACAGGGCCTCGGCACGCTCGCGCCGCGCCTGCCCGAGCAAGTCGCGGTGCTCGCCAAGCAGCTTCTCGGCCTCCTCGCGATCCTGGCGGGCCTGCTCGATGCTCTGGCGGATCGAGGTCTCGCGCTCGTTCAGCGCGCCGAGCAGGGGCTTCCAGGCGAACCGACCGAGCAGAAAGACCAGCACGATGAAGGTCACGGTGGTCCAGAAGATCGTGCCGAACTGTGGCTCGACGAGCTTCGCGCCGCCACCGCCCTCGCTCGCCAGCGCGGGAAGCGTTGCCGCGGCCAGCATCGCGCCCGCGGCAACGAGTTTTGCCAATCGCATCGGAGGACCTTTACTTCAGCGACAGCAGGAAGCAGATCACCAGCGCCAGGAACGCGATGCCCTCGATCAGCGCCGCGGCGATCAGCATCGCGGTCTGGATCGTGGCCGCCGACTGGGGCTGACGGGCGATGCCTTCCATCGCGCTGGCGGCCAGCCGACCGATGCCGGCCCCGCCGCCAATGATGGCCAGTCCGGCGCCGAGGCCGGCGCCCAGAAACGCGAGTGCAGATGGTTCCATGAATCGAGTCCTCCTTTGGTCACCCGTGCGTCAAGATCAATGCGCCGGGTGCACCGACATGCCGATGAACTGCGCGGTCAGCATGGTGAAGATGTAAGCCTGCAGGAACGCCACCAGGAGCTCCAGGCAGTAGACGAACAGCGCGAAGGCCACCGACAGCGGCGCCACCGCGAACCACACCTCGTTCAGAATGAAGATCAGCGAGATGAAGGCCAGGATCACGACGTGCCCGGCCATCATGTTGGCGAACAGACGGATGCACAGCGCGAACGGCTTGATGAACATGCTCAGCAGCTCGAGCACGAACATGATCGGGATCAACCACAGCGGCAAACCGGGAGGCACGAGGTTCGTGAGGTGCCGGATCAGACCGTACTCGCGGATTCCGCCGTACTGGATCATCAGGAAGGCCATCATCGCCAGTGCCGCGGTGACCGAGATGTTTCCGGTCGCCGTCGAGGCTCCGGGAACCAAGCCCAGCAGGTTCAGAGTGAGGATGAAAAAGAAAGTGCTCATCAGGTAACCGACGAAACGGTCGGCCCCCTCGGGGATCGACTTGCGGGCCACCTCGTCGCGCAGATAAACCATGATCACTTCGAGCATGTTGCGCAGACCGTGCGGCACCGGCTCTTTGCGTTTGCGCGCCGCCACGCTGAACATCACGAGCAGAAACACGGAAGCGATCCACATCATGACCACGTGCTTGGTGATNNGGGAAGGTGGATCTCGGGCAGCGGGATCTTGATGTGGGGAAAGAACGGCACCTCGAGCTCGTTGGCGTCGAGGATGTGGTGCAGGATCGACTCGCCGGCGTCGAACTCTTGCTCGGCGTGCCCGCCGGCGTGCTCTAGCGCTTCGGTCTCGGTCCCGGAGAACATCGGCTCAGCCCTGACTTCTCGCTCGCCGGAAGAACCAGGTCACCTCGAACACCTGCAGCGGCAGATAACCCGTGAACAGTCCCGCGAGGTACGCGTAAACGATGTCGACCCCCTGCTGAGCGGCCGCCAACGCCCCGGCCGCCGAGATGAACAGGCGCGCTAGCATACCCGTTCCCAGGGCCATGAGAAACCCCGAGCCGGGCCGCCCGTGGACGCGGACCATCCACACGCCCGCGACCACACCGATCAGCGCCATGATCAGCCACCCCAGCAGGCTCCACAACAGCACCGGCTCTCCGCGCGGTGCGGCCACCACCGCGACGAGCGCGCCGGAAAGCAGAGCGATGACGATGCTGATCCGGGCGAAGCTTCCCACCGCCGAGCCGCTCAACGGTCCCCCTCGCCCCCGTCGCCGGCGCGCAGCACGCGGCGAAACAGGTTGTAGAACGCCAGGGTCATCCCGAGCAGGGCTCCCACCACCAATAGCCACGGCTCGCTGCCCAGCCACTGATCCGCTTTGTAACCCAGAAAGGTGCATAGAACGATGGGCACAGCGATCTCGAAGCCCAGCCCGAAGTAGGCCCATGGATTCGCGGCCGTGGTCCTTGTCTCCCCTGCCCTCGCGCCGGGGCCGATGTCCGATCGCGGTGAGGTGCTGCGCGGTCCGATTCCGCCCGACCGGAAGCGTTAATCTAGCAAGACTTCCCGGTTTTCTCCATCTTCCCGCTCGGGATCCCTTTCGCGTCGGCTTTCGTCCCCTTTTTGCCGAAACGCTTTGCATCTCGGTTGCTCTCACCTATCATTACGCGCCTGATGGCCGCCGTCGGGCTGCGGTCGTCGCGCGGGGATCCGTCGTGAAACGCAGTCTGTTCCTGTTCGTGCTGCTGATGGCCGTCTGGCTGCTGTGGTCGGGCCACTACTCCCCGTTCCTGATCGGGCTGNNCGCATGGGCCTGATCAGCGCCGCCGGTGTGCCCGACGGCATGCTGTTGCGGTTCCTGGCCTACGTGCCCTATCTCCTCGTCGAGATCGTCAAGGCCAACCTGGACGTGGCACGGCGGATCCTGTCGCCCGAAATGCCGATTGCCCCGCGCGTTTTCCAGACCGCGGTGCAGCAGGACACGGACACCGGACGCGTGATCTACGCCAACTCGATCACGCTGACGCCGGGCACGGTCTCGATCGGCGTCGAACCCACGGAGATCACGGTACACGCACTGACGGGCGAAGCCGCGCAGGGCGTCCTTTCGGACGAGATGAACCGGCGCGTGGCCCGGGTGGAGCACGGACGATGATGTACGCGGCGGCCCTGGTGGGCGTGATGGTCACGATGGGGCTGGCGCTGACCCGCGCCGCGCTGGGACCCACGGTGTTCGACCGCATCCTGGCGCTGAACATGTTCGGCACCAAGACGGTGCTGCTGATCGCCGTGATCGGCTTCCTCACCGGCCGGCCCGACTTCCTCGACCTGGCGCTGGTCTACGCGCTGATGAACTTCATCGGCGTGATCGCCGTGCTGC
>JABAOE010010806.1_pt2 | contig 10696 bp, 11 predicted proteins | sample 7062141 | NCBI WGS metagenome assembly JABAOE01 (sample SAMN14538627, study PRJNA623070) | marine sediment metagenome | biome: marine biome [ENVO:00000428]; feature: marine pelagic biome [ENVO:01000023]; material: deep marine sediment [ENVO:00002113] | place: India: Gulf of Khambhat ...
CGGGCTACAAGGAAATCAACCTCCGAGCGATGCGCCTGTTGGCGCCCGGGGGACTTCTCCTCACCTGCTCGTGCTCGTTCCACGTCGATCGATCGGCCTTCGTGCAGATGCTCCGCGCCGCCGCCGCCGACGCCGGACGGTCCCTCGCGTTGGAGGCGCTCGTCGGCCCGGGCGGGGACCACCCCGAGATCATCACGATCCCGGAGACCGCCTACCTCAAGGGGGCGCTCCTCCGGGCCCTCGACTAGGGGAGCTGCCGCACCCAATCCGCGAGCGCGCCCGCGAGCTCGGGTACCAACGGCAACGACGGATCGAGGTACATCGGGAGCTGCGCGCCCCGATCCCGGCTCTGCGCCCGCTTGAACACGTGGTTGGCGTCCGCGACGATCACGGCGCGTGCATCGGGGCGCGCCTCGGCCAAGCGCTCCGCGTCCTCCAGGTCGATCTGAATGTCCATGCCGCCTTGCACGATCAAGACCGGCAGATCGAGCGCTCGCAGCACGGCAACGGGGTCGTGCGCCGCCAGCGTCTGAATGAATCGCCGATTGAGCGGCACGAAGAAGGGCCGCAAGGTCGGTGGGATCGGCGGGACGGTGTCGCCGGTCAAGAAGCGCACCATGGCGGTGTCGAAGATCGTCATGGTCGCGGAGTCCAACTGCCGGCTCAACTGCGTCCGGAGGACCGTCACGAACCTCCGGCCCGGCGCGGCCAGCAGGGCGATCCCGGCGACCGGCGCCCCCGCCGCCGCCGCCTCGATCGCCAAGCTGCCGCCGAGGCTGTGGCCGACCAGGACGACCGGTCCGAACCGATCGTCCGCCGAGAGGAACCGGGCGGCCGCGCCTACGTCCGCCACGAAGTCCTCGAAGGTGAGGTCCGCGAGATCGACCGGCCCCCGCGCGGTGGGAAGGACTCGCTTGTCGTAGCGGAGGCTGGCGATCCCCTCGGCCGCGAGCGCCCACGCCAGCTGCTTGTACATGTCGGAGCGCACCGCGAGGGGCGAGTTCCCGTCCCGGTCGGTGGGTCCCGAGCCCGCGATGATCAGAGCGACCGGCGCGGGAGCGCCCCGGGCGACCCCCGTGGCCAGGGTGCCTTCGAGCGACACCTCGCCACTCGAGAACCGGACGATCTCCTCCGACACGCCGGCCGGCGGTGCGGCACTCCCGTCGGCGGGCTCCCGAGCCGGCGCCCCCGGTTCCTCCCGCTCCACGGTCACCGCCTGGGCCGGCACCGTCGCCGACACCAGCCACCCGTCGTCGAGGGCGACGGTCACGGACACGGAGGCCAACGTGACCGTACCGGTGTCCCCGGCCAACACCACCCCGCCTGTAATCACCTGGTTCGGACCCGGGACGAACAGCGCCAGCTCTTGGACCCCGCCGCGGTCCCGATCGTAGCGCTGCAGCGCCACCGCAAGATCCGAGAAGGCGAGGTTGCGGAACACGGCGTAGGGCTGCGGGAGCGGGAGCGAGCCGCCGGTCGCGTTCGCCCCGTCGGGCCCTGTGATCGACCAGTCGGCCGTCCGGCCGAACACGACCGTGAGTCGCCGGGCATCGGGCGAGCCGCTCCCACGCGTTTCCGAGCCGTAACGCAGCGGCACCCCCGCCGTGTCGTACTCGGTCTCGCTCGTGACGACGAGCCCCTGGAGCGGAAGCTCGAGCGTGGTGCGGAGGACCCGGCCGTCGAACGTGTACTCCTCGCGCGCGATCTCCCGCCCCGCCTGCCGGACGACGTACGCCCCTTGTTGGGGCGCCAGCTGCGCGGAGACGGCGCGCGGCACGCTCGACCAGGAGACCGCCGCCAAGGCGACCGCGCAGGCGGTCCGCCACCCGCTATCCACCGCCGCGCTCCGATGTGAGTTGGGTGAGATACCGGATCACATCCCGGCACGCGACGGGGTCGATCCGGTACCGGACGTGCCGTCCGAGCCGGCGGGCGCCCACCAGGCCCGCGGCCCGGAGCACGGCCAGGTGATGGGAGACCGACGGGAACGCGATCGGAAACCGCTGAGCGATGTCGCCCGCCGCCAACTCGCCGTCGGCGAGCAGCTCGAGGATTCGCCGGCGGGTAGGATCCGCCAGCGCCCGGAACGCCTCCTGCCGCCCCATCTCGCAAGTGTTTCGGTCGCCGTCTAAATGAAATCAACTGCCCGGCCCCCGCCCGGGCAACTTGTTGACAGCCCGATGGGCCCTCGCAAGGTTGCGTGGCATGTCGCTCGCCGGCGCCCATGCGCCCGACCGCACGGCGCAGATCCACCGGGTGCTCCTGGGCCTCCTCGTCGCGAACCTCGCCGTCGTGGGGGCCAAATTCGTCATCGGCGTGAGCACCGGATCGCTGGCCGTTCTCGGCGACGGGGTCCACTCGTCGGTCGACGCCATGAACAACGTCGTGGCGCTTGCCGTCATCCGGGTCGCCGCACGCGAGCCGGACGAGGAACACCCCTACGGGCACAGCAAGTTCGAGACGCTCGGCGCCCTCGCGATCGTGGTGTTCCTCTCCGTCAGCGGGTTCGAACTCGTCAAGGGCGCCCTGCTGCAACTGATGTCCGGCGCGCAGCCGATCTCCATCAGCCCGCTCGAGCTGGGGGTGCTCGGGGCCACTCTCGGGGTGAACACCGTGGTCGCGGTGTACGAGTCGCGCCGTGGCAGGGCGCTCAACAGCGATCTTCTCCTCGCCGACGCGGCGCACACCAAGGCCGACATCTTCGTCACGATGGGGGTCCTGGCCGGCGTCCTGCTGTCCCGAGCCGGCTACGCGGCGGCCGACCCAATCGTGGCCTTGGCGATCGCCGTCGTCATCGCCGTGATCGCCTGGGGCATCGTCCGCCGCTCCATTCCGGTCCTGGTCGATGAACACGCCGTGGCGTCCACCCGGATCCGAACCCACGCGCAGCGAGTGGAGGGGGTCAAGCGGGCGTACAACATCCGCTCGCGCGGATCCCGGGAGCGGACCTTCGCCGAGCTCACCATCGCGGTAGACCGTGACGCGACCGTCGAGGCGGCGCACCGCGTGGCCGACGCGGTCGAGCATCGCCTCCGACGGGAGTTGCAGCTCGGCGAGGTGATCGTGCACGTCGAGCCATGGTAGCGCGCCGCGGGCGGGGTCCCCGCCGGGATCGGCGGCACCAGTCGCTCCGTCAGGAGTACCAGGAGTTCCTGCTGCAGCGGATCGAGGAGTTCAAGGACCAGCTCTCCCGCGAGCAGCTCCTGGCCATGGCCGACGAAGCGGTGCAGGAGCTCGACGCCGGCTCGGAGGACCAGCTCGTGCTGACCGAGGTGCTCGTCCTCGAGCACGTCGATCGCATGATCATGCGGCGGCTCAACCTCCCCTCGTTCCGCCGGTGGCGGGACCGGCACGTCAAGCTCCGCCGGGCACAGCGCGAGCCGACGCACTGGGGACTTGCCTCGGGCACGCCGCTCGCGGCGGCGGCCGTGCGCCTCGGAGACGGCTGCGTCGCGCTCGTCGCCGGCCGGCAGGCCAGCGGGGCGGCCTTTTACCTCGCCGCCTACGAGTGGCCGGTGCTCTTCATCGATCAGGACGTCAGCGTCGTCGAGTCCGTGGAGGCGCGCGCGGCGGCCGAGTCGCTGGCTATGCGCTTCCAGGCCCTGGTGGTGGCGCCCGGCTGCTGGTTTCCCGACGTCTCCCCCGATCTGGCCGTGCTCGACCGGTCTCTGCTCGGCAGATTGGATCACGACCGCCGCACGCGGTTCCTCGACGCGCTCCGGAGCCACACCAACCCGGGCGGCAGGCACTGCGTGCTGCCGGGCGCGGACGACCCGGGGCCGTCCCTCGAGGCGTTACGGCAGGACTACGCGGGGTGGGAGACCGACGTGGACGACCGGCGGGGATGGTTCCTGGCAGTCAAACCCTAACCCCCTTGAACGTTGCGGGGCCGGCAGCGTGCCGGCCCCGTGGTACAACGATCCTCGCGTTGGCTGGCCGCGGGTTATCGCTTCTTCTTCCGAGCCGCCGACTTCTTCCTGGTGCTCCGCTTGGCGGCTTTCCTTCTGGTTGCCTTCTTGCGGGTTGCTTTCTTCTTGGTCGCCTTCTTCCGCTTCGCAGCCATGAGACTCCTCCTCTGAACAGGGGGTTGCGGCCGTCGGGGTGACGGCCTCATCCGCGCGAGCCCGCGTCCTCGCACGGCTCCGCTTCGCTTCCGCTCTCGGCACCCGGGCGCGGGTCTCCGGGCCGACCCTCGGGACGCCTACACGGCGTCCGATACCGACGTGAATCGAAAGCCGCGCACCAGCATCGACGGGGTGCGGACCGCGCTGTGCAGTCCCTCCCCCACCGAGGTCACGACGCGGCTGGGCGCCCCGAGACGCTCGACTCGCTCGAGCATCCCCAGCACGCTCTCGTTGAATCGGAGATTCTTGACCGGCCCGACGACCTGCCCCTCTCGGATCCGGAACGTCCCATCCCGGGTCAACCCGGTGTAGCCGAGGGACCGCCGGTCGACCTGCCGGATGTACCACAACCGCGTGACCAAGATTCCATCCTCCACGTCCCCCACCAGCGCCGAGGTCGAGGCGTCGCCGCCCCGCATCGCCAGTCCCCCTCCCGACGGCGTCGGGTTCCGCCCCTGCCGCTCAGCCCAGAACCGGCTGTAGCTGAGGGAGCGCAGCACGCCTCCCTCGATCCAGACCGTGCGCCCGATCGGCTCGCCGCTGGTGGTGAACGGACGCTCCAGCAACTCCTCGTCGGCGGGGTCGGAGTAAAGCGTGACCTGCGCGCTCGCGATGCTGTCGCCGACCCTGGTCCCGCCGCCCGCCTTGGAGAACGCTGAACGACCCTCGTCGGCCGCCCGCGCGTCCAGCGCCGAGGGGAGCAGCCGGACGAGATTGGCCGCCGCCGTCGGCTCGAACACGACCGTGTACCGCCCCGGCTCCAGCGGCTGAGCCCCGGCACTCCGCTCGGCCTTGGCGATCGCGCGGTCGGCGAGGCTCCGGGCCGGCTCGGTCCGCGACCAGTCGTTGTGTGTCGTGCCGACCCACCCGGAGCCGGAACCGTCCGCCGTCCGGACCGTCGCCGTATGGGATCCCAACGTCGATCGGTGGTAGGCGAACAGACCGTCCGAATCGGCGACCGCCTCCGCGACGACCCGGCGAGTGAGGAACCCGCTCGCCGCGAGGCCGGCCGCCGCGACCGGCTCCACGAACGCCGCCACCTCGGTCGCCCGGGCCTCGGCAGACAGCGCCGCGGTGCCGTCGAAGTACGCCGAGGACTGCCGGTACTGTCGGGGGCCGACCAGCGGCATGTGCTCCGGATCTTCCGGAGCCAGGGCCGCGAGCGCTTTGGCGCGCTCCATTGCGGTCGCGAGCCGCCGGTCATCGAGCACGTTGGCTCGCACCGAGGCGCTTCGCCGCCCGTCCCACGCGGTGATCTCCGCCTCCACCTCCAGGGCGTCACCCGACGTCGTGATCCGGTTCGCGGCGAACCGGGTGTACTCGACATGGCGGGCCCGCAGCAGGACCCGGATCGGGCCGCCCGCGCCCCGACCCACGATGCGCTCCGTAATGTTGCGGGCCTCGTCGCGAGTCGGGATGCCCGGCCCGTCCTGCGTGGCCATCGTCACGCTCGGGCGGTGTTGATCACGCTGACCTGCCGGAAGCGCGCGGGAGGACAGCCGTGGCTGACGGCGTTCGACTGCGCGGGCTGGCCCTTGCCGTCGTTGAAGGTCCCGCCCAGCTCGTAGCTCCGCGGACCCCCGAGGAGGTCCAGCGAGTTCCAGAACTCCGGGGTTCGGGCCTGATACGCGACGTCCCGCAGCTGGCCGACGACCTTCCCGCCCCGAATCTCGTGAAACGCTTGGCCGCCGAACTGGAAGTTGTACCGTTGCTGATCGATGCTGTACGACCCGCGGCCCAGGACGAGAATCCCCCGATCGGTGGCCGCGATCAAGTCGTCCAGCACCAGGTCGTCTTCACCCGGAAGCAAGGAGACGTTCGGCATGCGCTGGAACTGCACTTGGTTCCACGACTCCGCGTGGGAACACCCATGCGAGTGGGTGATGCCGGTGTGCTCGGCAATCCAGCCCGCCTGCTCCCGCGTGGTCTGGTAGTCGACGAACACGCCGTCTTTGACGATCGGCCAGCTGTCGGCCGGGACCCCCTCGTCGTCCCATCCGACCGTCGCCAGCGCGCCGGGCTGGGTACGATCGCCCTGCACGTTCATGAACTCCGGCCCGAACCGGAAGGCGTTCAGCACCTGCTCCGGGGGCGAGAGAAACGACGTGCCCGCGTAGTTGGCCTCGTACCCGAGCGCCCGATCGAGCTCGGTGGCGTGCCCGACACTCTCATGAATCGTGAGGAAGAGGTTGGAGGGGTCGAGCACGAGGTCGTATGCCCCCGCCTCGACCGACTTCGCGCGCAACGCCCGGACCGCCTCTTCCGCCCAGCCCGGCGCGCGGTCGACCAGCGCGGCCCGCTGCACCCACTCGTACCCCGCGCCCATCGGCGCGACCTCGCTCGACGAGCGAATCTGGAAGTCCGAGCGGTCGCTCGCCACCGCCGTCACGCTCAGCGACGGCTGAGTGCGATACGCGGTCTGGACGATCAGCGAGCCGACCGTCGAGGCGAAGGTCGTTTCCGTGCGCACGAAGCGCATCGTCGACGATGCGTATCGGGCGCCGTCGACCCGCAGCGCCTCGGCGTTGGCCTCGAGCAGCAGGCCGATCTTGTCCTCGATCGCCACCGAGAAGGGATCCACCTGAATCGGGGTGCTCCACGCGCCGTTGGGGTACGCGTCGACCGGCGCCAACGAGACCGAGCGCCCGGACGCCGGCTGGTTGGCTCGCGCCTGCTCGACGGCCCGTCGCGCGATCGCCATCGCATCACGGCGGGTGACACTTCCACTCGCGACGAATCCCCATGCGCCCCCGACCAACACGCGTACGCCGATCCCGAACGTCTCGTCGTCGCTGATGCTCGCCACCCGATCCTCGCGGGTCCTGATCGACTGCTCCCGCCGGTCCATCACCCGCACGTCGGCGTAGGATGCGCCGGCACCGGTCGCGGCGTCGAGGGCGAGCATGCAGATCTGGCTGATGGCGGGATCGGCCTGGGCGACCGACGGCGCCGGAAGCACGACGGAGCCCGGGGACGCCGTGGCGACGGCGACGACACCAAGCGAGGATTGCCTGAGGAACTCGCGTCGCGTGACGGTCATCGAGGGAAGTCCGACANNGACACTCTCCGGTTTCGCCGCAGCGAATATTGTGAATCGTGGTATGCCACGCAACAGTTCGGCGACGCGTGTGCACGCTCGTACACCGGGTTGCCGCTGGAGGTGCCGCTCGACAGATTCCGCTGCGGCGCGCACCTGACGCGCTCCGACGAGCGCCGGGGTCCGGTGCGCGGTCACGGGCAGGGGGGTGCATGGATCTCAAACTGCAGGGCCGCGTCGCCCTCGTGGGCGGGTCCACCAGCGGTTTGGGCCTCGCCATCGCGACGGCGCTTGCCGAAGAGGGGTGCCGGGTCGCCCTGAACGGGCGTGACGACGCTCGCCTGCGCCACGCCCTCGAGCGGCTCCGCGCGCGCGCGACCGAGGAGGTCGACGGGTTCACCGCCGATGTGGCCGCGCCGGGCGAGCCGCAGAGGTTGGTGGAGGCGGTGCTGCACCGATTCGGCTCGGTGGACATTCTCGTCTGCAACGCCGGCGGGCCCCCCGCCGTCGACGTCGAGGGTGCCACCACCGAGAGCTGGCAGGCCGCGCTCGACCTCAATCTCCTGTCGACCGTGCATCTGGCCCGCGCGGTGGTGCCCCACATGAAGTCCCGCGAGTGGGGCCGCATCATCTGCTCCACCAGCGTCGCCGCGAAGCAGCCGCTGCCCGATCTGGTGCTGTCCACCACGGCGCGGGCCGGTGTCCTGGGGTTCGCCAAGGCGTTGTCGGACGAGGTCGCGGTCGACGGCATCACGGTCAACGCCGTCTGCCCCGGCTACATGCGGACCGAGCGCCTCGAGGAGCTGATCGCTCGGAAGGCGGCGTCGGAAGGGATCGACCGCGGCGAGGCCTGCGCCGCACTGGTTCGGGACATTCCCGTTGGTCGACTCGGCGAGCCGCGTGAGCTGGCCGCGCTGGTGGCGTTTCTGGCCTCCGAGCAGGCGAGCTACATTACCGGCGTCGCCCTCCAGGTCGACGGCGGGTTCGTCAGAAGCATCACCTGAGCCGCCCCGAAGCCCGACCGCCCGAGACGGCCGGCGGGCAGGTGCGGCCTTTCGCGAGAACCGATGCGAGCAATCACCAAACCTCGACGCGAACCCGGACTCGACGTCGTGGACCTTCCCGTCCCTCCGTGCGGACCGTCCGATGTCCTGATCCGCGTGCATCACGCGGGGGTCTGCGGCACCGATCTTCACATCGCCGACTGGGACGAGTGGGCCCAGGGACGGCTGCGGCCGCCGATCGTGGTGGGACACGAATTCGCGGGGGAGATCGTGGAGGTCGGGGCGGACGTGACCGAGACGTTCGCGGTCGGGCAGCTGGTCACGGCGGAGGGACACATCGTGTGCGGGCACTGCCGGCAGTGTCGCACGGGCAACGCGCACATCTGCCAGCGCACGCAGATCATCGGGGTCGACCGCGACGGCGCGTTCACTGACGTGATCGCGATGCCGTCGATCAACGTGATGCCGCTCGGCGAGATNNTCCTTCGCGGAGTACATCGCGATGCCCGCCATCAACGTCATGCCCCTCGACGGAATCCCGACCGCCGTCGGCGCCATCATGGATCCGCTCGGCAACGCGTTCCACACGGTGCTCACCGGCGAGGTGTCCGGAAGCGCCGTACTGATCGTCGGGTGCGGGCCGATCGGATGCTTCGGGGTCGGCATCGCCAGCGCGGCGGGGGCAAGCAAGGTCATCGCCTCGGACATCAACCTCCGGCGCCTCGAGCTCGCGCGGCGGATGGGCGCCGACGTGCTCCTGAACCCGAAGACCGACGACGTCGTCGCCAGAGTCATGGAGGAGACGCAGGGCGAGGGCGCCGACCTGGTCTGCGAGATGTCGGGACACCCCGCCGCCATCGGGCAGGCCCTGAGGGCGGCTCGACACGGCGCCAGGATCAACCTGCTCGGCCTCCCCCGAGAGCCGGTGCCGATCGAGCTCGCGACCGACGTGATCTTCAAAGGGGTCACGATCTACGGGGTGATCGGCCGGCGCATGTACCGAACGTGGCACCAAATGCGCACGTNNCGCACGTTCCTCACGACGGGATTGCTCGATCCGATGCCGGTGGTGACCCACACGTTCGATCTGGAATCGATCCACGAGGCGTTGGACACGATCCGGTCCGGTGAGGCGGGCAAAGTGATTCTCGAAATCGGGGGCGGCACATGAGAGCGTCGGTCAACAGGCGCTTGGGACGCGAGTTGGACGAGTTCCGCCGCGACGGGGTCTACAAGCAGCTGAACTACCTCGACTCGCCGCAGGCGGCCCGCGTGCACATGGAGGGCCGCGGTGAGATCATCATCCTGTCGTCGAACAACTACCTCGGGCTGTCCGCGATCCCCGAGCTGATCGCCGCGGGTAAGGACGCGCTCGACCGGTTCGGCGCCGGCACGGCCAGCGTCCGGTTCATCTGCGGCACCTTCACCGTGCACCGCGCGTTGGAAGAGGCCTTGGCCGACTTCGTGGGGACCCAATCGGCACTCACGTACGTCTCGTGCTGGAACGCGAACGAGGGCCTCTGCCCCACGCTCCTGGGCCCTGAGGACGTGGTGATCTCCGACGAGCTCAATCACGCCTCCATCATCGACGCGATTCGGCTCGCCAAGAGCATCACCAAGTGCCGGGGCGCGGTCTATCGGCACTCCGACATGGGGGACCTACGGGACAAGCTCGAAGCCGCCAAGGACGCCCGAACCCGCCTGGTCTTCACCGACGGCGTGTTCTCGATGGAGGGCGACATCGCCAGACTGCCCGACATCCTCGAGCTGGCCGAGCAAGTACGACGCGATCGTGGCGGTGGACGACTCCCACGGCACCGGCGTGCTGGGCAGCACGGGGCGGGGCACCGCCGAGCNNGACGGGGCGTGGTTCGGCGGAACACTGCGGGGTCGTCGGACGCGTCGACATCATCACCTCGACCCTGGGCAAGGCGCTGGGCGGCGCGGCCGGCGGCTTCACCGCCTCGTCGGCCGAACTGTGCGAGTACCTGACCCAGCGGTCCCGGCCCCAGCTGTTCTCCAACGCCCTGCCCTGCACCGTAGCCGGCAGCGCGCTCGCCGCGGTGGACTACCTGAAGAGCCACCCCGAGCGCGTGCAGCAGCTCCGGGACCACACCCGCTACTTCCGCGATCAGCTCAAGGGACTCGGGTTCACGCCCCTCGAGGGCGACACCCCGATCATTCCGGTCATCCTGGGCGACACCGCCAAGGCGATCGAGATGAGCAACATGCTGCTCGAGGAGGGGGTCTTCGTGACGGGATTCGGGTACCCCGTCGTCCCCCAGGGCACCGCCCGGGTCCGCTGCCAGATCTCGGCGGGCCACCGTCGAGAGGACCTGGACGAGGCGTTGCGTGCCTTCCGGAAGGTCGGCACCAAGCTCGGTCTCATTTGAGATTGCCGGCCACGGGCTAAGGCCGTAACGCTAATTTTTACATACACTTAAACTATTTGCGAATCCGGTTGCCCGGATTCGGATTCCTCCAGGATGCGTGGACGAGTGAGTGACCACTCACATTTGTCTCTCGGGCTC